>Ga0181529_10007830_pt1 | contig 10553 bp, 11 predicted proteins | sample PEATcosm2014_Bin_36_FD_119763 | JGI IMG/M metagenome (GOLD analysis project Ga0181529, IMG submission 119763) | Peatland microbial communities from MTU Mesocosm Facility, Houghton, MI, USA - PEATcosm2014_Bin10_30_metaG | ecosystem: Environmental > Terrestrial > Soil > Wetlands > Peat | place... | reverse complement strand
CTCGAAATCAGCAACCTGCACAAACAGTACGGGCCGCACGAAGTGCTGAAGGGCGTGGATTGCGTCATGCGTCCGAGCGAGGCGATCAGCATCATCGGCTCGAGCGGCTCGGGCAAGACCACGATGCTCAGATGCATCAACATGCTGGAGGACTTCCAGGACGGCTCGATCCGCATCGACGGCGAGGAGATCGGCTACGAGGTCGTCGGCGGCCAGCGCCGACGCAAGAAGGAGAGCGAGATCGCCCGGCAACGCGCGCTGACCGGCATGGCGTTCCAGCAATTCAACCTCTTCCCGCATATGAGCGCGATCGACAACGTCATGCTCGGGCTCGTCAAGGCGAAGCGCATGACGCGCGACGCAGCGCGCGCCGTCGCCGAGCGTTGGCTCGACCGCGTCGGATTGCGCGACCGGGCCGGCCACTACCCTGGCCAGCTCTCCGGCGGCCAACAGCAGCGCGTCGCCATCGCCCGCGCCATCGCGATGAACCCCAAACTGATGCTGTTCGACGAGGTGACGTCCGCTCTCGACCCCGAGTTGGTCAGCGAGGTCCTGCAGGTCATCAAAGGCCTCGCCGCCGACGGCATGAGCATGCTGATCGTCACCCACGAGATGCGCTTCGCCTACGAAGTTTCGACCCGCGTCATCTTCATGAACCAGGGGCGGATCGGCGAAGAAGGCGATCCGCGCGCGATGTTCAACCGGCCGCGCACCGAACGGCTGACCGAATTCCTCAAGTCATCGCCTTTCACCAAGTAGTCGGAGAAGTTCATTGTCGATCAAGCGATACGGCGCCGGCGAAACCGGAGCGGGAAAACAGGCCTTGCCCTTCGCGCGCGCGGTCGAAGCCGGGGGATGGCTTTACGTCTCCGGTCAGACGGCGATGGAGAACGGCGAGATCGTCGCCGGCGGGTTGGGCCCCCAGGCGCGCAAGGCGATCGACAACCTCGTCGCCATTCTCCATGAAGCGGGTTACGAACTGCGCGACGTCGTGCGCGTCGGCGTCTGGCTCGACGACCCACGCGATTTCGCGGCGTTCAACGCGATCTACGCGGAATATTTCGGCGCCGAGCCGCCCGCCCGCGCTTGCGTCGAGTCGCGCATGATGGTCGACTGCAAGGTCGAAATCGACTGCGTCGCCTACAGGGGAAAGTGACGGAACACGGCATGGAGACCCGCGGACGCCCCGGCGCAACGCCCGAGGCCGCACATGGATGACCTATCGCGCGAGTCGGCCAATCGCCGCGCCCGCGGCCTCGATCGCGCCTTCGAGATCCTGCAGCACCTGCGCCTGAAGCGACAGCCGCTCCGACCCAACGAGATCGCCGCCGGGATCGGCGCTCCCCGCTCCTCGGTCTATGAACTCGTCAACCTGCTGCTGCGCCAGGGCGCCCTCGAATACCGCGGCGACGACGGGCGCGTCTTTCTCGGCCGCAAACTCTACTTCTTCGGCGCCGCCTACGCCGAGCAATTCGACCTGATGCGCGAGTGCGATCGGCTGTTGACCAAACTCGCCGAGGAAACGCGCGAAACGGCGCAAATGTGCCTGCTCGAGGGCGATAAATACGTCGTCGCCCAGATGCGCGAGGGCGTGCGGCCGTTCCGCATCTCCTCCAATGTCGGCGATCCTGTGCCGATCCCGTGGACGGCTTCGGGACGGCTGCTCGTCTCGCATTTGAGCGACGCCGAGATCCTGACGCTGATCCCCGCCGAAGACTTTCGCCTGCCGAGCGGCCGACGGCTCAAGCCCACGGAGTTCATCGCCGAGGCGCGCGCCGCGGCGCAGTCCGGCTACGTCGCCTTCGACAGCGTCGTCGACACGTTCACGCGCTGCTTCGCCGCGCCCGTCTACCGCCCCGGCCGCGTCTGCGTCGCCACGCTTTGTCTCGTGGCGCCGCGCGAAGACGGGGTCCGCAATGAAAGAAGCTACCTCCGCGCGCTCGCCGAATCAGCCAAGGACCTGTCGAGCCGCCTGGGATACGTCGAGAGCGAGGCGGCCGCCGAGGCCCGCTGACCGCCGCCTGTCAGTCTTGGCGCGCGCCGCGGAAACCGGTCGCCAGCACGTAGAGTTCGGCGCTGTCGGCGCGGCTCGCCTTCGGCTTGAGGTGGCGCACCACGGCGAATTCGCGCTTCATCCGCGCCAGTAGTTCGCCCTCCGATCCGCCCTGCAGCACCTTGGCGAGAAAGAAGCCGCCCGGCGCCAGCACGCTCACGGCGAAGTCGACGGCGAGTTCGGCCAAGCCGACGATGCGCAGATGATCGGTCTTGCGGTGGCCGGTGGCGTTGGCCGCCATATCCGACATCACGCCGTCGGCGAGCCCGCCGAGCCGCGCCTTGAGCCGTTCCGGCGCGTCCGAGGCGTGAAAGTCCATCACCTCGAATTCGACTCCGGCGATCGCGTCAACCGGCAGGAGGTCGATGGCGACGACCCGGCCCTTGCCCTCGGCCGCCCCGACCGCGTGCGCCGCAACCTGGCTCCAGCCGCCCGGCGCCGCGCCGAGATCGACGATGCGCTGCCCGGGATGGAACAAGGCGTATTTTTCCGCGATCTCGATCAGCTTGTAGGCGGCGCGCGAACGATAACCCTCGCGCTTGGCCCGCGCGACGAAAGGATCGTTGAGCTGACGCTCGAGCCAAAGAGTCGAAGCGAGCGAGCGCTTGCGCGCCGTGCGCACGCGCGTCTTCAGCGCCCTTCCGCCCTCGTGTCCCGAACTGCCGCCGGTCATCCCGGCGCCCCGCCGCGCGGCCGCGCCCAGACCCGGTCGGCGCGCATCATTTGCATCAGCATGCCCTCGCGCAGGCCCCGATCGGCGATGCGAATGCGCTGGGCGGGGAAATGGCTGCGGATCGCTTCGAGGATGGCGCAGCCGGCGAGCACCAGATCGGCGCGTTCGGCGCCGATGCAGGCGTTGGCGGCGCGCTCGGCGTAGGTCATCGCCTTCAACCGGGTGACCGTCGCGTCGACCTCGGCGCTGGTCAGCCACAGCCCGTCGACGGCGCGCCGGTCATAGCGCGGCAGATTGAGATGGACGCCGGCGATCGTCGTCACCGTGCCCGACGTGCCAAGAAGGTGAAAGCGGGCGCAGCGCTCGCGGCCGGCGACCCGGGCGGCGAAAGGCGACAAGGCTTCAGCGACGAAATGCGTCATCGCTGCGAAAGCTTCCGGCGTGACCTCGTCGCCGCCGAATTTCTCCGCCAGCGACACGACGCCGAGCCGCAGCGACTCCCACGACTGCAGCCGACGAACCGAGGCGACGCCGTCGCGAGCCCCGCGATCGAGCCAAATGATCTCCGACGAGCCGCCGCCGATGTCGAACAGCAGGATCGATTCGGCTTCGCGGTCGGCGAGCTCGCTGCAGCCGGCCACCGCCAGCGTCGCCTCCGTCTCGCGGTCGACGATCTCCAGTTTGAGGTCGAGCCGGTCGCGCACCCGTTCGATGAATTCGTCGCCGTTTTCTGCGGCGCGGCAGGCCTCGGTGGCGATCAGCCGCGCCCGCGTCACCCCGCGCGCCGTCATCTTGTCGCGACAGACCCTCAACGCGTCGAGCGTGCGCTCGATCGCCGCTTCGCCGAGCCGCCCGGACTGGGAGAGCCCCTCGCCGAGGCGCACCACGCGAGAGAAGGCGTCGATGACGCGAAACCCGTCCGCCGTCGGACGCGCCACCAGCAGGCGGCAATTATTCGTGCCCAGATCCAACGCGGCGTATGGGCCGCGCGGCGCACCGCGATTCCCCTCCGCCCGCCCGAAGCGCGAAGCGAAATTCCCAGCCCGCGCCACGTCTGGGCTCAACTGCGATTGAGCCAAAAACGACTCCCTGCGCCCTGACGCGGAAAGCGCCCGGGACGTGGTTTCGTCTCCGACTGTAGCAACACCGCGCCAGGATGCAACGCGACCCAGCGTCCAGGCTTGCGCGAGGGTCAGGGTTTGAAGAACGGGTGGCGCACCTTGTCGCCGGCCTTCAGACCGATCCGGGCCGCGACGCCGCCGTTCAGTTCGAGCACCGCGGCGCACGGAGCGCCCGACGGGATCGGCGTCTCCGTCAACGGTTCGGCGCGATCGACGACCCGCGTCACCACGCCGTCGCGGGCGATGAAGACCATGTCGAGCGGGATGTAAGTGTTCTTCATCCAGAAGGCGACCGGGCCGTCGCGCTCGAATTCGAACAGCATGCCGCGATCCATCGGCATGAAGCGGCGATCCATCAGCCCCCGCTCGCGCGTCGCCGGCGTCGCAGCGATCTCGACCGAAAAGGCGTGGTCGCCGGTCTGGGTGGCGATGGTTAACGTCTCAAGCGGATCGGCGAGCGCCGGCGCGACGAAAGCCCAGGCGAGCGCCGCGGCGAAAGCGGCCGCGACGCGGCTGAACCGGAAGCGCCGGCTCACGACCTCGCCTCCGCGGCGGTCGGCGCCGAGATCAATGCGACGAATGTCCGCGGCCGCCATCGAGCGGCCGCACTTCGGCGGCGAGCAACCCCTTCGGGCCGGGCCCGAAGCGCGCCAACATGGTGTCGCCCGGCTGCGGATCGGCGAAACCGTAGCGCCTGAGCGTCTCCATGTGGACGAAGATGTCTTCGGTGCCCTCGCCGCGAGTCAGGAAGCCGAAGCCGCGCGCGCGGTTGAACCATTTGACGACGACGATCTCGAAGCCGCCGACGCTGGTCGCCTGCGCGCGCAAGCGCGTCGGCGGCAATTGCGCCGCCTGCCCGCCTTCGCCCTGCGTGACCGACAGCACGCGAAAGACCTGCATGCCCTTGTCGCGTCGCTGCGCCTCGGCCACCACGCGCGCGCCCTCGTAGATCGTCTGGAATCCGTCGCGTCGCAGCACGGTCACATGGATCAGCACGTCGGCTTCGCCACTGTCCGGGACGATGAATCCATAGCCCTTCGAGACGTCGAACCATTTGACCCGCCCGGCGATTTCGACCAGGCCGATAGGCTGTTCCTCAGGCGCGGCCGCGGCCTCGACAGGAAACGCCTGCACACTCTTGAAAGCCTCTTCGCTCACGTTGGCCCCCACCGACGCATGCGTCGACCCGGTCGCCGCACCCGAGACTGACTCGCGTCACCGACGAAGGGAACGGTCCGCCAGGCACCGCTTCGTCAGCGCGAAGATCGCGCGAGTGATTCTCATTTGTGAAGATACCAAAACGGCGAGAGCGGCCTAGCGAAATCGCGCGGCCGCTCCCGAACGTTGTGGATAGACGCGCTCGTTTGTAACGACGCGACCGAAAAGTTTCGCCCTGCGGCGAGCCGTCGCGCGGGGCGACTACTCCGTCTCTTCTTCCGGCTCGGGCGGCGGCGCCATGCCTTCGAGACCACGCAGCAGGTCTTCTTCGGTCATGCGATCGAATTGCGCCTCGGCGCCGGCGCCGGCTTCGGCCTCGGCCGGCGCGGCGGCATGAATCATCGGCGGCGCCGCTTCAGCCTCCGGCTCGTCGACTTCGACGTGCTTCTGCAGCGCGTGGATGAGGTCTTCCTTGAGATCGTCGGGCGACAGTTTGCTGTCGGCGATCTCGCGCAACGCGACGACAGGGTTCTTGTCGTTGTCGCGCGCGACGTGGATCTGGGCGCCCGATGAAACCGCACGGGCGCGATGGCTGGCCAACAGGACGAGGTCGAAGCGATTCTCGACCTTGTCGATGCAGTCTTCGACGGTGACGCGAGCCATAGCTGCTCCTGGAATGGGTACAGTACTGTCGGGGTTTGGCCGCTCCTACACCGGGAGAGGCGGCGAAGCAAGCTTTTCGCCCCTGACAGGGGCTCGGCGGCCCGGATTTGCGCCCCCGAGCCGGGGTTCCCCTCGCCCGCCCCCGCCCGAAACGCGAAGCGGCGCCTCGCGGCGCCGCCTCGTCGTCGCCAGAAACTCGGTCGGTCAGAACTCGAACAGCGGCTCGGGCCGGCCTGGCGGATTGAAGCGGTTCGGCAGGTAGTCGTACGCGCGATTGCCGAAGGTCGACCCTTGTGCGCCGAGCGAAGCGGGCGCGGAATCGGTGACGTAGCGGTTGCCAGTTCCAATTTCGCCCGCCGAGGCGCCCACGCCGGGGTCAAGATACGAGCGGGCGTGGACGACGATGTCGCCCGCATGGACGGCCCGGTAATGGACGTGGCGGGGACGATGGACCGTCTGCGCGTCGGCGGCCGAAACGGCGGCGACAAGCGCCAGCGCGGCGGCGCAACCTGTGATGAGCGAACGAACCATCGACGCCTCCTCATGTCGACAAACGGCAAGCCCGTTTGCGACTCCGGCTCCCATCTATGCATCGAGAGGGCGGCGATGCGCAACCGTTCTCGTCACGCCGCGCCGAGTCAGGCGCCGGCGCGGCGCCGGCGCAGTCCCGCCAGCGCTTCGCCGAGGGCGGCGACGAAGCGGTCGACGTCTTCGTCGCGCGACGCCCAGCCGACGCTGACCCGGATCGCGCCGGCGGCCAGCCCCGGCTCGATCCCCATCGCCGCCAGCACATGCGAGGACGTCACCCTGCCCGACGAACAGGCCGAGCCGGACGACACGGCGACGCCGGCGAGATCGAGGGCGATCAGCAGCGTCGCGGCGGCGGCGCCGGGCGCCGCGAAAGCGAGGGTGTTGGGCAGGCGCGGCGCCGCAGCGCCGAACGCCACCGCCTCCGGCGCCGTTTCGCGCAGACGTCGCGCCAACCGATCCCGCAGCGCGGCGAGTCGCGTCGGCTCGCGATCGAGTTCGGCGGCGGCAAGCCGCGCCGCGGCGCCGAAACCGGCGATCGACGCGACGTTCTCGGTGCCGGCGCGCGCGCCGCGCTCCTGCCCGCCGCCGCGCAGCAGCGGCGCTTCGATCGTAAGGTCAGGACGCATCGCGACCAGCGCTCCCGCGCCTTTGGGGCCGCCGAGCTTGTGGGCTGAAAGGAAGAGAAAATCAGCGCCCGAAGTCGCCGCGGCGAGGTCGATCCGCCCAGGAAGCTGCACGCCGTCGCAAACCACGACGCCGCCCGCGGCGTGAACCAGCGCCGCCGCTTCGGCCACCGGCTGCAGCACGCCGGTTTCGTTGTTGGCGCCTTGCAGCGCCAGCATCGGCGCGCCCGCGCCGCGCGAAAGGATTTCGGCGAGCGCGTCGAGGTCGAGCCTGCCGTCGGCTTGCAGCGGCGCGATCGCAACCGCCTCGGGCGCGAAGCGGTGCCCGCGCAGCACACAAGGATGCTCGCCTGCCGACATGATCAGCCGGGTCAGCGGCGTTTTCCGCCCGGTCGCCTGGATCGCCGGCGTCAGCGCCAGATTGGCCGCCTCGGTGCCGCCGGAAACGAAGACGACCCCGCGCGGCTCGACCCCGGCCAACGCGGCCACGGACCGCCGAGCCTCTTCGACGATCGCCCGCGCCCGCCGCCCCTCGGCATGGATCGACGAGGGATTGCCCAGGGCGTCGAGCGCCTCGAGCGTCGCCGCCCGCGCCTCAGGGCGCAGCGGCGCGGTGGCGTTGTAATCCAGGTAGACGCGTGAAATCTCGGCGGAAGCCATGGCGGATCGCGTCCGAACTGCTATTTCACCTACCGCCGCAGACGGGCGCACGGGAATGCGTTTTATCCTTGCAATTGACGGGGCGGGGCGTGCTATGTGGCCGCTTCCGCGCGGGTCTCGAGCGATCGAGACATAGGCGCGCGCCGAGTCCGCCGCAAGCTTCGCCGTCCCCGGCGCCTTTCGGGTCGAAGGCGGATCTTGGCGAGGCGCGCCCCTCCGGGGCTCGGCGGAAAGCCGTGCGGCGGCGCCGCGCGGCGGCGAGTGGTCTTTGGAGACGCAATGCCTGAAGTCTTTTTCAACGGACCCGCCGGACGGCTGGAAGGTCGCTTCCATCCCGCCAAGCAGCGCGGCGCGCCGATCGCGGTCGTGCTCCATCCGCACCCGCAGTTCGGCGGAACGATGAACAACCAGATCGTCTATAACACTTACTATGCGTTCGCCGAACGCGGGTTCTCGGCGTTGCGGTTCAACTTTCGCGGCGTCGGCCGGTCGCAGGGCGTCTTCGACCACGGCCAGGGCGAGCTCTCGGACGCAGCTTCCGCGCTCGATTGGGCGCAATCGATCAGCCCCGAGGCGCGCGCCTGCTGGATCGCCGGGGTCTCGTTCGGCTCGTGGATCGGCATGCAGCTCCTCATGCGGCGACCGGAGATCGAAGGCTTCATTTCGATCGCCCCGCCCGCCAACCGCTTCGACTTCAGCTTCCTCGCCCCCTGCCCGTCGTCCGGCCTGTTCGTTCACGGCGACAAAGACCGCGTCGCGCCGCTCAAGGAAGTGCAGGCGCTGATCGAGAAGCTGAAGACCCAGAAGGGCATCTCGATCGAGCACGCCGTGATCGCCAACGCCAACCACTTCTTCGAAGACTGCATGGAAGACCTGCAAGAGACGGTCGGCGCCTATCTCGATAAACGCCTCGGCATGCCACGCCACGCGCCCGCGCCGGCGCGAAAGGATCGCGCCAAGAGCTCGACCCCAGCCAAGGGATAGAGCCGGTGCATCTCATCACGACGACTTCGGAGCTGGCGGAGGCCTGTCAGCGCTTCGCCCGCCATCCGTTCGTGACGGTCGACACCGAGTTCCTGCGCGAGACGACGTTCTGGCCGATCTTGTGCGTCGTCCAGGTGGCGTCCGACGACGAAGCGCTGGCGATCGACGCGCTCGCCCCCGACATCGATCTCAAACCGCTGTTTGGATTGATGGCCGACCCCAACGTCGTCAAGGTCTTCCATGCCGCGCGGCAGGACGTCGAAATCTTTTGGAAGCTCGCCGGGCAAGTGCCGGCCCCGATGTTCGACACCCAGGTCGCGGCGATGGTGTGCGGCTATGGCGACCAAGTCTCCTACAGCGAGCTGGTGCAGTCGGTGTGCAAGGTGACGCTCGACAAATCGTCGCGCTTCACCGACTGGGCCCGTCGCCCGCTCGCTCCGGCGCAGATCGTGTACGCGATCGGCGACGTCACGCACTTGCGCGACGTCTACCGCGCGCTGCTCGCCCAGCTCGACAAGTCGGGTCGGCGCGCCTGGCTCGAAGACGAGATGAAGGTGCTGACGTCGGCGGCGACCTACGAACAGGACCCCGAGCGCGCCTGGGAGCGGTTCAAGACGCGCGCGCGCAAGCCGCGCGACCTCGCGGTGCTCATGGACCTCGCCGCCTGGCGCGAGTCGGAGGCGCAAACACGCGACGTGCCGCGCGCGCGCGTGCTGAAGGACGACGTGCTGATTGAAGTCGCGCTCGCCGCGCCGCGCACGCGCGAGGCGCTGGCGAACCTGCGCGCCTTTCCGCGCGGCATGGAGCGCTCGAAGGCCGGCGACGAGATCATCGCCGCGGTCGAGCGCGGTCTTGCGCGCGATCCGCGCACCCTGCCCAAGCTGGTGCGCGAGCGGCGCAACGGCGGCGGTTCGGCGGCGACGGTCGAACTGCTGAAGGTGCTGCTGAGGCAGGTCAGCGACGAAAGCGGCGTGGCGAGCAAGATGATCGCCACCGTCGACGACCTCGAGGCGATCGCCGCCGACGATCGGGCCGAAGTGCCGGCGTTGCAGGGCTGGCGGCGCAAGCTGTTCGGCGACCGCGCGCTGCAGCTCAAGCGCGGCGATCTCGCGCTCACCGTCGAACACGGCAAGGTCGTCGCGCTCGAGTGGCGCGAGGGCGATCCCGCGGCGGCGCACCATCCGTGACGCGGCGCGCCGCGCGTTTCTTTGTCGCCACGAGTCCCGACGTGGTACTTTGGCGCATTCTCGAATCACCCACCTGACGCAAACATGACCGACGACCTCTTTGGCGGCGCGACGGCGCTGCGCCGCAAGTCTCCCCTGAGCAAGGTCCGCCCGGGCCATTCCGGCTCGATGGGCGAAGCCGAGTACAACGCCGCCTCGATCGAAGTGCTCGAGGGCTTGGAGCCGGTGCGGCGTCGGCCCGGGATGTACATCGGCGGTACGGATTCCATCGCCATGCACCACCTCTTCGCCGAGGTGATCGACAACGCGATGGACGAGGCGGTCGCCGGCCACGCGACCTACATCGAAGTGTCGCTCGAAGACGGCGAGTGGTTGTCGGTGGCCGACAACGGCCGCGGCATGCCAGTCGACCCGCATCCGAAATTTCCCGGCAAGTCGGCGCTGGAAGTCATCATGACCAAGCTGCACGCCGGCGGCAGATTCGACTCCGGCGCCTACGAGACCTCGGGCGGCCTGCACGGCGTCGGCGTTTCGGTGGTCAACGCGCTCTCCGCCCGCACCGAGGTCGAGGTCGCGCGCAATCAGACGCTCTATCGCCAGGCCTTCGAGCGCGGCGTGCCCGTCACCAAGCTCGAAGTGGTCGGCAAGGCCCCCAACCGCCGCGGCACGCGCGTGCGCTTCCATCCCGACGAGCAAATCTTCGGCAAGACGCTGCATTTCGATCCGGCGCGGCTGTTCAAGATGACGCGCGCCAAGGCCTATCTGTTCGGCGGGGTGGAAATTCGCTGGCGCTGCGCGCCGTCCCTGCTCGACGCCGACAGCAAGATCGCCGCCGAGGCGACCTTCCATTTCCCCGGCGGCCTGAAGGACTATCTCGCCGCCGACATCGAGGGTCAGGAG
>Ga0181529_10007827_pt1 | contig 10558 bp, 10 predicted proteins | sample PEATcosm2014_Bin_36_FD_119763 | JGI IMG/M metagenome (GOLD analysis project Ga0181529, IMG submission 119763) | Peatland microbial communities from MTU Mesocosm Facility, Houghton, MI, USA - PEATcosm2014_Bin10_30_metaG | ecosystem: Environmental > Terrestrial > Soil > Wetlands > Peat | place... | reverse complement strand
GTGAACGATCTCCGCTACGCTTTTAGTTCAGGATAGTCCGTGTACCCGACTTGAAGATCAACAAGGCGCAGCCAAGCGAGAGACGCTCTGACGAGCCGACAATACTAAACTGCGGATGGCTTCGTACAACGGGGTGGAATTCCGGCTTGTGCTCATTGCAAACTCCGAATGCCCTGCAAAATCTCGGTGCTCTCGGCATCGAACCTGGCCACCTGCGGCGGGTTCAGCCAATTTTCTTGAATGCCTACTCGTCCATAATAGAAGGATTACCTTGCGATTCGCCGCCAGCCCGAAGGCATCCAATACCCACAGAGCCATAACCGTCCACGCCGCTATCCCGTGGAACGTAGGCTTCCGCAGCGCGTGCGCACCTTCATCGACTTCGTGGTCGAGTACATGACACCTGTGCTCAGGCCTGCCACAAAGTCTCCGAAATAGGGGGATCACTCTGTTTAAGAATGGCAAACATCCGTTCGATGTGATCGATTGGCTGGCGCACGCTGCGCTGCATCCTTTCTCCAAAAGAATTTTTGAGCGAATCGCAGTCGATCTCCTGCTTAAGGCTGGTGAGTTCACTGGAGAGCTGGGCAAGAGCGTCGGACTCAAAGGGACTCGATCCATCCTTGCTTCCGTGGATCAGAATGATGGCAATCTGCCGCAGATCGGGCAGCCATTGCAGAATCTGACCCCGCAAGGCAACATCGCGTTTTCGTTTTGGTCCCACATCGAACGGAATCGCGTCGCCTTGCGTCACGAGCGAAGAAAATAGCTGTGCAAGTTTGCCCCGCGCCTTCTCCTTCTCCACTTCGTGCTTAGCGGTCACCGGATCGCGCATGATCTTTGCGTAAGAGTCGACCTCTCGGATCGTCTTCTTCAACAAGATACATAACTTCTTTGCAACCGAAACTGTTCCGAAGGTGTCGAAGGCAAACCACATGCACAGCAGGCCCAGCATGACACCAATAACACGATCGCGTCCTATCGTAAGGTCCGTTTGCGCATACGGCTCGTTTAGATGGACCAGAAAAAAAGCGAGCATCGCCTGATATCCGAGATAGGATAAGCGCACACTCGACGCCATCACCCAGGCGCAGAGCGAGATGACGATCACAAAGAAGAGGGTAAATGCGCCGATCCCGTGTAGCATCGGCACAATCAGAGCTTGTCCACCAACGCCGAAGCCAAAGCCGCCGATGCACGCTCCTGCTATGCGCAAGACCTGCTTCTGCTTCTCCTGTTCAGGATTCCAAAGTGCGATCACGAAGCAAGTGAACAGCGAAGCATAAAGTCCTGGCCACGAAAGCGCATTCCACACGATGTAAGCCAATGAAGCGGCAAGGCAACCACGGAGCGCGTACTTGATATTGTCCGCATTTTGGAAGGCATCTGGCACAAAGAATCGCTTCGGCGCGGGGGACGTAACAATGTACGTTGGTTGAAGGCCCCGGCTTGATCTCGGCTGCGAGGTTAAACTCCGAAAGATCGCGTCTTCAATCGGATGATCTCCTCGTCGTATGGCTTCGCAATGATGGCCTCGCTTCTTGAGACATGCTGGAATTTCGGCGGCTTCATCGGCCCAGGCGGCAAGCTGCGCACTGGAAACTTTGCCCGGCTCCAGCAGGGCGACGGACTCAACTAAGTCACCGATCGCTCCGATCTGCTCGGCAGCAATGTTAGCTTGCTCAAAGGGCTCGCGCCGCTCTATAGGCCGCAGATTGCTAACTCCCGAGAGCGCATATTGCTGTAGCTTTAGCCGCACCCAGGAATCAGGAGTCCCATTTGCCGCCCCGTGTAGATAGTCGATAACCACTTTGATCCGCTTCATCAAATCGTCTTGCAAGCGCTGTTCCGGTCTAGCCAATTCGAAGGCGTACTCGACAGCGATGGAGACTGCTCGCCCCAGTGCAACAAGCGCGACAGTCCAGAGGTTCGACTCGACAAGAGTTTCGATTGGTACATTTGTGACCCACCCCCGAAAGCACAAAATGATGACGACCGCGAACTGAGCCGCCGTCGCACGATCCGCAACAACTTTCACAATATAGAAACACAGAAAGAGGCTGCCGACCACATAGAGAAAGTGGGTGAACGGATAGTTCACCACGAGGATGGTTCCCAGCATCACGTAAGCGCCGCCGCAGACAAATGCAAGGATGGTTTTAACCGCCGAATCCTTGGATAACTCCAAAGAGTTCCGCGTCAGATTGGCACAGTAGTAGGCTGCGAGTGCGCCTCCAGGAATCTGCCAATACATGATGAGAAGCATGACGACCGTAGCTCCGACCACCAGATGGGCAACCGACGTCAGACGGCCAGGATAGTTTGACAGTTCCTGCTTGAAGAAGCGAAGGAACCAGCCCGCGGAGGATGCATCCGGCGAAACCCTCCACGCAGGCAGACGTGTGTCGGATTGCGCCAGCAGTGGCGTGCTCAATGGTCTCGCCGAACGTTGGGATGGATTACCGCTACCACGGACTGACCAACGCGAAGCATGCCCGGTGGGGGAGCGTCAATGCGAATGCGAACCGGGTACCGCGTGGCAAGATGAACCCAACTAAGTGTGCGCGTGATAGACGGCAGGCCGGGGGCAAGTGAGCCGACGCTCGGGTCGGGTGAAACGCCGTATCCGATGCTCGTGACCGTACCATGCAGAGGCGTTCCACCCTGGCTAAGAAGAAATACTTCAGCAGCCGACCCTGGTGCTACATTCGCCAGTTGCGTCTCGCGGAAGTTTGCGGTCGCCCACCATTGCCGGGCATCGATCAACGTAAAGAGCTGCGTACCGACGTGAACATAGGCTCCTTGCGCAGTGTTCAGGTTGTTTACGTAGCCATCGAAAGGAGCATGGATGCGGCAGTTGTTGAGGTTATATTGTGCCTGCCGAACCGCGGCCGCGCGTTGTTCGCGCTGCGCGGTCAACGGATCCAAAATGGCGATTGCGTGATATGCCTGATTGCGTTGCTGCTCGCGCACCGACACATCGGAGACGGTCTGCTGAAAGTGTTGGTCGGAGCTTGCGACCTGCTTGCGTAGTTGAGCTACTTGATTCTGAGCCTGCGCTACTTCTTTCGCCTTCTGCTTCACCTCCGACCTTGCTTTATCAACCTGATCTACCGTCACATACATCTTTTCCAGCAGCGGTTCCAGCCTATGCAGATGATCGTCAGCGTACTCGAGTTCAGCATTCAGCTTGCGGACGTTGTTCTCCCCATTGAGAACGTCGGCTTCCGCCCCTCCAACGTCGGCTCGGGTGGCCTCTCGTGTATGAGCGCTACTCGCGACCGAGGCATCCGCAGACTGAGCCTCGTCAAACTGAGAGCGAATCTGACGGCGACGATCTTCAATCTGCCCTTCCAGCGCCGCTTGCTCTGAGAGCGCCTGAGCGAGTGCATATTGATACGGCCGGTCGTCGATGGCGAAGAGTAGATCGCCTGCATGAACATACTGGTTGTCGGCAACGCTCATCACGGTGACCCGCCCTTCAACCTGGGGCGCAACACCGATGAAGTTCGCCAGGATCTCCGCATCGTCGGTGCGAGGATTGACCACTGACCGATGTACCGCGAGGCAAAGCATCAAGAGTGCCGCAAGCGCAACGCTGCCCGTGAGCAACCAGCCACGCCTTCTTACTCCAGCATCGACCTGAGTCTCTCTGCCGGCATCCTGTCCTGCCTGCGCCTGCGGCTCAGATGGGTTCTGCACGTTTTCGTTCTTCGGCGCTTCGAACATAGCCATTCCCTCAATCGAATGCGATTAGCCAAACGAATGACGACACCAATACCGTCGTACTCAGGTAGAACAATGGCAACGCCGCCAAGCTGCGTTCCCAATCCAGTTTTTCGAACAATAAATGAATACACAATGTAGCCACGACGCCTACAAGCACGGCCAGTATCCATCCCGGAAAGAAGGAGCCGAGCACATTGAACGAAGGCGAGTGACCACAACCAGCGAGCGCAGCCGAGAACACGGCAAGACCAGCAACCCGTCTCGAAACCAGCATTGTCCAATGGTTTTGCTTCATGGAATTACCTTTCCAGGAGCCGGTCTATTCAGCAGATCGCCCGTGCGATACGCGAGTTTCGCCACCTGCTCCAGAACATTGGTCTTGGCGGTCACGTCATTGCTCCTGGCTTGAGCAAGATTACGTTGCGCGCTGACGAGATCCAATGTTGTGCTCAGTCCGGCCTTCAAGGAATCGACGGTCGCATCGTAAGACACTTCGGCGGCATGGAGCGAAGCTGCGGCAGCGTCCCGCTGCTTCAACGCGGTCCTCAGATCGATAAAGGTGGTCCAGATTTGAAGCTCGACCTGATCCCGCATCTGCTCAGCATCGGCGCGCGCTCGTTGCTCTTCCGCGTGGGCCTCTGCAACCCTGGCCTCACGAGCGAAGCCGTCAAACAATGTCCAGCGAAGGCCTAACTGCACCTTCCACACCTCAGCCGGCCCGAAGTACACTCCTGGAAGCAGATCCTGCTGTGCGTAGGCCCGTCCTTCTCCTCCCTCGCCCTTGAGAGAGAGTGAGGGGAAGTAGGCTGAACGCATCTCGCCCACTTTGGCGCGCGCTTCAGCCTCTTTGGCAAGCTCCTCGCCTATCTCTGGTCTTTGACCAAGCCCTCGCTCCACATACGCTTGCGCCCCTTGTCCCTGCTCCTCAGGCTGTTGCAGGCTGTCAAGATCCTCCACCTCCAGTGGCTGTAGCGGTGAACTCCCAACAGTGGACAGCAACTCTCCTCGCGCAACATCGACCTTGCCCTCGACGGAGGAGAGTGTGTACTGTGCCTGCGCGGTCTCCGCCCGTGCTTGCAGTACATTCGGCAATGTTGCAAGTCCGTCCTTCAGCTTGTCTTCGATCGACGATTGCACCGTCTGTGCGTCCTCTACGTCGAGCTCTGCCGCATGTCGCTGCCCAAGTGCTTCCAATAACTTGAGATAGCTGTGTGCCACTTCGTAGAACACGGCCAGATGGTTTGCATTGAAGGCGTAGTCTGCTTGCAGCAGTTGCTGGCGCGCCTCCTTGATGCGTCCAGCTCGACCGCCGAAGTCCAGAAGAAGATAGCTGACTTCAAGTGTGGGTTGATAGAGGCCGATTGTCTGCCGCGCATAGGTCGTATCCAGCAGAAGCCTCTGGCGATCCGTCTCGCCCAACATCACTCCGGTGAGGGCAGGATAAAGCTCACTCTTGGCAATTCGTAGATCCGCGGCGCGGATCTTTGCCGACTCCCATGCAGAACGAGTCTGCGGATTCGAACTCTCCGCCAGATCAACCAGTTCCGCCAGAGAGTAAGTATGCCCCGCGTCCATCGGAGTTCCCGTCGTTGCACTGCTGAATCGCTCTTGACTCTGCCGCTGCTTTTCTGGTGCGATCCAAGGCTTGTCAACACTGCGAGGAACTTCTTGCGCCTCTTCGGTTTTGCTGCACAGCATAAAGGTGAGTAAGAAGGCAATCTGGATCGAGCTTCGAAGCAAATGGGGCGTGGTTCTGTATTTTGCAGGCCGCGCCTGCCAGAGCCATCTCCTAAAATCGATCAGGATTCGCGTTATCGGCATGACAGCGCCTGTCTGACTCTGTAACCACTCGCTCCATAATCCGATCCGCCTTTGGTAGAAAGCTCGATTCAGCTCAGTGTCCATCGGCATACCCCGTCATGGCTGAGCAATAAGGAACAGTTCGGCGGGCAGACAAGGAGGATAAAGGATTTCGGATCAATCTATTTGTGCAAGACGCCACATGGATCGTGTTCTGTTTCACACTATGTCGAATCCACCAGGGAGAGCAATGACCGATATTTGTTTGCCGGTGCCAACCGCCGAAGAGGCGCGAGCCGCCTTTGGAGACGATTTCAATCGCGACAAGACGCTCAATGGAGCAGTCGCGCTGGCAGCGGCGGGCGATCTCGCAGACCCAGCGATTGCGCTCATGAAGGCGGTCTTCGCCTGCCCCGCTGCCAACGCCAGATTGCGGGAAGCAATGATATTGCGAACCGCCGTGCGTTTGCACTGCGTTTATGCTGTACATGCTTCCACTCGTATAGCGCTCAATTGTGGGCTTTCACAAACTGAAGTGGAGGCGCTGACCAATGACTGCCCCGTCACCGGAATAGATTCGGAGATCGTTTTAATTGCGCGGATGGCGGACGACATCGCGGATCGCGCCACCCTTGCAGAGGGTTTGCTCGGCGCAGCCATTGAGCGCTGGGGTGTCGATGACACGCGGAAACTGATTCTGATGCTGAGTTGGTTCAACCTCGTGAACCGCTATGAAAACGCATGTCGCGTTCCTAATGACTCTGACGAAAAGCTGGCACGATCGTCCGGACCAACCTAGACCACTTTGACCGCGCTACTGAAGGTGCATGCCGGCAATGACACGGCCTGCGTGCGGCCATACAGACGATTTCATCCAACATTGGCAATCCGGAAAGTCGTCTCCAGGCCAGATTAGTGGATTTTGGCAAGTGATCCCTGCTGCTGCCCGGTAAGCACTCAAGCCTTTCGCGCCAGTAGCTGGCTCGTCCGTTGCCGATCTCCTGATCGCGTCCACGCTAGCGATTGGCGGCATAGCGATGACACCTCTCCGATGGGTGGTTGGCAGCCACGCTTGCTGCCGCCGCCTTGGCTGTTCTCCTCAAGTGCTGTTCTTCGAAGTCTAGTGCTCTCATAGAGCAACCAGCATCAAGGGATCGGGCAAGTTGTCCCCGTCGATCAGAGCCCCTTGCTCACGAAGAACGGCCTGTATTTCCCTAACCGACAACCCGCCCGTACGCGCATAGTGCGCAGCTGAGACGCCGGCCGCGTGGCCGGTCGCAAAGCTCGTGCCCATTACGCGGATCGCTCCGCCGCCGCCGCTATCTCCATCTGCAAGCCGCCCTGCACTAAACAGGTTTCGCGTATCTACGCTCATCAGCGTACGCAAAGGGATATCGAATGTTCCCTTGTCCTTAATGTCCTTCCACACGGTCGGTTCACCTCCTCCCGGGTGGTACTCCATCGGCCACGCTCCAAGTGCCACTACATCGGAGTGCCGCGTCCCGCCGGTAATGTCGGCTTCGGTGATCTGGTATTGCGCATTCACATGCCGCGATTCCCGCGTCCCAAACTTCGGCCCGGTGCTGACGATGTATGCTTTCTCGTATCCGGGAATTGTCTGCGCAGCCTTCAAGTAGGCACAGGCTTTCTCGCGGCCGGTGATCTCTGCGGCCGTGATACTTGCTCCGTCCAGCGCGTTGTAGGTGGCGTCGACGTAATACGTGATGAGGTCGCCGGAGATCGGCAATGACAGGACCAGGCCGTCTTCCTTGTCTAACGAGGACGCTCCCGCAGCCTTCGTCGCCTTGACCGCCTGCGCCCATCGTCCGCCAGACCTGTCAGCATTTGGAGCAATGCCGCCAATTCTAACTGACATTGTGCCGACTTCTGCGATACCTTGATTGCCGTAACGTACCGAGGCTCCTCCGAATGCTGCCAGATCTCCTTCGCCGCTCGCGTCGACAAACGCGGAAGCGGACACTTCTCTTGGGCCACGATCATCCTGTAGCGTCACGGCAGTAATGCTGTCTCCGTTTCGGCTGCCACCTACCACCATCGTGTGAAGCAAAACCTGCACTTTGGCGCGGGTCACCACACGGTCGAGCGCAAGCTTAACACCTTCCGTATCGAGAATGGCGATGACATGACTGCTTGGTGCAGGAAGGCGCACAGGCCCCTCGACCGCGTGAAGCGCCTGAAGCTCGGTGAGCACCTGCTCGGCCACACCTCCAACCGCCTGCTTGCTCGGCAATGGCTGCGTGTAAAAGCCACAGTAGGTCAAAACATTCTTCTGCGTCGCCGCTCCGCCAAGACAAGGCCCGCACTCCACCAGGAGCGTCTTTGCACCCGCCTGCGCCGCACCCACAGCGGCACCCACGCCAGCAGCGCCCGCGCCGACAACGATCACGTCATAAACTTCTTTCATCTGTTCTTCCCGCAACAGGGGAGATGGTCGATTTTGTTAGTGGGAAATAAGACGCTCGACAAGGTCAGGCTTCCATTGCACATATTCGACCTCTGTTCCGTCCGGGTGCCTCGCGAAGAACACGCTTCCGGTCTCCGCTTGGAATTGATCGCGTGTGATCGTTGCACCTAGCCTGATCAGTTCTTCTCGTGTGGCGTCCAGGTCATCCACAATGAACGGCCCCTTCGAGTCGCGATAGGGGGCGAGTGCCTGATCGGTTCCGCACACCAGGCATATATCGCCAATGCCTGTGATCTCCAGATCGCCCATGGTGAAGCGGTAATCGGGCTTTTTGCCGAGGATCGCTTGGAGAAGCTTCAGCGATTTGTCTGTGTCGTTGGTGAAGAACCTTGCATAAATTTTCAGGATCATTCCGTCCTCCTGTCTGGTTGAAACTTTAAGACACTCTTCGTGGGCATCCGTTATGCCTCCGTCCCTCTGTTATCACCGATCAACAGCTGAGAGAAAGATTATTGAGTATGGCACACGCTCGCCAAAATGATCTCTGCCAGCGAGTTCAAATAGTTGTCGTCTGTCTTCGCTCCAGTAACGACCTGACGCCAATAGAGGGCGGCAGCCCCCAGATCATTGAGAAGTTCGAAATCAATGCCGGATACCAGTTCGCCGCGTGCAATCGCCCGTTCGTAAATGCCTTTCCCACGATTCCGCCGTTCAATTTGTAGACGGCTCCGTACCCGCTCTGCTAGCGGGGAATTGCGGGACATCTCCGCATGAAGATCGGCGAGAATTTGCCGCACAATGCGGTGGCGCAGAGCGCTTCTGAGTGAGCGCAGATTTGCGAGGAGATCTTCCCGAAGCGATCCTGTGTCGGCAACCTCGGTGATGTCCAATCCCACGGACTCCAGCCGTTCCACTACCATGGCGAATTTCGCCGGCCACCGGCGGTACAATGCGGCCTTTCCAACCCCTGCCCGTTTTGCCACCGCCTCAAGACTGAGAGCCGCATACCCATGGCGTGCCCACTCTACAAACAAGGCGCGTGTGAGGGATTCCGTGACGCGAGGTTGCATCACAGCCGCGCCAGCCGGGGCCCGTTTTTTCGCATTGCGAACGTCGGAACGATTGCGTTTCATCCATTCCGACTATACACTCAATTCATGCGAGAACGATACGCATTCGTTCCGTCCTTGGAGGTGAGGGATATGGCAGAAAACAAGACGATGAAGCTCTTCGCAGAGGGTCTGCGACTCTGCATGGGTGATCGGCTCGCCGCCGACGCCATCAGCTTCATCGACATGCTGGCCGAGGACGCGATCATGGAATTCCCGTATGCTCCTCCCGGTTCGATCAAGCGTCTGGATGGCAAAGCCACCATTGCGGAATACATGGAAGGAGTGAGTAGCCGCCTTCAGATTGAGCGGTTCGCACCACCAGTGATCCACCCGACGCCGGATGGATTTGTGCTGGAGACCAGTTGCGAGGAAGTGGCTACACACACAGGAAAGCCCTACAACCAGCAGTACATCTCCGTCATCACGCTTCGCGATGGCCACATCGTTCATTATCGGGATTACTGGAATCCTCTGGTTGTCCTGGAAGCGATGGGTGCCGGACGTTCGACAGGACAGGGGAGCAACTAAATGTTCGAATCCATCCTGCTTACCGGGGGAACAGGAAAAACAGGGAGCCGCATTGCCGCGCAACTTGCGACGCGCAACGTGCGGACTCGCATCGCTTCTCGCCATCCCCAACTGGGCCAGACCTTCTTTGACTGGTTCGATCCCTCGACCTTCGCTTCTGCGCTGGAGAACATTGAGAGCGTCTATCTTTTGGCCCCCTTGGGCGTAGCCGACTGCCTCAAGATCATGCAACCCTTTATCGATCAAGCGCTCAATGCCGGCGTACAACGTATGGTCTTTCTCAGCTCGTCGCTCGTGCCGGAGGGAGCTCCGGTCTTTGGGCAGGTGCATCAGTATCTTCACCACCATGCGCCTTCCTGGGTAGTGCTGAGGCCATCCTGGTTCATGCAGAACTTCTCAGAGCAACAACACAGAGAGACCATTCGGCAATACGGCTCAATCTTCTCTGCAACCAGGAGCGGGAAGGTTCCGTTCATTGACGCGGGCGACATCGCGGCAGTGGCTGCCGAAGCGCTGACGAGCCAGACCTTTCCGTCCGGCGATACGGTGCTCACAGGGCCGGATTTGCTCGGCTACTCCGACGTTGCGACTATCCTGACAGATATCGTTGGCTATCCTATCCGTCATCAACCGCTCACGGAAGAGGATCTAGTCCGCAACTTCGAGAAAGGCGGAATTCCGAAAGAATTTGCAGTCCTGCTGGCTTCGCTTGATCGCGCAATTGCCAACGGCGCCGAGGCACGGATCACAACAGAAGTTCAACGGATTACAGGACGGCCACCGATTTCGTTCCAGACATTTGCGCAGAACGCCAGATCGGTCTGGCGCCGCTCGTAAATGCATCGACAGCCGGTTCATGGCGAATATCTGTCCGTCTCTAAGTCTGTCGGCAATAGCGATTTCCGACGAGCGGATTGACCTTGTGTTGGAGTTTGCGGACTGCTGATCGCCTGGATATTGCCTG
>Ga0181529_10007826_pt1 | contig 10558 bp, 11 predicted proteins | sample PEATcosm2014_Bin_36_FD_119763 | JGI IMG/M metagenome (GOLD analysis project Ga0181529, IMG submission 119763) | Peatland microbial communities from MTU Mesocosm Facility, Houghton, MI, USA - PEATcosm2014_Bin10_30_metaG | ecosystem: Environmental > Terrestrial > Soil > Wetlands > Peat | place... | reverse complement strand
TGCTGATCCTCGACGACAGCATGAGCGCCGTCGACGCCGTCACCGAGGCTCGGATACGATCCGCCCTCCGCGACGCGACGTCGGGAAATGGCGCGATGCGCGGCGCTACGGTAATCCTCATCGCGCAGCGAATCTCGGCGGTGCGCGACTGCGACCTCGTCCTCGTCCTCGACGAGGGGAGGGTCGCGGGGCTCGGGCGGCACGAGGAGCTGCTCGCGGACTGCGAAGTCTATCGGGACATCCACCGCTCTCAAGCGGGGATCGCGGGAGTCCGGCATGGCTGAGCCCGTCGTCGAGCCGCCCAGGCTCCCGGGAATCGGCGGCGGGTCCAGAGGCGGCATGGGCGGCGGGGCGCGTTGGCTCCAGGCAGGCGCCCGCGCCAAGGACAGGAGGGGGACGATGGCCCGCCTCTGGTCCTGCTTCGGCGTCGAGCGCGGGAGGATCTTCCTCGTCTTCGGCCTCGTCGTCCTCGACTGCGCGATCCTCCTCTCGGGACCCTGGCTCATCGGGCGCTGCGTCGACACGATGGTTCCCGGCCCCCTTTCTTCCGCGATCGCCTTCGCGGTCCTGCTCGTCGCCCTCCTCGTCGCCTACGCCCTGGACGCCGCGCTCGTGGTTTCCCAGGGCTGGCTCATGGCCGGAGCCTCGCAGGAGATCGTGAAGTCATTGAGGAAGGATCTCTTCGGAAAGCTCCAGCGCCTTCCCGTATCCCTCTTCGATACCTGGAGCCACGGCGACCTCATGAGCCGCCTGTCGAACGACGTGGACAACATCTCGGGCACGATAGCCCAATCGACGACCCAGCTCGTATCCACCCTGCTCACCATCGCAGGCTCCCTCGTCCTCATGCTCGTCCTCTCGCCCCTCCTGACCCTGGCGGCCCTGGTCACCGTGCCTTTAGTATTCCTCCTGACCCGGACCGTCTCGCGGCGCACCCGCATCCTCTTCAAGCGGCAGCAGGTCGCGCTCGGTTCCCTCAACGGCCAGATCGAGGAGACCATCTCGGGGCTGGACGTGGTGAAGGCCTTCGGTCGGGAGGAGGCCGCGATAGGCGAGTTCGACGGCCTCAACGACGAGCTCAAGGCCATCGGGACTCAGGCGCAGGTCTGGTCGGGCTTCATCATGCCCCTCATGAACGTCATCAACAACCTGGGCTTCGCGGCGGTGGCCGCCGTGGGAGGCGCCCTCGCCGTCAAGGGCATCGTCACCGTCGGCGTCATCGCGAGCTTCATCTCCTACTCGCGCCAGTTCTCGAGGCCCCTCAACGATCTCGCCAACACCTACAATACGCTCCAGACGGCCCTCGCGGGCGCCGAGCGCGTCTTCGAGATAATGGACCAGGCCGAGGAGGCGCCGGACAGGCCCGTCGCAAGCTCCGTCGCCGTCGCAAGCTCCGGCGTCGCCGTCGCAAGCTCCGGCGTCGCTCTCCGCGGAGAGGTCGAGTTCGAGCGAGTCTCTTTCGGCTACAAGAGCGGCGAATACGTCCTCCACGACGTCAGCTTCGACGCGCGGGAGGGCCGCGTCACCGCCCTGGTCGGGCCGACGGGCGCGGGCAAGACCACGATCGTCAACCTCCTCGCGCGCTTCTACGACCCTAACGAGGGCTCCATCCGCATCGACGGCCGCGACATCCGCGACTACGCCCGCGACGACCTGCGGCGAGTCTTCGGCATCGTCCTCCAGGACAGCTATCTCTTCTCGGGCAGCATCCGCGAGAACGTCCTCTACGGAAGGCCCGGGGCGAGCGAGGCCGAGGTCGAGGCGGCCGTCGAGGCCGCCAACGCGGCCCACTTCATCGATCGCCTACCGCGCGGCCTCGACAGCCTCCTGAGCGAAGGCGGATCGCCCTTGAGCGAGGGGCAGCGCCAGCTCCTCGCCCTCGCGCGCGCCATCCTCGCCGATCCCGCCATCCTCATCCTGGACGAGGCGACGAGCAGCGTCGATACGCGGACCGAGCTCCACATACAGTCGGCGATGATCAGGATGATGGCGGGCCGCACGAGCTTCATCATCGCCCACCGCCTCTCGACGATCAGGAACGCGGACAACATCCTGGTGCTGGACGGCGGGCGCATAGTGGAATCGGGGAGCCACGAAGGGCTCATGGCCGAGGGCGGGCTCTACGAGCGTATGTACTCGAGCCAAGGCTAGCGGCTATAATCCGGCATGGACTACGAACGAAGCCATTTCAGCTATCTCGCGCGCTACAATCGGGGCGCCAACGAGACTCTCGTAAGGCACCTCGCGGCTCTCCCGGCAAGCGAGATCTCGAAGCCGCGAGGCTCCTATTTCGGCTCGATCCAGGGCGTCCTCGACCATATCGTCATGTGCGACATCAACTGGCTCAGGCGCTTCCGGATCCTCTTCCCTTCCGACGAGGCGCTGAACCGCCCGCGCCTCGCGCCTCCGGGCAGCGATTGGACGAAGTTCGAGTTCCCCCTCTTCGACGAGTACGGCCGCGAGCGAGCGGTCGTCGACGCGATCTTCGTCGACTGGATCGCCGCGGCCGATACCTCGCGCTTCGGGGAGGTCCTGGCCTACTCCGACTCGCGCGGCCGCCCCCAGCGCTATTTCCTGCGCGAGGCCCTCGATCACGTCTTCAATCACCAGACGCACCATAGAGGCCAGGTTTCCCAGATCCTCGACGAAATGGGCATTCTGCACGACTACTCGAACCTGATAGGGGCCGCCGGAATCCCATCCGACTGAGGCTTTCCGGCGGGCAGCCCGGGAATCGCCCGAGCGAGCAGCGCGGCGACGTCTCCGACGAGCTCGAGCCCGGCGCCTCGTGCCTCGCCCTGGAAGGCCGTCTCGTCCCCCCGGATCCATCGCAGGCGGATGGCCGCGTCCACGCTCTCGGCGATGCGCCTCGTGAGGAGACCCTTGACGGGGGCTCGCAGGAGCCCCCCTCGCGTCCGCGAAGCCTCGATCTCGAGTCGCGAGCCGCCTCTTTCCAGCGCCAGGCTCAAGCGGTCGTCCTCGAGACGGAATTCCTTCAGCCGGGCTCCGGTATAGGTCGCCTCGCGAAGCGGGCGGCTCCCGCGCGGGTCTCCGCCGCCGAGGCGACCTACGCAGAGGAAGCCGGTGAAGGCCGAGCCCAGCCAGGGAATGTCCGCTATCGACAGCATGAAGGAATCGCCCGGCGACTCGAAATCGTTGGACTGCATCCAGATCCAGCTCGAGGGCATGGAGGAGCCCCAGTCCTTCTCGATATAGCCTCGCCCGAGGCCCGAGCCGCCGCTTCCCGACCGCCCCATCTCGACGCGGCGGGAGTCGCGCTCGAAGCTTCCCTCGACTCCGTGGTCGAGGGACACCAGGCCGTGGCGGCATTCCATGAAGGGTATGAAGCTGTAGGGACCCATCACTCCGGGCCAGTAGAGGCGTGACGGCAGTCGCGCGAAGGGGCCGAAGCCCAGCTCGCCGCGGAAGCGCCCCTCCTCGCCCGAGAGGTCGAGGACGAGGCCCTTCTCGGCGAAGACGTTCCTCCCCACTCGTATGTCGAGCTCTCGGGTCGAAGCCCTAAAAGCCTCGAGCGGATACTCGAACCACCAGGTCCTGCCCGTCTTGCCTTCTATCACCTGGACGAAGCTGTAGCCTTCGCCCTCGTTTCCGCCCCTCGAGATGCCCGGTATGAAGGACCAGATTTCGGACCTATCGGCGGAGACTTGCTTGAAGTACCAGCCTTCGAAGTAGCGGCGCTTCCTCCTCGAGCCTTTGTAGTACTCGTTCCATGGCCATGCCGGCATGCGCGCCCCTGGTTCGAAGGTAGCGAATGCCGGGCCGTCGGTAAAGGGCGCGCCTTGCCGACCTCGGTTGAAATGCCGCGGAACGATGCTATAATGCCGAAATGGCGCGCCGCGAGCCGATCGCGCGGTAATATGAACCTGTCCGCCGCCATCCGGCGGCGCGTAATACCGAAGGCATGAAGGGGCCGAAGCAGGCTTCACCTACTATTTCCCCTAAGAGCGGAGACGTCGATGGCGGAAGAGCACCCCGAGATTACCGAAGGAATAAAGACATTCTTCGTCGAGCCCGATCGCTCGATGATGCCTCTGGACTTTCTCTCCGATTTCTTCCTCGAGGGCTATGAAGCCTATTATCTCCTCGATAACAGATACCTCGATATCCTCGAGAAGGTCCACGCGCTCTTTTCCATATTCCCGGACTTGATCGTCTTCTTCAATACGGAGCAGGAGCTCAAGAAGAACAATTGGCCGCTCATCATCAGGGTGCTCCAGGGCGAATATAAAGAGAAGGCGAGATTCGGCGTCCTCTACTCGAAGCACATAGGGCCCGAGGCTCGCCGACAGATGGAAAGTCTCTATCTTTACGATATCGGAATCAACTGCGGATGCATACCCATCGAATCCAGGCCGACCGCGAACCTCGCGCTGCTGACGGGCGTATTGAAGGCGAATCAGGCGAACGGAAGGCGAAAGAACCTGCGAGCCATTTGCGGAAAGAATTGCAATTTCTCTTTCTTACACGATCAGGCCAAATTCAGCGGCACTATCCTCGACGTCAGCATAAGCCATTTTTCGTGCAGCTTCGCAAGCCTCGAGCCGAGCCTGCTCATGTACGGAAAATCGATGAAGATCCATTTGAATCTCGGCGGAATGATCGTATCGGTATACGCGATGCTCCTGACGAGGCGCGCCAGCGACAAAGACGCAATATACGTTTTCGTATTCAAGACGTCGCAGGGAAAGGACGGACTCGATTCGGACCTGCTCGCTAAAGTAAATAAATTCATCTACGAGCACTACGAGAGAAATGTCAACTCGGTGGTAAAAAAAGCCTTCGAGGAGGAAATATTAAAAAAGACTACTACGAGGTGAATGCATAAGGGAATGACATTCGCTCGATGGGCGCCTCGAGGCGGTGAGCTGCGATTGCCTTCGACCTGTCAGGTCCTGGGCTTTTTGTCTTGACTGTTCTACGATGTAGAATTACTCTACATCGTAGAGTGCTTTGTAACATACGCGCACTCATCAGGAGGCTCGTAATGAGGATTCTCATCGTCGGGGCGGGCATCATCGGCAGCATCTACGGATGGGCCCTGTCCGCCGCCGGCCACGAAGTCGTGCATCTCGTTCGCGAAGGTCGCTCCGCCCGTTACCCCGACGGAATTCCTGTCGATATTCTGGACAGGAGAAAGGGGCGTCGCGCCCGTTTTCTCGGGACCTATGCAATCAGGACCGTCGAGGCCTGCGAAGACTCGGACGGTTACGAGCTCCTTATCGTTCCGTCCCACCATTTCGCCTTGAATGAAGTCATCGCAGGCATAGTTCCCCGATTGCCGCGGACCGACGTCCTCTTCCTGACGCAGAACTGGAAGGGGACCGCCGAGATCGACGCCGTCCTGCCCAGGGAGCGCTACATCTACGGCGACGCCAAGGCGGGCGGATCGTGGAAGGGCTATCTTCTCGTCGGGGCCATAGGGTCGATCGATATCGGTCCTCTTGATCCTTCCGGGGTGGAACTGACCGCGCGCGCCAAGGCCTGCTTCGAGTCCGCGGAGGTCGGCACGAAGGTCCATGAAAACATGCTTCATTACCTTTGGGCTCAGTTCGCCCTCACCGGAGGGCTGTGGCCTTCCTTGGTGAAGGCGGGCAGCTTCAAGACCCTCCTGAAGGACCGGGCCCTCGGCGCGGAGGCCCTCGCAGCCGTGCGCGAATGCCTGGGCCTCCTCGAGAGGCGCGGAGTCAGACTCGACGATTTCCCCGAGCTCGCCATGTATCGAGGGTCCTCGCGGATCGGCACGTTCATCGCCATGGCGACGCTGCGCCGGATGTTCGCCTTCAGCGAATGGATGAAGAGGACTTCCGCCCATGCCCTGAGCGATCCGCGAGAGATACGGGCCTTTTACTACGATCTCCTGGATAGCGCGACTGCCTTGGGCTACGCGATGCCGGTTTTCTCGTCATATCGACCTTTCATCGATCGATTGGCAGAAGCATGAGCAAGACCAGGCACCCGACCAGGCCGGCCCTCAGCCGCGAGTACATACTCGACCGGGCCCTTGCCCTCATCGACGAGGAGGGACTCTCCTCCTTCTCGATGCGCAAGCTCGGGTCGGAGGCCGGCGCCGATCCGATGGCTATCTACTATTATTTCCCGAACAAGGCCGCCCTCTTCGACGGTATCGTCGAGAGGGTATACTGCGAGATCGACCCGGCGGCATTCGGCCGAAGCGAGGATCCTCGAGAGCGAGTGGCCGAGGGCCTGCGCGCGATGAGGCGGGCCTTCCTTCGGCATCCGCGAACCCTTCCCATCGTGAGCACGCGCCCCGCCGATACGCCGGCCATGGCCGCCTTGATCGAATCCTTCCTGCGCATCCTGGAAGCATCCGGCATGAGCCCCGAGCGAGCCATGGACGCGATCACCTGCTTTACGGTCTACACGATCGGTCACGCGCTCGCTCAGGCCGGCGAGCCTCTCGGCGGACAGGAATCCGGCAGTGGCCGGAGTCCCATCGAGGCTTCGGCCGACTTGCCGCTTCTCGCACGGGCGCTCGGAGCGATGGGGGACTACGATCCCGACAGGCAATTCGAGCTGGGGCTCCGGGCGCTGATCGAAGGCCTGCTCGGCTATCCGGCTGATACCGCGCTTGCTCCTGCGCCCCCGCCCTTGGTAGAATCGCGGACACGGAGGAAGAGATGAGCCTGCCCGGACGCGACGATGCGATACTGCTTTGGCGTAAGTACAACGACGACGACTATCTCTACAGACACGCCCTGTCGGTAGAGGCGGCCATGCGCGGCTTCGCCGCGAAGTACGGCGAGGACCCGGACTACTGGGGCATCGTCGGCCTCCTCCACGACATCGACTACCAGAAGTATCCCGAAGAGCACCTCGAGCACGCTCGGGCCATGCTCGAGGCCGCCGGCTATCCCGAGGCTTTCATCCGCGCCGTCGAGAGCCACGGCTTCGGGATCTGTACGGACGTGGAGCCCGTCCACGTCATGGAGAAGGCCCTCTTCGCGGTCGACGAGCTCACCGGCTTCATCTCGGCCTGCGCCCTCATGCGGCCCTCGAAGAGCGTCATGGACCTCGAGGTCAAGTCTGTGAGGAAGAAGTGGGGCACGGCCGCCTTCGCCGCCAAGATCCGCCGGGACATAATCCAGAAGGGCGCCGACATGCTCGGCATTCCTCTCGACGAGCTGATACAGGATACGATCATCGCGATGCGCACGGTACATGAGGAAATCAAACTGTAGTCGTTTTGATTTATTGGCTTCAGTCCAGGGCCGAGAACAGCTCGACAGGGTCGACCGAAAAGCCCTCGAGGACGGTCGAGGCGAGTGAAGTCGTATCCCCGAGTCTCTCCTTGAGTTCGCCCTCGTCGAATATCCCCGCGGGGGTCAGGCGATACGCCCATAAGTGTAATGTCCGGCCGGCGCGACCTTCGGATCACCCATCCGTTCCATGCCCCCAGTATATCGCTTGCGCACGTCGGGCGTCCCGAGGCTTGAAGGCGGCCTAGAGTCGGCCGTCCCGTTCATCGAGGGAGTCTCTGCCTTGAATAAAAACGCCTCGCGGCATTATTTTGTGGTATGAGTAGGCATTGGCCCACTATCGTACATCGATCCGAGGCTCGTAGTGCATGAGCATTCCCATTCCCGAGCCGGCGCGGAACTGAACGGCAAACTGCGAAGAGCGTTTTACCTGACCCTGCTTATCCTGGGCGTCGAGGTCATGGGCGGCTTCTTCTCTCATTCCCTTGCTTTGCTGTCCGACGCGGGGCACGTGCTTACGGATGCGATCGCGATTGCCTTCGCGTGGTTCGCGGCCTGGCGCGCGCGGCGTCCGGCGGATGCTCGTAATACCTACGGGTACCATCGCACGGGCATACTCGCGGCCTTGCTCAATTCGGCAACGCTCATCCTCATCGTCGGATGGATCGGGTACGAAGCCGTCGGAAGGATCCGCCGGCCTGAACCCGTAATGCCGTGGCTGATGTTCGTATCGGCGTCGGTGGGGATAGCCGTGAATCTGTACATCGGCCTGGGGCTGCGCTCCGACACGGCGGGAAACCTCAACGCGCGCGCGGCCAGGTTGCACGCGCTGGGCGATGTCGGCGCATCGGGCGGGGTCATCGTCGGCGCTTTGGTCATCTTGCTCACCGGCTGGCAATACGCGGATCCCTTGCTATCCCTCGGCATCGCGGTCTTGATCGTAAAAGGCGCTTGGAGCCTGTTGCGCGAGTCCCTGGATATCCTGATGGAAGCGACGCCTCGCGATCTCGATCTGGGGCGATTGGTCGAAGACGTCGCGCGGATACCGGGAGTGGCGGACCTCCACGACCTCCACGTCTGGACGATCTCCGGCGGCATGCGGTTCCTTTCCGCCCATGTGCAGGTGAGCGACAATCGTACCCTCGATGCCTGCGATCGGCTCGTGGACGCGATTCACCTCGTGCTGTGCGAACGCTACGGCATCGAGCACACGACCCTGCAAATCGAGCTTGCCGGCTGCGAACATCAGGATCTCTACTGCGACCTGCCTGATCGCGGGCATCCGCATCGACACCGCGAATCGCGCTGAGGATCCCGGCTTATGAAGAATGCCCTTGGTTGGTTGATTTTCGTAGCGGCTGCGTCGCTTGAGATCAGCGGCGATGCCTTGATCCGTAAAGGCTTACGGGGTTCCGGCATCGCCCTGATCATCGCCGGATTCGCCATGCTCGGATGCTATGGAATCATCGTCAATCTGGTTAAATGGGATTTCTCAAAAATGCTGGGCGTTTACGTAGCCTTTTTCGCCTTCGGCAGCATCATGTTCGGCCGATTCGCGTTCAGGGAACATATCCCGACATCGACTTGGGTAGGCATGGCAATCATCATAATGGGTGGCTTGATCATCCAGTTCGGTTCGAAATGAATCATCGATCCATATCCTGGAAGGAAGCGGCCGGGAAGGCCCTCTCAGCCCAGATCGGCGAATAGCTCGGCCGGTTCCACGGAAAAGCCCTCGAGAACGCGCGACGAAATGGGACCATAGTCCCGTCCCGGCTCGCGCAGCTCGCCGTCGTCGAAGGCGCCCGTGCCGATTCCTTCCCCGCGGCCCCCGATGAGGCGATAGACGCAGAGCCACTCGCCCGCGGGATCGAGGACCCAATACTCGCGCACGCCGCGACTCTGATACAGCTCGAACTTCTCGCGCTGATCCTTCTTCGAGGTCGAGGGCGAAAGGATCTCGACGACGAGATCGGGGGCGCCGCGCGCGCCGGCGCGCGTGAGCTTGGACTTATCGCAGATGACGACCAGATCGGGCTGGACCACCGAGTCGACCTCGTCGTCGGGCTCATCCCCCTCAGGGAGCAAGACATCGAAGGGAGCGGCGTAGACCTCGCAGGACTTTCCCTCGAGATAAGCGCTGATCCGATGTAAGAGACGTCCCGATAATTTCTGATGCGAACGGAGCGGCGCCGGGCTCATCGCCCAGGCGCGTCCTTCTATGAGCTCCCAACGCTCGTCGTCGGGCCAGCTGCTGTAGTGGCGATAGGTAAAACGCTCATAGGGAGCCGATGCGGGATCGCCCATTCGTTCCATGCCTCCGAGTATAGCTTAAACGCCCCTCGACCGTCCCGCTCGATTGACTAGCCGGCGCTCCGGAGGGGATAATCCTTCACCATGCTCGAGAAGATAAGCGAGAAGTTCAGCGATATAGCCAGGATCCTGGGCGGCAAGGCGTCCATCAGCGAGAAGAACGTCGAGGACGCGGTCGAGCAGATCAAGCTCGCCCTCCTCGACGCGGACGTCAACCTCCGGGTCGTGCGGCGCTTCGTCAACGCGACCCTCGAGGAGGCCAAGGGCGAGAAGGTCCTCAAGGCCGTGAGCCCCGGCCAGCAGTTCACCAAGATCGTCTACGACCGCATGGTGGCGCTGCTAGGCGACGCGAGGCAGGACCTCCAGCTACGGGGCCCGGACACGCAGAGCGTCATCCTCCTCCTCGGCCTCCAGGGCTCGGGGAAGACCACGAGCGCGGCCAAGCTGGCCTTCAGCCTGAAGAACAAGGGCAGGCGCGTCCTTCTCGCGGCCTGCGACCTCCAGCGCCCGGCGGCGATCGAGCAGCTCTCCGTTCTCGGCGCCCAAGTCGGCGTGGACGTTTATAAGGAAGAGAGCAAGGACGCGGTGAAGGTCGCGAAGAACGCCCTCGACAAGGCGAGGCGCGAGCTCTACGACGTCCTCATCGTGGACACCGCGGGCCGGCTCCAGATCGACGAGAGCCTGATGGACGAGCTGGCGCGGGTGCGCGACGCGGTCAAGCCTGTCGAGTCCCTCCTCGTGGCCGATTCCATGACGGGGCAGGCCGCCGCCGATATAGCCAAAACCTTCGACGAGAAAATCGGCATCACGGGCGTGATCCTGTCCAAGTTCGACTCCGACGCGCGGGGCGGAGCCGCCCTGTCCCTGAAGTCCGTCACCGGCAAGCCGGTCAAGTTCATAGGCACGAGCGAGAAGCCCGAGGGCCTCGAGCCCTTCTACCCCGACCGCATCGCGGGCCGCATCCTCGGGATGGGCGACGTCGTCGGCCTCGTCGAGAAGGCCCAGGC
>Ga0181529_10007825_pt1 | contig 10559 bp, 9 predicted proteins | sample PEATcosm2014_Bin_36_FD_119763 | JGI IMG/M metagenome (GOLD analysis project Ga0181529, IMG submission 119763) | Peatland microbial communities from MTU Mesocosm Facility, Houghton, MI, USA - PEATcosm2014_Bin10_30_metaG | ecosystem: Environmental > Terrestrial > Soil > Wetlands > Peat | place... | reverse complement strand
GCGGTGGTCGGCGTGACTGTCACGTACTTTGCGAGCGCGCACCCACATACAGCCTCTGTCGGTCGATTCGCTGCGCTTCCGTAGCCCCCGGCGCGCGCTCGGCGCTCGCGGGGCGCGACCCCCGCTCGCGAGGCGCGCTCGGCGCTCGCGGGCGCGACCCCCGCTCGCGAGGCGCGACCTTCGTTCGTGCGCGGGTCGGGCTTCCGGCGAGCCTGTGATATCATGCGCGGCGCATGGTAGACCAGCGGCTCATCGACGATCTTGCGGTCGGCACTGTCGAGGTGCTGCCCGACGGCGCCTTACGGGCCAAGCTCGCCATAGCCGAACGCGAGGGCCGCCCGCTGCGCATCAAGCTCGGCGTCGACCCCACCGCGCCCGACCTCCACCTGGGCCACACCGTCGTGCTCAACAAGCTGCGCCAGTTCCAGGACGCCGGCCACGTGGCCGTGCTCATCATCGGCGACTACACGGCGCGCATCGGCGATCCCTCGGGCCTGTCCAAGACGCGTCCGCGGCTCGACCCGGCGGTCATCGACGCCAACGCCAAGACCTACCAGGAGCAGGCCTTTCTCATTCTCGACCCCGACCCGGCGCGCCTCGAGGTGCGCTTCAACGGGGAGTGGCTGGGGGCGCTGTCCATGGAGCAGCTCTTCGAGCTCACCTCAACGACGACCGTCGCCCGCATCCTCGAGCGCGACGACTTCGAGAAGCGCTTCAACGCCCACCAGCCGATCTCTATGCTCGAGATGCTCTACCCGCTCGCCCAAGGCTACGACTCGGTCGCCGTGCGCTCCGACATCGAGCTCGGCGGCACCGAGCAGAAGTTTAACCTGTTCATGGGCCGCGACCTGCAGCAGTACTTCGGGCAGGTGCCGCAGGCCATCATGACGGTCGACATCCTGCCGGGTACCGACGGCGTCGAGCGCATGAGCAAGTCGCTCGGCAACTACATCGGCGTCACCGAAGACCCGCGCGACGTGTACGGCAAGGTCATGAGCATCCCCGATCCCGTGATCATGACCTACTTCCGCCTGCTGACCGCGCATCACGCCGCCGAGATCGCCGTCCTCGACGAGGGCCTGGCGAGCGGTGCGCTGCCGGCGCGCGACCTGAAAGCGCGCCTCGCCCGCGAGATCATCGCCCGGCTGCGCGGCGAAGCCGCCGCCGCCGAAGCCGAAGAGCACTTCGACCGCGTCTTTCGCCGCCACGAAGCGGCCGGCGACCTGCCCGAGCTCGCCCTGTTGCCCGGCGACCTCGAAGACGGCCGCGTATTTCTGCCGAAGGTCATGGAGCGCTGGTTCGGCCTGTCGCGCTCTGAGTGGCGGCGGCGTATCGAGCAGGGCGGCGTGAGCCTCGATGGCGAGCCTGTCGCCGACTTGGCCCTGCCGCTCGACGCCCTCGCCGGCCGGCGGCTGAAGGCGGGCAAGTCCGCCGCGTTGCAGGGGCTGATCGGGAACCTGTAGCGGGCACGCCGGCCGAACTTCCCCGGCCGCGAGCGTCGCGCGGCGCCGACTAGCGGGCCCGCAGGGCGGCGTCGACTTTGGCGATCAGATCGTCGTTGCTCGGGCAGACGTTCCGTGCGTAGCGGCCCAGGGCAGCGCGTTCGAAGGGGTTCATCGCCGGGTCGGCAAACTCGTGCAGGAACGACTCGTCGAGACCCAGGTCGAGCCGCTCCCAGATGAACGACGACTGCAACGACACGGCGACCAGCGCATCGTACACGGTGCGCCTCGACGTCTCGCGGCCGCCGTCGTCGATCGAGACGGCGACGCCGTCGGCCAGGGCGGCATAGGGGGGAGTCACGCCCTCGCGCAGGAGCCCGCGTTCGAGCGGGTGCGGGTAGATGCGCAGAGTACGCTGCTCCCTGCGCGCGTAGGCCACGAGCGCCGCGAGCTGCGCGGCCGCGGCGCGGGCGTAGGGGTTGTCGGCAAAGTCGCCGCGCCGCACGCGAGCGATGTCACTCGGGTCCACCCGATAGAGGCCCTCGCGGCGCGCCCACTCACCCGACGAGTAGTACCCGATGTCGTAGAGCGGCGCGTGCGGTGCGAGGTCGTGTGTGTCGAGCGCGTACTCCTGGCTTGCGTAGGTCACCGACAGCGGCCTGAAGCTGCCCTGCGCCCGGTAGTAGTCGACCTCGCTCAGGTTCACCTTCGAGGTCAGCACCACCGGCACCTCGACATGCAGGTGGCGGCAGTTGCGCGCCAGCGGGATGTTCTGGAAGACGGCCGTGGGCGTGACCCGCGTGTGGCGCGCGAGGAACGTCAGCAACAGGTACTGGCGCCGGTCGTAGAGGGCGAACAGGTAGATCTGGTCGAGCTCGCCCTCGAGGCGCTTGAAGAGCTGCAGGTCGACGAGGGCGCCGCCCAGCCAGGCGTAGCGCCGCTCGCTCCAGTCGGCCAGGCCGAGCACAGCCCAGCCCACGCCGCGGGCCCACCACAGCCACCAGGCGGCCGACGGCCGGCGCCGCGGCCGGCGCTGGACGCCGCGCCCCACGCAGTCGCTCTCGGCGCCGAAGTGGTGGCGCACGAAAAAGGTGCGCATCTCGCGAGCCCGGGCGTCGCCGTTCCCCGGAAAGCAGATGCCCACCGGCGACGACAGCTCCGGCGCTGGGCGCCGCGCCTGGCGCAGCGTGGTGACCGTGGCCGAGGCCAGGAACCGCAGCCGGTCGCGCCACCACGCGCGGGGCCCGGCGGCCGGTAGGGCGCGCACGCCGAGCGCCGCGGCCATCAGCTCGAGCCGCTCGTCGCCGCCGTTGACGGCGCGGTTGACGATGCTCTGCAGGTCGATGCCGGTCACGGCCGGCGGCCGGCGGCGCCGCGCCGTGCGAGCAGGACTTCGGCGAGCTCGAGGTCGAGACCGGAGTCGACGTCGACCGAGTCGGTCTGGGCCATGACAAACGCGTAGGTCGCCGCGCCGAGAAAGCCCCCGGCGTCGCGCCAGTAGTCGACGGCGGCCAGGTAGACGGCGCCGTTCAAGCGGTAGAAACGCGCGAGCTGCTGGCGGTTGACCTGGGCGGCCCCGGTCTCGCAGAACGCGGCCATGTTGCCGTCGGGCGGCAGCTCGCCCATCCACTGCGGGCTGTGCTCGGCTTCGCACACCGAGACGACCGCCTGGCCGCCGCTCTGCGTCAGGCGGGCGAAGGCGGCCTCGATGTGGGCGGCGGTGCGCAGCGGCGAGGTCGGCTGCAGCAGGAGCAGCCAGTCGTAGGTCTCGCCGTCCTGGGCGAGTGCGGCGAGGGCGTGCTCGACGACCTCGGCCATGTGCGACCCGTCGGCCGCCAGGGCGGCGGGTCGCCGGAAGGGCACGCGGGCCCCGGCGGCGGAGGCGACCCTGGCGATCTCGTCGTCGTCGGTGGTCACGACGACGTCGTCGACCGGAGCGGCGTCACGGGCGGCGGCGATCGTCCAGGCGATCAGCGGCTGCCCGCCGAGCGGCGCCACGTTCTTGTGCGGCAGCCCTTTGGAGCCCCCACGGGCGGGGATCAGGGCGAGCACGCGGCGGCCGGCGAACACGGTCAGTCCCCCGGTGTCGCGGCGCCGGGGGAGGCTGGTCGGTCGTCGGGAGTCGCCGCGGGGCCGGGCGCGGGTCGGTCGTCGGTCGTGGCGACGCCGGGCGCGGGTCGGTCGCGGAAGCGCTTCATGAGCGTGCCCGGCAGCGGCAGGTGTTCGCGCAACACGGCGGCGATGCGCTGCGCCGCGTGGCCGTCGCCGTAGGGGTTGGGGCAGGAGTGGGCGAGGCTCTGCCCGTCGGGCGCGAGCGCCCGGCGCAGCGTCGCTGCGATATCGGCGGCCCGCGGCTCGCAGTGCAGCACGCAGGCGGCGCGTTCGCGGCCGCTCTGCCGCTCACCGACGTCGACGGTCGGCGTGCCCAGCGACGGCGCCTCGATCACGCCGCTCGACGAATTGCCCAGGCAGACGTCGGCCCAGCCGAGCAGCGACAGGTAGCGACGCGAACCGAGCGAGGCAAAGGCGCGCGCCCTGTCGGGGTGAGCGTCGCAGTAGTGCGTGATCGCCGCGGCCACGGCACGGTTGCCGGCGTCGGCGTTGGGCAGCGTGAACACCGCGTGCAGCTCGGGCAGGCCGTCGAGCGCGGCGAGCAGTTCGCCCACCTGCGCCGCGCCGCTCGACTGCTCAAGAGTGACCGGGTGGAACGTGGTCAGTGCGGTCGTCGGGCCGAACAGCGGCCCGAGCTCGCCTTCGAGCTCGGACTTGCTCAGGCGCGCCTGGCGCAGGGCGTTGTCGACGCCGAGGGCCCCCACGGCGAACACGCGGGCGGGGTCTTCGCCGAGCTGCGCTATGCGCGCGGCGGCCCCCGGAGTGGCCGGAAAGTGCAGCCAGGCCATCTTGGTGACGGCGTGGCGCATGGCGTCGTCGGTGGCTCCCTCGGAAAGCTCGCCGCCGTGCAGGTGGGCCAGAGGGACCCGCGCGAGCAGGGCCGCGCAGGCCGCGGCGAGTGTCTCGTAGCGGTCGCCCAGCACAACGAGCAGATCGGGTCGTGCGGCGTCGAGGGCGGCGGCGACACCCGCGAGGGCGGCGGCCATCGCTCGCGAGACGCCGAGCTCGGAGTCGTCGTCGAGCGGCAGCGGGACGCGGGCCGCGATACGGCTGCCGTCGCGCTCGATCTCGGCGACCGTCATGCCGAAGCGCTGCGCCAGGTGGGTGCCGGTGACGATGAGCGACACGTCGAACCCGGGGTCGCGCTCGAGCACGTCGAGCAGGGGACGGAAGAGGCCGTACTCGGCGCGGCTGCCCGTCAGCACGGCGACCTTGCGCGCCGGTCTCACGAGAGCGCCTCGTCGATCGGCTCGTCGGCGCGGTAGGCGCGCGAGGCTGTCAGGCCCACGACGTCATCCCAGCGCAAGGGCGTCATGCCGGTGCCCGGTCGTTTGACGGCGAGGTTGTCGGCGTCGAGCGTCTCGCCGGCGGCGATCGTCCGGGCGGCCACGATGCTCTTGCGCGCGGCGGCGATGTTCTCGAGCTCTCCCGCCGTCGGGGCCTTCACGCCGTCGCCGAGGGCGGCCTCGACGAGGCGCACCGCGCGCACCATCTCACCGAACGTACCCGGCTCGAGCGAGGCGCGGTGGTCGGGCCCCGGCAGCGCGCGATCGAGCGTAAGGTGCTTCTCGATGACGACCGCGCCCAGGGCGGCGGCGGCCACCGCCACGGTGATGCCCTCGGTGTGGTCTGAGTAGCCCACGGCCACGCCGAAGGCGTCGCGCAGGGTGAGCATGGCCCGCAGATTGACGTCGGCCGGCGGCGTGGGGTACTCGGTCGAGCAGTGCAGCACGGTGATGCGCTCGCGCGGGCATCCGGCGGCGCGCAGCACGTCGAGCGCCGCGCCGACCTCGGCGAGGGTCGCCATGCCGGTCGAGACGATCAGCGGCAGCCCCAGCGCGGCCACGCGGCGCAGGTAGGGCACGTCGAGAAGCTCGCCGCTGGGCACCTTCAGGCGCTTCAGGTCGAGCGTCGCGAGCAGCTCTATGCTCGCGGCGTCGAAGGGCGAAGAGAGAAACTCGATGCCGCGTTGCCGGCAGTGCGCCGCGATGCGACGATGGTCGTCGGCTGACAGCTCGAGGGCGCGCAGCATCTCGAGCTGGCCGCCGGTGCCGCCCGTGGTCTCCTGCTGATAGCCGGCGCGGGGCGCGTCGGGCGCCGCCAGCAGCTCGGCGCGAAAGCTCTGGAACTTGACGGCGTCGGCGCCTTGCGCCGCGGCGGCGTCGACCAGCTCGAGCGCCAGCGCGAGCGAGCCGTTGTGGTTGACTCCGGCCTCGGCGATGACCAGCACGTGGGCGGGCGCGGCCGCGGTCATCGTGGTCTGGTCCGGGCGGGAACGCCGACCGCGACCGCGCCCTCGGGCACGTCGGCGACCACGGCCGCGCCGGCGCCGACGATGCTTCCTGCGCCGATGTGCAGGCCCTGCACGACGCAGGCGCCGGTGCCCACGTGGACGTCGTCGCCGGCCACGACGTCGCCCGACAGCGCGGCCCCCGGCGCGACGTGTACGAAGTCGCCAAGCGCGCAATCGTGATCGACCACGGCGTTGCTGTTGACGATGACGCAGACGCCCAAGCGGGCGCCCGGTCCCACCACGGCGCCGGCCGCGACGAAACAGCCGGGGGAGAGGCTCGCGGTGGCGGCCACGCTGGCCTGCGGGTGGACGATCGCCGGCAGGGTGAACCCGACGCTCAAGGCCTTGGCGTAGAGCCGGCGGCGCAGGGCGGGATCGCCGACCGAGCCGGCGGCGATGACGGCGGCATCGACGCCCGCGGCACGCAGCGCCGCCGCCGCGTCGTCGCCGCGCACGGGAACGCCGTCGACCGCGCCGCTGCGCGCCGGGTCGAGCACGGCCACGGGGTCGTATCGGCCCGCGAGCCGCAGGGCGTCGATGACCACGCGCCCGTGGCCGCCGCCTCCGTAGACGGCGATCGGGCTACTCACGGGGAGTAGCCCCCAGCCGATCGAGCGCGTTGCGCAGCGGGTCGAGGCCGCCCATGTCGATCCAGGCGCCATCGGAGACCGGGTAGACGCCCACTCGGCGGCCGCTCGCAAGGCAGTGGCCGACGAGGTCGGTCATGTCGTAGGGGGTATCGCGAGGGATCTCGCGCAGCACCTGGGGTTCGACCACGTACAGACCCGTCGAGACCAGGTGGTCGAACGACGGCTTCTCGACGATCCCGGTGAGCAGGCCGCCGTCGCCGACCTCGCAAACGCCGTAAGGCACGGTGAAGTGCTTCATCGAGGCCACCAGGGTGATCTCGGCGGCGCTCTCGCGGTGCGCGCGCAGCAGGCTTTCGTAGTCGGTGTCGATGAGCACGTCGCAGTTGGTCAGGAAGAACGTCTCGGCGACGCGCCCGTCGAGCAGCGACAGCCCGCCGGCGGTGCCGAGCGGCTGCGGCTCGACGACACAGTCGACCCGGTAGGGCACCTCGAGGTCGGCGAAGTAGGCGCGCACGAGGTTGGCCTTGTGGTTGAGCACCAGCAAGAACTCGGCGCAGCCCCACTCGGCGAAACGGTCCATGATCAGCTGCGAGATCGGCGTCTCGCCGATGGGGATGAGCGCCTTGGGCAGGACGTTGGTGTAGGGCGCGAGGCGCGTGCCCCTGCCCCCGGCCATCACGACCACGGGCAGGCCGAGCGCGCTGCGCCTGATGCCGGGCCCGCCCTCGATCAGGTCGTGCCACCAGATGGCGTCGACCACGCGGCGGGCGCGGTCGACGATCGGCAGGCACTCGAAGTGGCCCTCGGTCATGAGCTGCTCGGCGGTCTCGCGGCCAAAGCCGTCGTCGAGCACGTGGGGGTGGTCGTTCATGGCGTCGCGCAGCGGCGCGTCGAGCGGACGGCCGGCGATGATCCAGCGCCGCGTGTCGCCGTCGGTCGCTACGCCCAGCAGCAGGTCGTCGGCACCGGCGACGATCACCATGCGGCTGCCGCTCGCGTCCATGCGGCGCAGCGCGTCGCCGACCGCGTCGGTGGGACTCATGATGATCTCGCGCACACGGTCGTCCATCAGGCTGTCTCTCTCGCGGCCCTGATCGCCGCGGCGACGCGGGCGACGTCGGCCGCCCCGAGGTTGCTGGAGCACGGCAGGTTGAGCACGCGCTGCCAGAACCAGCGCGCCCGTTCTATGCGCCAGGCCGTGCAGCCGCGCAGCGGCGCCTGCTCGTGGAGCAGGCCCCACACCGGACGCGTCTCGATGCCGCGTTCGCCGAGGAACGTCATGAGGCTCTCGCGGTCGCGACCGAAGGCGCTCTCGTCGACCAGGATGGAGTGGAACCAGAAGTTGGGCTGCGTGCCGTCCTGCACGCCGACGAGCTCGATCCCCGGCAAGTCGGCGAGCAGCTCGGCGTAGAGGGCGTGGCCGGCGCGTTTGGCGGCGATGAAGCCCTCGAGCTGTTCGAGCTGCGCCAGGCCGATGGCGGCGGCCACGTTGGTGAGGCGATAGTTCCAGGCGGTCTCGTCGTGCACGAAGCGCCGCGTGTCGGTCTTGGCCTGGGTCGAGAGGTGGCGCACGCAGGCGGCGGCGGCGTCGTCGTTGGTGACGTAGGCGCCGCCGCCGCCGCACGTCGCGATCTTGTTGCCGTTGAACGACAGCACGCCGGACTGGCCCACGGTGGCGGCCGCGCGGCCGGCGCAGGGCCCGGCGGTCCATGTGCTGCCCAGCGCCTCGGTCGCGTCTTCGATCAGGGCAAGGCCGAAGCGGGCGGCCAGCGGCGCGAGCTCGGCGAGCCGGGCCGGCCGGCCGTACACGTGGACCGGCAGTACCGCCCTGACGGGCGCCCCGCTGGCGCGTTCGCGCCAGCCGTCGGAACCTTCGACGCAGGCTTCGGTGAGGTACGACAGCACGCCGTCGACGTCGATGTTCATGTAGTCGTCGCAATCGACGAAGACCGGCTCGGCGCCGGCATGGCGCACGGCGTTGGCCGTGGCGATGAACGTGAGCGTGGGCACGATGACGCGGTCGCCCGCCTGCACGCCGGCGGCGAGCAGCGCGAGGTGCAGCCCGGCGGTGCCGTTGACCACGGCTACGACGTGGTCGGCGCCGAGCAACTCGCAGAGACGCTCTTCGAAGCGCTCGACGTAGGCGCCGGCCGACGAGACCCAGCCGGTGTCGAGGCAGTCCTTGACGTACTCCCACTCGTGGCCGGCGATGACCGGCACCGAGAGCGGCAGGAAGGCTTCGACCTTGGGGGCCTCAGACATTGTAGATGTCGACCTTGTAGCGCTGCAGGTTGGCCGGCTCGGAAAACCAGGCGATCGTGCGCTCGAGGCCTTCGTCGAGCGTTACGGCCGGGGTCCACCCGGTGAGGCTGGTCATGAGCGTGCAGTCGGCCAGCAGACGCTCGACCTCGGAAGCGGCGGGCCGCAGCCGTGCGTCGTCGGCCACCAGGCGGGCCCGCGGTTCGACGCGTGCGATGAGCGCCCGCGCGAGGTCTCCTATGGAGATCTCGCGCCCGCTGCCCATGTTGACGTTGCGACCGACCGCCGCGTCGCAGCGCGCCAGGGCGATGAAGCCGGCGCAGGTATCGGCGACGAACGTGAGGTCGCGCGTGGGGTGCTGCGCCCCAAGGCTGATCTCGCGCTTGCCGGCGACGAGCTGGCCGATGATCGTGGGGATCACGGCTCGCGCGGACTGCCGGGGACCGTAGGTATTGAACGGCCGCGCCACCGTTACCGGCAGGTCGAAGCTGCGATAAAAGGACTCGGCCAGGGCGTCGGCGGCGATCTTGGTCGCCGAGTAGGGCGACTGGCCCTGTCGCGGGTGCGCTTCGTCGATGGGCACGTAGCGGGCCGTGCCGAACACCTCGGAGGTCGACGTGATCACGACCCGCTCGGTGCCCTGGTCGCGGGCTGCCTGCAGCACGTTGAGGGTGCCGCGCACGTTGGTGTCGACGTAACTGTCAGGGGAGTTGTACGAGTAGGGGATGGCGATCAGGGCGGCGAGGTGGAAGACCACGTCGACATCGCGCAGCGCCGTGCGCATGCCGGCCGGATCGCGCACGTCGCCGCTGATGACCTCGATCGCGTCGAGCGCGGGCTGGGGCAGCGCGTCGAGCCAGCCCCACGATCCGAACGAGTTGTACAGGGCCAGGGCGCGCACGTTCGCGCCCGCGTCGATGAGCGCCTCGGTCAGGTGGCTGCCGATGAAGCCATCGGCTCCGGTCACGAGCGCGCGCTTGCCGGCAAGATCCATGTTGCTCCCTGTTCGTGTCGCCTGGTAGCGGCCGCTAGAGCCGGGCTCTCGCCTCAGGCGTCCGTGACGATACTATACGAAGGGCCGGAAGGCCTGTCCAAGGTGCGTGAGCGCGCCGTGTGCAGGCTCGCTTGGCGGGTCGCGGTCCGCGCTCTCCGGCGAGCGTGCCGCGGCGCCGATCCAGGCTCGAGCGCAAGAAGTTGAAAAAGTAGGTTGACACTCTACTTTGAGCGGGTATACTTCGTCTCCGCCCTCGAGGTCCTCTGGCGAGAGTCGCCAAGACAAAAGGGCAGGTCGTTGACACTGACTCAAAAGCGTCGTATCATAGCGAGCCGCTTTAGAGTCGGAAGCGGCGTCGACAACGTTCTCACCTCCTCCACGTGGGATCGTCTAGCCCCCAAGGGGCTGGATGGTCGCTCCGACGGGAGCGAGAGCCAGTCGGTACCACTACAAACGACTGAGAACATGTGCCCACGTGGCACGCGGTCTTTGAAAACTGAACAGCGTGGAAGCCGGTTCGACTCGAGTCTCGGGTCCGAGCCGGTGGACGTCAGCGCGCCTGTAGCACCAGCAGGGTGCACAGGCCAATACGAATTAGACCCCGTCATGCGGTCCGAGCATTGCTGCTCTACCGGCCCTTCGGGACCGGCAACCGGCCGCACGACAACAAGGCATATCCTGCCTTGTCTTTGAGAGCACAAGCTCTCTCCCAACGTTTGTTCCGCGGCCTTCGGGTCGCGTGCTCAAAGTTGTCTCGGAGAGTTTGATCCTGGCTCAGGACGAACGCTGGCGGCGTGCTTAACACATGCAAGTCGAGCGGAAAGGCCCCTTCGGGGGTACTCGAGCGGCGAACGGGTGAGTAACACGTG
>Ga0181529_10007822_pt1 | contig 10562 bp, 8 predicted proteins | sample PEATcosm2014_Bin_36_FD_119763 | JGI IMG/M metagenome (GOLD analysis project Ga0181529, IMG submission 119763) | Peatland microbial communities from MTU Mesocosm Facility, Houghton, MI, USA - PEATcosm2014_Bin10_30_metaG | ecosystem: Environmental > Terrestrial > Soil > Wetlands > Peat | place... | reverse complement strand
CCTGACCCCTACTTTCCTCCCGGAGCCCATCATGCGTTATGGAATGAACTTGTTGCTGTGGTCGGACACCTTGACCGACGAGGCCTTGCCGCTGTTGGACCAGATCAAAGAGATCGGCTTCGACGCCGTCGAACTGCCGGTTTTTGATGCGGACGTGAAGAATTTCGCCAAATGGGGCCGGCGCATGGACAGTTTGGGTCTGACACGGACTGGCACGGGCGTCCGCGGCGTCGACGACAATCCGATGAGCCCCGACCCGCAAATCCGCCGCAAAGGCGTGGCGGCCAACAAGGCCGTGCTGGATTGCTGCCAGGCCGCGGGCATTGAGACGCTCGTCGGGCCGTTTCACTCCGCCCTGGGCTATTTCAGCGGCGCCGGCCCCACCTCGGACGAATGGAAGTGGGCCGTCGACAGCATGCGCGAGGTGGCCGAGTACGCCGACAAGTGCGGCGTGATGCTCGGCATGGAGTGTGTCAACCGCTTCGAGTGTTACCTATTGAACACGTCCGCCGACGGCGCCCGTTTCTGCCGCGACGTGAACCATCCCCGCTGCCAGATGATGTACGACACGTTCCATTCCCACATCGAAGAGAAGAATACGCCCGCGGCGATTCGCACGCTGAAAGACTGCTTGGTGCACGTCCACATTTCGGAGAACGACCGCAGCACGCCGGGCCAGGGCAACGTCCGTTGGGCCGAGACCTTCGATACCCTTAAGGAAATCGGCTACGACAAGGTGCTCGTGATCGAGGCCTTCGGACTGGCACTGAAAAAACTCGTTGCCGCCACGAAGATCTGGCGGCGGATGTACGAGAGCGAGCGGCAACTGGCCAGCGATGGGCTGAAGTTCATGAAGGCCGAAGTGGCGAAGCGTTGGAAGTGATCCGGCGGCCGTCTCCCGCTGCGTCCAAAGAAAGTTCCCTACTCCGTGGACCGTCGCCCCTGGTATAATGATGGCGATGTAAGCCAAACCGCATGCTATCGGAGAATTTCAGGATGACGGCCCGAGAAAATCGGCGATCGGGCTGGTCTCGCCGCGAGGCGCTGGCGGTCCTATTGGCGAGTGGCTCGTTTCCCGCGCTGTTGCGAGCCGCTGCGGCGAAGGCCGAGGTGCCCTGGCTGGCCGACGTACAGCGGCCGCCCGAGCGGTTGCCATCCGGCGGACCCAAACTCGGCCCGCTGTTGGTCGACGATAATGGCAGCCCGATCACGGACGTCGAACGCTGGCAGCGACGACGGAAGTCGATTCGCCAGTGGTGGCTCGATTTTCTCCAAACGATCGCTGTCGACCGGGAGCACGTGCCATCGCTAACCGTACTTGAAGAGGACCGTGGGGCGGGCGTCATTCGCCAACGCGTCGGTTACGAAGTGGAACCGGGCGAACGGACCGAAGCCTACCTCTTGAAGCCGGCCGCTCCCGCGGGCCGCCGGCCGGGCATCGTGGCCTTTCATTCCACGGTCGGCTGTTCCATCCGACAGCCGGCCGGCGTGGAAATGGAAAAGAACGCCGAAAAGGACTTCGGTTTGAGATTGGCGCAGCGGGGCTATGTGGTGTTCTGCCCGCGGAACTATTTGTGGCTCGAAAACCGCAAGTTTTCCGGTCTCGAGGCCGTGGCCCGCTTCCAGCGCCGGCATCCCGCTTCGCGGGGCATGGCCAAAATGCTCTTCGATGGCGTCGTAGCGCTCAACATCCTGGCGAGCCTGACGGAAGTGGATCCGGCCCGGCTCGGTGCGGTGGGCCATTCGCTCGGGGCCAAAGAAACCCTGTATCTGGCCGCCTTCGACGATCGTGTGCGCGCCGCCGTCAGCAGTGAGGGAGGGATCGGAACCAGGCTCTCCAATTGGGACGCTCCCTGGTATCTCGGCGCGGACGTTCGTCGCGCCGACTTCGGGCACGAACACCACGAATTGCTCGCGTTGGCCGCTCCGCGACCTTTGCTGTTCCTGGCCGGCGAGAGCGGCAATGCGGCCGACGGCGTCCGCAGTTGGCCCTTCCTGGAAGCGGCGCTGCCCGTCTATAAACTTTATGGTGGCCCACCGCGTCTCGGACTGTTTAACCACAGGCAGGGACACAGTGTTCCGCCGGAAGCCGAGCGCCGAATCTACGAGTGGCTGGCGGCGTATTGCTAAGATCGCAAGAGGAGGTGTTCCGTCCCATGTCGCCTGCACCTGATCCACCTTTTGAATCGCAGCCGCAAGGCATCTCGCTCGACGTGCTGGCCGAGGCGTTTGCCCAGGTGATGGGCGGCCAGCCGCGGCGGACGGAAGCGGCGGCCCCGGACGGCGAGCCGGCCGTTGCTCCGGCGGCGGTCGAAGCGGCCGACGTGGCCCCGCCGGTTGCCGAGCCACCGTTGCCCCAGGCAGCCGAAGCGGATGATTCTTGCCCCCTGAATCCGCGCACGATTTTGGAGGCGATGCTTTTTGTGGGCAACCGCGAGAATCGGCCGCTTTCGGGGGCTCGGGCTGCGGAGCTGATGCGCGACGTCGAGGCCGACGAGATCCCTCCCCTGGTCGACGAGTTGAACCGGAGCTACGAGGCGCGCGGCGCCCCGTACCGAGTCGTCGGCGAAGGGGATGGCTACCGGCTGACGCTCTGCCGTGAATTGCGCGCCTTGCGTGATCGCTTTTATGGCCGGCTGCGCGAGGCCCGACTGTCGCAGGCCGCCATTGACGTGTTGGCGCTGGTGGCCTATCAGCAGCCGCTGACGGGTGAGAAGATCAGCCGTTTGCGCGGTCGGCCCAGCAACCCTGTGCTGTCCCAACTGGTTCGCCGCGGCTTGCTGCGGATCGAGCGGCCGGAAACCAAGCCGCGGGCGCCGCTCTACTACACCACCGACCGTTTCCTGCGGCTTTTCAATCTCCAATCGCTTGATGATCTACCCCGCAGCGAAGAGGCGGGTCCGCCGTAGAAGACCTCCGTGGACCCAAATACAAGATGAGTACGAGCAACAAAAAGGTGACAGGCGCATATACTAGGGTGACTGCGTGATATGTCGAGATGAAGGTTTCCTCAATATACCCAATATATGCGACTTTCCTCTTAACTTTTCTCTTCTCAAACTCTTCCCAAGTGAAGAGCAAAGTGAGGATGCGATTATGACACGCGGCGTACAAGTCGTGCGGCTCTTGGCATCGGTGGTGATTTCACTTGCAGCCTACCATTTTGTTGTGGCGTTCAGCCAAATATCATTCGCTAGACATAAGTTCGACCACCCAACTGCCCAACCCAGAATAGGTTTTGGCGTGCTCCTCCGTGCCTATGGCGGATACACATACATTTTGCCCTTCGCGGCATTGCTAATCGGACTACTGGTCATTTGGCGGTGGCCCAACCGGCAAACCCTGGTGGAGACAATCACGTCTGCTCTGTGGGTGCTGGCTGTGGTCTGGGTTGGACTCGTTGTGTGGTATTGCCAAATGATAAATCTGCCAATTTATACCCACATGCAAGCTCAATACCCCTGTTAGATGGCAGCCGAGTTGTTTGCCACGTCCTCGCAGCCGCCAAACATAGTTCGTTCGTAGGCGATTCCGTCCCAAACTGCAACAGGGCGTTCCGGCGTTCCAGATACCATGGATGAGCCAAGGTGTTTGGTTGTGGGACGGATCGGCGAAACACATTGGTCTGGTGTCATTACCTATCGCGAGCAGCGGATCCGGATCATTTCCGTCCGCCGGTCGCGGAAGGAGGAAATTGCCATCTATGAAGGCTAAACATCTCGACAAAAAGTTTGACGCGGGTGAGGATGTCACCGCGTACCTCGATCTTATGAAGGCTCGCCGGCCGGGGCACGAGCAGAAACGCGTCAATGTGGATTTTCCGCTGTGGATGATCCAATCGCTGGACCGCGAGGCGGAGCGTCTCGGGGTGCCCCGGCAATCGTTGATCAAAGTGGTGATCGCCCAGCACATCGAAAGCCACGCGGCCAGATAATCTCTGAAGAAGGCGTCCCCGCACGTCGGCCTCGTGTCTGCGGGGGTTGGCACGGGCGGCTCACCAGTGCTCGTGATGACGCTTGACCGCTTGCACCTTTAGCCTGCGAGTGGACCGGCAGCTAATAAATCTGGGCCAGCACTGGCGAGACGCCAGTGCCACCCAACCGCAGTGAAAACCCTCAGGGAGTGGGGGGTGGCAGCCTTGCCACGACGAACCGCTCTTGACCCCGTCGCGGTTCCTGGGTATTGAAGCGGTCCTTGTCGACCATTCCAGTCTCGTCGCGTCCCCGCCCAGGTACAAAGGGCAATGTGGTGAACACCGCCAAAATGATCTGCGGTCTTGCGGCCGCATGGTGGGCCATGGCCTCCTTGCCGGCTTTCGCCCAGCGGGTACAGTTTGCCACGCCCCTGGCGCAAATGCCCGCTCCTGCCACCGGCGCTCCGGCGTTGCCGGGTCCGCCGCCGACCAGCGGCGTTCCGGGCGCTGCCGCATCGCCCTATCCCATGCCGGCGCCAGCCGTTTCGCCGCCGCTCTCCTCGCCCCCTCCAACGATGGCTCCCGCCCCGCCAGCAACGTTCAGTGCGCCGGGCGCGACACTTGGTGCGCCGACGGCGCCCTCGGCGGTGCCGACCTATACGCCGCCGCCCGGTTACGCTGTGCCTCCGCCAGCCGCCCCGGGCGCCGTGGTTCAGCCACCGCCGGCCAACTGGGACCCGTATGCAGCACCGGGCGGTGCGCCGGGCGCGTTGGTGCCCCAGGACCCGTGCTTGCCCGCGGGGCCGCCGGCGACCTTTGCTACGGTGCAGAAATTCCTTCAACACGTCGACTTGGACTATCACTGGTTCGCCGGGCACAATGGCACCTCCAACGTGGCCAGCGGTAGCCAAGAGCTGGGCATCAACGACGTCGAACTGAGCGGCACGTTTGCCTTCCCTATCTTCTTCAATTCGCAAACGCCGTTGCTCATTACGCCGGGGTTCGCCGTTCACTATTGGGAAGGTCCGGTATCGGTGCCGCCGACGCCGGCCGATCTGCCGGCGCGGACCTACGATGCCTATCTCGACGCGGCCTGGAACCCGCAGATCAACGCGTGGTTCGGCGCCGAGTTGGAGGCACGCATCGGCACCTACTCCGATTTCGCGAATGTCAAAGACGTCCTCGTGCTTTTCACCGGCAAGGCCGAGGCCGTGCTGACCTTCTCGCCGTGCGTGAAGGTGAAGGCTGGTGTCTGGTATCTCGACCGCAACCTGGTCAAAATGCTGCCCGCCGGCGGCATTTGCTGGACGCCCAACCCCGACGTCTACTTCAACATCCTCTTCCCCAACCCCAAGATCGCCAGGCGGTTGACCACCTGGGGCACCACCGACTGGTGGCTTTACGCGTCGGGCGATTACGGCGGCGGGCGGTGGGGAATCAAACGCGAAAGCGGACTGACTCCCGCGGTTCCCACCGATGGCACTTTCACCTCCTTCGACTACAACGACATTCGCTTTGCCGTGGGTTTGGAGTTCAACACCTTGCGGCAGCTTCACGGAATGTTTGAGGCGGGCGTCTCCTTCGACCGGCAGATCGTCTACCAAGACGGGATACCGGGCACGTTTCATCCCGATGCCACGGTATATCTTCGCGCCGGGCTGGCCTATTGAAAACTGCTGAATACTGAGTGCTGAATGCTGAATGATGAAGGATGAATGCCCAGAACCTCGGTTTGGCCCATATTCATCGTTCTTCATTAGCTTCGTGGCCTGCTGCATCGCATGGTTTCTCCCGACCGGCCTTTCGGCTCAAGTAATTCGTCTGCCGGCGGTGGAACCCGCGTCAGACGGGCCGCCGGGACAACTGGTGTCGCACCCCGACTCGTCGGCGCAGATTTTACAGGCGCCAGGCGAGACCGGTGTCGCTCCCGCTTCGCCTCCGCCCGATCAGCCACAGATCCCGCCGGGAGTTCGTGACGGCGTATTTCAGAAGGTGCTCTTCGAGGCCGCGTACTTGGCGCCCGGTCCGAGCCCAGCCCGCGGTTTGGGCATGGATGACGTGCAACTGCAAGGGATTTTCGCCTTGCCTTGTCCCACGCGCGAGTCGCCGTTAGTGATCACTCCGGGCTTCGCGGTGCATTACCTGCAAGGGCCGCAAAACGTCGACTTGCCCCCGCAATTGCACGAGGGCTATGCCGAGTTCCGCTGGCTCTCTCAGGTGACGCCCCAGTGGGGGCTCGATCTGTCGCTGACGCCCGGCTTTTTCAGCGACTTCAATCAGGATAGCAGCAAGGCCTTTCGCCTGACCGGTCACGCGGCGGCCGCTTGGACCTGCAACGAGAATACGAAAATCGTCGCGGGGGTGGCCTACCTCGACCGTTTCGACGTGGAGGTGATTCCCATCGGCGGCATCGTCTGGACGCCCTACGAGGACGTGAAGTTCGATCTGATCTTTCCCCACCCGAAGATTTCCCACCGCATTCGCTGGTACAGCCCGCCGGGCGACCAGGTGCAAGACTGGGCCTACGTGGCAGGCGAGTCCGCCGGCGATATGTGGGCCATCCGCCGCACCGACGGCCGCGATGACTTGGTCGTGCTGAGCGACTACCGACTGATCCTCGGTACGGAGCGGAAGGTGGCGGGCGGAATGAGCGCCCGTCTGGAGGTCGGCTACGTGTTCGGCCGCCGCATCCGCTACAGCAGCGACACGCCCGACTTCCGGCCGGCGGACACGGTCATGGTGCGTGGGGGGTTAACATATTGATGGCCGGGGCGTATGCTTTGATGCAGATGATGCAATTCTCCCCCCTTTGCCCCAGGAGATCATGCCATGGCCACGTTCTTGATGTTCGGCAAGTATTCGCCCAAGTCGCTCAAAGGCGCCAGCCACTCGCGCACCAAGGAAGCCTTGGACTTGGTCAAACAGTTTCAGGGCCACGTCGAGGCGATGTATGCCACGCTCGGGCCGAACGACCTGGTGGTGGTCGCCACGTTCCCCGGCACACCGGAGGCCATGCAGGCGTCGATCGCCCTGACGAAGCTCACGGGAATCGGCTTCACGACCTCGCCCGCCCTGGAGGTGGAGGCCTTCGATAAGCTATTGGCCGACGTGCAGTAATGTCGGGGCGGCCGGCCAACAGCGCCGGCGCCGGATGAGTCTGTTGGCTATCCATTTCTCGAATTTCCAATTTTCACCTCTTCATCCCCTCTTCCTTTGGGTAAGGGCTAGGGTGAGGGCGGCAAATCGAAAGTAAATGGAGACGTGATGACAGTGATTGCATCGTATGGCAAATCATTGGTTGTGGGAATAACTTGCGCCTGCCTGACCTTTATGGGTGTGCAGGCGATGGCTGCCACTCGCGAGGTAACGATCGTGTTGCCTTCGGCGCCGACTCGAATCGAGCGGTTTGCGGCCAAGGAACTCAGCAAGTATTTGGGCGCGGCCGCGGAGGTGAAAGCCTCGATCGTCACGGACGCAGCAAAATCAACCGTGGCAGGCGGCATATTGTGGGTAGGCAATCTGAGCGAGGACGATCGTCTTTCCCATTGCGGTTTTCCGCTTGCTAAGATGGGTGCGGCAAAGCTCACCGAAGACGGGGTGTGCGTCGTCGGCGATGCCCGGCAGGTGCTCCTCGTCGGCCAGGGCAGCCGCGGCGCCCTCAGCGCCGTCTACACGTACCTGGAAAACGTCATTGGCTGCCACTGGCCCGAGCCTGGACAGGACTTCGTACCCAAGCTCAGCGACTGGCAGCCCGCGGCGGTTCATCTGGTCGTCAACCCGCCATTTTCCTTCCGTGGCATCGCTATCCACGGCGCGTGCAGCAAGGAGTATTTCTCGCAGATCGTGGACTGGTTGGCGAAGAATCGGATGAACGCCTTCCAGGTTTTCCCAGGCCATTACGATGCGGTGCGTAGCCATGTGATCGAGGCCGTGCTCGACCGCGGACTGTTGCCCAACATCGGCGGCCACTCCCGCGAATACTATCTGGCGACCGCGAAATGCCGGCCCGAGCACCCGGACTGGTTTGCCACGAACCAAGGCAAGAAGACCGAGCAAATATGCTACTCGAACTATGAATCCGTCCCCACCTATGCCGCGAACGTGGTCGCCTATCTGAAGTTACATCCGGAGATTGCCATGGCCAGCCTGTGGCCCAACGACGGCTATGGCTTCTGCGAGTGCGCACGCTGCAAGGCGGCGGCGGGCAATGGGGCCGATTTGCTCCTGGCCTACGTCAATCGAGTCGCGGAAAAGGTCCATGCCGAAGTGCCGGGCGTCAAGTTCGAGTTCCTGGCGTACATCCACTACCTGACGGCGCCCACCCACGTCAAGCCGCTACCCTACGTCGTGCCCACCTTCTGCGAACACTACGGTTCGATCGGTGCGCGCGATCACTTCCATCCGATCACCGACGACCGTGCAGCCAACCGGCGCCTGCGCGAGGAGTTGGAGAAGTGGATTTCGGTTTCCGCGCAGGTCACCGAGTTCTCCTACTATGGCGACGACTGCATCAAGCGCTTCCTGTACCGGCCGATTCCCGACGTCATCGTGGCCGACTACCGCTACTACGAGCGCGTCAAGCTGGCGGGGCATTTCGTCCTGTCGACCAATCCGAACGATTGGTGGTCGCACGCGGTAACCCTGTATGCCTGTGCCCGCGCCAGTTGGGACCGCGATCTGGACACGCCGCAGATCGAAGCGAATTACTACCAATCGCTGTTCGGGCTCGCCGCCGAGGCCATGCAGAAGCACGCCGCCATCCTCGGCGCGCTCCATGAGAAGCACGCCGTCGTCCTTGCGAACTCGGCCTCGGCCAACGCCGAACAGCACGCGGCGCGTCTGCGGCAGTATGCCGAGGGGATCCACAATGCAAAAGCCTGCCTCGAATCGGCACAATCTACCCATCCCCACCCGTACGCGGCGGAACGCATCCGCAAGCTGCGGATTGCCACGGACTACCTCGACTTGTGGTTCCAGATCCAGTGCGACCAGCATCGCTTCGTGTATGTGGAGAAGTCGGCCGAGTTGCGAGACCGGATTCTCGCCAACGTTGACCGCGCACTGAAACTCGATGTGATCACTCAGGAGGATGCGAGGGGCTGCGGTCAGGGAACCGCGGTGCTCGACTCCATCCGCAAATTCGTGGCTGCAACGCCCTGCCAGCCCGCTCAACGAGCGCAGAAAAATGGCAAATGAGGGCCCGATAAGAAGATGGTTAATGTACAATAAAGACCCCTTTGTTCTTCACGACTTCTTGCATTTCACTCTTGACGCCTAGCAGACGAAAGGATGAGCCGATCATGAGAATCGATCTTCATCAAACCGCGATTTCCTTCCTGTTGGCCGCAACCATCGTGGGTGGTTGCCTGACCACGTCCTCGGCAAGTGTGGCCGTGGCCGGCGGGCTTCGTGTCGGCACGGCCGCCGTCAAGATTACGCCGCCCAACGGCACCCCCATGGCCGGCGGCTACGGCCGAAACGAAAGCCAGGGCGTGTTGGACGATCTCTACGCCAAGGCGGCCATCCTCGACGACGGCCATGCCAGCGTGGCGCTGGTGGCATGCGATGTGATCGGTCTGACACGGTCGGCCGTGGTCGAGGCTCGACGCATCATCGCCGAGAAGACCGGCATTCCGGCCGATCACGTGATGATCTCCGCGACCCACACGCACACCGGTCCGGTGGTCATCGGCGATTCGACGCTCGATGACATGACAAGCGGCGGCAGCCAGCTCAGCAAGGATTTCGCCGAGCAATTGCCGAAGTCGATTGCCCAGGCGGTCGAGCAGGCCCACGGCCGCCTGATGCCGGCACGGATCTCCTACGCGCAGCAGGACGAGCCGGGCATCTCCTTCATCCGCCGCTTCTGGATGAAAGACGGCACGATCGGATGGAACCCCGGCCAGTTGAATCCGAACATTATTCGGCCGATCGGAACCATTGACCCGCAGGTGAACGTGATATATGCCGAAACGGCCGACAAGAAGCCGATCTTGACTTACGTGAACTTCGGCATGCACGCTTGTACGACGGGCGGGTCGAAGATTTCGGCCGACTTTCCGGCCTCGCTGGCCAGCCGGTTGGCCGACTACAAGGGCCCGGAAATGCTCACGCTCTATGCCAACGGTGCGCTCGGCGATGTCAATCACCTGGACGTTCAGTCGTCTGTCGGGCAGACAAGTCCGGAGGAGGCCAAGCGACTGGGAACCATCCTCTCCGCGGCCGTGCTGAAGAGCTACATGCGACTGAAGGAGGTGGACGACGCCACGTTGCGGACGCGAAGCGAACTGGTGCGGCTCCCCTTAAGGCCCTACACGGAAGGAGAACTTCACACGGCCCGCGATATTGCCGCCAGTAATGGCAAAAAGGGGACGTTCTTGGAACAAGTCAAGGCCTATCGCGTCCTCGACGTTGCCGCACGGAACGGCAAACCCTATGAGGCTGACGTGCAAGTGTTCTCCTTGGGACGCGACATCGCCTGGGTTGCGCTGCCGTGCGAACCCTTTGCCGCGATGGGCCGAAGCGTCAAGACCGCCTCGCAATTCCGGCAAACCAGCGTCGTCGGATTAGCCAACAGCGGGTCAGGCTACGTTCCCGATTGCTCCGCCTACGCCGAAGGCCAGTATGAAGCCGTCAGCACACGCTACGT
>Ga0181529_10007821_pt1 | contig 10564 bp, 9 predicted proteins | sample PEATcosm2014_Bin_36_FD_119763 | JGI IMG/M metagenome (GOLD analysis project Ga0181529, IMG submission 119763) | Peatland microbial communities from MTU Mesocosm Facility, Houghton, MI, USA - PEATcosm2014_Bin10_30_metaG | ecosystem: Environmental > Terrestrial > Soil > Wetlands > Peat | place... | reverse complement strand
TTTCCGCCGAAGCCCATCGCGCCGACACCCAGCCGATTGGCCTCCTCCAGGATCTCCGCTTCCAGCTTAGCCAGCGTGGGATCGGGGTTCACATCGTCGAGCGTGCGGAAGAGCTGGCCCTTGGCGAGTTCGTAGCCGTGCGCGCGGTCGCTGCCGATGCATACGCCGAGGGCGCCCGGCGCGCAGCCTTGCCCCTGCGCCTGCCACACGGCGTGCAGAATGCACTTGCGCACGCCTTCCAGGTTGCGGTCGGCGCGGCCCAGATGATCCAGGTTGGCGGGCACCGAATATTGAATGTTCTTGTTTTCGCAGCCGCCGCCCTTGAGGATCAGCTTGATTTCGATGTCGTCTTGCTCCCACTGCTCGAAGTGCATGACGGGCGTTTCGGGCCCCAGGTTGTTGCCGCTGTTCTTGCCGGTGATCGAATCCACCGAATTAGGGCGCAGCTTGCCCAGCCGCGTAGCTTCCGCCACGGCTTCGCGAATGGCTTTCTTGAGGGCAATCTGGTCGAAGCCGACGGGCGTATGCACCAGGAACGTAGGCATTCCGGTGTCCTGGCAGATGGGGCCTGCATCGTCGTGCGCCATATCGATGTTGGTGAGAATGATGTCGAGGGCCTGCGAGGACTGCGTCCCCGGCGTTTCGCCCTCCGCGGCGATCCCCATCGCGGCGCGCACGTCCGGCGGCAGGTTGGTGGATGTCTGGACAATTAGCTCTAAAAGACTGTTGGCAAGGAATTTCATAGTGAGAACTCCATTTTAAGCCAGGGCGCGCGAGCGGCGCCGGATAGAAGCGGAGTAAGTGCGAGACACATTTCGCAGGTCGGGGACCTGCGCCACAAGGGCCACACTTACTGGGCGACGGTTTCGACGGGCTGCGGCGCGGGTTGCTTATGCTTGCACCCGGCGTTGGGGCACTGCCAGACGGTGCCGGCTTTGAGCCATTTTTCGATCATGTACGGGCTGCCGCACTCGGGGCATTTTTCGGGCACCGGCTTGCCCCAGGCGACAAAATTGCACTCGGGCCAGCGGTTGCAACCGTAAAATGTCTTGCCACGCTTGGAGCGCCGCTCCACCACTTCGCCCTCGTTGCACTCCGGGCACTTCACGCCGATGGTTTTCTGCTTGACGTACTTGCAGGTGGGGTAATTGCTGCAGGCGGTGAACTCGCCAAAACGGCCGGTCTTGAGCACCAGGTGGTTGCCGCACTGCGGGCAAATCTCGTCCAGCTTCTGGTCGGGCTTCTTTTGCTGGCCGCCAATCTGCTTGGTGGTTTTGCAATCCGGGTAACCGGTGCAGGCCAAGAACGTGCCGAAGCGGCCCTTCTTTAATACCATCGGCCGGCCGCAGTTTTCGCAATACTCTTCGTCGCCCTGTTCGGAAAGATCGGCCTTATCGACGTCCGGCAGATCCACCGTCAGTTCGCGCGTGTAGGTGCAATCCGGGTAGCCGGTACAGGCGATGAAGCTGCCGTGCTTGCCCCACTTGATCACCAGCGGTTTGCCGCACTTCGGGCAGATCTCGTCGGTGGGCTTTTCCATCCGCTTGATGTTGGTCATGTGCTCTTCGGCGTGCTTCAGGTCCTTGTCGAAGCGCTCATAGAACTCCTGCATGGCGACGCGCCAGTCGATCTTGCCTTCCTCGATCTCGTCGAGCTCCTCTTCCATGCGCGCGGTGTAGGTGACGTCGAAGATATCGTCGAAGCTTTCCAGCAGCAGGTCGGTCACCACCATGCCGAGCTCGGTGGGAGTGAAGCGGCCGCCGTCTTTCTTTACGTACTCGCGCTCCTGAATGGTGGAGATGATCGATGCGTAGGTGGAAGGCCGGCCGACGCCGTCGGCTTCCAGTCGCTTCACCAGCGTGGCCTCGTTGTAGCGCGGCGGCGGCTCGGTGAAATGCTGCTCGGGCCGGATGGCCTTGAACCGCAGGCGCTCGCCTTCGGCCACCAGCGGCAGGTGATGCTTCAACTCCTCGTCTTCCTCGTCGATCTGGTCCTTGCCTTCCTTGTAAACCTTGAGGAAGCCTTCGAACTTCAGCACCGAGCCGGTGGCGCGAAAGAGGTAATCGCCGCCGTTCTTGGCTGCGGCATTCACATCGATAGTGGTCTGGTCGTAAAGCGCCGGCATCATCTGGCTGGCCACGAAGCGGTTCCAGATCAGCCGGTACACCTTTCGTTCGTCTTCCTGCAGGTACTTGTCCACCACGTCCGGCGCGTAGGCCATGGAAGTGGGACGAACCGCCTCGTGGGCGTCCTGCGCACCCTTCTTGGACTTGTAGAAATTCGCCGAATCGGGCAGGAACTCGCGGCCGTAGCGCTCGCCGATGAAATCGCGCACGTCGCGGATGGCGTCATCGGAAACGCGCGTGGAATCCGTGCGCATGTAAGTGATGAGGCCGACGGTGTCCTTGCCGACTTCCACGCCCTCATACAGCCGCTGCGCCAGCATCATGGTGCGCTTCACGCTGAAGCGCAGCTTGCGCGACGATTCCTGCTGCAAGGTGGAAGTGATGAACGGCGCCACCGGGAAACGGCGCTTTTCGCGCGTCGAAACCGACTGCACCGTGTACGCGGCGCCTTCGAGCGCCGCCACCACGCCGTCAGCCGCCTCGGTCGAGCCGATCTCGGCGGCTTGGCCGTTGATGCGCGTCAGGCGCGCAGTCAACGCCGGCGGCTTCTTCGCCGCCAGGTCCGCGTCGATGGTCCAATATTCCTTGGCAACGAAGGCGCGGATCTCGCGCTCGCGCTCCACGATCACTCGCAGCGCCACGGTCTGCACCCGGCCGGCGGAGAGCCCGCGCCGCACCTTATCCCACAGCAGCGGCGAAATCTTGTAGCCCACCAGCCGGTCCAACACGCGGCGCGCCTGCTGCGCGTCCACCAGGTTCACGTCCACCTGGCCCGGTTTTTCGAAGGCCTTGGCGACCGCCTTCTTGGTGATCTCGTTGAACATCACGCGGTAGATCCGCGGCCCGTTCTTCTTTTCGGAGAGCTCTTCCTGGAGGTGGAAGCAGATGGCTTCGCCTTCGCGGTCCGGGTCGGCCGCCAGATACACATCCTTCACTTTCCGGGCGGCTTGTTTCAGCTCGGCGACGAGTTTTTTCTTGCCTTCGATGACTTCATAGTGCGGCTCGAAACCGTGTTCCACGTCGACCGCGAGATCTTTCTTGGGTAGATCCTTAATATGACCGAGCGAAGCTTTGACGATAAAGTCCTTGCCCAGGTATTTGTTGATGGTCTTCGCCTTGGCGGGCGATTCCACGATTACCAGAGCTTTTGCCATATATGCCGTTCTTTAAGAAAACAGTCCATCCCCGCGTCCGTGAAAATGGATTTGCCGGAAACCCAGACTGTGCTACCACACTTTAACAAAGTTTTTGCCGGGAAGTTGCCTGACCAGCCCCATCATCTCCAGTTCGAACAGCGCGGCCAGCAGTTCGGAGGTCGAAGTATCCTCTATTTTTTCCAGCAGGTCGTCGAGGTGGGTAGAGGCATCTACCTTGAGGGCTTCGAGTGTGCGGCGGGCAACCGGTCCGAGATCGGAACCGGGTTCACTGGTATTAGATGCTTCAGGTGCGGCGGCGGTTTCGCCTCCTTCCACCAGAATGCGTTGGCGCCCTCTATCGATGAGATGCCGGCGGGATTCGGCGGGCAACTGGGAGACCACGTCGTTCCAGTCCTGCACCAGGCGCGCGCCCTGCTTGATCAACAGGTTCGGGCACCAGCTCAGCTTCGAAGTGATGTTGCCGGGGACGGCGAAAACCTCGCGGCCCTGGTCCATGGCGAGCCGCGCCGTGATGGCCGAGCCGCTATACTGCGCGCCCTCCACCACCAGCACGCCCAGACTGATCCCGCTGATCACACGATTGCGGATGGGGAAGTTCTGCGGAAACGCCGTGGTGCCCATGGGAAATTCGGAAACGATCAATCCCTTGCGGGCCAGGTCCGCCATCAGCCCGCGATTCTCCGACGGGTACACCACATCCACGCCGCAGCCGAGCACGGCGATGGTGTCGCCGCCCGCTTGCAACGCGCCCTTGTGCGCCGCCGTATCGATGCCGCGCGCCATGCCGCTGGTGATGGCCAGGCCGGCGTGCGCCAGGTCCGAGGAGAGCCGTTCGGCCACCGCGATACCGTAAGGCGTCGCACGGCGGGTTCCCACCACGGCGAGCGAAAGCGCGCTCAACAGCTCCACCCTTCCGCGCGCGAAGAGCACGATGGGAGGATCGAAGATCTCGCGCAGCGCCTGCGGATAGCGCGGGTCTCCGATGGTGACGGCTAAGGCGCCGGCCGCCGCCATCTTCTCCTGCTCCGCCACGGCGTCTTCAAACGTGCAGCCGCTCGCAATGGACTGCGCCACCGCGCCGCTCACGCCGGCGGCTTCCAGCTCAGTGCGCGAGGCGCGGAAGACGGCCGCGGGCGCGCGGAACCGGTCGAGCAGTTTGCCGGCGCCTCTGGCGCCCAGACCGGGCACCAATTGCAATGCCAGCCAGTAGAGTTCTTCATCCCGGCTGAGTACGGGAGGTGACATGGGGAGCCAAGTTTCCGATCACGACGATAACAACCGGCTTACTGACGCGCAAGGACGCCCCCATCGGCGCGCATCCCGCTTACACTGGTAGCGAACGCTCATGAAACAGGAAGCTGCATTTTTCGACGGCAAAGAGCCAGTGCTGATTTATATTGCCAAGCGGCTCCGCGACGCGCTGAAGCTGGAATCGCTGCTCACCGAAGCGGGCCTGGATTATGGCGTGGAAGCCGACGAGTACCGCGGCGGAATCATCTTCTCCACCACGCGCGCCGGGGCGTTCTTTTACGTGCTGCCGGACTCCACGTCCGCCGCGTTCGAAGTCATGCGCCGCAGCGGCTACAAGCCATTCGCCGGGCCAGTGGGGCAGGCGCTTCCGCCTGCCAACCGTTAAGGCAGTCGAGCGGCCAAGACAGGGAGTTGGCTCGGCGAGTCCGAAACGGCAAGCGGAGATCTCGTTCGGTACAGCACTGCAAGTTGGCAGGCGAAAGCGCCTGCCCCACCGCTTAGTACGCCCATCTCCAGAGGCTGGCGCCGACGGTGTAGCCGGCGCCGACGGCGGCGAACAGGACCAGGTCGCCCTTCTTGAGGCGTCCCTGGCAGATGGCATCGCGCGTGGCCAGCGGAATGGTGGCCGCCGTGGTGTTGCCGTAACGGTCGATATTGATGGAGACTTTCTCCGGCGCGATGCCGAGTCGCTCCCCGGCGCCGTGTATGATGCGCAGGTTGGCCTGGTGCGGAATCATCGCTCCCACGTCCGCCACGGTGAGTCCGTTGCGCTCCAGAAGATCGCGGCAGGTTTCGTACATTTTGCGGACGGCATATTTGAAGACCTTTTGGCCATCCTGTTTCACGAAGTGCTGGTGCTTGTCGACCGTTTCATGCGACGCCGGCAAGCGGCTGCCGCCGGCGGGCATGATGAGCGCATCGCCGCCGGAGCCGTCGACCTCGCCCAGAAAATCGATGAAGCCAAGCGGGCCGTCGCCATCCTCGACCGGCTCGATCAGCACCGCTCCGGCGCCGTCGCCGAACAGGACGCAGGTGGCGCGGTCAGTGTAATCGATGATGCGGCTCATCGTGTCGGCGCCGATCACCAGCACCTTTTTATGGGTGCCTGCCATGATCAGGTTGGCGGCGGTGGTGGTGCCATAGACGAAACTCGAACACGCCGCAATCAGATCGAACCCCCAGGCGCCCTTGGCTCCGAGCCCATGCTGCACCAGGCAGGCGGTGGAGGGAAACATGTGGTCCGGGGTGACCGTGCAGACAATGATCACCTCGACTTCCGAGGGATCCATGCCGCGCTGCTCCAGCGCGCAGCGCGCGGCCGCCAGCGCCAGATCGGAAGTGGCCACGCCGGGATCCGCAATGTGACGCTCGCGGATGCCGACGCGCGTCATAATCCACTGGTCGTTGGTGTCGACCATCTTTTCCAAATCTTGATTGGTGAGGACGCGGGGAGGCGTATAGCACCCCAGCGCCGTGATTTTGGCCCTTGGCAATGTTTTTTGTCCCTTTAAAGAGTTCAGGGTAACCCATTGTGGTACACCGCGCGCAAGTCGCACTCGCGGGTCCCTGGTTCGTCTGGGCGAGTGTTACCGAGCCGGGCGCGCGGCTTTGGCGCGAGCGGCGCGTTTGCCGGCCGCCGTCAACTCCCCGGCGTGCCGTTCGGCCCAAAGGCCCAGCGCGAGTATCGGCTCTTCGAGCGACCGGCCGAGCGGCGTGAGCCGGTATTCCACGCGCGGCGGCACTTCCGGATAAACCCTGCGGTGGACTACGCCGATGTCCTCGAACCGCTTCAGGGTGAGCGAGAGCTCGCGCTGCGTCACGCGGCCGATGGAGCGCCGCAAAACCGTGAACCGGACCGGCCCCGGACCGCGGAGCAGGTTGTAGAGCACCGGCAGCGCCCACTTGGAAGCGATCACGCCGATCAGCCGGGTCATCGGACAATCGCCCCCGGTATCCGTCGCCGGCGGTCTCTTGGTTGGCTCAAGCATACCAGATATGGAAACCACCTCTACTTGCAAATTATAGCATGGTATGGTAACCATACCAAAGAGAGGACAAACATGGCGCAAGAGAAGTGGAATTTCGATCCCGTGCATTCCGACATCGGGTTTTCCGTGCGGCACCTGATGATTTCCAAGGTCAGGGGCCGTTTTCAGAAATGGAGCGGCGCGCTTTTCGTCGATGAGACCGATCTGGCCAATTCCAAAGTCGAGGCGAGCATAGAAGCGGCCAGCATCGACACCAGGGAGCAGCAGCGCGACGACCACCTGCGCTCGCCCGATTTCTTCGACGCCGCCAACCACCCCGCACTGACTTTCCAAAGCACGCGGGTGGAGAAGACCAGTGAGGATGAGTACAAAGTAACCGGCAACCTGACGATTCGCGGGGTCGCCAGAGAGGTCGCGCTCGCCGTCGAGTTCCTGGGCCGGAGCAAGGACCCGTGGGGCGGCCTGCGGATGGGCTTCTCGGCCAAGACCTCGATCGACCGGCGCGATTTCGGCCTCACGTTCAATATGCCGCTCGATGGCGGCGGAGTGGTGGTGGGCGATCGGGTTGACATTGTGCTGGAGATCGAGGTCGTAAAGGAAGTTCCCGCGGTGCAGGCGGCGTAGCGGCCACGGCTTGTGTAGCGCCGGCGGTCTTTGCCTGTTTTTCGACATGCGACTCAAAACACCGGCGGCAAAAGACCGCCGGCGCTACCGCGACGCGCACAGGCAGCACGAGGATTTGCGAAATGTTGCGCTAAGGTACACTAGGATTATCCTAGGCGGACCTTATTGAAGCGACTTGTCTTCCCAGCCTTGCTAGCTATCGCTCTGGTGGCGCGCGCGGACCAGGCCGAACCGGGGCAACTGGACGCCAGTCCGACGCTGTTTACCGTCATGGCGGCCTTGAACGCAGCCGGTTTCGATGCCGGGCTGGACGCGCCGAATAGCCATCGGCTGCGCAAGGAAGTGCGCGAGGAACTCGCCCGGCGCGAGATCCCTTCCTTGCAGGCGATCCAGCAATTCGTCGCCGAACATCACCAGCCCAACGCTACGGCCGAGTTGGGCCAGTACATCTCGTTCGCGCTGACGGTGGGCCCTCCTCCGGATTTCGTGCAGCGCAAGCGCGATGTGGAGATCCCCCCGGAAGCGCTGCGGCTGCAGGAGTTCTCCAAGCTGCTGACGCCATTTTACAAGGAAGCGGACATCGCCCGCCTATGGCAACGCGCGCAGCCGGAGATCGACGAATATATTGCGCGGTACCATACTCCGGTAACCCAGGCCGTGCTGCAAGTGAACGCCTACTTGCGGCAGCAGACTTCCGGGTTCAAGGGCCGGCATTTTCAGATCTTCATCGAATTGCTGGCTCCCCCCGGCCAAGTGCAGCGGCGCAGTTACGGATTTGAAGATACGGTCGTGGTGACGCCGTCGGCCGAGCCGCGCTCGTTCGATATTCGCCACGCCTACCTGCATTACCTGCTCGACCCCATGTCAACCCAGAACCAGGAGATCCTGGACCGCAAGAAATTCCTGGCGCGCCACGCACAGCGGGTGGGCCGGCTGGAAGATTCATTCCGCGACGACTTCCTGGCACTGACCACCGAGTCGCTGATCAAGGCGGTGGAATCCCGCCTGGATCACGATCCCGGCGCGATCGAGCGCGCGCTATACCAGGGATTCATCCTGGCGCCGTACTTTTCCGAAGCCCTGCAATTGTATGAAAAGCAGGAACAGTCGATGCTGGTCTACTACCCGGAAATGGTGGGTGCGATCGATCTGAAAACGGAAGAGGCACGGCTTTCCAGAGTCGATTTCAATGCCGGGCCTCCGCGCGCGGCGAAGCCCGTGGCGGCCGCCGAGGCCATGGCCGACGCGGCCGCCGTGCCCGCCGTACCACTGACCGGAGCGGCCAAAACACTGGACGATGCCGAGCGGCTTTACACCGGGCGCGACCTGGATGCGGCGAAGAAAAAGTACCTGGAAGTATTGGAGCAGACCGACGAAAAGCCCCTCCACGCGGACGCGTATTATGGGTTGGCCCGCATCGCGGCGCTGAACAGGGACCCTGAGACGGCGGTCCGGTTGTTTCAGAGCGCTCTCGATCTTGGGCCGCGGCCGGCCAACAAGGCCTGGGTGCTGGTCTATTTGGGCAAGCTGACTCTGGCGGCCGAAGAGCCCGCGCAGGCGCAGCAGTATTTTATCCGGGCCTTGCAGGTGGAAGGCATTTCAGACATGGCGCGCAAGGAGGCCGAGAATGGCCTGCGGGCCAGTTCCAAGCAATAAATAGAAGGAGCGATTTGGATGAAACGAACGTTTTTGACCGGCGTCCTGGTAATGGCCGCCGCCGTCCCTGGGCTGATGGCACAGTTGAAGCCGAAATCGAACGCCGAAGGCGATGCCGTGCGGGCGCTGTTCGCGGCGCGAGCGCAAAGCCCGGATGCAACCGTCAAGGCCGCCGAGGATCTGCTCGTCAAATTCGCCGATACGGAATATAAAGAGGTTGCTCTGCTTCTGGAAGCCGACGCCTACCAGCAGAAAGGCGACTACGTCAACGCGGAAATTACCAACCAACGGGTGCTGGAAGCTTACCCCAAGAACCCGCAAGCGGGGATGCAGTTGGGCGAATTGATTGTGCAGCACGTGGGCGAAAACGACCTCGACAAGGAGGAACAGCTTTCGAAGGCAGAAAAGACTCTCAACCAGGCGCTGGCAAACATCGACACCAAGCCATACGCCGGTGTTACGGATGCGCAATGGGCGGAGAACAAGAAGTACACGCAGGCAGAAATTCAGAACGATCTGGGCCTGGTAGCGATGAAGCGCAAGAAGTTCGACGCGGCCGTCGCGGAGTTCAAGCTGGCGATCGACGGCGACCCGCAACCTGCCTACCAGGTGCGGCTGGCCTTGGCTTATCAGAAGACCGGAAAGAACGACGAGGCGCTTGCCATCTGCGACAAGCTGCTGGCCGATCCGCAGCTTCAGCCTGCCATCAGGCAGGTCGCGCAGGGCATCAAGACGATGGCAACGGCGGCCAAGGGCGCCGGCGCGAAATAGCCGGCATCGATGCGCGCGGAAGTGGGCACGCTCGAATCGAGTATCAACCACCGGTTCTCGAATCCGGAGCTGCTCGAGCGCGCGCTGACCCACAGCTCGGCGGCCAACGAGTCGCGCACCGGCGCCGGGCCGCCGCTCTGCGACAACGAGCAACTGGAGTTTCTGGGCGATTCGATCCTGGGATTTCTGATTGCCGAGGCGCTCATGCTGCGCCAGCCGGATTCGCACGAGGGCGAGCTCTCGCGGCTCAAGGCGCACCTGGTGAGCGCGGCGCATCTGCACGGCGTGGCGCGACGGCTCGACCTGGGCAGTTATCTCGAGTTGGGCCGCAGCGAGGAGATGAGCGGCGGCCGCAGCAAGAAGACGCTGCTGGTAGATGCGCTGGAAGCCGTGATCGCCGCAGTTTACCTGGACGGCGGCATCGACCCGGTGCGCCAGTTCGTCGCCACGCACGTGCTGGACGCGCCTTTTGCCGGCGACGAAGAGGCGGGTACCGACATCCAGCCGGCCATCGCCAACTTCAAAAGCGCCTTGCAGGAGCTGGCGCAGTCGCGCAAGCTGCCGCAGCCGCGGTATGCCATCGTGCGCGAGCGCGGCCCGGAGCATTCCAAGACGTTCACCGTGGAGGTCCGCGTGGGCAAGGATTGGGCCGGCCAGGCCGAAGGCCGCACCAAGAAGATCGCCGCGCAGCGGGCCGCGCGCGGCCTCTTCGACAAGCTGCTGGAAACCGGCGCGGAAGCGCAAGCGGTCGAGGAGTAGCGCTGGCTGACCCGATCCGAGCGCCGGAAGATTACGATCTCGGCTTCGTGTGCAAGGCGTGCGGCAGTTGGTTTAACCACGAGGAAACGAAGGAGTGGGACACCAAGTAGTCCGAGCCGGACGCCGAAGGAGAGCGCTGGCCACTGGAGCTCATTTTCAGGTGCCCATTGTGCGGCGAGGTTCGCAGCTATGTTCCGAATGAAACCGTGCTTCGCGGGATATGGCTCGGAAA
>Ga0181529_10007819_pt1 | contig 10564 bp, 7 predicted proteins | sample PEATcosm2014_Bin_36_FD_119763 | JGI IMG/M metagenome (GOLD analysis project Ga0181529, IMG submission 119763) | Peatland microbial communities from MTU Mesocosm Facility, Houghton, MI, USA - PEATcosm2014_Bin10_30_metaG | ecosystem: Environmental > Terrestrial > Soil > Wetlands > Peat | place... | reverse complement strand
TGAACACGATTTGCGCAGAAAACGCACTGTCGGCTGAAGTTGGATCGAAAATCCGGTCGAATACAACGCCAGTTCTGGGTTTTCTCCCCTTCGACTCCAATCTTCATGAATAATGCAGGCTAGAGGCTTCGGAAGAACTCCCGATGGGCCGCGCTTTGTAACAGTCCCGCACCGGCGTTTTCCGGCCCGCGATGGATGAAACGGGTGTTTTGCGCTGTCGGCCCCGGAGGGGCCGATCGAGAATAGCCCAGGGCGGAAGCCCTGGGTTAGCCCGCGCCTGATTGACTACCGCCCCGGAGGGGCGGTGCGACCCTCCATATCCAGTTTCTTATTAGGGCACGACTTCAGTCGTGCCGCAAGATGCTGATAATAAAGGATTCGCTTTACCCCCTGTGGGATGTTTTTCGGGGGATTCGCCCCTTTTTCCAGGTTTTTCCGCAGCCTCTCTAGTCGCGCCGTAACTCGTTGACAATACCGGGGGTCTCAGAACTTATCCGTGAATTGCGTTCTTGTAGCGCCGCTCTCCAGAGCGGCTGTCGTGCGGGTCTCCAGGCCCGCGTAGACCGGCTGTACTGGCGGCTTGAAAGCCGCCAGTACAGCCGGTCTACCACCCCGACGAGCAGAGTCACTCGTTGGGGACCCCGGTCTCGGGACCGGCGATACAATTTGCGGAAAGGCTCTTCATCCTGCCTGAGAACTCCGGCTTTTGGGGCCAGACGAAGAGTTTTTGGGCAGCATTTGAACCTTTTCGGCAAACTGCGGCTCGCGCGCGCCTTCGGTCCCGGTTGTCACTCCAAGAGGATGACTATTTGGTAGCTTTCGGGTTGCCGACCAACCGACCGGAACGATTCACTGATAGGATGAGCGGGATGAAAAACAAGTTCCTCCTAGGGCCGCTAATCTTCGCCGTAGGCTCAGTTCCGGGCCAGGCCCCGGAGATCATTTCACTAGGGCAGTTGCTGTCGAATCCGGCAATCTACGATGGCAAGATCCTCAGGTTGAGGGCCTGTGCCGTGAAGGGCCTTGAGCAGTTTGGAATTAGGGAATGCGAGTCCACGCCGAATTTCTCGCCACGCGTATGTTTGGACGATTACATGCACGCGTATCTGGAGAATCGAGTTCTCGGACCTGATCATCGGGGTCCAGCCTACAACGAACCCACACGAAGTCCGGCAGAAGTCCGCTTATATCGGCGCCTAATGACTGCTCGGAGCGGGACGCGTCTGAAGGTCGAACTGGAAGGGGAAATCCAACAATCGAAAGATGAGGCGTTCGGTCCTGGATGCAGCAGCAGGATCATCATTCATCGCGTCCTGACGCTAGCGCCCGAATGACCAGCATCTAGGCAGTTACCTTTTCATCAACATTCGCGCAGCCCCTGGGCGTGACAATTCAACCCGCTCACCCTCGCCGCTACAATTGCCACGGCCGCCTGAACAACTTCTTCCAGCGTCAGGTGGGTCGAGTCGAGCAGCACTGCGTCTTCCGCCGCTTTGAGCGGCGAATCGGCGCGATTCCGGTCGCGGTAGTCGCGTTCCCGCAAATCGCGGATGACCTCTTCCAATTGCACTCCAGGATTGGGGCCTAGCTGCTGGTAGCGGCGCAGGCCGCGCACTTCCGGCGACGCTTCCAGAAAAATCTTGACCTCGGCCCGTGGAAAGACCACCGTCCCGATGTCGCGGCCTTCCATCACCACCCCGCCCGCGGCGCCCAGTTGCTGCTGCAAGCGGACCATCCAGGCGCGAATGGGTGTGTAGACGCTCGCCCGCGAGGCGCCGTCGGTGACCGCTTGGTTGCGGATCAGGCCGGTCACATCTTCGCCGTCCAGGAAGACGCGATTGTTCTCTTCGCCGGGCTCCAGACCGATGGCCGTCCGCGCGGCCAGCGATTCCAGGGCGGAGCAATCGTCGAAGGAGATGCCCGCGCGCAGGGCCTTCAGGGCGAAGGCTCGGTACATGGCGCCGGATTCGAGGTTCAGCAAGCCGAAATGACGAGCCAGGCGCTGGGCAATGGTGCTCTTGCCCGCGCCGGAAGGTCCGTCAATGGCGACCACGATCTTCCGGCCGGGCGTTGGGCAGGTTTGCAGGCTCTCTTCCGCACTCATCCGCGCTTCTTCGTCCCCTTGCTGGGCGGAGCGGTAAAGCCAAACCGCTTGCTGTTCCCAGCCTTTGTGCCAGCGGTCAGAGCAGGCTTGCGGCTGCTGTGCGCCGCCGGGCGCGCATCGGTCCGCGAGCTGCTGGCGCTCCGCGTCTGGCTGCTGCCGTTGCGGGGAGCCGCGCCGGTGTTGGCGGAGGATTTCGCGCCGCTGGAATGGCCGTTGCGCTGTCCCCACGCCGGAGCGGCGGACTTGGTGGTACGCGAGCCATTCGAGCCGGTGGTTGGGCGGCTGCCGTTTCCATTGGAGCGGGCGCCATTGCTGGAACCTGCGGCGGCGCGGGCGCCGTTGGCCGGGCGAGCGCCATTCAGCGGACGTGCTCCGGCGGGGCGGGAGTCCGAAGCGGGACGCCGGGCCGGGCGGCTGCTGGAAGCGGATGTCGCCGGCTTGCGGTCGCGCGAGGATGCTGCCGGGCGGCTGAAATGGGGCCGGGCCGCGGCGGGCTTTCCGGCACTGACAGGCTTGCGGGCGGCGGGTGTCCGCGATGCGTGGGCCTCGGGAGCGATGCGCGGCGCGGGTGGCGCCGGGGGAGCGGCCAGGATCGGCTGTTGCGCCGTGGGCTCCGGAATCTCTTCGTCGTGCTCATAGGAGCGCAGGAAGTACGCCGAGGCCGGCATGGAGGAGCTGGTGTAGATGGTGCTTGGCTCGGAGAACTCGGGCAAGGTTCCAGCCACATAGAAGTGCGGCGCGTGGCCCATGGAGAGGGTGTGTACCTGGCGGGTGGCAACCAGGCCGCGCAAGACTTCGCGCACCTTGCTGCGGGCGGTAAGCGGAGCCAGGAAGATTTCGACTTCCTCCATGCTGGCAGCAATCACCGCCTGAAGGTAGATCGAGGCAAGCACGGAAATCGCGGTAACCTGCGAGGTCGAGGCGCCTTCGGCTATCGCCTTTTGAAAGCGCTGGCGCAGCAGTTGCCACTGGGCAGGCTGGCCGGGAGCAGAGATGACCGGGATAATGCGGAGTTGCTGCCAGAGCTCGGTGATGGCGCGCAGCACGGCGGCTTCGGTGACTTCCCGGCCCAGCTCGTGTGTCAGCTTGGAAATGGTGGTATCGCCCTGCTCCAGCAGCTTGTATGCCTGGACGGCCAGTTGCGAAACCTGTCGCGAGCCGGTCAGTTGCGGACTGCGCCGCCAATCGCGGTCGCCGCGCAGAGCATACACGTAGGGCAGCACCCACCCGGCCACGATGAAGTCGGGCTGTTCGCCTGCTTGTCCCAGCAGATTGAGCCGCACAGCCACGCCGTCCAACTCCAGGCGCACCAGCAACTCTTCGGCGAGCGCAATGTCTTTGGGGTCGGGGGTCGCGTTGCGCTGGCCGGCTACGGCCTCAACGAACGACGGCGCGATCGAGGCGGAATACTGCCGCCGGGGCAAAAAGAGACAAAAACCGGTCTCCTCAATCCACGTCCGAGCGTCCTCCAGTGTCAGTGTCCCGTGACCGTTCTGACGCATCCTTTCGGCGCGCGATGCTTCCAATTGCTCTGCTGTCAAAGAAAAACCTCACTTCCAGGCTGGCGTTACGGCAAAACCAGAGATATTGCGTCCTTTTTGGCCTGTTCCAAGATCGCCGCATCGTGCTGGTCGCGTCGACTCAATTGCTTCGGCTTCGGGATGTAATCTCCCTGATTGGTGCTGCTGGCGCCGGGCGGCCCTCTCTCCTGAGAGGAGGGTTGCCACCTTCCAAACGATTTTCAGATACGGTGGAAGGCCCGCTGGATCTCCTTCCAAGAATACAGCAAAGCTATTGGACGTCCATGGGGGCAAGAGGTTGGGTGGCTGGTTTTTGCCAATTCCAACAGTAACCACTCCATTCTGGCAGCGTCGAGAGGCGTGTTGATCTTGATCGCCGAATGGCAGGCGATGGACGCGGCAATTCGCGTGCGGAGCGCCGTAAGGTCTTCATTTTGCTGTGGTTCCTGCGAGTCCGAGCTGGATTGGTCGATTACCTCGGCCAGCATCCGCTCCAGAGCCGCTCCTTCCAGGCCGACCGGCGCGGCCTTGACTGCAAGTGTTTGTGGACCAAAGGGTTCCACTTCAAATCCGTTGCGGTCCAGCTCTTCGGCAATGCGCGCAAAGGTAACCATTTGCGACGCTTTTAGTTCCACCAGAAGGGGCATTAGTAACCTTTGACGCTGCACTTGCTCCACCTGGCGATCCCGAAGAATTTTTTCGAAAAGAATTCTCTCGTGTGCCACATGCTGGTCGATAATCCACAATCCATCGTCCCCGGTTGCCAGGATGAACGAGTCGCGCAGTTGCCCCATGGGGCGCAACGAGCCCAGATGGTTGAGGCTGGCTTCGGATTGCTCGGCCTCCACCTCGGCGGCAGCTCTGGCTGCGCTTTCGTCGATGGCCGGGCCGGCGGCTAGGTTTGCGGAACAGCCCTCCTGGGCATTCCCGGCGGGCGGATGGAAGAGCGCCGCCGCCGCGTCGCCCCAGGCTTGCCGATCCATCCAGCCGCCCCGGTTCATGGACACGGAGTCGAAGGGCAGCCGGACAGGAATCGGCTGCGGAGTCTGCGGGGACAGCCCGAAGGGCTCGGCATCTGTCCTGCTGGAGTGAAACGCCTCCGGGTCGGAGTCCGGCGAGCCGGGAAGCGCAGAGGCCGGCGTGGGGATCAGCGAGGGGCTGGCGGCGGGCGCGTTGCCCAGGGCCGCCAGAAAGCCCGCCGCCGGCCGCGCCTCGATCAGCGCCGTACGCAGGCTGTCGCGGACAAAATCGTGCACCACGGTGGATTGGCGGAAACGCACCTCGGTCTTGGCGGGATGGACATTCACATCCACCTCTTCCGGCGGCATCTCCAGGAAGAGCAGAACCACCGGGAAGCTGGTGGGCGGAATGACGTTGCGGTAGGCCTCGGTGATGGCGTGCAACAAAAGCCGGTCGCGGATCAGGCGCTTGTTGACGAAGATGTAGATCGAATTGCGGTTGAGCTTTTGCAGCTCCGGCTTGGAGTAGAAGCCGCTCAGGCGCAAGCTGCCCGGATCGCGCGCCGGCTCATTGGGGTCCTTCTTCCAAGGCGGCGGCTCGGGAATTCCGCCATGGGCCAGGGGCGTCTCGGCGGCCACCGGCAGCAGTTGCGCCAGAGTGTCCTTGCCGAAGATCTGGTAGATGCGCTCCGCCGTACGGGCAACCGGCGGTGCGGAAAGGACCGTGTGGGTGGCCGAAATCAGCTCGAAGTGCTTTTGTGGGTGGGCCAGGGCGTAGTGGGTCACCAGCGCCGTTACGTGGGCCAGTTCGGTCGACTCGGCGCGCAGGAATTTGCGCCGCGCCGGAGTGTTGAAGAACAGATCGGCCACCGCCAGTGTGGTTCCGCGCGAGAGAGCTGCGTCGTCCACGTGAAGAAACTTGCCGCCCGCGATCTCCACGCGGGTTCCAGCGGAGTCCTCGCCAGTGGCCGTCTCCAGGGTCACGCGGGCCACCGAGGCGATGGAGGGAAGCGCCTCGCCACGAAAGCCAAGAGTCGAGATGGAGAGCAGTTCGTCGGCGGTGCGCAGTTTCGAGGTGGCGTGCCGCTCGAAGGCCAGCAGGGCGTCGTCGCGGTTCATGCCGCAGCCGTCGTCGGCCACGCGGATCAGCTTGCGCCCGCCCGCCTCGACCTCGACGCGAATGCGGTTGGCGCCGGCGTCCAGCGAATTCTCCAGGAGTTCTTTCACTACCGAAGCGGGCCGGTCTACCACCTCGCCGGCAGCTATCTGATTGGCAACTTGATCGGGAAGTACGCGGATGCGCCCCATACGCAAGTAGGGTAACGCAAATGATAGAGATCGGGGGTCAGAGATCAGAGATCGGGCCGCTACAGCGAAGGTTGAGGCCTCCACCGGGCGCCGGGTGCCCCACCCTCGCAGCGCTTTTGTTTTTGCGCCAAGGGTGGGATGTCACAGACTCAACCAATCTCGCTCCTCGTTCAGGACCCCGGTCCGGCCTCACGGCGAACCATGCGCCCTTCGCTTTATACTTCGCCCTTGGTGTTCGTTTTGCTAGGGAGGCTCTGTGCCCACGCTTTCACGCCGGGAAGTTCTAGCCATGTTGCTGGCCGCGCCTGCGTCCGGATACGCGCTCAACGACGATTCCGCCGGTTGGATTCCGCTCTTCGACGGCAGATCGCTCAGCGGATGGAAGGCCAGCGGGCACGAGAGTTCCTTCAAGGTGGTCGATGGGCAGATCGTAGCGCACGGCCCGCGTGCGCAGCTCTACTATGCCGGTCCAGTCAACAACTCCGACTTCAAGAACTTCGAGTTGAGTTTAGACGCGATGGCCCGGCCCGGTGCGGATTCCTGGTTTTTCTTCCATACTGCGTACCGGCCAATCGAGTCCCCTACCCCTGGCCTCGCAGTGAGAATCTGCAGCAGCCAGAAAGAGGCGAAGCCCGGCCTGGAAGCAGAGAAAACCGGCTCGCTTTACCCCTACCGAAACATCTACAAACAGCTTGTCCCGGACAACGAATGGTTCGAGCTCAACATTCTGGTGCGCGGCAAGCAGGTGCAGGTCCGCATCAACAGGACACTGGTCGTCGACTACGTCGAGCCTGACCAGCCTTTTCTGCCCGATCCGCTCTCCGGCGCTCTTGGCCACGGCACATTCGCTATTCCGGTCAATGGTCCCACCGGCACGACCTGCTTCAAGAACATCCGCGTCCGCCCGCTGCCCGATAACGCGACTGCGCTTTCCGACGAGAAGCCCGTGGTGGACGAGGTCTATCGCGAGATTGTGCGCCTGGGCGCGGAGAACTTTCCGGTGGTGGATTATCACGTCCACCTCAAGGGCGGGCTGACCATCGAGCAGGCGCTGGCCAACTCCCGGCGCGCCGGCATCTTCTACGGCGTGGCCATCAACTGCGGCCTGGGCTTTCCGGTACACGACGACGCCAGCGTGCGCGAGTATCTCGAAACCATGAAGGGCCAGCCCTGCTACGTCGCCTTGCAGGGCGAGGGGCGCGAGTGGATAACGCTGACCTCGCCCGAGTCCATCGCCAGGTTCGATTACTGCTTCACCGACGCCATGACCTTCTCCGACGACCACGGCAAGCGCATGAGAACCTGGATTCCCGAAGAAGTCGGCGTGATCGAGGACCGGCAGGCGTTCATGGACATGCTGGTCAAGCGCATCGTGGGCGTGCTCCACGAGCCCATCGACATTTACGCCAATGCCACCTACATCCCCGACCAGATGGCCGCCGAGTACGACGCCCTGTGGACCCCCGAGCGCATGCGCACGGTAATCGACGCGGCGGTCGAGAATGGCGTGGCCATTGAGATCAACGCCCGGCGTCAGATTCCCAGCCCCAGATTCATCAAGGCAGCCAAAGCTGCGGGGGCTAAATTCTCCCTTGGCACCAACAACGGCGAGGCCGAGCTGGGCCGGCTGGAATATCCGATCCGCATGGTGCGCGAGTGCGGCTTGCATTGGAATGACATCTTCGTACCCAAGCCGGACGGCCAGAAACCGATTCAAGTGAAGAAGCCGCACAAATCCTAGTGGCATGAAGCCGAGGCGGCGGCACCAATCTCCCGTGCCCCATCCTTTCGACGTCTTTTGTCGAAAGGGTGGGAATGCGAAGCACCGTGCCTCATCCATTCGAGGTTTCTTGTCGAATGGGTGGGAGACCGATACCCTCAACCGGCCGTCGCCTCCTGAAACTTTCACCTTTTCTAGAGCCTCGCTCCCGTCCTACACTCTCCGCATGGACAACGAGCGCATCCGCGAAATCTGCCTGGCGCTGCCGCACGCTCGGGAGACCCTGAACTGGGGCCATCACCTGGTCTACTGGGTGGGCGACCGGGAGATCGGCGGCAAGATGTTTGCCATGACCGACCTGGATGGCACAGGGATGGGCGTGCTGTGGTTCCACTGCGGGGCGGAGCGGTTTTACGAGTTGCTGGAGACCGAGGGCATCTTCGCGTCGCCCCACCTGGCCAAAGCCCACTGGGTGGCCATGGAGCGCTGGGACACCCTGCGGCCGCGCGAGGTGGAAGAAGAGCTGCGCCGCGCCAATGCGCTGATCTACGAAAAGCTGCCCAAGCGGACCAAGGCCGTGCTCGCCCTGCCCGAGAAGGAGCGCGCCAAAGTCATTCGCGAGCGCAAGAAGGTGCTGGCCGAGCGGGCCAAGGCTGCCAGAGATTGAGCCGCGCCTAGGGAAACTCGGTGACCTTCGGCGTGACCCGCGGTTTGATCTGCGTCGGCCCGCCCGCATCGTCGATCACGTTGGAGATTTCTCCCTTGTCGCCGAGACATACCGTAAGCATGTGGTGGAACTTGACGCCCGGCCTTTTGGGAACCTCGATGGCGTGGCTCAGCGTGACGTTGGGATGGCGGAAGACCGAGTACACACCCAGGCCCCAGGCCTCGTGGCTGGTCACGCTGTCGGCTACCTTGTAGGAGGCCCAGCCGTTTGTGCCCGGCGCACTGGTAAAGCTGGGCTGACTGGGCGGGTCGTAAGGAATTTCGGATTGATAAAAATAGGTCCGGCCGTGGTTGCCGTTCCACAGCACCTGAAACTCCTGGTGGTGCTCGACAAACAGGCCGTAGACGGTGACGCGGTCGCCATTCACCACCAGGCCGTTGGCGCTTGGGTTGCTGGTCCAGCCCACGCCCGAGCCGTGATCGGCGCGCCAAATCCAGGTGTGATCGACGATGGTGTCGTTGCTGTCGATCTTGAGGTTGACCCCGGCGCGGCCCGCGCCAGCGCCGCCCACGCGAAAGAAGACGTCTTGGAGCGAGATGGGATTGGCGGCGTGGCTGACCTGGCCGCCGTCCAGGCCAACTTCAAGCAGAACCGGCGAGCTGACGGGGCCTGCGTCGAACAAAAGACCGGCCAGGACGATGCCGTCCGCATCAGCCAGAGTCATGGCCGCGTTTCCGTTCACGGGGTGCAGCGTGGCGAAGCCAAGACCCAGAACTACCGTGTTGGGACGGGTGACGCGAATCGCTTCGCTGAGGTTGTAGATACCCGGCGTCAAGAGCAGATGTTTGCCGCGAGCAAGCTGGGCATTGATGGTGGCCGCGGTATCCACGCCGGGCCGGGCGATGTAGAACCGCTCGATGGGAATCGAGATTCCGGCGGTCGAGCCGCCGCGCCAGGTGATGCCGGAGCTGTCCGTGCGCAGCGCGGGAACCTGGACGCTGTACTTGCCTTGCGCGTCCACTTGCAGGAAGGGCTTTTCGCGCACCACGGGCGTTCGCGCAACCTTGGTGTAGGGAGGGCGGGGCCACTCGCCGGCCGGGGGAGCTGGCACACCGACGAACACCATGTTCCAGTTGGCGCCCGTCCAACTGCCCCACTCGCTGTTGCGGGAAATCCATTGCTGCTGCGGGCCGGAGCCCACGTTGCCGTCCACCAGCGTGTCCGCCATCCAACCGCCGCTGGCCCAGCCGTTCTGATGCAGCACCAGGCTGCCACGCACGTGCATGCGGCGAAAGGGCACAGCTTGGGAGACGGCCCATTGCATTGTCCCGAGGGTTGGCGTGACCGAGAAGCCTTCCGCGGCGCGCCAGAAGGTGCAGGTGGCGTTGTTGTGCGGCAGGCTGGCGTCCGCATGGACATTGCCCGCGATGTGCACCGCGTCGGGGTTCGCGCCCAGCCCAATTACCTGGGTATAGAAACCTACCGGAATATCGACTTTGTAGTCGCCCGGCAGAAAGAGGATAGCGTTGCGCTCCGCACCGAACTCATTGTGCTGCTGCACCGCATAAACCTTGTCGATCTGCTCCTGGATCGCCCCCGCCGGCATGGATGGATTGAAGACAAGCACATGGGGGCCGAAGTCCGGCGCTGCGCCGCGGGCCGCTGGGATGGGAAGCGTCAGGCTCCCGGCGAAACCCAGCATCAGAGCCGAGCGAAGCAGCCTTGCTGTGCCGTTGAAGAAGTGGTGCGGGCAGTGTTTCGGTTTCGGCATCCTTCCACTTTCATGACAAGACGGTTCTGTGTTCGGCCGAGCTGACCGCATGTTCCGGCTCAGCCCTGGCCCGCCGGTTTGAATGGTATCGATCCGATTGAAGATTGACAACTTAGGGGCCGCCCTCATTTCTGGACATGCGGCGGGCCGGGGAGCGAGAATTGCGTTTCGCGCCGAAAAGGACCTAGGCTTTCGCGAGAATGCGGTTTGCTGCTGCCAGGGGAGAGAATGAAGTATCAACTTGTGATCCAGTTTCAGGCTTCTTCGCTCAGCGATCTTGACCAACTAACGGCCTTTGAAGACGCCTTGAGTGAAGAAATAGGCGACTCGTCCCTGGTGGACGGGCACGATTTTGGCTCTGGAGAACTGAACATCTTCGTTTTGACAGACCTTCCCCGGTTCGCCTTTCGCCAGGTTCAGGAGGTCGTCCAGAGGAAGCAGATGCAACAGGAGATGAGAGCCGCCTACCGGGATTTGGATGAAGACAGCTATGTCATCCTCTGGCCTCCCGATCT
>Ga0181529_10007817_pt1 | contig 10567 bp, 10 predicted proteins | sample PEATcosm2014_Bin_36_FD_119763 | JGI IMG/M metagenome (GOLD analysis project Ga0181529, IMG submission 119763) | Peatland microbial communities from MTU Mesocosm Facility, Houghton, MI, USA - PEATcosm2014_Bin10_30_metaG | ecosystem: Environmental > Terrestrial > Soil > Wetlands > Peat | place... | reverse complement strand
TCTGGCTCGGTTTGCAGGCGGTCTCACGCCTGCTCGGCCAGGTCTTCGCATGGATGGAACGCCGCGCAACGCTACTCCTGGTGATTTTTGCCGCCGCAATTTTCGCGCTCATGCTTTGGGTCGTGCCGGGCGTGGCTCCCACGCAAATTCCGGCCGTCATGCCGCTGGCACAGGTTCCGTTGATCCTGCTGTGCGCCGTCGGCCTTGCCGCATTGGCGCTGGTCGTGACCTCGCTTTCCGTCCGCTCCGACTGGAAGATTGCGCCACTCCTTTTATTGATCGGCGGCCTCACCGTGTGTGGGCTGGTCCATCCGCTTGCGTGGGCGCGCCTGGGTGCGCTGGAACTCGCGGCTTTGCTCACGGTGGTTCTGGTTTGGGAAACGGCGCGCACGCGCACGGTCAAATTCGCTTACCTCGCCGTGGTGCTCCTCTCGGCCGCGTCGATGATCTCGAGCGACCTGCTCGCCGATCGTGGATCACTCGAAGCTGCGCGCGCGTTTCTGCTCACGGGCGTCGCCGTCAAGCTCGCCCTGGTCCCACTCTTCTTCTGGCTTCTGGCGCTGGCCGATGGGGTGCCCGTGCTGGTGCTCGGCGTCATCATCGCCGTCGTCGATATGGCGGCCTTCGGAGAATTTCTCATCGGCGCGCAGACCAATCCCCTGCTGCTAACACCGCAGCCAATGTTCTTCTACGCCGCAACACTCACCTCGCTCGTGGCTGCCCTGTTGATGATCACGCAGCGCAATCTCAAACGGCTGCTGGTGCTGTCGACAGTTGAAGACGTGGGCTTCCTGCTTCTGGGCGCAGCCTCTGTCAACGCGCTCGGGCAGGACGGCGCCATCATCGCCGCTTCCACGCACGCCCTGGCCAAGGCTCTCTTGTTCATTTGTCTCGCGGCACCGGAGGCCGACGGCGCGCTCGAAACCGAACCCGTAGCTCTCGCCGCGCGTTACCCGGTCAGCGCCTTCGGATTCCTCTTCGGCATGTTGGCCATGCTCGGCATTCCGCCCACCCTCGGCTTCATTGGCCGCTGGCGCCTCTATTCCGCGGCATACGAAGTTGGCTTTTGCCCGCTCACCATCTTCATTGTTTCGTCGATCCTCGCGTTGATCGCCTACACGCTGGCGCTCACGCGCAACTGGTGGGGGCCTCCACCTGATCCGCCGCCGCAAGCTGCCGCACGCGAACCGTTCCTGATCAAGGCCGTAATCGTCGTGCTGGTGGCCATCCTGCTCATCGCCGGAATCTGGCCCCATGGATTGCAAATTCTGATGGGGGTGCGGCTATGAAGCTCTGGAGAAAATTAATGTGCACTGCGCGCCGCAAAAGCCCCTGGCTCTTCCACATGAACTCCGGAAGTTGCAACGGCTGCGACATTGAGATCATTGCCGCGCTCTCGCCCCGCTACGATGCCGAACAGTTGGGCGTTCTGCTGCAAGGCAGCCCCCGCCACGCCGACATTCTCTGCGTCACCGGTCCGGTCACCAACGTAGCCCTAGACGCCGTGAAAACCGTTTACGGCCAGGTCTGCGGACCCAAGGCCGTCGTGGCCATCGGCTCCTGCCCCGCCACAACCAACGTCTTCATCGACAGCCGCACTCTGGCCGGTCCGCTCGACAAGCACATTCCCGTCGACGTCTTCGTGCCCGGCTGCCCGCCGCGCCCCGACGCGATCATCGCCGGTGTCGTCAAGGCGGCCGTGCTTCTGTCCGAGCGCAGCAATAACCCGCCGAAGCCTGAGATTTTCGTGGCCGTAGCAAACGAAGAGGTGCAGCCATGATCCCGATGCTCACCGCTCTCGCCCGCATGCTCATCTTTCCCGGTCTGCTCTTCGCCGTGCCCGCCGCGTGGTTCTTCCTTTGGGTGGAACGCAAAGCCATCGCCCGCATGCAGGAGCGCGTCGGCCCCCCCTTCATGCAGCCCTTCTGGGATTTCATGAAGCTGCTCGGCAAAAGCACTCCGCCACGCCCCGGAGTTGCCGGATTCATCATGCGCGCCTGGCCGCTCATCGCGGTTTCCTCCGCGGCAGGAGCGGTCGGCTTGCTGCCCGTTCTACCTTTGTCAGGCGGATTCGAAGGCGACTTGATTCTGTTGCTCGCGCTGCTGGAGTTGCCGTCCATCTGCATCATCGCGGCAGGCTTCTCGTCGCGATCCATCTTCGGAGAAATCGGCTCCGCGCGCGAAGCCGCCCTGAGCGTCTCCTACAACATCGTCTTTCTGCTCGCCATCGTCTCCATCGCCGCTTCGCAGCACACCTTCCGGCTGGAAGCGTTGGCGACAATGCCCAGCTCACCGCTGCACTGGCTGGGCGTGCTGGCCATTCTGGTCTGCCTGCCCGCCAAGCTGCACATCAATCCCTTCTCGCTGCCCAACGCGGAGCAGGAAATCTACGCGGGTCCGATGACCGAATACGCCGGCCCCGAGCTCGCCATGTGGGAGCTCGCGCACGGCCTGGAGTGGGTCGCCGCCACCGGCCTCGTCGCCACACTCGTCGCCCCGCACATTGCGCTGGCATGGGGAACATCGCTGCTCGCCGGTTGCCTGTTTGTCGTGCTCTCCATTGCAGTCGTGCTGCTGCTCTCGGTGCTGGCCGCGGCCACCGCGCGTCTCGCCATCGATTCCAGCGTCCGCTTCTATTGGCAGTGCACACTCATCTTCGCCGTGCTTGTAATCTCATCGGCAATCTTGGAGTCTGCTCTCGCTCATGGGGCGGCGGCGACGGGAGCAGGTTTTCTCAAGTTCTAGGAGCGAGGAGCGAACTGTAATGAGTTACTGGAGTGACGAGCGACAACGAAATGGAGAAAACCTGCCCCGTCCCTGCGGGTTGTGGCGAAAATCGCGTCATTCATCGTTCTCGCCCTCGACAGTGGGACCACCACAGCCTTCGGGCTCGGCCTCGTCTGACGCGATTTTCGCTCGCAACGCCGTCCGCCTCACGAGCGAGAACAGACTCCCTGTGAGGTTCCGCTCATGAACATCCTCACCATGCTGTGGAAGAATCTGCGGCGCGGCTACCAAACCCTGCTCTTTCCCGCGCGGCCCAAAGTCACGGCGCGCTTCCGCGGCCTCGTCCAGTTCGATCCCGCGCTGTGCACCGGTTGCGCCGTCTGCCGCATGCGCTGCACCTCGCGCGCCATCGAGTTCAAGGCCGGCAAGGGCGAATTCACTTGGAGCTACAACCCCGGCCAGTGCACCTTCTGCGGCCGCTGCGTCGAGGGCTGCACGGAACACGCGCTCAAGGAAGGCCACACCGAGCACGCGCTCTCGCAGCAGCAGGACACGCCGCCGATCTACGTAACACAAGGCGAATTGAAAAAGTCCTACACCGTAGCGCGTCGTCCACCCGCACCAAAACCGGCCGCCGTGCCGGCCGCAACACCCACGCCGCATCCCGCAGTTGGAGGCACGCAATGATCGCTCTCGATTCCATTCGCGAAAAGTTGGCAACGGTTGAGCCCTGGGTAGAGAGCCGTGGCACGTGGTGGCTGAATCCCGGCACATCGAGCGTCCGCGAAGCGGCCCTCGCCATGAACGCCGCGGGCGCGCGTTTCGTCACCATCACCGCCTACCAGTTGCCCGGCACGGAAGGCTTTCGCCTCGAGTACCACTGGGACCTCGCAGGTAAATTGCTCGGTCTGCCGTTCATCATCGCCGGCAACTCAATTGAGAGCATCTTCGATCTCTGCGAGGCAGTGGACTGGATCGAGCGCGAAATTCACGAAGAGTATGACATCGAATTCACCGGTCGCGCGTACGAGCCGTTGTTGCTGCGCAAGGGCGACAAGCCCGGCGTAAATCTGCGCGAGGATCCCAACGCGCAGCCCAAGCCGGCCACCGCAGCGCCGGGCCCGAAGGAGGTCGCACAATGAGCTACAAGATTCCCATGGGGCCTTTCCACCCCGGCCTTGAAGAACCCTACAAGCTCGACATGATCTGCGAAGGCGAAACGGTGATGGATGCCGAGCTGCACATCGGCTTCAACTTCCGCGGCATCGAGCATCTGGCCGAGACGCGCAACTATTTTCAGGTAATCGCGCTCATGGAGCGCGTGTGCGGCATCTGCTCGTTCATCCACACGCTCACGCTGTGTCAGGCCATGGAAAAGCTGGCCGGCCTTGAAGCCCCGCCGCGCGCCCAGTACATTCGCGTGGTGATGGCCGAGCTCGAGCGCCTGCACTCGCACGTGCTGTGGGCGGGCATCGCTGCCAAGCTCATGGGCTTCAAAACTATGTTCATGACCTGCTTTGCGCTCCGCGAAAAAGTGATGGACGTGCTGCAGGCCATTTCCGGCAACCGCGTCAACTATTCCATGAACCGCGTGGGCGGCGTCAATCGCGACATCGAAGATCCGCTTGCGCTGGTCGGCATGGTGGCGGATCTGGAGAGCGAAATGATGCGCACCATCATTCCCATCTTCACCACCAGTTCCACGGCACGCTCGCGCTGCGCCGGCATCGGCGTCCTTACGCACGAGAAGGCCATCTCCTGCGCCGTGGTCGGACCTACCGCCCGCGCCTCGGGCATCAACCAGGACCTGCGCCGTGATGCGTCCTATGCTGCCTACGCGGAGATGAAGTTCGAGGTCCCAGTGGAGAATGCCGGCGACGTGCGTGCCCGTCTCTTCGTGCGCGCTCTCGAGATTATGGAAAGCTGCCGCATCCTGCATCAGGCGCTCACGGGCATGCCGCGGGGCGAGATCACCGTGGGCGGCGACAAGTTCGCCTTCGTCACCGGCACGGCCACCAGCCGCGTAGAGGCGCCGCGCGGCGAGGTCATGTATTCGGTCAGTTGGAAAGAGGGTTCGCGCAATCCGGCCCGCGTGCACGTGCGCACGCCCACCTTCGCCAACATGCCGGCGGTGCGCTGGATGGTGCGTGGCGCGCGCCTCGCCGATACCCCGCTAATCCAGGCCTCCATCGATCCCTGCTACTCCTGCACAGACCGGTAGAGACAGCGCCATAAGTTGTAGCGCCGGTCTCCAGACCGGTCGTACTGGCGGCGTCCACGCCGCCAGAGACGACTCGTTCCCTTGCTCCCTCGCTCCCTCGCTCCCTACTCCCTGTTTTTCCTCCCAGAAACCATTCAAATGCACTACTCTTGCCTTGTCGCATATGTCACGATATTTCGACAGAGTCCGGGAAGCACTCTTCCACGCCTTTGCCCACGACGTTGTGAATACGGCGAAGGCCGCGGCCTATTCCGGCATGCTCATGTTCTTCCCTGCTCTGCTGGTCCTCACCACCCTGGTGGCCCAGGTGGATGAGGGCTCCTCGCTGGCGGGCGAAACGCGCACCGTCCTCGAACAGTTTCTGCCGCCTGACACTCTCGATCTCGTAAATTCCTCAATCCTCTCGCACCAACTCCACTCCGGACAGGTGATTCTCTCCGCCACCCTCCTGAGCCTTTTTGCAGGCCTCGGCGTGATGCTCTCGTTTATGGAAGGTTTTCGGCGCGCCTACCGGCTTCCACCTGAAAGCTGGACCTTCTGGGGTCGCCGCGCCCGCAGTCTGATTCTGGTGTTCATCGTGCTGGCTCCGCTGTCGCTGGCTTCGCTGGCCATTGTCTTCGGCCACCAGATCGAGTTGTGGATGGTCGATAACGCCGGCCACGACCTGAAATATTTCGTCATTTTCTTCTGGCGCATGGTTCGCTGGTCGGTCAGCTTTATCGCCATCCTCGCCGTGCTCACTGCGCTTTATCATTTCGGCACGCGGCGCACCGAGCATTGGCTCTGGGTGTTGCCCGGCGCCATCGCCGGCACCATCATCTGGTTCCCGGCCACGTTGGCCTACGGATGGTATGTCACCAGTGTGGGCGGAGCCAATTACGCGCGCATCTACGGCTCCTTTGCTACCGGCATCGCCACTCTGGTCTGGCTCTACATCACCTCATTCAGCGTCCTGCTGGGCGCGGAGTTGAACGGCGTCCTCTACTGGGAGCGCCAGATCCAACTAGCCGGCGAAAAAACCGAGCCCGAGCTGGCCCGCGCATCTCAATAATCCCCTTCCCGCATACGAGCCCTGGGGGCGTACTGGTCGCGATTTGGAAGACCTCCCATCCAATCTCCCTATGGGCCAACTCCAGAGAATTAACTATTGATAAACACAAAATTATTATCGAATATCATTATTTTATTATTGACATTCAATAATAAATGGCGCATTATTGTATTTCGTTGGAGGGCATATGAACCTGATCGGCCCGAAGTCCATCGCTTCGAAACTCCATCTAGCGGTCAAGGTGCTGTTTTTTCTGCAGATTGCACGTGTTCTGCTCATGGCAATCGCTCCAATCCTTCCTCATAGTTGGCTTCATTATTTGTCGTTTGATGTCCAAAGTGGCCCGTTGGAATTCTCCTTCCGTATGCTTCGAGGCACCGAAGCGAGATGGTGGATCTGGGCCATGGAATTAACTGCCCGGTTTTGCCACGCGGTGGTTCTTTGCCTGCTGATGCGAATTCTGGAACCCGCAGAGGCCGGTGAACCGTTTCATCCCAAAACGCCGAGTCGCTTGCGGCTGATGGGATGTGCCGTGGTTGCCAGCGCCCTTTTGCGAACGGCCTTTTGCGCCGTTCTTCTGAAACGCTGGACCTATACTGCGTCCGGTGTAGGTTACTCGTGGGCAATCGATTACGACGCGATCTTTATGGGCCTCGTGCTCGTGGTGCTCGCCGACGTCTTTCGTCGCGGCTACGCACTCAGGACCGAAAGCGAACTCACTGTCTAGGTAGAAACTATGGCCATTCGCGTTCATCTCGACCGAGTCATGTTGGAACGAGGCACCTCGCTGACGGAGCTTGCCGGCCGTGTCGGAATCACGATGGCGAACCTATCCATCTTGAAGAGCAACAAGGCAAAGGCCATTCGCTTTTCCACACTCCACGCTCTTTGCAAAGAACTGAACTGTGCTCCGGGAGATATTTTGAAGTACGACCCACGAGACGAAGAGCCAGGCTGAATTGTAGCGGTCACCTTTGAATGCCGCCCTGTCAATTCCCTTTCCCCTCCTTCCATTTACAATAGGTTCAGTAGCGCTCCTTTTCCCCTTTTTACCCGCTCAAAAACTCTTTTTTGGCCCAAATCAAATTGCCTCCGGAGCTTTCCTGATGACCTTCGCCGATCTGAACCTGACGGATTCCCCTTCGCAGCGCCGCGCCAAAATTGTCGCCACGCTCGGCCCCGCCTCCAACACGGAGTCCGTGATTCGCGACATGATCCGCGCCGGCGTTGACGTGGTCCGGCTCAATTTCTCCCACAGCACCCATGAGCGCAAAATCTCCGTCATCGAGAAAATCCGCAAGGTAAGCAAGGAAGAGCGCAAGCCGCTTTGCATCCTGGCCGACCTGCAAGGCCCCAAGATTCGCACCGGGCTTCTCAAGGATCATCAACCCGTGCTGCTCAAGGCCGGCCACCGCCTCGTCATCACCCCGCGCGAAGTGCCGGGCACGGCATCGCTGATCGGCACCACCTTCAAGACCCTCGCGGAAAATCTGGAGCAGGGCTCGCGCATTCTGCTCTCCGACGGGCTCATTGAGCTCCGCGTCCACGAAATCAACGGCGAAGATGTGGCCTGCGATATCGTCAACGGCGGCATGCTGGGCGAGCACAAGGGCATCAATCTTCCCGGAGTGCTGGTGCGCACGCCGTCGCTGACGGAGAAGGACGCTGAAGACCTCGAGTTCGCGCTCAATCACGGCGTCGACGCTATCGCCGTCTCCTTTGTGCGCACGGCCGAGGATGTGACCCTGGTGCGCAACCGCATCGCGGCCCTCGGCGGCCATACGTGGATCATCGCCAAGCTGGAAAAGCCGCAGGCGGTCGAGCATCTCGAAGCCATTTTGCAGGTCTCCGACGGCATCATGGTGGCGCGCGGCGATCTCGGCGTGGAAGTTCCGCCGGAAAAGGTGCCCGCCATTCAGAAGTACATCATCCGCCGCGCCGCCGAATACTCCAAGCCCGTGATCACGGCTACGCAAATGCTCGAATCCATGATCGAGAATCCGCGGCCCACGCGCGCCGAGGTTTCTGACGTTGCCAACGCCATCTACGACGGCACAGACGCCGTCATGCTCTCCGGCGAGTCAGCCGTCGGCAAGTATCCCGTGCAATCCGTAGCCATGATGGCCCGCATCGTGAGCGAAACCGAGATCCACATAAAGGAGAATCGCGAAACCCCGGCCCGCGAGAGCCACACTCATCTCTCCATCGCCGAAACGATTTGCGAAGCCACGGCGCATGCCGCCGACGATCTTGACCTGCGCGGCATCGCGTTGTTCACCGAGTCGGGCGTCACGGCGCGACAGCTTTCGAAGTACCACCCCTCGGCGCCCATCTTCGCGCTCAGCCCGCTTGAAGTGACCGTCAACCGCCTCAATCTGCTCTGGGGCACCACGCCTATCCGCTGTCCCAAGGCCAACACCACCGAGGCCATGGTCGATCTTGCTGAGAGGCTGCTCGAAAAGGGCGGCTACGTGCGCCCACGCGAGGTGATCGCGATTGTAGCCGGCACGCGCACCAAATCCGGATCCACCAACTTCATGCGCCTGCATGTCATGGGCGAGAATGCCGATACCCAGAGCGCCTCCACAAGCAAAAAGGGCAAGGCCCGCTCTGCAGAAGCACAAAAGCCGGAGTTCTCCGCCGCAGCAAGATCCCTCGCCGCAAAATATTGACTGGCTGCTCTCGATCGGCTGTTCCCTGCTATCGTCGATTGGGACACGCGCGGGCGCATCAGTTTGCGTAGTATCATTCCATCGATGGAGAGGCTTCACGGTCGCACTGGACCGTCTGGGGTTCCCGTCAAGCTGCCGAGAATCTTTTCTGCCTCTTGTGCGACTGAGTTGGGAGATCCTGAGCAATGAATAAGTGGAGCCAATGGAAACGCACGCTCCAGGGGCTGGGTATTCCGGAGCGCCCACGAGCCGAGCGGCTAAGCGCAACCGGCCTGGCTGCAGAATATGGGCTCGGTTCGACCTTCGCGTCCGCTGGGATCAAAGACATCAGCACGAGCGGCATTTACCTGACCACAGAAAAGCACCTTCGTACGGGGGAGCTGATCACCCTCGTCCTACGTGAGGAAGTCCAGCCGGAGAACAGCTCAGAACTTCGGATTTCCGTTCAGGCGCAAGTCACCCGGCAAGGGGAGGACGGCGTCGGCCTATCCTTTGTCTTGCCTGCGGGCATGGAAACGAATCTCTGGGGAGTGCTGGTACGGAGCATCGTCACCCTCACCAGTCCCGAACAGGTTGCAGATATGTTCCGCACCCTCCGGACGATCCTTTTCCTGTGCCGCCTCTCCCCGAACGGGGCCGAGGAGGCGATCCTTTTGTTCGACGGACAATTCGAAAACGAGCGCGTTGGGAGGCTCGTCGAAATCGCGCTCGAGGCGGAGAATACGCTTGCCTCGGAGCCCGAATTCGATCGCAGGCGCGCCCATCCCAAGCTGGTGGAAAACATCCTGCGCTCGGGTTCGTGGCAACCCGATGAGTCGATCACAAAGCTTTGGACGGGCCTTCTGGTCTCATCCTGTTTGATCGATGAGACGGACGACTCCAATCAGGGCTTTGTCGACTTGCTCGTCCACATCACACCCGAACTGGCCGGAATCTTTACCTATGCATGCGAGCAGACCCTGGGACTCGCCGGGAAAACCGGAAATTCTCGATCTACTTCCGTCGTCGTTACTCCGGAAGAGTTGACTACGCTGACCGGTGTTTCCGGCGTTTCCAGGAATGCTGCGAATGTCGCCTATCTATTTAATCTGGGATTGATTCAGAAGCTGCCCGACGTTTCCACGTATGTTCCTCTCGAAAAGTTTGATATCACGCCCACAACCATGGGCCTGGAACTCTACAAACATTGCCACGGCGACCATGCAAAGGTCGACAGACAGCTTCTCCTGAATGCAGCCGAGCGCTTGCGCGACTTTCTCCCCGACCTGCACCAGTGAAAATAAGCGCCGCAGCAAAATGAACGGCCCGCGCCCGCACTCACGCCAACGCATCGACGAACTTGCGCCTTGAAAGCATGGCCATCTTGCCTTGTTCTTCGTGACTACTACCAAGCTTCATTCTTGCGGCGAAGCCTCTTTATACATTCTCAGGAATTCTTGCATTTGCGCCAGATCCACGCCGGTTCTTTCGTCCTTCCGCGCGGGAGTATTGCCGTGATCCTTCTCTTCCAGAAGAAACTCCAGGCCCACGCCATCACGTCCCCATCGCGCGGCTCTTGCATTCACGGTGATGGATCGCTCCACGATTGGATTGCGCCGGTCCGTCAAAGTGATGCGAACGACGGTGCCGGGATACCAGCGCGCGCTGGTAATAACGAACATGCCCGTCGCACTGATATCCCGCACCGCATTTGCCGCCGGCGTGCCTCCCGTGAAGAAATAGGCAATCAATCCCGGCAGCGGCTCGCGCGCCGCTTTCCGTGGGTCAACAGGATCCCCCAGCAGCAGGCGCGTGAACCAATTTCTCGGCTCCGTCTTCATCCGCGACACGCTCTCGCTACGCGCAGAGGGAGAAGTCACTTCCGGGACAGGGATTTCCGGGACAGGGATTTCCGGG
>Ga0181529_10007815_pt1 | contig 10568 bp, 6 predicted proteins | sample PEATcosm2014_Bin_36_FD_119763 | JGI IMG/M metagenome (GOLD analysis project Ga0181529, IMG submission 119763) | Peatland microbial communities from MTU Mesocosm Facility, Houghton, MI, USA - PEATcosm2014_Bin10_30_metaG | ecosystem: Environmental > Terrestrial > Soil > Wetlands > Peat | place... | reverse complement strand
TTGCGTGCTTCCTCTGCCGGGATGCCTTCTCCCCGCTTTGCCTGTTCGCGGGCGACGTTGATTCCGGCGAGAAGTTCGATGCGGCGCGCAATGTCCTCAAGCGGCGTGTCCTCCGGCAGCTTGGAGACAAGATCGATCACAAACTCTGGGTTGCTCATCGCCAGAAAAGTTGCCCGTGCCGACGCAGCTGGCAAACGAAGATTGAGCGTCAGCAATTCCCTTTGCCGCGGCCATACCCACCATTTTGCGGCCTCAGCCGGGTCCCTAGGGTCACCGTATTCGCCATCATAAATACCGACTACCCTGATCTGAGATCTCCGGATCGGGTGCGAAGGGAGGGAGTGCTTGACTCATTCGCATTCCCGCCAATCTCCTCCTCGCACCCCCATCATGAAACGATTTCGCGTCGCGGCATTCGTCGCCGCTTGTGTTTGCCTGATCTTCCCTGCGGCCTTCGCCTCTGAAGGCCGCCCCCACTTCATCAAGTTCGATCCTGCCCCCGCCACGATCGATGTCGATTCCGCCCGGACGGCCGTGGTGGTGGTCGACATGCAGAACGACTTTTGCTCCGCCGGCGGTTTGCTCGACCGCCTCGGCTTGGATCTGTCCAAAGTCAAACGTACGATAGGGCCCACAGCCCGCGTGCTCACCTCAGCGCGAAAGGCAGGGCTGCCGATTGTTTACCTGAAAATGGCGTTCAAGCCCGACCTCTCGGATTTGGGGCGCGAAGGATCGCCTAATCGAATGGGTCACACGCGCGCCGGCGCCGGGAAGACCATCAGCGCCCCCGACGGATCGACCAGCCGGATCCTAATCCGCGATACCTGGGACACGGACATTATCCCCGCCCTGAAGTCGGAACCGGGCGACATCTTGATCTACAAGAGCCGCTTCAGCGGTTTTATTGGGACCGAACTGGACTCTGTCCTGAAGAAGTTGGGCGTAACCCAGCTTATCTTCACGGGTGCAACCACGAGTGTCTGTGTCGAATCCACGATTCGTGACGCCACGTTCCTGGATTACTCCTGCGTGCTGCTATCAGACTGCACTGCCGAACCAGTGGGAGCCGAATTGGCCCGCACAAACTACGACGCTTCCCTCCTAATCATGCAGTCCAGGTTTGGAGTCGCGATCTCCAATTCTGATAAGTTTCAGGAAGCGCTTCGACTGCGCCCAGGGCGAAATAAGTGGAAGCCAGGGCAGTAAAGGGCTCCAGGGCAGGTCAGGAGTTGGGCTTAATCCGCCGTCCGCTTTTCGTCGCGCCGCCATGTTTTCGAGGGAAAAAACAGCCCTCAAATCCACCCCGAAACGGCCACTCATAGGGAGCTGTTAGGCCCCAGTAGGGTCCACCATCGATCGCGATGCGATCGATGCCACGCCATAGCCCAACGGGCGGAGGCGGGGGTCAAGAGGGGGGCGATGCCGGAGTTTCGGGCTCTATTTGGCGGCGAGATGCCCCGGACGCTTCCGGAGGCGGCGCCCCGCGGCCACCGCTTTTTTTGACGGCTTCGGGAACGGCATATAGCCTGCCTCGTAGGGATTTTCGATGATCGTGCTATAACGCTTTCCTCCCGCGGGACAGCGGCGTTCAATCCGATCGAGAGTCTTGGCAAGTTTTTGCAATTCAGCGGTCATATCTCGGGTAAAACAACGTATGGCACGCGCAGCTGCTGTCCACCGCGAACCACGCGCGATTGCCTCGGTGGTTTGGCTGTGATCGATCCGAGCCGACGTTTGCCTGATACTTGCGCTTGACGCAAGTAACAATCCGGCCACTGTGTTCCCATGATCAAGGGCTTCGCCGACAGGGCGACTGAGGCCATTTGGCGCGGCAATAGAACACCGGAACTTCCCGCCGACATTCACTCGGTTGCATTGCGCAAGCTCCGCCAACTTGATGCCGCCGTTGAACTCAACTTCTTAAAAGTCCCTCCCGGAAATAAACTTCACCGATTGACCAAAGATCGCGAAGGGCAACATGCAATCTGGATCAATTCGCAATATCGACTCTGCTTCCGCTGGGACGGCAAGGATGCCCATGAGGTCGAGATAACCGATTACCACTAACCATGAAGGCCACGCTCATCCCTAATCCGCATCCCGGCGAGATCCTCGCCGAAGATTTCCTCAAGCCGCTTGGTGTCTCCCAGTACCGTCTAGCGAAGGCGACCGGTATTCCTCAGTCGCGTCTCAGCCGGCTGGTCAAGGGGCAGGTAGCGGTTACCGCAGACACCGCTTTCCGCCTGGGCTTGTACTTTGGGGTTTCGCCCCGGAATTGGCTAAATCTGCAGAACGCTTACGATTTGATGGAGTTTGAGCGTCATTCGGCGGCGAGCATACGGCGGCAAGTAAAGCCGCTCTCCCATGCAGCAGCGTAGCACGTGGCCACCGCACCAGGGCTGGTCGGGAGTTTCATGGCGTTTCAAATTCTTGCGATCCAAACGCGATCCAAGATCAACCTCCCTATGAACGGATAGACCCCAGTAGGGTCCACCATCGATCGCGATGCGATCGATGCCGCGCCGTAGCCCAACGGGCGGAGGCGGGCTGGCCGTTACGGGGTCGAGTCGTTACGGCGGCTCAAAGCCAAAGTTACGGCTCAGGACCGCAGCTCAGCCATGCGTTTTGCGACGAAGGCCCGGCGGCTCTTGCCGTGGATCTTGTCGATCCATTTCAGGATCTCGCCCCATCGAAACGCCCGAGGCAGCTCGATTTCAGGCAGCCGAGTGAAAAGCCGGGACTTCGATGGGCCAAGGTAAAACAGATCGAAGAGCGCCTTTTCGGCCGTCGCCATCTTGACGCCATTGTCGTCGACCGTGAACCCTCCGAACAAGGCCGTCGGGATTCGATGAAGCGAGACGGTGCCGAGAGAGGTATTGATTCGCCGGCCCCGGCCGGGCGTAACCGCGTAGACAACGGATGGCATTTGCTCGATGAGACCGCGTTTGAAAAGAGCCGATTGGAGGGAAACATAGGCCGGATACGGGGCGGCAAGTTGCTCGACGAGCCGATCCTTGCCTAATCTGTCGTCCGCAGCCCATAAACCCCGGGAGACGCGGAGAATCAGCCCGCTTCGGGCAAGCCGGGCGAGCAGGACCGACGCATTCGCCGGGCTGACGCCCAAAAGCGCGGCGATGTCCCTCGTTTCAAAGCCGGGGACTCCGAGGGCGCGAATCTTGCGCAATGCCTCGATTTGGTTCATCGACCGAGCTCCTCCAGAACCCTCACAACCTCCTCCTGCAGCGACTCCCATACTTGGCGCTTGCCGTAGTAGTCCTGGTACTCGGCAGCCAGGTAGGCGCGGACCTGTCCCGAAAAGTCGTCAAACCCAATGGTCATTGCATTCTCGATCGCCCTTGGGATTTGCCCGGCCACACTGGGGGGCAGCTTTCCCTTTCCGGCGCCGCCTTCGATAAGCAGCTTCAAGTCGAAGATGTCACGCGCCTGGGTCGCGCTCCGGCGGCTCAGCGCGACGATCTTCTGGCGGAAGGCGGCCTCGCGGGAGTAATGTTGCGCAAGGATGGGATAGAGCTCGTACGTCCGGATGACCTCGCCATCCACCGCTTCAAGAGGATGATCGGAGTCGAGCCCGGGTCGTCGGGAAAACTCGATCTTGGTCGGAAGGGCTTCGCCGCCCTCAAGGCGGATTCCCATCTTCCAACGCTGGGTCGTGTCAGTTTGCTTGGCCGCCGTTACATGCTCTATTTCCATCTGCTTCGCGCGGAGCGCCTGCTTCATGGCCGGAGACCCCAGGACCGTGTCCACATTCTCGCGCAGCGTGAAAGCCTCCATCCCGTGAACATCGAAATCGATATCCGCCGAGTAGCGGATGCTGCGGCAGAAGAAACGGAGGTTGCAGCCGCCTTTGATCACAAAACGGGCCTTGTCCACCCGCCGGCCGAATTGCGCCACGAACAGCAGGTGGAAGATCTCAATGGCCTGGCGCTCGTTCCACATGCGGGAGATCGTTCGTCATTAATGCTCGCTGTCAACACTAATGTTAATTCGTAACTATTATCAATTCAAACCCTGAGAGACTTCCGCCTGGACAGCAGGCCGCGCATGCCCAGCGGGTTATTCACCGTTAGTTGCCTCCTGTTGCGGCATCCTCGCCGGCTGGATTTTACTTCCTATGCCCGCCGCCCCCACCTCCACCACTGTGCCCGCCTCCTCCGCCGCCGTGGCCTCCGCCTCCGCCGCTTGGCGGGCGCGAATTGTGCGGGATGGAAGGAACCCCGCCCCCGTGCTCCGGGGAGTGCCCATTCTGCCGCATCTGGGGTTGGGATATTCCACTGCCGCCATAATCCACTTCCTCAATAGGTTCACTGTCGTCAAAATGTTCCTGGGTGAGAGTCTTCCATTCACTGACAAGCACGGGATTTCCCGCCCCTCCCATCTCATTCCAGATGCCAATGTCGAACAAAAGATTGCCATTGGTCGTCGCAGGCAGCGGATAGGGATAAACTGAGCCAGTGATCCGGTACGAATGGTTGGCCAGGAACTCGGCGGTGCCGGGACTTTCGCAATCCCAAGTGTCGTAGGCATCGTCGATCCACCAGGCATACAGCCCGAGGTCATGCTTTCCCAAAGGGGTTTTGCGCTCGACGGTCGCAGCCGTCCAGCCGAACAAACCGGTGTAAAACTTTTGGGCGCCCGCTGGATCGGCTGTGAAGAGATCGCCCCAGATGAACTTGCCGGTATAAAAGTCCGTCGTTGCAGGCGAATTAACCCGAAGATTTCATGAAAACGGCCAAAGATCGCCAAACCGCCGAGGGAATAGGGTCAAAGACGACCGAGGTGTGCTTGCAAGCACATCGCAGGGAGTCTGAGGCCCTTTTCCGAGAGCGGTTTGGATGAGATTGTGGCCGAATTTCATGAAATCTTCGGGTTAAGCGGCGGCAAGTCGGCCCCTCGAACGGACAAGGCGGCAATACTGTAAAGGACGACAGCGAGGGCCTTCACAATCTTCTTTGGGATCGATCCGATCCTTTTATCCGCTGCGATGGACAAACCCAAGGCCAATTCCGGCACATTATGGGACCTCGTAAACCTCGATCATGACATCGCCAGCGGTGTTGCTGACGCTGCTGACCTGGGCCGTGTAGCCGCCGGGCGGAAGGGTCAACAGGACCTCTGAATCATTGCTCGTGGTGCTTGTCAACGGCTGCGCGTAAACAGAGGCGGCGACAGAGGATAGAATCGGGCTGCCGCCCCAGCCCGCGTTGTAGGCGATCACGTTCTCGGCTGCGTTGTAGACCGTCAGCTGGGGGTCGGGCATGACCCCGGTGACATTCTGGGCGAGCAGGGCGGGGCCGTCGGCGCGGATTAGCACTGTCTTGGAAGTGGCGCCGCCGATCCAAAAACCCGCCGTCAAGCTGCCATTCGCAGCCACCTGAAGCCGGCAGGAAATGTTGATGAGCCTCGGGGTTGTCGCCGAATAAGCTCCCGAAGGGGTGTCGTCATAGAAGGCCGTTAGTGTCGTTCCGGTGACACCTGAGACGCTGCCAACCTGTACGGTGTACCCGCCGGGCGGCAGTGCCACCAAGGTGGCCGAGTCCTTGCTGGATGGATCGGCCAGCGCGGTGGCGCCGGTCGCAGTGTCGGCGGCAGTCACCGCTTGCTGGTTGGTCAAGGGAGTTCCCCAGCCAGCGTTCGATCCTATGATGGTTTGGCCGGAAAAGACATTTAGCTGGGGGTCGGGCATCACCTTCACTCCAGGTGCAACCAATGTGGCCATGACCGGCCCCAAGGCTTGAACGAGCAGGGGCTGAGACCCCGTGGTGCCTGCGCCACCGGTAAAAAAGCCGACTGTCAAAAGCTGGCTGCCGCTTCCCGCTTCCGCGAGGGTCGACAGATTGATCATCCGCCCAGGATCGGTGGTCGCCGTCACCGCTACGGTGGCTGGGTTGGAGAGCGTGGAACCTGATGCGTTCGAAACCAAGCACGAATAGGTTCCCGCTGTCGCCGAGCTAACGTATGATAACTCGAGGATCGCACTGGTGCCGCCCGATATTGCTACCCCATTAAGGTACCATTGGTAGCTTGGCCCCGTCGTGGCTTTGGCCCGGAGTTCCGACCCAGAGTCCGAATTCACTGTGACCGTTCCGCTTGAGCCCACGGTCATCACCAAAGTTGAACCCACAGCCATTGTCTGCGATTGCGGTTGGAAGACAATGGCAGGGGCGCCGTTCGCCTGCACCGCCAGCACGCCTCCGTTGCTTGTAACCGATCCGGCAGAGTTTGTCGCTTTCACCGTGTAGGAGCCGACATTGGCCGGGGCTGCCGAGTTGATTGTGTAACTGGACAAGGTCGCCCCGCTAATCGGCGTCCCGTTTAGACTCCATTGGTAGGTCAGAGACGCGCCACTTGCCGCCACCGTGAGGGTCGTGGTGCCACCCAGGGTCACCGTCTGGGAGCCCGGCTGGGTCGTTATTGCGGGAGCAGCAAATGCGCCCGATTGCGCCACTACGCCGTTGCTCCCCACTGCAGTGAATGAATTCGTGCCAAAGGTCACCCCTTCCAGCGTGCTGCCGGTACTTGTTGAAGCCGCCCCCCACGTGAAACCGCCGTCTGTCGAAAAGATGATCACGCCTGGCGCCCCTGCGGCTACAAAGGTGCCATCGGCAAAGATGACCCGAATCAATGTATTCGTCGTCGAAGAAGGTTGAGACGTCCAGGTTGTGCCGTCCGGGGAGGTGAAGATGGCTCCTGTCGAGCCATTATTGCCGATGGCGACAAAGCCCGCGGGTCCGCAGGCTACGCTGTAAAGGTCCGTTGCGGCGCCCAGGGTTTTCTGAGTCCACAACAACCCATCGGCGGATGTTATCACAGTGCCGCCAAGCCCCACCGCCACGAAGGTGCCCTTGCCAAACGCGACGGCATTCAGGTTGGCTGTGACTCCGGTGACGCCTGGAGCCCAGGCCGGCACGGCAAAGGCAGATGACAGAGCGCTGCCGGAAAACCCAATGGCGACCATTCGTCCATTGCCGACAGCGATTCCGGTCAAGAGGCTGCTGCTTCCAGATGTCTGCAGGAGCGGTGCGTACGACGGGCCCGCTGCGCTTAGGATCACTCCGTTGTCGCCTACTCCGAGGAAGCCATAGGGTGCGCCGGCATAAATCAGTGAGTTCAATCGGCCCGGCGCTGAAGCTGAAGCCGCCCAGCTGGTCCCGCCAGTCGAGACCAGCAACGAACCGTCGCTGCCGGCGGCCATGTAGCTGGACCCATCAAATGCGACCGACGTGTATTGCGTGCCAGTGGGCAACCCTACCGCTGAGGTCCACGTGCTCAGATTGGTGATCCCGGGCGCGACATTGACGCCAAGATGCACGGGCGCACTTGTGACTGTCCCGCCGGCATTGGTGACCAAGACCGAGTAATCCCCCCCGTTTCCCGCCTGGGCACTCGGAATTGCGCAGGCTGACCCAGTTGCTCCAGCGATGGTTATGCCGTTCTTAAGCCACTGAAAGGAGTCCCCATTGCCCGTTGCCGTCACACTGAAGATCGCTGGTGTGCCGACCGCCACTGTCTCGCTTAGCGGCTGGAAGGTGATGGTTGGCCCGGTCGCGTTGGATGTCACGGTTACTACCGCGGGATCGGAGGTTACCGCTCCGGACGCATTGGAAACGACGACCGTGTAGGCACCCGCTCCTGAGAGACTCATGTTGGACAGGCCAAGCGTCGAATTTGTCGCACCGAGGATGGTTGAGCCGTTGAACTGCCACTGATACGTCGGCGAGGGTACGCCGGTCGCTGTGACCGACAATGTCCCCTGGCCTCCGACGGCAATGGATTGGCTCTGCGGCTGAACGGTAATGGAAGGCGGTGCAGCGGGAGAGACCGTGAACACTGCGTTGCCAGATATGGTGAAGAATCCTCCTTCGGGGTCGGTTGCAATCGCCCCTGTAAGGCTCCCCGCGGAGCTGTAAGACAAGCGATTCGCCCCTACCGGAGTGATTTGCACGAGTTGCAAAAGATAGAGGCCACCTCCAACATCCTCATTAGCAAGACTGTAGAGATTCCCGGAGGAATCCAGGGCGATTCCCAAAGGTGCAAGATAGATGTAGGCCAGGAGGCTTACGGTCCCCGACGGCGCAATCTTGAGAACCCCATAGTTTCCGCTGTCCAAAACAAAAATTGTCCCCGAGCCATCGACTGCGATCCCGGTTGGATTGCTCAGCACAATGCTCCCCGAAGTTGCGACGGTTGTTACAACCCCGCTCGAGGTAACTTTGCGAACCAGCCTGTTTCCAGTATCCGAAACGTACAGAACCCCGTTCGGATCGATGGCAATGCCCTTCGGTCGGTGAAAAAGGGCGGCGGGCCCGTTGCCATTTGAAATACCCGTCACTCCAGGCAACCCAGCCAATGTCGTGACGACACCCGCCGGCGTGATCTTGCGAATCGTTGAATTATTCGTGTCAGCGACAAAAAGATTTCCGGTCGCATCAACGACAATCGCCGATGGAGCGTTAAACTGGGCACCCGCGCCTGTGCCGTCCAAGGCGCCGGTTACACCGGCTGTGCCCGCTATCGTGGTGACAGTCCCATCGGGAGTGATCTTTCGAATGGTATTATTGCCGGTATCGGCGACATAGACAATGCCGCTTCCGTCCGCCGTGAGGGCCAGCGGATTGAAAAATTGAGCATTCGAACCCGTGCCGTCAGTCGATCCGGCACCGTAGCCGTTAATCCCAGGATTGCCGGCCAGGACAAGTGAGGTCAGCGTGGTTGTCGGCGACGAATCGACCGTGATTCTGAGCGGGGTGGAGCCTACGCCGTAGCCGTTGTCCGCAAGAATTGTAACGGAATAAGTGCCGGCTGAAGTGGGAGAGCCTGAAATGACTCCCGTTGCAGGATTGAACACGCAGCCCGGGGGAAGGCTTCCTTCGATGCCAAAGATTGTCGGCGAGTTGGAGGCCGTGCAGGTGTAAAGTAAGGCGCCGCCGAGATAGGTTTCCGCATTGATGGCGCTGGTGATCACTGGAGTTGGGAGCACGCTCAGAGCAGCCGCTGACGACTCGATGTAACTGGAGCCGCAGAAAACGTAGACCGTGTAGGAACCGGCTTGGCTGGCGGTCACGTTTGTGAGCGTGAGCGTAGCGTTGGTGGCTCCTGAGATTCCCGCGCCATTGAAAACCCACTGATAACCGGTCGCGCCGATCGCTGTGACGCTGAAGGCTGCTGTGGTGCCGGCGACCGCAGTCTGTGGTTGAGGCTCGACCGTTATCAAGGGGGCGACGGTCAGTGTCGTTGGATTGGATTCAACTGTGCCTACGGTATTGAAAACAACAACCGTGTAACTGCCTGCGTTCGATGCCTGAACGTTGGTTATCGTGTAAGAGGCTTCCGTCGCCCCGGCGATGGCCTGGTTGTTGAAAAACCACTGATAGTCCAATGTCGCCGCTCCCGATGCCCCAACCGAAAAACTTGTAGTCGTGCCTGCCGTTGCGACAAAACTTTGCGGCTGCGTCGCAATTACAGGGGATACTGAGGTGCCCTTCCTAATAGTATTGTTACCAAAATCCGCCACAGAGATGTTGCCGGTCACGTCTACGGCAACTCCTTCGGGGCTGTTGATCTGGGCTCCGCTGCCGATTCCGTCCGAGCTTCCTGCCGCTCCTGGTGTCCCTATCAGCGTTGTTACCACTGCGGCCGGCGTAATCCTACGAATCGTATTATTCAGAGTGTCGGCTACATACACATTTCCGGCTCCATCCACTGCAACCCCATTGGGTTGATTAAACCGGGCCGCACTCCCCGTCCCGTCCGAGCTCCCGCCGTTAACCCCAGCCGTTCCTGCCAGGGTTGTCACAATCCCGCTTGGAGTGATCTTGCGAACCATATTGTTCCACGAGTCCGCCACGTACACGTTGCCATACTCGTCCACGGCCACCCCTTGGGGATAGTTGAATCGGGCGGCGCTACCCGTCCCGTCCGCGCTCCCAGTTGTTTGAGAATACCCTGCCAAGGTGGTAACCGCTCCGCCAGGCGTGATCTTCCGAATCGTGCTATTGCCCGTGTCCGCCACGTAAACGTTGCCAAACCCATCCACCGCAATGCCAGAGGGCTGGTAAAACCGGGCCTTGCTGCCCGTCCCATCAATGCTACCCGGTACAGGGTCCAGCTTGGGAATATAAAGAGTGGGTGTGCCTGCCAGGGTCGTCACGACTCCGTCGGGCGTAACCTTTCGAATCGTGTTGTAGCCCGAGTCTGCCACATAGACATTGCCGTTTCCGTCGACCGCAACTCCCCAAGGACGATAGAACTGTGCCGCACTTCCCGCTCCATCCGCACTCCCGCCAAAGGGTCCCGCCGTGCCCGCCAGGGTTGTCACTACCCCTCCGGATGTAATCTTCCTGATCACGTTGTTTTGCATATCGGCGACGTACACATTTCCGGCCCCATCCACAGCGACCCCAGAAGGCTCATCAAATTGAGCCGCGCTCCCCGTTCCATCTGAGCTCCCGACCGCCGCCGGAACCGCCCCCGCCAAGGTGGTAACCAATCCGTTTGACGTAATCTTCCGGATCTCGTCGTTGCCCCGGTCAGCCACGTAAAGATTGCCC
>Ga0181529_10007814_pt1 | contig 10568 bp, 8 predicted proteins | sample PEATcosm2014_Bin_36_FD_119763 | JGI IMG/M metagenome (GOLD analysis project Ga0181529, IMG submission 119763) | Peatland microbial communities from MTU Mesocosm Facility, Houghton, MI, USA - PEATcosm2014_Bin10_30_metaG | ecosystem: Environmental > Terrestrial > Soil > Wetlands > Peat | place... | reverse complement strand
CCGGGCGCGACGAACATGATTACCGGCGCGGCGCTGGCCACGGTGAATCGCCTGCCGGTGCTGCTCTTGCCCGGCGACATCTTTGCACGGCGCAACGTGGCTCCGGTGTTGCAACAGATTGAGTCGCCCGCGACGCAGGACATTGGCGTGAACGATTGCTTCAAGCCCGTCTCGCGCTACTGGGACCGCATCTACCGCCCGGAGCAGTTGATCACCGCACTGCCTGAAGTGATGCGCGTGCTCACCTCGCCCTCCGATTGCGGCGCGGTCACGCTCGCTCTTCCGCAGGATGTGCAGACCGAGGCCTACGAGTATCCGGAGGAGCTCTTTCAGAAGCGTGTCTGGCTCATTCGTCGCGGCCAGCCGGATCTTCTCTCGTTGGAGCGCGCCATCGCGGCCATTCAGGCCGCCAGCCGCCCCATCGTGGTGTGCGGTGGCGGCGTGCTGATGAGCGAAGCTTCTGCAGCTCTGGATAACTTCGTCTCCGCCACCGGCATTCCGGTTACGGAGACGCAGGCAGGCAAGGGCGCGCTGCCCTGGGACCACGCGCAGGTGGTGGGCGCAATCGGAGCCACCGGTTCTGAAGCGGCCAACATCCTGGCTCGCGATGCGGACTTGGTCATTGGCATTGGCACGCGCTATGCCGACTTCACCTCCGCTTCCATGACCGCTTTTCAAAATCCAAAGGTGCGCTTCGTCAACATCAATACCGCGGAGTTTGATGCCTTCAAGGTGGGCGCAATTCCGGTCATCTCTGACGCGCGCGTCACGCTCGATCTGCTGACGGCAAAGCTCGCGGGCCAGCACGTCAGCGCCGACTATGCTTCTGAAGTTGCCACGCTCAAGACCGCATGGGATGCGGAGGTGGATCGCCTCTTCCACTTGAACAATCCCGGCAAACCAGCGCAGAGTGAGGTGATCGGGGCCATGTGGGATGCTAGCGGTCCACGCGACGTGCTGCTCTCCGCCGCCGGCTCGCACCCTGGCGACCTGCACAAACTGTGGCGCACGCGCACCCCCGGCGGCTACCACATGGAGTACGGCTACAGCTGCATGGGCTATGAGATTCCCGGAGCCATGGGCGCGCGCATTGCCGACCCTACACGCGAGATCTTTGTCTTCCTCGGCGATGGCACGTATCTGATGATGCCCTCTGAGATTGCAACCGCGGTGCAGGAAGGCATCAAGATCACGATCGTGCTGGTGGACAATCACGGCTTTGGATCGATCGGCAGCTTGAGCCGCTCGATTGGCTCGGAAGGCTTTGGTTGCAAGCTCCGTTATCGCAACGATGCGTCCGGCCAACTGGACGGCGAGAACGTGGGCATTGACTACGTGGCCAACGCCCGCAGTCTGGGCGCCGATGCCTGCAAGGTAACCACCATTGCCGAGCTCAAGCTGGCGCTTGAAAAGGCCAATGCTGGCACACGCACCTCGGTCATCCTCATTGAAACCGATCCGGCCGTTGGCGTACCTGGCTACGCGTCGTGGTGGGATGTAGCCGTAGCAGAAGTTTCCGAGATGGAGAGCGTGCGCCAGGCGCGCGCCCGTTACGTTGAGGCGCGCAAGCTTGAGCGCCACCACCTGTAAAGACATCCGCACAAGCGATGAGGTCCAGCTTCGTCCGCACCTCATCGCTTGCGCACAAGGAGAGAAGTTATGACACCGACAAGCATGGAAGAAACCAGCCGTTACTTTGCCGTTCCCGCAGAGGTCACCGCGGACGCCATCTCCGGCCTTGTGCCGCGCAAGCTCAAGTACTATGCCGGCGGCGTGTGGAAGGAATCGGCAACCGCGAAGTACATGGCTTGCTACGATCCATCGACCGGCGCAGTGATTGCACAGGCACCGCAGTGTACGGCAGCCGAGGTGGAAGAGGCCATTGCCGCGGCCGAGCGCGCCTATCCGGCATGGCGCGATACGCCTGTAACGAAGCGGGTGCAAGTGCTCTTCCGCATGAAGCAACTGCTGGAAGAGCATCTGGAGGAGCTGACCTATCTTTGCGCGCAAGAGAATGGCAAGAAGTGGGATGAGGCAGCGGGCGACGTGCTGAAGGCCATCGAAGTGGTGGAGTTTGCTTGCGGCGCGCCCCACCTGATGAAGGGCGAGTCGCTGATGAACGTCAGCACGGGCTATGACACGATCCAGTTCCGCGAGCCGATGGGCGTGTTTGCCGGCATTGCGCCGTGGAACTTCCCGGCCATGATTCCGCAGGGATGGATGGCGCCGCTGTGCATTGCAACGGGCAACACCATGGTGCTCAAGCTGGCCAGCGCCACGCCGCAATCGTCCATGCGCATCACCGAGCTGTGGAAGCAGGCGGGACTGCCCGACGGCGTGCTCAACGTGATTACGACGAGCCGCAACGAGGCCGAGATCTTCCTCCGCCATCCGGCCATCAAGGGCGTCTCCTTCGTGGGCTCCACCAGCGTGGGCCTGCACATCTATGCCACTGCAGCGGCGAACGGCAAGCGCGTGCAGGCGCTCACTGAAGCCAAGAACCACGCGCTCGTGCTCTCCGATGCGGTGATTGAACGTGCGGCGCAGGGCATTATCAACTCCTTCTGCGGCTGCGCCGGCGAGCGCTGCATGGCGCTGCCCGTTGTAGTTGTTGAGAACGCCGTGGCTGACCAACTGATTGAGGCTCTGCTGCGCTACGTAAGTGGGATCAAACTCGGCCTGGCCTACGACAAGCAGACGGGTCTGGGACCGGTGGTCAACGCCGGGCACAAGAAGTTCGTGCTCGACTGGATTGAAACCGCCATCAAGGAAGGCGCCAAGCTGATCCTCGACGGCCGCACTCCCCAGGTACCCGCGGAGTGCGTGGGCGGCTCCTTTGTCGGTCCCACCATCTTCGACCACGTGACCGAAGAGATGAGCTGCGGTCGCGAGGAGATCTTTGGACCGGTGCTCTGCATCAAGCGCGTGGACAACTTTGAAGAAGGTCTGGCGGTGATGAACGCCAATCCGTTCGCCAACGGCTCGGTGATCTACACCGAAAGCGGCTATTACGCACGCGAGTTTGCACGCCGCACCGATGGCGGCATGGTGGGCGTCAATGTGGGGATTCCGGTGCCGCTGGGCATCTTCGGATTCACGGGCCACAAGCAATCCTTCTTTGGCGATTTGCACTGCATGGGCCGCGACGGCGTGATCTTCTTCACCGAAACCAAGAACGTGACTACGACCTGGTTCACCAGCAAACCCATCCCGGCCAAGGTAAGCACCTGGGACGGGACCATGACTCGATAACAATAGACCACACACCCGCAACATAGCAGTTACAAATGTTTGTACGTCGCGGTGAGTCGGGAGGTCAGCCTCCTTCCGGCTCACCAGAAGAGGCAGGAGCACCCATGAGAAAGTTAATGGTTGGCAACGCGCCTTGTTCCTGGGGTCTACTTGAAAATCAGGACAAGAGCAAACAGATCCAGTTCGATCAGATGCTGGATGAATTGAAGGAAACCGGCTACACCGCAACCGAGCTCGGTGACTGGGGCTATATGCCCACCGATCCCGCCGCGCTGCATGAAGAGCTTGGCAAGCGCTCGCTCACCATGCTGGGCGCGTTTGTTCCCGTAGCCATGAAGTTTGCCGCCGCACACGATGAAGGCGCGGAGCGAGCCGTCAAGACGGCGAAGCTGCTCTCTGCCGTGGCTGGCGATCCGGCCCCCTTCCTGGTGCTGGCCGACGACAACGGCACCGATCCCGTGCGCACCAAACTTGCTGGCCGCGTGCCTGCCAGCGCCAGCCTCAACAAGGACGAGTGGAAGACCTTTGCGGCCGGTGCCAACAAGGTAGCGCGCGCGGTTTATGATGCCACCGGTCTGCGCACCGTCTTTCATCATCACAGCGCTGGCTACGTTGAAACGCCAGACGAGATCGCCACGCTACTGGAGCTAACCGATGCGGACAAGCTCGGCATCGTCTTTGACTCAGGCCACTATCTGAATGGCGCGGGCGTGGACGATGTGGATCTTGTCGCGGCTCTCAATCGCTTCAAGGATCGCATCTGGTACATCCACTTGAAGGACATCTCGCCCGAGGTTGCACATCAAGTACGCACCCAGGAGTGGGACTACTTCAACGCCGTGCGCAGCGGTCTGTTCTGCGAGCTGGGCAAGGGCGCGGTGGACTTCCCTGCCCTGCTGCGTTGGCTGGCAGAGCAGGATTACAAGGGCTACACGCTGGTGGAGCAGGACGTTCTGCCCGGCATGGGGCATCCGAAAGAAAGCGCGGCACGCAATCGCGAATACCTTCGTTCCATTGAATCGAACTTTACCGACAACCAACCCATTCTCGAGATCGCAGGTGCACGATGAGCAAGAAAATACTTCATTTTGGAATCATTGGCGCGGGGCGCATTGGGCGCGTGCATGCGGAAACGCTGGCCTTCCGCCTGCCTGAGGCCGAGATCGTGTCCGTCACCGATGCCAACCGCGAAGCCGCTGAGCAACTGGCCGCGCGTTGCGGCATTCCTACTATCGCCGCCACGAGCGATGAGTTGCTGGCCGATCCGCGCATTGACGCCGTGTTGATCTGCTCGCCCACGCCCACGCATGCTGACCTTATTGTGGCCGCGGCCAAAGCTGGCAAGCACATCTTCTGCGAGAAGCCGATTGCTTTTTCGCTCGCCAAGATAGACGCCGCACTGGAGGCCGTCAAAGCTGCGGGCGTGCAACTGCAGATCGGCTTCAACCGCCGCTTTGATGCCAACTTTGGCCGCGTCCGTCAGGCCATTGCCACGGGCGAAATCGGCAAGCCACAGCTGATGCACATCATCAGCCGCGATCCTGCTCCACCACCCGCGCAGTATGTTGCGCAGTCCGGTGGCATGTTTCTGGACATGACCATTCACGACTTTGATATGGCCCGCTTCCTGATGGGCGAAGAGGTCGAGGAGATCTACACCAGCGGCGGCTGCATGATCGATCCCGCCATCGGGGAGGCCGGCGATCTGGACACCGCGCTCATCGTGCTGCGCTTTACGAGCGGCGCCATCGGCACCATCGACAACAGCCGCAAGGCCGTCTATGGTTACGATCAGCGCGTTGAGGTGCTGGGTAGCGAAGGCAAAATCGAAACCAATAATTGCTATCCCAATCAGGCTTCGGTCAGCGGCGCAAAGAATGTTTACCGCGACCTTCCGCTCAACTTCTTCATGGAGCGCTATACGGAGAGCTTTGCAACGGAGTTGAAGTCCTTCACCCAGGCCGTTCTGGAGAACAAGCCGACCGTGGTGACCGGCATCGATGGCCGCAGCCCGGTGGTGATGGCCAAGGCGGCGCGCAAATCCTACGACGAGCATCGCCCGGTGAAGCTTTCGGAGATTACCGAATGAAAAGATCCATGTTAGTCGCCATTGTCAGCGATGTGCACCTGTGGGTGCCATTAGGTGTGCTCCTGGGTGGTATCTGTCTCTTGATTGCCCTGAGGTGATGCTGTGGGTGTTACCGAAATATCCTCTGTGGAGAAGCGTGTCCGCGCTCTCCACACTGTTGGTGTAGTCTGCGGACTGGCAGCGGGCGCGTGGCTGGGAACAGCGGAAGCGCCCGTCAAGCTTGCTTCCGGGCAGATGCCTCCTTTCATCGTCACGCTGGGCATGGTGCTGGGCGTCTTCATGGCGCGCTGGACCATTCCTGTCATGCTCAAGGGCGCGGGCTTTGTGCTGCGCGACCTGCGCCAGAACGCGCATCTGATTGTGTGGGCGCTGATCGCCGGCACGCTCTGGGTGGTGGCCAATACGCTCACCGTTTACGCCATCAAGAACGTGGGCCTCTCCATTGCGTTTCCGCTGTGGAACACCAACTGCCTCATTGGTCTCTTCTGGGGTTGGCTCTTCTTCAATGAGCTGAAGGGCTCGGGCTGGAAGGGCTGGACGCAGGTCTTTGGCGGATCGCTGGCGCTGGTGGTTGGCGCTACGATTCTTGCCTGGGCGACTTCGGGCCATGCGGCCAGCACCGGCGCCAATCCCAAGCTCGGCATTGCCGCGGCGCTGGGCGCGGGCGTGTTGTGGGGGACGCAGTACATCCCCTATCGCAAGGCCTACATTAGCGGCATCACACCGCTTTCGTTTGTCACCGTGATTGCGTTTGGCGAACTCATCTCCACCATCGTCCTGAGTGTTGTATTTGCCGGCAGCTTCCACAACCTTGGGCATCAGGTGGCTTCCGCCAAGCCTTACCTCTTCTGGCTCTTTCTGGGCGGTTTCTGCTGGGTCTTTGGCGACCTGTTCCAACAGTACGCCGCCAAGTACATCGGCATTGGACGCGGCATTCCGCTCTCCAACACCAACCAGCTTTGGGGCTTGGCATGGGGCGCATTGGTCTTTGGCGAGTTCGCGGCCATTGATACTCATGCACGGATGCTGGTGCTGCTCGGTTCGCTGGTGATGATTCTGGGCGCAGCCTTCATTGGCACGGCCGCCGCACCAGCCTCGGAGCGCACTTCATGGTCGGACGCCGTCGATCGCGAGTGCAACCGTTACGGGCTCGACAACGCGCACGTGGTCTCGATGCTGAAGGGCGACGACCCGGGTGCCACAAAATCCAACCCGCATCGCTGGTGGGAGTGGCTCTTCCCCATCTGCTCCCTGACCGTGATGGCCTGGCTTGCCACCCTGCTGCAAAAGCCCAAGGTGGAGCTGAATTTTGTATGGATCGCGGTTCTGCTCACCATCACCGGATGCTCGCTGTTTCTGAGCGGCATGTTGTTGTGGAAGCGGACGCGGTTTTCCTAGCATTTTTCTTTTGCTCAAGCCTTCCGTGCCCCATCCATTTCCGTGTTCCTTGCGGAGATGGGTGGGATAGCTACGAACTTCGGGTCTACAGCATTTCAAAAAACTCTCTAAACCCCTCAAATTCAGGAAGGCAGGACCTGCGGGTCCTGCTTTTTTGTCTTGCAGGAAACTCCAGACCTGGCGTTTCCTGCAATCTGCGCGCCGCCGTACTGCTGCGGGTTCTCAGCCCTCCAGATCGCACCACTGCGCACCCATCTGGTGCGTCCCAGCAGGTTCTCTTTCACGCCGAACACCCAGATCGCGAATATGATCGTTTATCAGTATAATGATCACATCGGAGCGCACTTCGTCTGCAGATGGTCTTGGAGCTTTGCGGCAAAGCTGCCCCAGACCTTCCAATAGACCGGGGCGGACAACCTTCCCCAGAGCGCTCAATCGGATCGGAAGCGGCTCATGAAGTTGCGGAACGTGGAAATTTCCCTTGCGAAAAGCGCGATCATGGAAGATGGCGCGCGAAGGACACCTGACGAGATGAACTACTTTCTGGGAGTAGACGCCGGAGGCACCAAAACCGAGTTCGTACTGGGCGACGCCGAACGCGAACTGGCGCGCGCGGTTGTGGGCAGCATCAAGCGCATGCGGGTGAGCGCGGACATTGCCCAGGCGAGCCTATGCCAAGCCCTGGCGGAACTGGAACGGCAAACCGGCGTGCCGGCGCGCACCATCACTCACAGTTGCATTGGCGCTGCCGGCAATTCGAATCCTTTGGTGGCCGACTGGCTGCGCGCCGCCTTTGCCGAGCTGGTAGGCGGTCAGCTCACCCTGGTGAACGACGCCGAGATCGCGCTCGATGATGCCTTTCATGGTGGCCGTGGCGTGCTGGCGCTGGCGGGAACGGGAGCCATCTTTGCCGCACGAACCCGCACCGGAGACCTTCTCCGCGCCGGTGGGTGGGGCCCTGCCCTGGACGATGAGGGCTCTGGCTACTGGATCGGCATGATGGGCCTGCGCCGCTGTTTCCAGGCCATCAACGAGCGCCGCTCGTCGGCCTTGTACCAGGCAGCGATGGAGCACTGGAACCTGCACTCGCGCGATGAGCTGGTGGCCTATGCCAATCGCCAACCCGCGCCGGACTTTCCGCAACTGGCTCCGCTGTTTGTGGCCTGCGCGGAACTAGGGGATGCGGAGGCCAGCGCGCTGATGAGAGACGGCGGCGAACGACTGGCCCACCAGACCATCCTGCTCATCGAACAGATGCAGGAGGCAGAAGCGCCTGAGGTATGCCCTCCGCCCGCAGTGGCGTGCATGGGCAGCGTGCTGGTCCATGCCAAGCCGCTGCGCAGCGCCTTCGTTCAGGCGTTGCAGTTGTACAATCCCGCGATCCAGGTGCTCGCGGAGCCAGCCGATGCGGCCGCTGGAGCTCTTAGGCGCGCGCGTTGCGCGGCGGCGGACGAGTCTTATGAGGCGGTTGACAATAATCCCCGCAATTATTGATCCGGCCCTCCAACAGTGTCAGTCTATCCCACCCATTTCCGCAAAGAAACGCGGAAATGGATGGGGCACCCAGATAGTTTTAACCGCAGTATCCATAGTTCAGAAAGCTCAGACGCGAATGACTTCCACTCCCATCCGCTCAAACGGTGCCACGGCCTCATGGCTGGCGCCTATATCGGTGATCAAGGTCTGAAAGTCGCCGCAGCGACAGATAAGGGCCGGGCTTACTTTGCCCAGTTTGCTGGAGTCGGCCACAAGGATGGTCTGCTTGGCCTGCTTGAGCATCTTGCGATACACCAGTGCTTCTTCCATCTCCAGCGTGGTGGCTCCGCTTTCGGCACTGAGCCCGGTCACGCTCAAAAAGACCTTGTCCAGATACACGTCGTCCAGAAAGTTCAACGCCGCGTTGCCGGTGAGCGAGAAGGACCATGCCCAGGGAATGACGCCACCGGTCAAAAAAGTGCGAATGCCGGGCAGGTTGCACAGCTCCATGCCAATGTTGATGGCGTTGGTGACCACATGAATGTTGTCGCGATGGCGGAGGCTGCGGCCGATGTGGGTGGTGGTGGTGCCAGCGGAGAGCCCCACGGTTTCGCCGGCCTGGATCAACTCCGACGCGGCCACGCCGATGCGCCGTTTTTCGGTGGCGTTGCGTTGCTCGCGAGCCAGAAACGAACTGTCGTAGCGAAACGGCTCGTAGAGCAGCGGCTCCACCAACTCAGCACCGCCATGGTTGCGACGGATCAGTCCCCGATTCTCCAGCTTGGCCAGATCCCGGCGGATGCTGGGGCCGGAGGAGCCCACATGAGCCAGAATCTCCTCAATGGAGGCCGAGCCGGTGCGCAGCAACAGCTTCACAATTTTTTCAGCGCGAGGAGAGATGGAGTCTGACATGACAGGACGATTTTACGCTGCCGACCGCCTGTTGATGGAGATGAAATGGTCAAACTGACCAGCTTTAACCAATATATTGACGCATTCCAGTCACCTGATTGATCATATAGACACATTATGATCTCTTTTTAAGAATTCGGATCTTCTTCCTGCCGGATTCTGGAGCCGTGAGTCCATGCCTGAATTTGCCCACGCCATGTTGCGCGAAATCCATGAACAGCCTGAAGCCCTGCGCCGTACGCTCAGCCTTTATCTGGACCAGAACCGCCTGAAGCCGGAGTTCCAGCAGCAGCTTACGCGCTGGGCCCAGCTCACGGACGAGGTGTTGATTGCCGCCAGTGGGTCCAGCCGTCACAGCGGATTGGCGGCGGAGATCATTCTGGAAGACCTGTGCGGCCTGGCGGTGGACGTGGAATACGCCAGCGAGTACAGCCTGCGTGGCGCCCAGCACAGCCATCGCCATCCGCGCTTTCTGGCCATCTCGCAATCGGGCGAAACCAGCGACACGCTGGCCGCACTCGGCGATGCCCGCGCGCGCGGCTTGCGCACACTGGCCATCACCAACGTGGCCGCATCCACCATGGCGACCGAGGCGGATGTCTCCATGAGCCTGGGAGCCGGCGTGGAGCGCGCCATCCCGGCCACCAAGAGCTTCACCTGCCAACTGGCCGCGCTCTATCTGCTGGCGCTTTATGAGGCCGGTCGCTACGGCAGAATGGATGCCGCCACCCTTGCACAGCACGCCACGGAGCTCTGGACCCTGACCGATGCCATCCAGACGCAGCTCTCCGGCTGGCAGGATGCGGCCGAAATGCTCGCCCACAAATATCGCGACGCCAGCACCTTCCTCTACCTGGGTCGCGGCGTGCACTACGCCATTGCCCGCGAGGGCGCGCTCAAGCTGAAGGAAGCTTCGTATGTGCATGCGGAGGGCTATCCGGCCGGAGAGTTGAAGCATGGACCGAATGCGCTGGTCAGCGACCGCGTGCCCTTGGTGATGCTGGCCACGGTGGATCACGCGCTGGAAGACTCCGTGCTGCGCTACGAGAAGACCCTCGGCCTGCTCGACGACATGCGCCGCCAGGGTGCGCATGTGATTGCGGTGGCCAATGCGGGAGACGATCTGGTGGCAGCGCTGGCCAGCGATTGCGTCTTTGTGCAGCCGGCGTCGGAGTATCTGCTGCCCATTGCCGAAGTAATCCCGCTGCAGCTCTTTTCTTACTACATGGCGCTGGAGCAAGGCGTCGATGTGGACCGTCCGCGCAATCTTTCCAAGGCGGTGGTGGAACCGCAAGGATGAGTCACGCACCAGCCAGGTGGAGCGTGACCGTAATTCTGACAACGCGGCTGTCCGGCATCCCACTGAGCAGCGGCCCGATCAATTGCCGACGCGATCAACAATGATCGGGTCAAGACACTACTTCCGCGAGAAGAATTCCTT
>Ga0181529_10007813_pt1 | contig 10569 bp, 6 predicted proteins | sample PEATcosm2014_Bin_36_FD_119763 | JGI IMG/M metagenome (GOLD analysis project Ga0181529, IMG submission 119763) | Peatland microbial communities from MTU Mesocosm Facility, Houghton, MI, USA - PEATcosm2014_Bin10_30_metaG | ecosystem: Environmental > Terrestrial > Soil > Wetlands > Peat | place... | reverse complement strand
GTGACCACGCCGCGCTGGTTGTGAGCGCCGTGCTCGGATATGGCCTTCGAGCAGGGGCAGACAGTCTGGACGGGCACCGAGACAGAGACGTCGTATTCGCTGCCGCCCTCCCAGACCTTGCCCATATACGCGCAGTCATAGGACATCATGGCTGCCTGGCCCGATACAGGAGCCTTCTTCTCGATGAAATAGGGAAAGTGGAGGTCGGCGTAGGCAGTCCTCGCGTCCAGGCTGGTCCGGATCTCCTCGAGCATGCTGAGAAAGCGGGGCATCGAGAGGTCGCTCCGGTAGGCTTCGAAGACCTCGATGAAGCGGCTCATGTGGGTGCCTTTAAAGTCGTGGGGCAGGTCCGCGAAGAGATTTACGGTGGCCGTCGTGTGCTGCCTGCCCTGATCGCGGTCGAGAAGGGTAATAGGGTAGCGAGCGCCTTTGACCCCGACCTTCTGGATGGGGATCCGGCGCTCGTCCTTCATTCCCTGGACGTCGACCATGCTAGCGCGCGGCCTCGGCGCCCGCCGAGGCAACCTCGGCGCCCGCCGAGGCGGCCTCGGCGGCGGTGACCGTGTTCGAAAGAAGCATGATGACCGTCATAGGCCCGACGCCGCCCGGCACGGGTGTGATCCATCCGGCGACCTGGGACGCGGCCTCGTAGTCGACGTCGCCCGCGAGGCGGTAGCCCTTCTTCTTCGCAGCATCATCGACGCGGGTCATGCCCACGTCGATGACGCAGGCGCCCGGCTTGATCATGTCGGCCGTGATGAGCCCCGGCGCGCCCACGCAGGAGACGAGGATGTCGGCCTCGCGGCATCGACCGGCGAGGTCGGCGGTGCCCGTATGGCAGAGGGTGACCGTGGCGTTGGCGGACTTGCGCGAAAGCAGGTTGGCGAGGGGCCTGCCCACGAGGTTGGATCGGCCGACGACGACGACGCTCGCTCCCTTGGTCCTCACTCCCGAGCGCCGAAGAAGCTCGAGGACTCCGGCGGGCGTGCAGGGCAGTATCCCCGGCTCATCGAGGAGGAGGCGCCCGGCGTTCGCGGCCGTGAGCCCGTCCATGTCCTTGTCGGGGTCGATGGCGTTGATCACCCTGCGCTCGTCGAGGTGGTCCGGCATGGGGATCTGAACGAGGATGCCGTGGACTGCGGGGTCCGCGTTGAGGCGCCGCACGAGCGCGATGACCGCCTCCTCGGAAGCATCGGCGGGGAGATGCTGGCCGAGGCTCGCTATGCCGAGCTCGAGGCAGGAGCGCTCCTTGCCGGTGACATAGGACACCGATGCGGGATCCTCGCCGATGAGGATGACCGCCAGGCCCGGCGTGACTCCTCTGGCCTTGAGGGCCGCTATCCTCGAGGCGAGCTCGCGACGGATGTCCTCGGCGATCTGCTTGCCGTCGATTATTCGCGCCGCCATGGTGCCTCCCGGTCGGTAATGTGGATGCCGCACTATAGTCTTTCGGGGCCCGGCGTGGCAACAACGTGGGGCCAAGGGAACCCTTGATCAGTGTTGCGAAGCTTTGATGTCTTCTTGGCTTTTGCTTCGCTGGCAAATAGCAACTCTACAAGTCCACAACAGTCATGGTCATTGCCGGCGCCGTTAACCTTTTGCTAAAAATTCAGGATTCGATGGCGCATCAAAGATTCGTAACACTATAGACGGCTTGCGTTCGGTTTGGCTTTCCGTTAATATTTAACCGGTTTACAAGCGAGGGCCGTGTATGAAAGTCCCCACACCAAGAGAAATGCGCTCCAGCGCGATCTATCAGATTTTCCCGCGCAACTACACTGAGGCAGGCACCTTGGAGGCCGCGGGGGAGCGCCTGGACGATGTGGCCGAGCTCGGCTTCGATTACGTCTATCTCACCCCCGTCCATCCCATCGGCCTCGAGAGGCGCAAGGGCAGCCTCGGAAGTCCCTACGCCATAGCCGATTACCGCAGGGTCGACCCTCTCCTCGGCGGGGAGGACGCTCTCGCAGGCTTTATAAAAAAGGCCCACGGGCTTGGGCTCGGCGTCATCATGGACATCGTCTACAACCATACCTCCCCCGATGCCCTTCTCGTCCGGGAGCATCCCGAGTGGTACCACAAGGGCCCGAGCGGCAAACCTGGACCACGCGTCGCGGACTGGTCGGACGTCGCCGACCTCGATTACTCGCAGAAGGCCCTCTGGGACTACCAGATCGAGACCCTCGAGACCTGGGCCCGCTTCGGGGCCGACGGTTTCCGCTGCGACGTCGCCAGCCTGGTCCCCGTCGAGTTCTGGGTCGAAGCCCGAAAGGCTCTCGCACGGGCTCGAGCCGAAGCGTGGCGCGGCCCAGGCGAGCCAAGACCCCTGCTTTGGATAGCGGAGAGCGTACACAAGGAGTTCGTGACCGAGTGCAGGAGACGCGGCATTCCCGCGGCCTCAGATCCCGAGCTCCACGCCGCCTTCGACCTGAGCTACGACTACGATGGCCGAGAGGAGCTGGAAGGCGCCTGGAGGGGCGAACTCTCCCTCGCCTGCTACCTTAGGCACCTTGCGGTCCAGGAGGCTCTCTACCCCGAGCGCGCCGTGAAGCTCCGCTTCCTCGAGAACCACGACCAAGGCAGGGCGGCCGCCCGCTTCGGCCGCGGCGCCAGGCTCCGAAACTGGACCCTCTTCGCGATGCTCCTTCCCGGAGCCTTCATGGCCTACATGGGCGAGGAGCTCGCTATGGAGAGGCGCATCGGACTCTTCGACAAGGAGACCATGAGGCCCGAGGAGGGAGAGCCCGCCTTCCGGCCCTTCTTCGCTCAGGCCCTCGCGCTCGCCAAGAAGGCCAAGGCAGAAGCCCCCCTCTTCGACGCGGAGCTGCTCGTGGAGGGCGTAGTCCTCGTCGTGCTCCGCGGCGAGGGATCGCGGTACTCGGCGCTCCTCAACCTCGATGGAAGGTCGGGACGAGTAGCCCTGCCCGCCGATAGCCGCCTCGAGGGCCGAAGCCTCCTCGGCCCGGCGCCTGAGCGCTTCGGGGCGAGCCTCGAGCTCGGGGCCGAGCCGCTGCTCCTCGCCTCGGGAAACGGGTGAAGGCCGAGGACTGAGCCTCAGACCTCGAGTAGACGCTCGAAATAGGCCGCGTACGCCCTCACACCCCGCTCGAGGTCCTCGGGCCTGAGGATGAGGCCGAAGGTGAAGAAGGCCTCGCGCTCCATGTCGAAGAAGTAACCCGGCTGGGAGGCCATGCCCTCCTCCTTCAGGAGACCGAAGGCGAGCTCCTCCTCGCTCGCCAGGCGAGGCGACTCGACGATGGCCGTCCATCCGCCCTCGCAGCGCAGGACACGGTGGGGAGAGCATGGCCCCTCGAGGGCTGAGCGAAGCGCTAGGAGGTTCGAGGCGAGCCGTTCCCGGCAAGGGCCAGCGAAGAGTTCGGCTTGGTCGAGGAGTCGCCCCAGGGCGTTCTGGACGGGAGTCCCCGCCGAGAGATAGGCATCGGCCAGGATCTCGAGCCGGGCCGCGGCCTCGGCCAACTCCCGCTCCGGGCCCGAGGCCGCGATCCAGCCGAGCTTCATCTGGGGCAGGCCCAGGCGCTTCGAGAGGCCGTCGAGGACGAAGCAGGGCACCGAAGCCTCGCCTATGAAGGATGAGCCGCCTCCGCCCTCGACGGGGAAGCCGAAGAAGACTTCGTCGACGATGAGTGAGCAGCCGAAGCGAGCGCAGAGCCCAAGGAGGGCGGAGCGCTCCTCGGGCCGTACGTAGGAACCGGTCGGGTTGTTGGGATTGATGAGGACGAGGGCTCGGACCCTCCCCCGCTCCATCGCGGAGCCGACCGAGTCGAGGTCGATCCTCCATCCGGCGGGGTGGAGGTACTCGAGGCGGTAGGGCCTGGGCTCTATGGCCTCGAGGCCCGCCAGGTAGTCGAAGAGGGGGTAGCCCGGCTTGGGCACGAGGACACAGTCGCCTGGGTCGCAGAGGAGTTTGAAAAGCCAGCCGTAGGCCTCAGAGGTCGAGGCGCAGAGGAAGAGCCGATCGGGTCTGGGAGCAAAGGACCCGAAGGAGGAGGCATAGTCGGCGGCGAGGGCCTCCCTCGAGCGCAGCAAGCCATGGGGATCGGGCTCGTAGAGGCGGATGCCCTCGTCGCAGAGGCAGCTCAGGTCGATCGCCCCGAGCCCCACGCGGGTGGGATTGCTCTCGGACAGCTCCATGATCGGCCGGCCCGCGAGCCTCAATTCCTGCTTGAGCCTCGAAAGCCTGTTCTCCGGGGCGGGAGAGCCCAGCCGAGAGGAAAAATGGAAGGCCACGCACCATGATAGGTATGCGCCAGGGACTGAGGCAAGGTGTGCTCGCGTTTGGACAATTGTAAAATGAACATGTATTCGGAATAAATACCCACCTCCCTCTTGACCATTCAAAGAGGAACTATTATTAATTGACCATTCAGTTATTTATCGGGAGAGGCCATGGCGCGCACCCGCGAGGCGGGCTTGGAAGATAGGATCCTGGATTCGGCCTTCGACGTCTTTGGCGAACACGGCTTCCAGGCCACAACCCTAAAAGAGATAGCTCTGGGGGCGGGAATATCCTCGGGCTCGGTCTATACGTATTTCCCCGACAAGGAGTCCCTATTCCGGGCCACGGTCAACCGGGGCTGGGCCGGTTTCGTCGCTGAGGTCGAAGAGATCAACCGAGGCGGCCACAAGCGCGACGAGCGCCTGGCCCTCCTCCTCGACAGGGGCTTCTCGATGCTCGGCAGGGCAATTCAGCTCGTCGGGGGCATGCTCTTCGAGGCGAGCAAGCAGAATCTCGTCGAGCCCAATGTCGAAAAGCTCTGCGTCGCCATCGGCGAGCTGCTCAAGCCGGACGAGGGAAGCCCCTTGCTCCAGGCCTGGGCGGCATCGACGGCCGACAGATTCGCCATCACCAGGGTCATCGTTCTCGGCATATTGACCTCTGCCGCCCTCCTTCCCGCGCCGACCGAGACCGAGGGCATTGGCAACCTCAAGAAAGCCATCACCGCCCTCGTGACGGCGACGGGACTCCTCGTCGGGGACCTGACGGCGGCCGACCTCTCCCAAGGCGAAAAGCCGTGATCGCCGCTTCGAGGAGGCCCTGGGCAGCGCGGGCGGCCTTCGCCCTCATGTTCGCGGCCGTAGCTGCGACCGCCCGCGCCCAAGCGGGGGGGGACTTGAGCATCGACAAGGCAGAGGATCTCGCAAGCCGGAACGCGGACGAGGTCCAGGCCAAGGCGGCTGCGGCAAATGCGGCCCTGCGCGCAGTCGACGCGGCCCGCGCGAACTTTTTCCCCAAGCTGACGGGCAGCGTGTCGGGGGCGTATCTGCCGGTCGCTCCGAAGGGCATAACTATCCCGGCCAATTCATTGGCGACCTTACCGCTTTGGTTCCCGACGAATGAACCTGCGAACGCGCCTTCGGGCACAATTTCCCCAGGGGGGTCGTTAATAAAAGAGGATGTCTCACTGGATCCCACTGATATGACTCTCGGCGGCTATACCAAGAACAGCTATTTCAAGGGCAACCTCACCTTCAGCCAGCCCCTCTTCGAGTGGGGCAAGATCAAGGCCGCCCTCGACCTGGCGAGCTATGAGGCGACGATAGCCCAGGTGGGCTCGGCAGGCGCCACCCTCGACGCCAGACGTCAGGCGAACCGGGCCTATTTCTCGGCCCTGCTGTCGAAAGACAGCCTGCCCGTCCTCCAGGAGCTCCGGGACCTCGCGGCCTCCATCCTCGAGGACCGCAGGTCCTCCCTGGACCAGGGCTTCTCTACCCAGGCCGACGTTCTTTCCTCGACCGCTGACCTCGCCGCCATGGACACGAAGCTGGTCCAAGACCGCGAGGGCCTCGAGAGCGCCCTGGAATCCCTCGCCCTGCTGACGGGCCTGGACGCGGACACGATCGCGCTCGCCTCGGACTTCCGCCCCGCTCTGCCCGCCTCCCTCTCCGAGGACGAGGTCAAGGCCGAGGCCGCCTCGGGCTCGACCGAAGTCTCCCTCGCGCGGGCCCGGCTCTCGGAGGCCAAGCGGAAACTCGATCTCGAGCGCGACTCTTCCATTCTCAAGCCCGACCTCGCCCTTTTCGCGAGCCTCGACGCCTCGGGGCAGACAATCCCCTTTTCGGAATCGGGCTGGTTCGACAGCACCTGGTCCTGCGATGTCAGCATAGGGCTGTCCCTGGATGTCGATTTCTTCGACGGGGGAGCCTCTCTGGCGCGGATCAAGGGGGCCCAGGCCGATCTCGAGGCCGCGCGGATCGGCGAGGCCGCGACCGAAAAGTCGGCCCGGCTGGCGGTCCGGCGCGCGACCGAAGCCGCGAGGGGCGCGGAGGCTTCCTTGCGCGAGAAGGAGGCCAGGGCGGCCTGGGCGGCCGAATCCCTGCGCGCCACGCAGGCCAAGGCTTCGGACCAGGCCGCGTCCCGGCCCGAGCTCTCCGCCTCCGCCATCGCCGAGGCGGGCGCGCGGCTCGACCTGCTGTACGCGCGGTTTAGCCTCGAGGAATCGCTGGCCGACCTCGAGCGGCTCGCGGGAAAGGCCATCAGATGAGTCTCACCGAGCTGGCGGTCAAGCGACCCACGGTCCTCTTCGCGATCTTCGCCCTCCTCATCGGCCTGGGCGCCATGGGCTACTTCAATTTAGGGGCCGACCTCTTCCCCTCGACGAATACGCCCTTCGTCGGGGTCCACTCGATCTACGCGGGCGCCGGCTCCAAGGAGATCGAGCAGCAGCTGGTCAAGCCGATGGAGGACGCGGTCTCGAGCCTGCCGGGAATCAAGACCATCCGCTCGACCTCGGGCGAGGGCTACGGCCTCGTCGTCCTCGAGTTCACGATGGACACCGACCCCGACACGGCCGTGATGGACGTGCAGAAGGCCATCGACGCCATCGTCGACAAGCTGCCGGCCGACTCCACCAGGCCCATCGTGCGCAAGTACGACCTGGGCGCCCGTCCCATCCTCGTGCTCGCCCTCTCCGGCGACGCGCCCTACGAGGAGCTCCGCGCCCGCGCCGAGTCCCTGCAGAAGGACATCGAGAACGTGAACGGCGTCGGCCAGGTCAACCTCCTCGGGGCCCCCCTGCGCGAAGCGAGAATCGAGCTCGACCGCACGGCTCTCGAGTCCTACGGGATCTCGCTGCAAACTCTCATCGGATCCCTGAAGGCCGGCAATCTCAACATGCCGGCGGGCATCGTGAGGCAGGACGGCATCGAGAGGACGCTGCGGCTCGTCGGGGAGTTCGAGTCCCTGGCCCAGATCGCCGACTTCCGCGTGCCCCTCCCGCGGGGCGGCACCGTGCCCCTGGGCGAGATCGCGAAGATCGGCTTCGCCTATCCCGAGGACGCGAGCTCCATCCGGATGAGCGGCCGGAGCGCCATCGGCCTCCAGGTCGTGAAGGCGAGCGACGCGAACGTCGTGGCGGTGACCAACAAGGTCAAGAAGGTCCTCGCCGCCGAGTCCGCCGCCCTCCCCTCCGGGATGTCCCTGAAGATAGCCACGGACCAGACGACCTTCATCGAGTCCTCGCTCCAGGAGACGATGCGCGATCTCTTCCTCGGCATCGCGGTCACCGCGCTGGTCCTCCTCGCCTTCCTCCGCCAGTGGCGGTCCTCCCTCATCGTCCTCGTCGCCATCCCGACCTCGCTCATCGCGACCTTTTTCATGATGTACGTCCTCAAGTTCACGCTGAACATCGTCTCGACGATGGCCCTCGCGCTCTGCATAGGCATCCTCGTGGACGACTCCATCGTGGTGCTCGAGAACATAGACCGCCACCTGAGGCTCGGCCAGGAGCCCCGGCAGGCCGCCATAGACGGCCGCCGCGAGATCGCGATGGCCGCCATCGCGATAACCCTCTGCGACGTCGTGGTCTTCGCCCCGGTCGCCTTCCTCAGCGACCTCGTGGGACAATTCTTCCGCCAGTTCGGCCTCACGGTGGTCTGCGCCACGCTCTTCTCGCTCTTCGTCTCCTTCACCCTCACTCCGGCCCTGGCCTCCCGCCTCCTCGGGCGCGGACGCCGCGGCGAGCCGCCCGCGGCCCGCGAGGAGAGGGAGCGCAAGGAGGAGGCCAGGCGCGAGAAATCCTTCTTCGACACCAAGGTCAAGTCCTTCTACCGCGCGGTCCTGGGCTGGGCCCTCGGGCACCGGGGAGCCGTAATCGCCATAGTATCCGCGCTCTTCGTCGGCAGCCTGGCCCTGCTGCCCTCGGGCATCGTCGGGACCGAGTTCCTGCCCACCTTCGACCAGGGCAAGCTGGTACTCGACCTCAAGCTGGACGGCGGGGCGAACCTCGGCCGGACCGACGCCGCCCTGGCCAAGGTCGAGTCCCGGCTCCTCGCCATGGGCGAGACCAGGGACGTCTTCAGCCAGGTCGGGATGGACGCCGGGCCCAACTACGGCGAGCTCCTCGTAAACTTGAATGACAAGCGAGCGAGGGCCAAGAGCCAGGCCCAGCTGGCGCGGGAGCTTCGGGCCTGGGGCGCGACCGCGCTGCCGGGCATCGAGTTCTCGGTCACCGAGCCCTCGATCATCGAGCAGACCTCGGTCGACGGCAATAAGGCCCTCATCATCAACGTGCGCGGGCCCGATAGGACGGTGATCGCCGACCTGGCGGCCAGCCTAGAGGCCATCGTCAAGTCGACCCCGGGCGCGGTCGACGTCGACAACTCCATGCGCTCGAGGCGTACCGAGCTTTCGGTCCGCATGGACCGCGTGGCTTTGAGCCAGTACGGACTCACGGTCGGCGACGCCGCATTGGCGCTGCGGACGGCCCTCGCCGGCACGAAGGCCGGGGTCCTGCGGATCGCCGGTGACGAGTACGACATCAACCTGCGGTTCCAGCAGGACCAGGTGAGGACGGCCGCCGACATAGGAGCGATCCGCATGACCAACCCGGCGGGCATGCAGGTCTCGATAGCCCAGGTGGCGGCGATCGGAAGAGAGGACGCGCCCAACCAGCTCACCCGGTCCCAGCGATCGAACGTGGCCACGGTGATGGCCAACCTCCAGGGCCGGCCTCTCGGCGCCGTCACGGCCGACATCCAGAAGGCGCTCCGCGACAAGGCTGTGCCCAAGGGCTACCACATCGATTTCAAGGGCGACACCTCCATGATGAGCGACTCCTTCTCCTCGCTCGCCTGGGCGCTCGCGGCCTCGCTCATCCTCGTTTACCTCATCCTCCTCGTGCTCTACGACTCCTTCATCACCCCGGCCATCCGCATGCTCTCCCTGCCCGCGGGCATCATCGGCGGGCTCGCGGCGCTCGCCCTCACGGGCAGGAACGTCAACATCATCACCTTCATCGGGATCATCATGCTCGACGGCCTGGCCTCCAAGAACGGCACCCTCCTCATCGACTACACGAACACCCTCATGAAGCGCGGCTTCGGCCTCCGGGATGCCCTGGTCGAGTCGGGCTCGACCCGCCTGAGGCCCATCGTGATGACCTCGGTCACGATGATCGTCGGCATGCTGCCCCTCGCCCTCTCGGCGGGGGCCAGCTCCGAGATCAAGTCTGGCATGGCGATACTCCTCATCGGGGGGCTCGTCACCTCCACCCTGATCTCGCCCATCCTCCTGCCCGTCGCCTACACCCTCATCGACGACGCGCGAGCCCGCGGAAGGCGCCGCCGCGAATCCCGCTCGGCCGAACAAACCATATCGGAGAGCGTATGATGGGAAGAAAACCAAGGAGCAGCGCCCGAGACTCGCAGGGCGCTGGAGGCATAAAGGGAAGAATGAGGAGGAGGATAGCAGCGATTAATTCTTACTTCCGCCAAAATTATATGAACTATTCGCTCTGGGCACTTCCTTCGAGTCATATAAAATTCCCTCTCTTCCCCCTCGCATATCCCTCCGTGTCTCCGTGCCTCAGTGGCAGATCCATTCCTAGCCAATGCCTTCCGGAGGTCCTTCCATGAATAGGCTGATAGCGGGCCTCGCGAGCGTGGCCCTTTCCATAGCGTTCGGCTCCTGCGCGCGCAAGGCGGAAGTCCTCGCCAGGCCGCCTCATACCATCACGGCCGCCGTGGCGGAGAAACGGGACTTCGAGCTCTCGACCGACTACCCGGCGAGCATCGCTCCCCTGCGCGAGGTAAACATCACGCCCAAGGTGGGCGGGCGCGTGTCCTCCGTCCTCGTCGAGGTCGGCATGGCCGTATCCAAGGGACAGCCCCTCCTCGAGCTCGACGCCTCCGACTACCAGTCGCAGTACAGGCAGGCCCAGGCAGCCCTGGGCAGCGCCAAGGCCGCGCTCACGCGCACCTCGGACTCGGGCCAGCAGCAGCAGATCATCCAGGCCCAGGCCGCCGCCGACCAGGCCCAGGTGGCCTACGACGACGCGAAGAGCGCCTATGACCGGATCAAGCGCCTCTACGACGGGGGCTCGGTGCCACGGCAGCAGCTCGAGGACGCCGATGCCCGCGCCCAGGCCGCCGAGATCCAGCGCGAGGCCGCCGCTAAGGCCCTGGCCCTGGTGCAGGACAAGGCCGGCAGCCAGGCCGACGACATAGCCTCGAGCCAAGTCGACCAGGCCACCGCCCAAACCGAGCTCGCGAAGAGCCAGCTCGACGAGACCGTCCTGAGATCGCCCATCGCGGGCCGCGTCTCCTACCGCG
>Ga0181529_10007812_pt1 | contig 10570 bp, 7 predicted proteins | sample PEATcosm2014_Bin_36_FD_119763 | JGI IMG/M metagenome (GOLD analysis project Ga0181529, IMG submission 119763) | Peatland microbial communities from MTU Mesocosm Facility, Houghton, MI, USA - PEATcosm2014_Bin10_30_metaG | ecosystem: Environmental > Terrestrial > Soil > Wetlands > Peat | place... | reverse complement strand
GCGACCTCGGCGCGAAGAATCCGCAACTGGCGCAGGACATCCGCGACTGGTTCTCACGCAAGCAGGAAGGCAAGCCGTTCTCGGCGGGACTTGAGAAGCTGTATGTCGAGCTGGGCGCACTGGAGAGCCTGGCCCAGGACGGGAAGGTCGATCTTTCCAAGATCCAGGTCGAGGGCGTGATCGTCAAAGTGGTGAAGGACAAATTCCCGCCGCAGCCGTCGCAGAAATAGCACGATGCAGGAAGCGAATAGAAAAATGAAGTGGCCATCAAATCTGCTGTTGCCGGTTCTTGCCGTTCTGGCAGCTTGCGCCTCTCTTGCTGTCGTGATGGGTGCTGACGATCCTCAGGCAACAAAGCCCGCCGTAAGTGACGCGGCTTCCACCGACAAGCCGCCCATGATTGTTCACAACCCGGACGGGACATTCACGATTCAAAAACAGCCTCCGAAAGCGGGGGCTAAAGACAGCAAGGCCAAAAAGGGTTTGGTTATTCCCGCTCAGGTTGTTGTTCCCCTCATTCCGGCCCCTGAAAAACGAAAATAGCGCGGGTCATCCTCACCTGCCCGAATTGATAAACTACGGCTGAGCAGGGAGGGAGCATGCCCCAGACCGCCCGCATCGCCGCCGTTCTGGCATTCGCGTTTGTCTGCGTTCCCGCGCACGCCCTCAGCATGAAAGATTACGAGGCGAAGTCCGACGCGGACAAGCTTCGTTATCTGCAAACCTGCGTCGGCACTCTGGTCAACGAGGTTGCGAAAACCGACCGCCCCCTGTCGCTGAAGATCAGGAGCTACTATTACGACAAGGCGCCCGGACGCCAGTACCCTGAAGGCACCTACGATCTGCTGGGCATGATCGTCGGGCTTGAGCAGCAGGCGGCGAAGGACAAGAGCATCGATCTCGTCTACATCGAGGTCGAGGAAGTCGTCGCCCGCACCACCGCGGCAAAGTTCAAGATACCCGCACCCGCGGATTTCCAGAGAAAAGCCGATCCGCCCGTCACGCCGCGCCCGGCGGCGCCGGCGCCAGCCGCGCGGCCCGCGGCACCGGACGACGATCCGATAGGGCCGGGGGGCTTCATCAAGCCGCCGGACAGTCCGCAGAAACCCGACGATGACCCGATCGGAACCGGCGGTTTCATTACGCCGCCGACGGTCTATAAGGTCAGCGCGTTTGTTCCAAGCTGGCAGGGACACACCATGACCGTCGAAGGAACCATCGCGCGGGTGGAAGTGGATCACGCATCTTATGTGAATATATATTTCAGGGAGTCGCCGGACGGCAGCTTTACGGGGTATTCGCCATTGCCAGGCCTGTTCTGGGAGCACTATGGCCGCGACTTCGCCGCCCTGATCGGCAGGACCGTCCGGATCGAGGGTGAAGTCCAGCCGTTTCGCGGCACCAGAGGGAGCATCCGCATTCTGGATTTGAAGCAGATGAAGGTCCGCTGAGAATTGCCGGGCAGCGCGCCCCGGCTGCAGGTCCTGTATGGGATCATAATCAACATGGCCGACGATCCGGTCGATAAATTCCTCGCCGAGCAGAAGACGCTCGAAGCCCATCGCCACGAGCTGATAAAGGAAGTCCTTCGCCAGAAGGAAGCCGCGATCAAGGCGTTCGACGAGAAGCTGGCGAAGCTCGGTTATGACGGCGAGCACGCCCCCAAGCGCAGCCATCACAAGGACGACGCCGACAAGAAGACTGAATAGGCCATCCGCCCGGAACACTGCCCGGTGAATAGTGTTACCGTTCCGGTTCTAGCGGGGCGTCCCCGGCATGGATTGCCGGTCGGGCCTTACGCGCTGCGCGCCCCGAGCCTTTGTCTCGGCCATCCGGTAACAGTCCCTGACGCTTGAAAAAACGGCCACTTGCGGCTTCACCGATATGGTGTAATGTGGTGAATTACCAATGGTTTATCGATGAGGAAGAAGCGGGGTAGGGGGAAGAGCATGAAGGTGCAGAGCACGCCGGCAGTCCGGGCATCGATCAGTTTTCCACCCGGTCTCTACGAAACTCTCGAAGAAATCGCGAAGCAGAAGAAGGTGTCGCTTGCCTGGGTAGTGCGTGACGCGGCGGAGAGATATGTCGCAGATCGGACTGGCGCAGCTGGCGAACAAAAGCCAAGAACATGATCCGTGTCAGCCCGCACGACTTCATGCGGAATACGTGGCCGAACACAGCAAGGAATGTAGCGCGGCCACTTCGCCGGAGAGGGCCGACATGAGTTTCTTGGTTATGCCGATAGGGGTAAACAGTTGAACGCCGTTGAAATAGAAGAAGCCATTTCGCAATTGGCGGATCAGCCGTTTGAGCCCCAAAGCTTCCCGTATGCCTTCCTTGAAGCTTTCGGCAACAAGGAGACGACGATCAAGAGGCTACGCGCGGGCGCATCGAACAAGTCCGACCTTGGCGGCATTCTTCAGACAAACAACATCCACATCGCTACGTGTGATCCAGGACAGGTCACGAAGACGCTAACGGCCCTTAGGGAGAGCCCCGCGACCGCCAAAGCGAAAGCGAAGTTCATCCTCGCGACCGATGGCGTGGACTTTGAGGCCGAGGACTTGGTGAGCGATCAGCCACCCGTCGTCTGCGGGTACAAGGAGTTTCCCGACCATTTCGGCTTTTTCCTGCCGCTTGCCGGGATCACAACCGTACGGCAAATCAGTGAGAACGCCTTCGACATCAGAGCGACCAGCCGCTTGAACCGGCTTTATGTCGAACTTCTGAAGGACAACCCCTCATGGGGCACGGCGGAACGTCGCCACGATATGAACCACTTCCTGGCGCGGCTGATCTTCTGCTTTTTCGCCGAGGACACCGGCATCTTCAACGGAACCGGCCTGTTCATCGATACTATCGCGCAGATGAGCGCGAAGGACTCATCCAATACCCATGAGGTGATCGGCGAACTGTTCCGTGCGATGAACACAAAGATCGATGATCGGGCGAGTGCCCGGATGCCCCGATGGACCGATTCCTTTCCCTACGTCAATGGCGACCTGTTCTCGGGCAGCCTGGACGTGCCGCATTTCAGCCGGATCGCGCGTTCCTATCTCCTCCATATTGGCAATCTGGACTGGACTAAGATCAACCCGGACATCTTCGGTTCGATGATTCAGGCTGTCGCGGAGGACGAGGAGCGCGGCGCGCTTGGCATGCACTACACGAGCGTGCCAAACATCCTGAAGGTGCTCAATCCGCTATTCCTCGACGACCTGCGCGAGAAGCTTCAGGAGGCTGGCGACAATAACCGCATGCTTTTGAATCTGCGTAACCGCATGGCACGAATTCGAGTGTTCGATCCGGCCTGCGGTTCTGGAAATTTTCTTGTCATCGCCTACAAGGAAATGCGCGCGATTGAGGCCGAAATAAACACGCGGCGCGGCGAAGTGAATCGGCACTCCGAAATCCCCAAGACGAACTTTCGCGGGATCGAGTTGCGCGACTTTCCTGCGGAAATCGCACGTCTCGCGCTCGTCATCGCCGAGTTTCAATGCGACGTGCTCTATCGCGGGCATAGGTTAGCATTGGCCGAATTTTTGCCGCTTGATAAGCAGAATTGGATTACCTGTGGCAACGCTCTGCGGCTGGACTGGCTAAGCATCTGCCCACCGACGGGAATGGGTGTGAAATTTCGAGCGGATGACTTGTTTAGTACGCCGCTCGATCAGGCGCAGATCGACTTCGAGAACGAGGGAGGCGAAACCTATATTTGCGGCAATCCGCCTTACTTGGGTAGCAAATGGCAGACTGACAGCCAAAAATCTGATCTTGATCTTATCTTTGCGGCTCGACTGTCTGGATGGAAGTCTCTTGACTACGTTTCAGCTTGGTTTTTGAAGGCCGCCGAATATGGCAACAAGACAGAAGCAGCATCGGCTTTCGTAGCAACAAACTCAATTTGCCAAGGCGCGCATGTGCCACTCCTATGGCCGCTCATTGCCAAGCTCGATCACGAGATCTTCTTCGCGCACACAAGTCTAAAGTGGGCGAACCTCGCAAGTCATAACGCCGGTGTCACAGTTGTAATTGTAGGAATAAGTCTGCGTGGGAAAAAGAGAAAGCGAATCTTTTCCGAGGACGACCGGGGACAGGCTATCTCGCGCGACGCAGCGGAGATCAACGCTTATCTTCTGCCCGCTCCTCAAGTCTACGTGGAAGCCGTGCGCGCGCCGCGTAGTGGCTTGTCAGAAATTGCTGATGGCAGCGGGCCTTTGGACGGGGGCCACTTGCTCCTGACAAGAGAGGAGCGGGATGCCCTGCTGACAGACTATCCCCAGGCAGCACACTTTGTGCGACTCTTTCTTGGTTCAACCGAGATAGTCAATGGCAATCAAAGATGGTGTATATGGATTGAGAACGACAGGCTTGATGAAGCCAACAAAATCCCTCCACTTCGCAAGAGAATCGACGACGTTAGGAAGTTCCGCGAAGGGGCTGGGACTCGTGCAAAAACGGCCATTGGAAGACCTCACCGCTTCGCCTGGATAAATCAACCGAGACAGCAACAGATCGCAGTGCCGAAAGTCGTTTCGGAGCGTCGCCCTTACATCACGGCTCAATTCCTTGATGCGCAAACGGTCATCAGCAATAGGGCGTGCATATTACTCGATCCAGAGCTTTTCGAGTTTTCGATTATGTCATCCAAATTGCATTGGCTATGGATTGCGACGGTTTGCGTTCGGATGCGGACGGACCTGTCGTACTCCGGCACAATCGGCTGGAATAACTTTCCGGTGCCGACCCTAACTGACAAGAACAAGGCCGACCTCACGCGGTGCGCCGAGGACATCTTGCTGGCGCGTGAACACCATTTCCCCGCAACCATCGCCGATCTCTACGATCCCGATAACATGCCCGCCGACCTGCGAGCGGTGCATGAGCGCAATGACGAGGTGCTGGAGCGCATTTATATCGGCCGCCGCTTCAAGAACGACACCGAGCGACCGGAAAAGTTGTTCGATCTCTATACTAAGATGACCGCTTCGGCGGGACCCGCCGGGAAACGAAAGACAGAGACACGCGCATGACCATTGAAGCGAAATCAGTTCCATCCATTTCGGTTTCGTACGCCCGAAATGGCAGTTCGACAAAGGCCAATGCACTCGGCATGCGCCCGATGCAGGAGCGTGCATACGAAAAGCGAGGCGAGCAATACCTGCTGATCAAATCTCCGCCAGCGTCGGGAAAGAGCCGCGCCCTCATGTTCATAGCGCTCGACAAGCTCCGGAATCAAGGGCTTAAACAGGCGATTATCGTCGTGCCGGAGAAAGCCATAGGCGCCAGCTTCCATGACGAGCCGCTGACCAAGTTCGGATTTTGGGAAGACTGGCGCGTGGAGCCAAGATGGAATCTTTGCAACGCACCAGGCGATGACAACGGCGGAAAGGTAAAGTCAGTTGGGGCATTTCTTGAGAGCGCCGACAAGGTGTTGGTATGCACGCACGCGACGTTCCGCTTCGCCGTCGACGAGTATGGCGTGGAGAAATTCGACGACCGACTGATCGCTGTGGACGAGTTTCACCACGTTTCGGCCAATCCAGATAACAAACTCGGCCTGCATCTTGGCAAGTTGATCGCCCGTAACCGCGTGCATATCGTTGCAATGACCGGCTCTTACTTCCGCGGTGACGCCGAAGCCGTGCTCGCCCCGCAGGACGAGGCGACCTTCGACAGCGTCACCTACACCTACTACGAACAGCTGAACGGCTACGAGTATCTGAAGCAGCTCGACATCGGGTACTTCTTCTATAGCGGCTCCTACGTCGACGACATCCTGAACGTGCTCGACGTGGCCGAAAAAACCATCATCCATATCCCGAACGTTAATTCGCGAGAGAGCACCAAGGACAAAATCAAGGAAGTCGAGCACATCATCGGGGCACTGGGCGAGTGGCAAGGGGTCGACCCCGCCACAGGGTTCCAGCTCGTCAAAACCCCGCAAGGCCGTATTCTGCGGATCGCCGACTTGGTCGACGATGATCCCGCCCGACGCGACCGGGTTTCTGCCGCGCTGAAAGACCCGCAACAGAAGGAAAACCGGGACTACGTGGACATCATCGTCGCCCTCGGTATGGCGAAGGAAGGCTTCGATTGGATCTGGTGCCAGCACGCGCTGACGGTCGGCTATCGGTCGAGCCTGACTGAAATAGTGCAGATCATTGGTCGCGCGACCCGCGACGCACCGGGCAAAACCCGCGCGCGCTTTACGAACCTGATTGCCGAGCCGGACGCATCCGAGGAAGCGGTCACTGAGGCGGTAAACGATACTTTGAAGGCCATCGCCGCGAGCTTGCTTATGGAGCAGGTCCTTGCGCCCCGCTTCGAGTTCAAGCCAAAACACCAGGAGAGCGGACCTACCCCCGGCTTCGATTACGGCAAAAGCGGTTATGACCCCAATAAGTGCAATGTCGGCTTCAACGAGCAGACTGGGCAGTTCCAGATCGAGATTAAAGGGCTCGCCGAACCCAAGAGCACGGAAGCGTCGCGCATCTGCCAAGAAGATTTGAACGAGGTTATTGCGGCCTTTGTTCAGGACAAGACCGCTCTTGAACGTGGTCTGTTCGACGACGAGCTGGTGCCCGAGGAGCTAACGCAAGTGCGCATGGGCAAGATCATCAAAGACAAATACCCGGAGCTTACCGATGAAGACCAGGAGGCGGTGCGCCAGCGCGCCATTGCCGCTCTCAATCTGACACAACAAGCCAAGCAGTTTTCGCTAGGCGGCGGGGACAACATCGAGGAGACCGCCAACACGGCCCTGGTCGACGGCGTGCGCAGGTTTGCCATGGATGTACGCGAACTCGACATCGACCTGATTGACCGCATTAACCCATTCGGCGAAGCTTACGCGATCCTCGCAAAGACCATGAGCGAGGATAGCCTGAAGCAGGTTGCCGCAGCCATCGTTGCCAAGCGTACGAGTTTGACGCCGGAGGAGGCGAAAGAGCTTGCTGTGCGTGCCTTCAAGTTCAAAAAGGAACGGGGACGGCTCCCCTCGCTCACCTCGCAGGATGCCTGGGAAAGGCGGATGGCCGAAGGCGCCGCGGCCTTTGTCCGCTACAAGGATGAGGGTCGCTATGAGTGACATAGACCTCGACGAACTGCGCTCGGAACTGGGCGACTTCGCGGAACCGGAGAAGAAAGGCGGACGCTTGCCGCGCGAGGAGCGCATCATCGCCGGGTTCGAGGAGATACAGCAGTTTGTTGAGAGACACGGTCACGCCCCGCAACACGGGGAAGATCGCGACATTTTCGAACGGATGTATGCCGTGCGCCTTGACCGGCTGCGCGCGCTTGAGGAGTGCCGTTCGCTGCTCGCTTCACTTGATCCTCAGGGGCTGCTATCCGGCACCGAAATTGTCGCAGCGACTTCGACGGAGACGCCCAATGACGACGAACTACTGGCCGAACTACAGGGAGCGGCGGGCGCGGGCGGCATCACCGAGCTACGGCATGTCCGCAAGAGCGTTGACAAACGTGCAGCCGAGGAGATCGCCAATCGCACGGTGTGCGAGGACTTCGAGAAGTTCAAGCCGTTTTTCGAACGGGTGCAGAGAGAACTGAAATCCGGCATCCGTAATACTCTCCCCGTCCAGACTATGGACGAGATCAAGATGGCCGAAATTCAGCAGGGCGAATACTTCATTGTTCAGGGACAGATCGCCTACGTCGCCGAGGTAGGCGAGCGTTTCAGAACGCAATATGACCGTCGTGATAGCCGGTTGCGTGTTATCTACGACAACGGAACCGAGAGCAATTTGCTGATGCGTTCCTTCCAGCGAGCCCTTCACCGCGATTCAGCAGGACGGCTCATCACCAATCCCGACACGGGGCCGCTGTTCGCCGAGGAACCTGCTGACGACGATCTGGCAACCGGCACAATCTATGTTCTGCGTAGTAAATCTGACCATCCGGTTGTTGCGACAAACCGCGATGTTCTGCACAAGATCGGCGTCACAGGGAGTAAGATCGAGACACGCATCGCCAACGCGAAACTGGACCCGACCTTCCTGATGGCGGACGTGGAAGTCGTCGCCACTTATGAGCTCTATAACGTCAATAGAGTTAAGCTCGAAAATGTGATTCACCGTGTGTTCGATCCCGTGCAGTTGGATATTGAAATCATAGATCGCTTCGGTAACCCGGTCAGGCCGCGCGAATGGTTTCTCATTCCTGTTTTTGTTGTCAACGAAGTGGTTGAGCGCATCAAGGATGGGACAATCACCCAATACGTTTATGACCCGGCAGCAGCGCGTCTGGTGAAGGCATCATCCTGACCTGATAGACGCTCTGGCAGCTCTCACTGGCGTGCAAGTGGGAACCGTCGAAGGATAACACCCATGGCGAATAAAAGGCGAATATGGTAGCCTGCGACTAGGCTGATCCTTGCGACTTCGCCGACAAGGTAAGGGGCCGGAAAGGGAAGCCGTGTTGAGGCCTGCATGTCGGTCATAATTCTGGCTTTCCGTGTTGACAGAAAACTGGCTATCCGCCTATACTCCTTTAGGGATCAAGAACATAACCGCCTCGAATTGCTCTGGAGAGAGGAGCCGCCTGCATCATGGAAGAAGCGAAGGCAACAACACCACGCAAGGGCAGGGAGAAATCGCCATCAACTGCGGTGGGCACTGAAACCCTCAATTTTAAGGTCACATCGGAATTCAAAAAAGAGTTCAAAGGGTACGCTGTCAACCAAGGCGTGACCATGGTCGAATTGCTGAAGGAGGGCTTTGAGCTAAGCAAGCGAAAGCGAAAACAGTAATGGCCGCAATTAATAATACTTCTAGCATCCGGCCGAGCGCTATGTCCCCGATCCAAGCGGCGAGGGCGCTGTTGTCGCTCCGGCAAGACGGGCCGCTATGAGCATTAACACGGAGAAAAACTGGCGAAAGGAATTCGGCATCGAAGACGCCGGACCAAAGACCTTCTTCGCTAGCAAGACGGATTTGAGTGCCCATGGAGCAGATGCTTCGCAGAGCCACGTCGTCCGCCGCGCCTTTGACCTGTTAAGGCTCGACGGGGTTCTCTGCGCCGAGAGCACTCCGCTTGTCTATTTCAAGCAGGTGAAGAGAATCGAGGCGGCAGAGGTTAGCCGAATTCATCGTAAATTTTGGAACCATGGCGGCGCCCCAATCCTGGTGCTCATTGCGCCGGATGAGGTCCATGTATATTCGGCTCTCATAAAGCCGACTCCCCGGGCGGACCCAAGTAGCAACTCTCCTGGCTTGGTGGAAACGCTGGAACGAGCCTCTTCGGCCTTGCGGGAATTCCTGCCCGCCGTCGAGTCCGGCGAGTTCTTCCGCCGACATCCGAACTCGTTCAACCCGGCACACCGCGTGGATCGGGACCTGCTTGACAATCTTCAAGCGACGCGGGAAAAGCTCGTCGCCTCATCAACCGGAACCGATGCTACAGTGCCAGATGCCCTCCTTTGCCGGCTCGTTTTTGCATGCTACCTCTTTGATCGCGAGATCGTTGGACAGTCCTACTTGGAAGCCCTCGGCTTGAAGGGCGCCCGCCACCTGCGGGACGTACTCGGCTTCCAACCGAGGACCAAAGCTAAGAAGGGCCTCTACGACCTCTTCCAGAAACTTGGCAAGGACTTCAATGGCGATCTGTTCAGCGATAACCTTGACGCGGAAGCCAGGCTAGTGCCAGTGTCCTACATCGACCCCTTGGATGAGTTTTTTCGCGCGACCGACGTTTCAACTGGCCAGGCGTCATTCTGGCCCTACGATTTTGCCGCTATCCCAGTGGAGGCGATTAGTGCGATCTATGAGAGATTCCTAAAAGGCTCGGAAAAACGCGAAGGCGCATTTTATACACCGCGATTTCTTGCTGAACTTGTCCTCGACGTGGCACTTGCCCCCATGCCGTCATTGCTTGATCATCGCTATCTCGACCCAGCGTGCGGGTCAGGCATCTTCCTGGTCGGTCTTTTCAATCGAATGGCTGAGGAATGGAAGCAGGCTAATTCGGATGCCCGAAATGATCGTCGGGCACGGGAGCTGAGGAAAATCCTTTGCAGCAGTCTCCACGGGGTGGATATCAATCCCACGGCCTGCAGAATCACCGCCTTCAGCCTTTATTTGGCCTATCTAGATCAACTTTCCCCGCGTGACATTCAGGAACTCCAGCACAAGGGACACAAGTTACCGAGGCTGGTCCATTATTCGAAAACCCAAGCTAATGAAGAGATTGAAGGCAATATCTGGTGTGGCGATTTCTTCGCTGACAACGCACAATATCTCGCCGATGCCGATCTGGTTATCGGTAATCCGCCGTGGGGCAGCACGGCCGTCGGGGGTACTTCAGCCGCGAAATGGTGCGCCCATCCCGATCATCGATACCCTGTCCCCGATAAGCAGATCTCGGCAGCGTTTGTTTGGAAAGCCGCGCACCACGTGGCGGATAGTGGGAGAGTCTGCCTCGTATTGCCGCACGGCACGTTATTTAATCACAGCACGACGGCTCTGGATTTCCAGAGGACTCTGTTCAAACGCTACGCAGTAGACCACGTTCTCAATCTCGCTGACTATCAGTTTTTTCTATTTGAGGAGGCTCG
>Ga0181529_10007809_pt1 | contig 10572 bp, 8 predicted proteins | sample PEATcosm2014_Bin_36_FD_119763 | JGI IMG/M metagenome (GOLD analysis project Ga0181529, IMG submission 119763) | Peatland microbial communities from MTU Mesocosm Facility, Houghton, MI, USA - PEATcosm2014_Bin10_30_metaG | ecosystem: Environmental > Terrestrial > Soil > Wetlands > Peat | place... | reverse complement strand
GCCGCTCTGGGAAACGGCTGGATGCTCCTGGCCCGAGACGAAGCCGAGGCCATGGCCGCCGCGGAGCGCTTCGCCCCGGAGCACCTGGAACTCCTCGTGCCGGAACCGCGAAGGTGGGCAGCCTCGATCGCCAACGCGGGGGCCGTCTTCCTCGGCCCGGGCTCGGCCGAAGTCCTCGGAGACTACGGAGCCGGCCCGAACCATTGCCTGCCCACGGGAGGGGCCTCCCGCTTCTCGGCCGGCCTCTCGGTCCTTACCTTCCTCCGCGCCAGGACTTGGCTCGAGATGGACGTCCCGTCGGCCGGCGGGAGCGGGACTCTCGCCGGCGATGCGGGGTCTTTAGCCGCGGAGGCATCGGCATTCGCCCGCATCGAGGGGCTCGAGGGCCACGCGCGGGCCGCGGAGCTCCGATCGGCGGGTCCGAACCGTCCGGCGAAGCCGCTTGAATAATTCGGCCGGGTACGTATCATAGCGGCCGGAGGTTCATCGATGGCAGAGGAAAGGCACCTCTATCTAGTAGTCCACCCGAATCATTCGCTCGTCGCGTCGCAGCTCGACGCCGAGCGCTTCATCAAGCACTACGTCAGGGAGTCGGCGCGCTATTTCGAGGGCAAGCTCGTCTTCGTCGAGCTGGATCCCGATTTCCGCCATCCCTATTTCGACGTCGCGGGCGCCTACGCGCAGCTGAAGCCCCACGAGGACGGAAGCCCCAAGGCGACGAAATTCGTATCGAGCTACCGCGTCCTCGAGCACGTGGACTTCGACGCGATGGGCACTCTCTATCTCAGCGACGCCTCGGGGGGCTACGTCGCCCTGGAGCCTTCCCCTTCCGGTCCCGCCGCGGGGAGCGCCGACGACGGCGAGGAGCTCCGCGTGATCCTCGAGGTCGATCCGGTCAAGTTCATCGTGCTCACCCGGCTCGGCCTCTCCGAATACGCGCGCTTCGCGACCGAAGGCGCCAATTCGAAGGGCGCGCCGAAGATGCTCTACACCGAACTCGACGTCTCCGTGGACGACTTCATCCGCGAGACCGAGGAGAGCCCCTACGTGACCAGCTTCTTCCCCGGGATCCATCCCGAGCGCCTGCGCGCCGCTATCCGAGAGCTGCGCAGGTCGCCGAGCAAGGACGTCAAGGGCATCTCCCTCTATTGTCCCCTCGATCGCATCTCGTACAAGCTTCTGCGGAGCGGTTTCGTCTTCGCCTCCCCCGAGCTGGTCAAGTTCTATCCCCTCCTCTCGCTGGACGAAGTCGAGAGGCGCTATTATAAATTCTGGAAGAACATGTAGCGCCGCGATAGCCGAAGGCCCGGCGAATCGTCGGGACTTCGGCCAAGGAGCATGAAATGAAGAAGAACAGCGTATCCTCAGGGGACGCGCCGAAGGCGATCGGTCCCTATTCCCCGGCGGTAATGGCCGACGGGATCTTGTACTGCTCCGGCCAGCTCGGCTTGGATCCGGTCTCGGGCGAGCTCGCGGCGGGCGTGAAGGCCCAGGCGGAGCGCGCGATCCTGAATCTTGAAGCCCTCCTCGCCGCGGCGGGGCTCGGCCTCGGCGACGTCGTGAAGACCAGCATCTTCCTCGCGGACATGGCCGATTTCGCCGTCGTCAACGAGGTCTACGCCTCGCGCTTCGCGGCACCCTACCCAGCGCGATCCACCGTCCAGGTGGCGGCCCTCCCCAAGGGCGGCCTCGTGGAGATCGAAGCCGTGGCGATCGGAAAATAGTCCGCTTTACAGCTCGAAAAATGGCGGCTACACTGCCGCAATGAGATCCATCGAAGGCAAGACCGCGGTCGTCACTGGCGGAGCGGGCGGCATAGGTCGGCTCCTCGCGTTCGGCCTCGCCGAGCGCGGCGCGAAGGTAGTGGCATGGGACCTCGACGAGGCCGCGCTGGAACGGCTCGAGGCGGAGGCGCGCGAGCGGAAGCTCGATATCCATGGCCTGCGCTGCGACGTCTCGAATCGAGCGGAGGTCTATTCGCGCGCCGAGGAGACCGCCGAGCGCTTCGGGCATGTCTGGCTGCTGGTGAACAACGCGGGCATCGTTTCGGGCAAGAAGTTCCTCGAAACGCCGGACGAGCGGATAGAGAAACTGATAGCGGTCAACGTCATGGCGGCTTTCTGGACGACCAAGGCCTTCCTCCCCGGCATGATCGGGCGCGGCGAGGGGCATATAGTCACGATCGCGTCGGCGGCCGGCATCATCGGGACGACCGGTCTCGCCGATTACAGCGCGAGCAAGTTCGCAGCCTTCGGCTTCGCGGAGGCGATAAGGATGGAACTCAGAAAGTCGCGCGCCCCCGTGCGCACGACGGTCGTCTGCCCCTTCTTCATCGATACCGGCCTCTTCGAGGGCGTCAAGACCCGCGTCCCCTTCCTCCTGCCCATACTCAAGCAAGATTACGTCGCCAAGCGCATCCTCGGCGCGATAATCAAGGGCAAAAAGCGGCTAGTCCTCCCCTTCTTCGTCTATTCGGTCTGGATCCTCAGGCTCTTCCCGGTGGGTTTCCTCGACGCGATGGCCGATTTCTTCGGCGTAAGCTCCAGCATGGACGATTTCACGGGGCGCCGGAATGGCTGACGGGAACGATTCCCCGATTCTCTACAATCCGATGCGCTTCATGCCCGTCTCGTCGTAGCGCGTACCCGCGACCATCGCGGGCGGCACCAGCGAGGCGAGCTCGGCGACTCCGTCCTCGCCCAGCGCGATCTCGGTGGCCTTGATATTGTCGCGGAGATAGGACAAGCGGCGGGTCCCCGGAATCGGCACGATGTCCTCGCCCTGGGCGAGGACCCAGGCGAGGGCGAGCTGGGCGGCCGTCGCCTTCCTTCGGGTCGCGAAGGCCTCTACTTTATCCACGAGCGCCCTGTTCCTGGCGAAGTTCGCCCCGCTCATGCGCGGGTTCACCGAGCGGAAGTCCCTGGCGGTGAAATCGCCGCGGTCCTTGAAGGTCCCGGTCAGGAAGCCGCGTCCGAGCGGGCTGTAGGCGACGAAGGCTATGCCGAGTTCCCGGCAGGTCGGCAGTATTTCCGCCTCGACGTCCCGGGTCCAGAGCGAGTACTCCGTCTGGAGAGCCGTAATCGGATGGACCTTGCATGCCCGCCTGATGGTCGCCGGACCCGCCTCGGAGAGCCCCAGAAAGCGTACCTTCCCCGCCTTGACGAGCTCCGACATGGCTCCCACCGTCTCCTCTATAGGCACCTGCGGATCAACGCGATGCTGGTAGTACAAGTCGATATGGTCGAAGCCGAGCCGCTTCAGGCTCATGTCGCAGGCGGCCTTGACGTACTCGGGCCGGCCGTTTATCCCCAGGTGCGAGCCGTCGAGTCCGCGCATGTTCGCGAACTTGGTGGCGATCGTGACCTTGTCCCTCAGGCGGCCGCGGAAGGCCTGCGACAGCAGCATCTCGTTGTGGCCGGCCCCGTACATGTCCGCCGTGTCGAAGAAGGTGATGCCGAGGTCTACGGCCTTCCTCAGCAGTTCCACCGACGCGGCGTCATCAGAGGGCCCGTAGAATTCGGACATGCCCATGCAGCCGAGCCCGATCGCGGAGACTCTGATGCCGCTCTTGCCGAGGACTCGATTTTTCATAAACTCTGTTCCTCCTGGTCTTTTCCTTAAATTACTGCTAGGAGGGCAGATAGGCTACAAGATTGCGGATGAGACGCATCCGAGAGAGAAGTACGATACGATCTTCCGCGACGGATCGTTCATCGTTCGCGCCTCGCCCCGCTATTCGATGGAAATACCGAAAGGTTCCGAGAGGAGGCCGAAGATGACGGGCTCTAAGGCGATGAGGCCGGCCGCCGCGCTCGTGGCGCGCGATCTCCGAGCCAGGCCGAATGCGGTCGAGCGCGAGACGGGGGCCGCTCCGGGCGCGAGCCCCGCCCCGGAAGGCAGAGACAGGAATTCGTCGAGGAGGATCGCGTAGTCGGGCGCGGGGAAGGCTTCGGAAAAGCCGCCCGGCGCGGAGACGCCGACGACGCGATAGAGCCGCAGGGTGCCCGGTCCTTCGGCCTCGGGCGAGGCGGCGAGGCTCGCCAGGAAAGCCAAGGGCCCCGCGAGGTCGAGGCTCTCGGCCGAAAGGGCCATGGCGTCCGAGCGAAGGCTCAGTTCCCGGACGACGGGGATGGAATCGCGCCCGGGCATCTCGAAATGGCCCCTGGAAAGCGAGGGTCCGACCTCGTAGGGCAGGAAATACGCGATTTTGTGATCACGATCCGTCGGCGCGGGGCTGAGGGGAAGCCAGCCCGCGAGGGCGAGGCGGAGGAAGCAGAGGACGGCCAGGCAGACCGCGGCCGCGGGCAGGCCGGCGGCAAGGGGCAGTAGACCTGAAGCGAGGGCGGCCACGGCGACGAATGCCGCCCAGGGGAGGAGTGCCCCCCTCCCTGCGACGACGCCTCCTCCGTCTCCCGCGCCGAGCGCCGCGTTCCCCATGGACTGGGCCAGAGCGGCCTTGTCGGAAAGCACAAGGAGGCCCGCCAAGGCGAGAATCCCGAGGCTCAGGAGGATCAGGACGCGGGCGACACGGCGAGAGCCCGCCCGTCGCGTCCTTGCAAGGCTCGCCCGCGACGGGAAGAGGCAACGGATGGCCTGCCCCGCGGCTAGGCCGGAGAATAGGGCCGCCGCAGTCGCCCATGCGTAGGGATCCGTCTCAGAAACCATAGATCCGCGAATATTTTTCGTCGAGATAGGCCGCGAAATGCCTGGGATCGAGGCTGGTACCGGTGACTTGCCGAACCAGCTCCCCCGGAAGGTAGATGCTCCCCTCCTCATGGATTTTGGAGCGGAGCCAGCCCAGGATCGATGCCAGGTCGCCCGACTCGATGCGGTCGTCCCTATCGGGCATGTCCCGCTTCATGGCCGACCAGAATTGGGCGGCGTAGAGGTTGCCGAGGGCGTAGCTGGGGAAGTAGCCGAAGAGGCCCGCCGACCAGTGGACGTCCTGCAGGCAGCCGCGCGCGTCGTCGGGCGGAACCAGGCCGAGAAGCTCCTCCGTCTTCGCGTTCCAGGCTTCGGGGAGGTCCTTCACCGCGAGGCGACCGGAGATGAGCTCCGACTCGAGCTCGAAGCGAAGGATGATGTGGAGGCCGTAAGTCACTTCGTCGGCCTCGGTCCGTATCAGGGAAGGCGCGACCTTGTTGATCGCCCGCACGAAGGCCTCGAGGCCGACCCCGTCAAGGGGGCTCGAGGCGCCGCCGCCGCCCGCGAGTTCGGAGAGGCGGGCGTAGTTGTGCTTCCAGAACCTTTCGGAACGCCCTATCAGGTTCTCCCACATCCGGGATTGGGACTCGTGGACGGCCATGGAGACGGCGGCGTGGAGCCTGGTGCGCGCGAACTCCCGGCCCGGCGCGATCCCGAGTTCATAGAGCGCGTGCCCCGCCTCGTGGATGGTGGAGAAGAGGCTCGATACGAAGAAGTCCTCGATATACCTCGTCGTTATCCGCACGTCGTCCTCGCCCAAGGTCGTGGTGAAAGGATGGGCCACGACGTCCAACCTCCCGCGCCCGCGATCGTAGCTCATGATCCCCGTGAGCCATTCGCTGATGGCCGCCTGGCGGTCGGCGGGACAGGGTCGGCGGAGGAAGGAATCGTCCACTTGGGGCTCGGCCGCGATCTTCGCGAGAAGCGAGACCAGCTCTCCGCGCAGGCCGGCGAAGATCTCGGCTATCGAGGACTCCGTGCTGCCCGGTTCGAAGAGGTCCAGGAGGGCGTCATACGGCATGCCTCCCGGGGCGAGGCATGCCGCCTGCCTTTTCTTGAGCTCTACCATGCGCTCCATGTGGGGAGCGAACGCGGGAAAGTCGTTCTCGGCTCGGGCCTCGATCCAGGATGCCTGCGAAAGGCTGGTCTCGCGCGCGAGCTCGGCTACGAGATCGGTGGGGAGCTTCGTATTCATGTCGTAGTCCCTGCGCAGGACGCGGAGGTAGGCCCTCTCCCTCGCGTCGAGGGGAGCGCCTTCCGAGGTCTCGCCATCCGGCGCGCCCGTCGGGGACGCGGTCGTGGAGCCGAGAGCGGCGAGGAGATCGCCTATCTCCGGCGATACGGACTTTTCGTGCGCGACAGTCTCGATGAGGGCGACCTGCTCCGACCTCTCGGCGACGGCCTTGGCCGGCATATAGGTCTCCTGGTCCCAGCCGAGGAGGGCGGCGATATGGCCGAGGAGGCCGAGCTCGCGGTCGATCTCGACGAGTCGCGTCAGTTCCTTTCGCATTCCTTCTCCTTGATCTCCGGGAATCCTAGCATCGCGCATCGCGGGGGACAAGGCTTGTCCCGTCGGCCGCAGGCCAACTATTATCGCGGGATATGGAGGCCACCGATGTTCCTCCGCGAGCTCGGCCAATCGATAAGGGTCCTGAAGGGGGCGGGCGCCCAGGCGACGGCGCGCCTGGCCAGGCTGGGCGTCTACTCGGTCGCCGACCTGCTCCTCGACTATCCCCGCGACTACGACGACCGCACGAGTTTCGTCCCCTTCGCGGACTTCGCGAAGGAGCCGCGGGTCCGGAGCCTCGCCGAAGTCCTCGACCACGAGTGGTTCGGCTACGGGAGGATGAGGACCTTGAAGGTGAGAGTTCGCGACGAGACGGCGACCGCGGTCCTCGTCTGCTTCAACCGACCCTTCCTCGAGGCCCAGCTGCCGATAGGCGCCCGCATCGTCGTCACGGGCAAGTTCGCCTACCGCTACGGAGACATCCAGTCCTCCTCCTTCGAAGTCGAGCCCCTCGGCGAGGACAAGGCGCCCGCTTCCGGCATCCTGCCGATCTATCCCTTGACCGAGGGTCTAAGCCAGGCTCAGGTCAGGCGGTTCGTGAAGGCCGCCCTGGTCGAATACGGATCGAAGGTCGAGGAGGAGATGCCCTCGGCCCTCCGCGAGCGCAGGTCCCTCATGTCGAAGCGCGAATCGCTGCGCGCGGTCCATTTCCCCGTCGGGCACGACGAGCTCGCCGCGGCGCGCGCGAGCCTCGTCTTCGAGGAGCTCTTCTACTTCCAGGTCGCGGTCGCGCGGCGGGCGATGCGCCGCCGCGAGGTGCAGATAGAGCGGCGCGCGCCGCGGGGGCTTCTCAAGCGGCGCCTCGTGGAGCGCCTGCCCTTCGAGCTCACGAGCGGGCAGATCGAATCGGCCGCCGAGATCGCGGCCGACATGGCCTCTCCCCGGCCCATGGCCCGACTCCTCCAGGGCGACGTCGGCTCGGGCAAGACCCTCGTCGCCTTCCTCGCCTGCCTCGACGCGATCGAGGCGGGGGGGCAGGCGGCCATCATGGCGCCCACCGAACTGCTCGCGAGGCAGCACGCCGCCACGGCCGCGCGCCTCCTCGAGCCCCTCGGCGTCCGTCTCGCCTTCCTTTCGGGCAATGTCGAGGACGCGGCGCGGCCTCCCCTGCTCGCCGCCGTCAAGTCAGGCGAGGTGGATCTCGTCCTGGGGACCCAGGCCCTCTTTTCCGACGACGTCGAATACAAGCGTCTCAGATTGACGGTGGTCGACGAGCAGCACCGCTTCGGCGTCCTTCAGCGACTCGCGCTGTCGCGCAAGGGGCCCGTACCCGATCTCCTCTTGATGACCGCCACGCCGATACCCCGGACCTTGGCGCTGACCGTGTTCGGCGACCTATCGGTCTCCGCGATCCGCACCATGCCGCCCGGCCGGAAGCCCGTCGTCACTCATCTGGCCAAGACGGGCAACGAGACCAAAGTCTACGACTTCGTCCGGCGGCTCCTCGCGGCGGGGCGACAGGCCTATTTCGTCTATCCTCTCATAGGCGAGTCGGACAGGCTCGAGCTGAAGAACGCGATAGCGATGGAGGAGAGGCTGAAGACCGAGATCTATCCCGAGTTCAGGGTCGGCCTCATCCACTCGCGGCTCAAGGAGGACGAGAAGCGGGCCGCGATGGACGCGTTCTCGAAGGGGGAGCTCTCGGTCCTGGTGGCGACGAGCGTCGTGGAAGTCGGCGTCGACGTGCCCAACGCCGCGGCGATGGTAGTGGAGCACGCCGAGCGATTCGGCCTCGCGGCCCTGCATCAGCTCCGCGGCCGCGTCGGGCGAGGCGGCGACCAATCCTATTGCTTCCTGGTCTATTCGGAAGACGCGACCGACGATGCCAAGTCCAGGCTCAAGGCGATGCTCGGAACGAGCGACGGATTCGCGCTCGCCGAGGAAGACCTTCGCATCCGCGGCCCGGGGGAGATAGCTGGTACGGCCCAGTCCGGGTACCTGAGGTTGACCATAGCCGACCCCATCCGAGACGCGCTTGTCCTGGAAGAGGCGCGCGCCGAGGCTTTTGCGATGCTTGAATCGGACCCCGGACTCCTGGATCCGCATAACGCGCCCGTGCGGGAGGTCCTCGCCAGGGCCGATCCCTTCGGCGAAGCCCCCGACTCCTGAGGGCCTTAGCCTGAGGCCCTAGCGCCTGCTTGCCGGCTTGGCGCCTTTTTGGGGAGCCGGCTTTCCGGCCGGGACTCTCCCGGGAGCGGCCTTGGACCGCGCGACGGTCGGCTTGGCGGGCTTCGGCCTCGGCTTCGCCGCCTTGGATTTCGCGGGCGCGGGTCGCGCCGCGGACGGCCGCGCGGCTTTCGACGCGGGATCCGCTCGGGATCGCTTTAACCCTTCGACGGCCTCCCGGCCGCGCGAGAGCACGGATTCGGCGCGCAGGAGGTACTCGACCATCTTTCCCTGCGAAGCGCGGGCGCCAAGGAGAGATTCGACTCTGCTGAGCTTGCGTCTCATGTATTGGATCGACGGAATCGTGGCGCCGAATCGCTCGGCAAGCTGCCAGTCCTTCTGCTCGTAGCGTCCGTCGGAGTCCTTGCGGTTGAGGCCGAGGAACTCGGTCACGAGTGCCTGGTCCCAGCGCACGGAGGCGCCGCCTGAATAGTCGTGCGCGGCGAGGCGCTTCCGCGTGCGCTCGGCGGAGCCCTCCATTTTCTTGCGCTTCCAGTAGGGGTGGCGATTGCGAGCCCTGAGGATGTCCTCTTTCGTATAACCCGTCGCCTCCATCCAGCGCCTCGCGAGCTTCGCCTTGGCGGCGGGGCTGAGCCGGGCTTTGAGCGAGCGGTCGATGTAATCCTCGGGCGTCTTGGACCCGAGGATGGAGGCTTCCGTCTTGGTCATACCCCAATAATAGTATCGGGCGGCCGTCAATGCAAATTCTCGGGGAGAATACGGCGATCGGTTGCGCCCATCGCGTGGATCAGACTTTGCGCCAGGCCGCGGCTACGAAGCCTTTCTTCCGCTTCCGGCCGAGGAGCTTCCATGCCGCGGAGCCGACAGGCCTGCGTTTCTCGAGGCGAGTCATTTCCGTGGGCGAGCAATAGGCGAGATAGAGCCCTCCGGGGCGGAGGAGGCGTCCCGCCAGGTCCCAGGCGGGGCCCGTCCAGTCGCGTTCGGGGACCACATCGGGGCTTTCGATCATGAGGTCGAAGGACCCCGCGGTCAGATCGACCGCGTTCAACGCATCGAGGGTCCTGTATTCCGGCCGCGACCGGCCGGGCAGCGAGGACAGATTGATCCCCGCTGCCCGGAGGGAAAGCTCGTCGCGCGAGGCCGCCGTCACGCTCTTCAGGCCGAGCGCGCGCGAGGCCCAGACGGCCATGTGGCCGACGCCCGGTTCCATGAACAAAGCGTCGCCGAAGGCGAGGCCCTCGCAGACCCGCGAGGCGAGCTCCGCGGCGACGGAGCTGCCATAGCCCGCCGTATCGAACTCGGGGAGGCCCCAGAAGCCGCGGGCGCGATAGCTGAGGTCGGCCAGCTTGAAGCGCGCCTCGCCGCGGATGTAGGCCGAGAGTTCGGGCCCCTCGGCCGCCTCGCCCGCCGCGGCGGCTTCGGCGACGGCATCGACGGCTCGGCCCGCGAGGCTCTCGGCGCGTCGCTCTACTACGACGGCCAGATGCATGCTTCCGCGCCCCGAGGCAACCATGGCGAGTCCGGCCCCGGCGATCCAGGCGGCCGTGGCCTCGGCAAGAGGCTTGACGATGACGATTCCGGCCCTCCCGCCCGGGACGAGGAGGGGAGAGCCGCGCTTTCCCGAGAGGCGGTCGAAGAAATAAGCCAAGACCGGGGCGCCGGCCTTGGCCGGGAGATTCGAGAGGACGAAGTCGTAAGGCCCCGCCTCGCGTCCATCCGCGAGGAGGCCCCATTCGACGCGCGGCGGAGCCCGCTCAATGCGGGCCTCCCCGGCATGGGGCTCCGTCCGGGCGGCGGCGCCGCGGAGCCTGTTGGCGATGCGGTTGCGTTCCGCGAACGCTACGGCGAGGCTGTCCCTGTCCCGGAGCAGCACTTCGGCCGCGGGGAAGGCCTTGGCGGCGCAAAGGCCGATGACCCCCACTCCGCAGCCCTCGTCCAGGATCCTGCGCGACGAAGCGAGGACCGGATCGCGCGCCACGGTCTTAAGGAGTAGCCGGGTCCCGGCATCGATGTCGAAGGAGGAGAAAAGGGCGTGGGAGAGATCGAAGCGAAGCGCGGCTCCGTTGAACTTGAAGTCGACCTTCTTGTTGACGTAACTGTCGAGATCAGTCACAAACGTAAGGATAGCAAAAAACCGACGGATAGATAAGAAAAGAAGCATGAAGTCAGACGCT
>Ga0181529_10007807_pt1 | contig 10578 bp, 10 predicted proteins | sample PEATcosm2014_Bin_36_FD_119763 | JGI IMG/M metagenome (GOLD analysis project Ga0181529, IMG submission 119763) | Peatland microbial communities from MTU Mesocosm Facility, Houghton, MI, USA - PEATcosm2014_Bin10_30_metaG | ecosystem: Environmental > Terrestrial > Soil > Wetlands > Peat | place... | reverse complement strand
GGTCCACTTGAGCGGGCGCGACGCCGAGGTCGCGCTCAAGCTGCTGGATCAGCTCGAAGACAACGACGACGTGCAAAACGTCTACTCGAATCTGGACGTCGACGAGTCGGAACTCGACGACGCCTAGCCGGGGCGATTGATTCGATGGCGGTGACCGGCCGCGTGCGTATCCTGGGCGTCGATCCTGGGTCGTTGCGCCTTGGCTACGGCGTGGTCGACCGCACGGGACCGGCGCACCTTTCGTACGTCGAGTGCGGGGTGATTTCCGCGCCCGCGGGTATGGACCGACCCGAGCGTTTGATGACCATCGGCCGCGGGTTGCGCGAGCTGGTCGCCGAATTGCGTCCCGACGAGGTTGCGATGGAACAGGCCTTCTATGGCAAGAACGTGCAAGCGACGCTGGCGCTGGGCGAGGCGCGCGGCATGGTCACGTTCATCGTGACCGATGTCGGGCTCACGGTGTCGGGCTACGCACCCGCTCGCGTGAAGCGGACCATCGTCGGGCACGGCGCTGCGACCAAGCAGCAGATTGGTTATCTCGTCCGCGCGCTTCTGTCGCTGCGGCGCGTGCCCGATCCCGACGCGGCGGATGCGCTCGCCATCGCCATCTGTCATGCCCGCCATCATGCGTTGGCCGCGCGCGAATCCGCTACGCGACCGGCGCGCCCGCGCCTTCGATGATGCGAGATTACCGATGTCCTCCAAGCTAAACCTCCGCCGGAAAAAGTGGGGCAAACGCAAAAAGACCATGCCCGCGAATGGAACCGTGGCCAGCGCGGTCGCGAAACACCAACAAGGCGAGATCGACGAAGCGGTGGTGATCTACCGGCAGGTCCTCGCAGCCGCTCCCGATCATGTCGACGCCTTGCACTTCCTCGGCGTGGCCGAGCACCAGAAAGGAAATTCGGAGAAAGCGCTCGAACACATCGGGCGAGCGCTCGCGTTGCTGCCGGATCAGCCCGACGCCCTCAACAACCGCGGCAATATCTTCAAGACGCTTGGCCGCCTCGACGAGGCCGAAGCCGACTACAAGCGCTCGCTTGTGCTGCGACCCAAGGATGCGAATGCGCTCAACAACCTGGGCACGGTCCAGCGACAGCGCGGCGATTTGGAGAACGCGGTGGCGACCTTCCGCGAGGTCATCGCGCTCAAGCCGGATCACGCGGGTGCATGGCAAAACCTCGGCAATGCGCTTGGGGGGCTTGACCGATTGGAGGAAGCCCTGGATGCCCATCGCGAGGCCATGCGACTCGCGCCTCAATCGCCTGATTCCTACCACCGATTGGGACTCACGCTTTGTACCATCGGACGTACCGAGGAAGGTTTCGAGGTCTATCGTCGGTGGGTGGCGCTTTTCCCCAACGACCCGCATGCGCGCCATTTCGCGGCTACATGTTTCGGAGAGAAAGCTCCGAGACGCGCCTCGGACGACTACGTGCGAACCGAATTCGACGGTTTTGCCTCCACCTTCGACACGACGCTGGCGCGCCTCGAGTACCGAGCGCCGACCCTGGTCGCCGAGGAAGTGGCGCGCATTTTCGGCCAGGCGCGGTCCTGCTTGGCCGTTCTCGACGCCGGCTGCGGAACCGGGCTATGCGGCCCACGGCTGCGGCCCCACGCAAGCTTCCTCTCGGGTGTAGACCTCTCGCCAGGCATGGTCGAACTGGCGCGCAAGCGCGGCGTGTACGACGCCCTCGTGGTCGAGGAATTGACGGCGCATCTGCGTCAGAACGAACGATCCAGTGACCTGATCGTTTCAGCCGACACGCTGGTGTATTTCGGCGATCTCGCGGAGGTCACCGCTGCCGCCGCGAAGGCGCTGCGTGCCGGGGGCGCATTGATCTTTACCGTCGAGCGCGCGACACCGGAAGCGGCGCCCGACGGATATCGCATCAACCCCCACGGCCGCTACAGCCACACCGGGGATTACCTTTTTCGCGTTCTTCGCGAGGCCGGTCTGGTCGACTCCACCCTCACCGAGGTTACCCTGCGCAAGGAAGCCGAGAAATGGGTCGACGGCTATCTGGTAAGCGCACGCCGGCCGACGATGGTGTCGAATGAATCTTCGGTCTAAACCTGAAACGCGACCCGCGCGCCCGCGCGTGCGATGATGCCGCCATGATTGCGAGCTTGCGTGGCGCTCTTCTGGAAAGTAGTCCGGATTCGGTCGTGATCGAAGCCGGCGGCGTGGGCTATGCGGTGACCGTTACCGCCGCCGCCCAGCGCGCTCTGCCGTCTTTAGGCTCGACCGCGTTTCTTCTCATCCACACGCATTCGGTTCAGGACGGACCGTTGCAGCTCTTTGGTTTCGTCGAGGCGGAAGAGCGTCGCGTGTTCCAGACCTTGCTCGGCGTGCAGGGCGTGGGGCCGAAGGTCGCCATCGCCATTATTTCGGGCCTGCCCACGGGCGAACTGGTGCGAGCCATCAGCGTGGGCGACATCGCGACCTTGACCAGGATCCGCGGCGTCGGACGCAAGATCGCCGAGCGCATGTCAGTCGAGTTACGCGACAAAATCGGCGGCGTCGTCGGTCAGGGAAATCAGGGCGGAGCCATGCCGTCTGGTTCGGTTCCGCCGGGGCGTATTGGCGAAGTTCATGGTGCCCTCACGGCGCTCGGCTACAAACCATCGGAGTTCGACGCCGTGTTGTCCAAGTTGGATGAAACCCAGCATCTCGCCGATCTAATCAAGCAAGCGCTGGCCGCGCTGAGGAGAAAGTAGTGGCACGCAAGCGGCACGACGATGGCGTGGCGGCGGTCCTGCCTGCGGCTGCGTCTGAATTGCCGGCGGAGAGCCTGGCCGAAAAAATCATCGACGGCCAAGCCTTGCCGGGCGACGATGAATCCGCGCTGCGCCCGCGCACCTTCGCGGAATTCATCGGGCAGCGCAAGGTGGCTGAGAATCTTGAAGTCTACGTCGCGGCTGCGAAGAAGCGCACGGGAACGCTCGATCACGTACTGCTTTCCGGACCTCCCGGGTTGGGCAAAACGACCTTGGCCCACGTCATCGCGCACGAAATGGGGACGGTCGCGCGCGTGACGTCGGGGCCGGCGCTCGAGCGCAAAGGTGACCTGGCCGGGATCCTTACCTCGCTCGGTCGCGGCGACGTGCTTTTCATCGACGAGATCCACCGCCTGCAGCCGATCATCGAGGAAAGCCTCTATCCCGCGATGGAAGACTTTCACATCGAGATCGTGACCGGCATGGGCGCCGGAGCTAGCGCCATCACCGTCCCCATCGAGCGCTTCACCTTGGTCGGCGCGACCACGCGGACCGGGCAACTCACGTCGCCCCTGCTCTCGCGCTTCGGCATCGTCGAACGCCTCGATTTCTACGCGCCCGACGAACTCGCCACCATCATCAAGCGTTCGGCCAAGCTGCTCGGCATCGCGTGCGACGAGGCGGGCGCGCAAGAGTTGGGCCGGCGCGCGCGCGGCACCCCCCGCATCGCCAATCGCCTTTTGCGGCGGGTGCACGATTTCGCCATCGTGCGCGGCGACGGCACGGTCACGCGCGAGGCCGCCGACTATGCGCTTCGCCGCCTGGGCGTGGATGCCTTGGGACTCGACGACGGCGACCGCAGATTTCTGCGCGCTATTTTGGAACGATTCGACGGCGGGCCGGTCGGCATCGAATCGCTGGCGGCCGCGTTGGCCGAGGATCGCGACACGCTCGAATACGTGCACGAGCCCTATCTTATCCAGGAAGGGTTCCTGGTGCGCACGCCGCGGGGACGTCAGGCCACGCCCCAGGCTTTCGAGCACTTGAAGGTTCCCATGTCGCGCCGAAACCCTGGCGGGCAGGGCAGCCTCTTCTAGCCGCTGGGCGGGCGGTCAATCGCGCGTTGGCAAGCGGATTGTCGACGGGTCGACAGATGCTTCAAACACGATATTGGCCGGGCCGCGCATGACCACACCGGCGTAGTTCGGTCCATCGAGGTTGCTGGTGGCGCTCTTCACCGTGATGTAGAGAGTCCCGCCGGGCAGGTGCACCGGAATCTCGAGGTCGGGTTTGATGCGGCCCTCGAGGCACGCGGCCACCACGGTGGCGCAGGCGCCGGTTCCACACGCGAGGGTAATCCCGCAGCCGCGCTCCCACACGACGAGATCGATTTCTGGCCGGCCGTTGGCGCCGGTCCGGACCGTGGCGAATTCCACGTTCGCGCGGCGGGGAAACAGCGGATCGTGCTCGATGCCGGGACCGTGGCTGGCGGCCAGCTCGCGCAGCTTGGCGGCGGAGACGTCGAAGAAAATCACGGCGTGCGGATTGCCCATGGAAACGGCCGTGAAGGAAAATTCGAGTTCGCGCGTGCGCAGGGGTGCGCGCACCAGGCGAGGCGCATCGCTGGTCACTGGGATTTGCCTTGGCGTCAGTTGCGGTTTTCCCATGTCGACCGTCACGCTGGCGGCTCGCTGATCCTGCACGCCGATCTCGCACGCGAGCAGTCCCGCGCCCGTATCGATGCGCAACATCTTCCGCCGCATGGTCGGATCCGTCTCGAACAGCACCTTGGCCACGCAGCGAATGCCGTTGCCGCACATCTCGGCCTCGCTGCCGTCGGCGTTGAGCACCCGCATGCGGGCATCGCCCTCCGCGCCGGGAAGAATCGCCAGCACGCCGTCCGCGCCGACGCCGAAGTTGCGGTCGCACAGGGCGCGTACGGTCTCGGGTCGCGTGACGACTTCGGCGAGCGAATGCGCCGGCTTGCCTGGGCGCAGATCGACGACCAGAAAGTCGTTGCCCAGTCCTTCAACCTTTACGAATGGCAGTAAGGCCATTCCGCAAACCTAGCACGCCGACTACTCAGCCGCGGGCTTCTCCTCGGCATTTTCCTCGGTCTTCTTCTCGGCCGCGGCTTTCTTGACGACCTTTTTCTCGGGAGCTGGCTTTTCCTCGGCCGCGGCCTTGTCCTCGCCGGCCGGTTTTTCAACCGCGGCCTTTTCCACGGCTATCTTCTTCTTTGGCGCGGGCTCGATGTTGACGGCTTTCTTTTCGACGACGGGCTTTTCGGCGGCCGGCTTGTCTAGCTTGCCCAGTTTCAAGTCCGCCGAGAACTTGCCAGCGGGTTTGGCCTTGTCTGGAAGCGCGAGCTTCAATTCGGTGCTTGGCTTCGCCTCCGCCGCTTCCTCCGTCGGCGCGGTGCCCGGCTTGGCTTCGCTCTTCGGCGCTTCGGCCTTGGCCTTTTCGGTCCGCTGTTTTTCGATGTCAGTAAGGATTTTCGAATTGGCCGCTTCCTCGGCTTTCTTCGACAGCGCGTTCCTGTCGGCGATCTTTTGCAGGCGCCGAGAATCCGACTGGCTGGACAGGTAGGCCAAGGCCAGCGAGTTGGCGAAAAAGATGATGGCGCAAGTCGCCGTCAGCTTGGTTAGAAAGGTCGCGCCGCCCGACGAGCCGAATACGCTCTGGCTGCCGCCGCCCCCAAAGGCCAGGCCGATGCCACCGCCGCGCCCTGCCTGCAGGAGCACGACCAGCATCAGAAAGATGCAAACAATGACGTGGACGACAGTTAAGAACGTGAACACGCGGAAACCCCTTCTTTCACAATCCTTGCGAATGAATCTATGGTTAACGAAGCACCGCCCACCAGGGCGCCGTCGATGTCCTTTTCGCTCATGAGAACCGCGATATTATCCGGCTTCACGCTGCCGCCGTAGAGAATCCGAATCTGTTGCGCGCGTGCTTCCAGGCGCTTGGCGAGCCGAGCGCGTATCGATGCGTGGACCTCTTGTGCTTGTGCCGGGGTCGCGACGCGGCCGGTGCCGATGGCCCAAACTGGCTCGTAGGCGATGACGGATTTGAGCAATTCATCGTCGCTCAGGCCCTTGGTCGAGCCGTCGAGCTGGCGGGCCACGACGGCCAGTGCCTGGCCAGCGTCGCGCTCGGACAGGGTTTCACCAATGCAGATGATGGGCACAAGTCCGTTGGCGAGGGCGGCCTTCGCCTTGCGCGCTACGGTCTCGTCGGTTTCGCCGAAGTACTGCCGTCGCTCGGAGTGTCCCACGATGGCGTAGCGGGCACCCGCGTCCGCGATCTGGGCCATGGCAACTTCGCCCGTGAACGCGCCCTTGACCTCCCAGTAGCCGTCCTGCGACGCCACGCCGACGTTGCCGCCCTTAAGCTTGTCGGCCACCGTGGCGAGAGCCACGAAGCCAGGTCCCACCGCCACGTCCGCTGCCGTGACGCCGGCAACCGCGTCGCGCACGCCGGTGGCCAAGGCCACGGATTCGGACACCGTACCCCACAGCTTCCAGTTGCCACAGAAAAAAGGTCGAGGAATGCGCGGATTGGACATGGCTTTCGGGACTCCTTTCTACTTCAGGATTCCAGGGCCGCAAGCCCCGGAAGTTTCTTACCTTCGATGAACTCAAGCGACGCACCACCACCCGTGGAGATGTGCGTGATGCTGCTCGCGACACCAGCGCGGTGGACAGCGGCCACCGAATCACCGCCACCCACGACGGTCGTGCCGCCGATGACCAGCGCCATCGCCTTGGCCACCGCCTGGGTGCCAGCCGCGAACGGCTGCGCTTCGAACACGCCCATGGGTCCGTTCCAAAAGACGGTTCGCGCGCGCGCCACGATGGCGGCGATTTCCGAAGCCGTCTCGGGACCAATATCGAACGCCGCCTGGTTGTCGGGGACGTGCATGGCAGGCACGACGGTACCGGTCTCCGCCTTGGCATCCTCGGCCACGACGAGATCGCGCGGCAGAATGATCCGTGCACCCATCGATTCGGCCTTGGCGAGGAATGCTCGCGCTAGGGGAAGTTTGTTGGATTCGACCAGCGAACCGCCCATGCTGCCGCCCTTGGCGCAGAGAAAGGTGTTGGCCATCGCGCCACCCAGGCAAACCGCGTCGGCCCGGCCGAGCAAGCTTTCGAGTAGGCCGATTTTGTCGGAAACCTTGGCGCCGCCAATGATGGCGACGAAGGGCCGCGCCACCTCGCCCACTAGCTTGGCGAGCTGGCTTGCCTCTCGATCCATCAGGAAACCCATGCCTCTGCTTGAAACGTACTTGGCCATGCCCACGGTCGAGGCATGGGCGCGATGGGCGGTGCCGAAGGCATCATTGATGTAGACGTCGGCGTAGGAGGCGAGGGTGCGCGAGAAGGTCTCGTCGTTGGCCTCCTCGCCGGGTGAAAAGCGCAGGTTTTCCAGCATCGCCACGCCGCCGTCGCGCAGGTCGCACACGACTTTCTTCGCGCCGTCGCCGGCCGGTTCATCAGCGAGAACGACGTCGCGCGCGAGCGCCTCGGCAAGGTAGGCGGCCACCGGCATGAGCGAAAGGTCGGGCTTGATACGGCCCTTGGGTCGTCCAAGGTGCGACGCCAGTACCACGCGAGCCCCACGTTCAATGGCGTGGGTAATCGTGGGCAAGCTTTCGCGAATGCGGGTCGCATCGGATACACCACCGGCCGGGGTGAGCGGGACGTTGAAATCCACGCGTATGAACACCCTTCGGCCCTGAAGATCCAAATCGGCAATCGTTTTTGCCGCCATGAGAGGGTCCGCTTCTACACGGAAGGAGGTGGCTTTTCCAGGGTTTTGGGATCGGACTGGCAGGCGGCGATCTCGGGAAACAACAAAGGGGGACCCGGAGGTCCCCCTGTTGGTGCATCGAGAATAGAGGAAATTAGGCCAAAGTTGGCTGGTCCTTGATGTCCGTGGTGACCTGCTCAATCAATTCACTGGCCAATGCGACGATTTGCTTCGGTTCATAGCCATTCTCTCGAAGATCGCGATAAAGCGACTTAGAGAGAATCCTAACCGCGCGCTCGCGATTGACGACTGGCGGTACGGTTTCGAAAGTAGCGAGGGCTTGTGACATGTATCCTCCTCCCAAGAGGTTGCCCCTGGCCTAAGCAGGACGTGTGCCAGCCGACACAGAATTGACACCTGGCTGTAACACATTGAAACCATGAGTGGTGTGGACTCGTTGCATCTTCTGGCGCGAAAGTCGTTACGCACAGGCCGGGTATAGTGTGTAGATCGGGGTGGGTAGAGGCAGGCCCAAATCGCCCTCAAGTGCGTAGGTGAATTCGCAGGTGGGAGCGTGAGCGTACCCGCGATGTCCAGCGTTCGTCCCAACTCGACTTGGTCGATTGGGCTGTGGGCAGTCGACTATTCAGGTAAATACGCTCATCAATATACGATTGGCGTCCGTTGGGCCGCCAGCGTGGCCAAGCCCTACTTGCTTTCCAAGCCGAGCAGGGCGATATGCAGCTCATCGAGCTGCTTGGTCGTGACTGCCGAGGGCGCGTCGGTGCAGAGGTCGGTCCCCTTCTGCGTTTTCGGGAAGGCGATCACATCGCGCAGCGAATCCGCGCCACACAGAAGCATGGCCAGCCGGTCCACGCCGGCCGCGATTCCGCCGTGGGGTGGCGGGCCGTGGCGGAAGGCCTCGAGCAGGAAGCCGAATTTCGTCTGCGCGTCCTCGTCGGACATCCCCATGGCGCGGAACACGCGCGACTGGACGTCACCTTGATGGATTCGGATCGAACCGCCGGCGATTTCGTTTCCGTTGAGCACGAGGTCGTAGGCGCGGGCGCGCACCGAGCCGGGATCGGATTCCAGGCGGTCGAGATCCCCGGCCACCGGCGACGTGAAGGGATGGTGAGCCGCGACCAGCTTGCCGTCGTCGCTGCGCTCGAAAAGCGGAAACTCCGTGATCCAGCAGAATTTCCACTGGTTCGCCGGAATGATGCCCAGCTTGTTCGCCACGTGCAGCCGAAGCGCGCCGAGAACGGAGTGAACCAGCTTGGGCGCGCCAAACTGCAAGAAAAAGACGTCGCCTTCTTGCAGACCAGCGGCTAGGTTCAGATCGACGCGCAGGGATTCGCTCATCGTCTTCATGGGCGACTGGGTCCACGCCCCGCCCGCGCCGATGCGCGCCCGAGCCAAGCCGCGGGCGCCCAGCCCCTTGACGAACTCCTCAAGCTTGTCGACCTCGGCGCGCGACATCTTCGACGCCTCGGCCGCAGGCAGCCGCCAGCCCTTGACCAAGGCCGTCTCGCCGCCCGTGGATTTGCTCGAAATCGCCTGACGCAACATCTCGACGTTGCCGCCATCGTGTTTTCGCACGACGTCGGTCACATCGCACAGGGGCAGCCCGAAACGCAGATCGGGCTTGTCCGATCCGTAACGGGACATGGCCTCGGTGTAAGACAGACGCGGAAATGGGACAGGAAGGTCGATGCCGAGGATGTCCTTCCACAGCGCGGACATCAGGCTTTCGAAGACGGCTTGCACGTCTTCCTCGACGACGAAACTCATCTCGGCGTCGATTTGCGTGAACTCGGGCTGGCGATCCTGGCGTAGATCCTCGTCGCGAAAACAGCGGACGATTTGGAAGTAGCGGTCGAAACCCGCCACCATGAAAAGCTGTTTGAAGAGCTGGGGCGACTCGGCCAAGGCGTAGAACTGGCCGGGCGAAAGGCGCGACGGAACCAGGAAGTTGCGCGCGCCGCCCGGCGTGTATTTCACCAGGAAAGGCGTTTCGATCTCGAGGAACTTGTGCTCGGTCAGCACGCGCCGGGTGGTCTGGTAGATCTGCGAACGCAAAAGGAAGTTCTTTTGCAGCGACGGACGGCGCAAATCGAGCGCCCGGAACTTCAGCCGGATTGATTCGTTGGCCGTCGTGCTGTCACCGATCTCGAAGGGTGGTGTGTCCGAGCGTGAGAAGATCGTGAGATTGGTGCAGTGGATTTCGATGTCGCCGGTGGGCAGGTTGGGGTTGCGCCGCTCGCCGCGGTCGCGCACCACACCCTGCAAGCCGATGCAAAACTCCGATCGCAACTCGCTGGCCAAAGTGTGGGCCTGGGCGCTGGTCTGCGGTTCGAACACGATCTGCGTGACGCCGGCGCGGTCGCGCAGATCGATGAACACGCAGCCACCATGATCGCGGCGCGACGAAACCCAGCCGAAGAGCACCACGCTGGAACCAACGTCGGTGCCGCGGAGTGAGCCGCAGTCGTGGGTACGTTTTAGGTCTTTTAGGAACTCGGACATGTCCGGATTCTTACTGGAAGCGAGGCGTTCCGTCGACGTTTCATCCGTTGCTTCTTACTTGACTGGACAAGAATTAACGATATATCTATGACCCATCGAGAGCGAACGCGATAGTCAAACGACACCCCCATGCTGGAAGAACAAATTCGAGAGTTCATGAAGGACAAGGTCGGGACCTGGGAACGGCAGCCGGCCAGATGCGCGACCGGTTTCTGGACCGCCGGGCATGGCAAGCACGCGGGTGGTTCTGGGCCGTTCAACTTCGGTGGCGGCGGATCGGGCGGCGGCGCAGGCGGTGGATCGGGCGGCGGATTCCCGCCGTTCCCGCCGTTCAATGGTTTTCCGTGGAATCTCTTCCGGCGGACGCGGGCCAAGCGCGGGGATGTGCGCGCGGCGATTTTGTCGCTGCTGGCCGAGAAGCCTCTCAACGGGTATCAGATCATGCAGGAACTGGAGCAACGCAGCCGCGGCTCCTGGCGGCCGAGTCCAGGCGCGGTCTATCCGGCGTTGCAACAGTTGGAGGACGAAGGCTTGGTCAAAGCCGAGACGTTGAGCGGCGGGCGAACCTTT
>Ga0181529_10007805_pt1 | contig 10579 bp, 9 predicted proteins | sample PEATcosm2014_Bin_36_FD_119763 | JGI IMG/M metagenome (GOLD analysis project Ga0181529, IMG submission 119763) | Peatland microbial communities from MTU Mesocosm Facility, Houghton, MI, USA - PEATcosm2014_Bin10_30_metaG | ecosystem: Environmental > Terrestrial > Soil > Wetlands > Peat | place... | reverse complement strand
CTCGTCGTAGCCGCTCTGCGCCGTGTCCATCAGCCCCGGCGGCGCGTTGCGGTCCATCATCGCCTTGCCGGCGATCATCCGCGCGCCGCGCCGCTCGGCCTCGGCGAAGAACGCGTCGACCGATTGCGGATGGACGGTGCAATAGACGCAGGCGGTGGTCGTGCCTTGGCGGAACAGTTCGTCGAGGAAGAAGCGCGCGACCGAAGCGCTGTGGGCGGGGTCGGCGAACTTCTGCTCTTCGACGAAGGTGTATTTGTTGAGCCAGTCGAGCAGCTGCGCGCCATAGGAGCCGATGACGCGCGTCTGCGGATAATGGATGTGCGCGTCGATCAGGCCGGGCAGCACCAGCTTGCCGGAATGGTCGTCGATCGCCGCGCCTTGCGACGCCGAAGCGAGAAGGTCGCGCGTTTCGCCGACGGCGGCGATCAGCCCGTCGCGGATCGAAACCGCGCCGTCGTCGATCAGCCGCCAGGCGCGCGCGCCGGCCAGGCGCGGATCGTCGCGGAACGTCAGGATGCGGCCGCGAACGATCCGTTCCGTCACGCCATGATCTCCTTGATGCGCAGCGCGGCGATCCGGTCGATCTCGCTGAGCGCCGTCTTGAACTCGGCCGCCGGATCGTGCTGCAGCCGCGCCTCGAACGCGGCGAGGATCTCGGCCTTGGTCTTGCCCTTCACCGCCAGGATGAACGGGACGCCGAAGCGGGCGCGATAGGCGGCGTTGGCGTCGCTGAAGCGCGCGAGTTCCTCAGGCGTCAGCCGGTCGAGGCCGGCGCTCTTCTGCTCGCGCGTCGACTCCGGCGTCAGCACGTTGGCGAGCGCGAGTTTGCCGGCGAGGTCGGGATGGGCGTCGATCAGCGCGCGCTTTTGCGCCTCGCTCCCCGCGGCCGCGGCGCGCGCCATCGCCTTGGCGAGCCCGTCGGCGCTGTCGGCCGCCGCGCCCAGGCCCGCGTCGTAGGCGGCTTCGGCGATCCACGGCGAATGCTCGTAGACGCCGCCGAAGCGCTCGACGAACAGCGTGCGCGTCAGCTGCGACGGCTGCCAGCCGCCCGGCGGCTTGTGCTTGGCGATCCAGTGGCGGGCGATGTCGAGCCTGGTGGCGAACCACACCTTGTCGTGCTGAAGCGCGTAATCGACGAAGCGCGCCAGCGAGGCGGCGCGCGCCGGCCGACCGACGAGGCGGCAATGCAGGCCGATCGACAGCATCTTCGGCGCCGTCGCGCCTTCGGCGTAGAGCACGTCGAACGCGTCCTTGAGATACGTGTAGAACTGGTCGCCGGAATTGAAGCCCTGCGGCGCGGCGAAGCGCATGTCGTTGGAATCGAGCGTGTAGGGCACGATGAGCTGCGGCCCCTTCGGCCCCTCGATCCAATAGGGCAGATCGTCGGCGTACGCATCGGCGCAATAGAGGAAGCCGCCCTCCTCGCAGCCGAGCGGAATGGTGTTGATCGACGAGCGGCCCTGGTAGAAGCCGAGCGGCCGCTTGCCGGCGACTTCCGTGTGGATGCGGACCGCCTCGGCGATGTGTTTCGCCTCGACCTCGCGCGGCGTGTCGCGATAGTCGATCCACTTGTAGCCGTGGCTGGCGATCTCCCAGCCGGCTTCGTTCATCGCCGCCACCGCCTCCGGATTGCGCGCCATCGCCATGGCGACGGCGTAGACGGTGACGGGAACGTCGCGGTCGGTGAAGATGCGGTGCAGTCGCCAGAAGCCGGCGCGCGAGCCGTATTCGTAGATCGACTCCATGTTCATGTGGCGCATACCCGGCCACGGCTGGGCGCCGACGATCTCGGAGAGGAACGCTTCCGAGGCGGCGTCGCCGTGCAGAATGTTGTTCTCGCCGCCCTCCTCGTAATTGATGACGAATTGCAGCGCGACGCGCGCCCCGCCCGGCCAGTCGGCGAACGGCGGCGTCCGGCCGTAGCCGATCATGTCGCGCGGATAGACTTCGCTCATTCCGTCCTCTCTTGTGATCCCCTCTCCCCGCAAGCGGGGAGAAGGGACGAGTTTGCTCCAGAGCCGCTTTTGGGTCAAAAGCCTGACGGTCCTTCACAAAACTTCGGCGAGTTCCGCATGGGCGATCTCGAGCTCATCTTCAACGGCGCGCTGGCGCGCATCCGCTTCAACGCGTCGGCGCGGCGCAACGCGCTCAACCGCGCGACCTGGCGCGCCCTGCCCGAGACATGCGCGGCGATTGAAGCGCGCGCCGAGGCGCTGGTCGTGATCGTCGAAGGCGCGGGCGGCCATTTCTCCGCCGGGGCCGACATCGCCGAGTTCGACGCCGTCTATCGCGACGCCGCAGCGACGCGCGACTATGTCGACGCGATGCAGGCCGCCTTAAGCGCGCTCGCCGCGCTCGACCGGCCGACGATCGCCGCGATCGAAGGTTCGGCGATCGGCGGCGGCCTCGCCGTCGCGCTTTGCTGCGACCTGCGCTTTGTCGCCGACGACGCGCATCTGGCGGCGCCGCCGGCCAAGCTCGGCCTCGTCTATGGCCCGATCGAGACGAGCCGCCTCATCGCGCTCGCCGGCCCGGCGCGCGCCAAGGATCTGCTGTTCAGCGGCCGCCGCGTCGCGCCGGCCGAAGCGCTGGCGATCGGCCTCGTCGACCGCGTCGTCGCCGCCGCCGAACTCAAGGCGAGCGTCGAGAATTATGCGGCCGAGCTCGCCGGCTTGAGCCAGGGCTCGATCCGCGGCGCCAAGCGCATCGTCGACGGGCTCGCCGCCGGTCTGGCGCTCGACAGCGCGGCGCTGCGCGCCGAAGTCGAGGACGCGGCGCTCGGCGAGGATTTCCGCGAAGGCCGCGCCGCCTTCGCCGACAAACGCCCAGCGCGCTTCGGGCTTCCCGCCCGCGGGCGGGGACGCCCGCGCCACTGAACTCAGCAGCCGTGGCGCGGACCTCCGCGCCCGCGGCGTCAGTCTTCTTTCGACAGCGGGATCGCCGAGGTCGGCGCGCTGTCGACGTCGTCGTCGGCCGGCAGCACCGGCGGCGGCGCGGGGCGGACTTGGAAGGCGACCGGCGGCGGGATCGCCGCCGACGGGCCGCGCAGGTCGAGCGGGCCGGCGTTCGGTCGCAGGCTGGCGCGGGCGACGTCCATCGGCTCTTCGAGATCGGGCGCCGGCGGCAGGCCGTCCGGTCTTGGAGGCGGCGGCTGCAGATCGGGCGGCGGGTTCGGCCGGCAATAGCGGCGCGGCCCGGTCGAAGTCGAGCCGTGCATCGCCAGGTCAAGATGGAAATGGTTGTAGTGGAAGACGTCGGCCCCCGGCCCGAGCACGGTGGTGAAGTGCTGGCAGGCGCCGGCGTGAACTTCGCGCAGGAACGCCGCCTCCTGGGTGTCGGTCTTTTTCCAGTCGCGCACGATGACGATCTCGCGGCCGTCGGCGAGACGGAAGCCCGAGACGTCGATCGCGTTGCCGAACGAATGCTCCGACAACTGCGCGCCGGCGAGATTGTCGACGCTGCGGCAAGAATAGGCGCCGAACGCCTCGAGCTCGACGACGTTCTCGCCGAAATCCGCCTGGGCGTAGGGCTGGACGACCTCGGCGAGCCAGCTTTCGAGCGCCACCACCAGCGGGCAGCCGATCGTCACGTTCTTGTCGACCGCCACCGTCCCTTCGGCCAGCGCCGAAACCTTGAACGGGTGGGTGAGGCCGCAGATGCCAGGGCCGTCGATCTCCGGCTGCGGCTCAATATAGGCGGAAGGCTTCACCAGGTCGCGGGCGAGGCAGTAGTTCTCGGCCTGCGTGCGCCACGCCGGACGCTCCGCGCGCTCCAGCCAACCGCAGCCGGCGAGCGACAAGAGGGCCGCGCCCACTGCGATCTTTGGCCAAACGCTACGCGCCATTGTCGCAGATTGAACGCTTCCCCTAAAGAAAGACTAAACCATCCCGGCGGCCATGCTGGCGCCGCAGTTCGCCGCCAAACCGGCGCCTCGCCCGCGGCCCCAGCCTGGACCCGTCCGTGAATTTCGCCTCGCCCGCCCGTCGACGGTCCGTCGCCTTGTTGTTCGCCGTGGCGCTCGCGTTTCTGCCTGCCGTCGCCGCCGCCCATCCTCACGTCTGGGTGACGGTGCGCAGCAAGATCGGCTTCTCCCCCGACGGCAAGGTCGTCTCGGTGACCCACGACTGGGTGTTCGACGAGATGTATTCGTCCTTCGCCACCCAGGGGCTCGCCAAGCCGGGCGAACTGGTCACCCGCGACATCTTCGCGCCGCTGGCGCGCCAAAACGCCGGCGGTCTGGCCGAGATCGGCTATTTCACCACGCTGAAGATCGGCGGCAAGACGGCCGAGTTCGGGCCGGTCAAGGACGGCGACTATTGGATGGAGGAACGGCCCGACCACCTCGTCGCGTTCCATGTCGACCTGCACCTGAAGACGCCGACGGCGCCCGGGCAATATTTCTCGCTGCTGGTCGCCGACCCCGAATATTTCATCGACTTCGAGTACGACGACAACGACCCGATCGCGCTCGCCGCCGCGCCCGCCGGCTGCTCGGCCTCGATCGCCAAGCCGAAGCCGCTCGAAGGCCAGGACCAGCAGAAACTCAGCGAATCCTTCTTCACCAACTTGGCGCCAGGGACGAACTTCGGCTTCAAGATGGCGAGCCGCGTGATCGTCGCCTGCCCATGAATCGCCTGTCCGCCCTGCGCCGCGCGGCGCCCGTCCTTTTCGTCGCCGGTTTGGCGCTCGCCGCGTCGCCGGCCTTCGCCCAGCTCGCCCAGCGGCCGTTCATGGTCGGCGGCGGCGAGGGCGGCGGCGGCGCCAGCGGCGGGTTCACCGGCTGGCTGATCGAAATGCAGTCGCAGCTGACGCGGCTGATCGCCGCCGACGTGCATGCGCTTCATAATGGTCCGGCGGCGATTTGGGGCCTCATCGGCTTCGGCTTCGCCTACGGCGTCTTCCACGCCGCCGGGCCGGGCCACGGCAAGGCGGTCATCGCCTCCTACATGATGGCGAGCGACCGCGCGCTGAAACGCGGCGTCGTCCTCGCCTTCCTCGCCGCGACGTTGCAGGGAACGGCGGCGGTCGTCTTGGTCAGCGTGGCGGCGCTGATCTTCAACGCCACGGCGACGGAGATGAACGCCGCCGCCGACTGGTTGGCGCTGGCGAGCTGCAGCGGCGTCATCGCCATCGGTCTGTGGCTGACCGTGACCAAGGGCCGCGCGCTGCTTGCCGCGCTGAAGGCGCGTTTCGCCCACCGCGCCGCGCTGGCCGCCGCCCCGGTCTACGCCGACGCGCCGTGGCGGCCGGCGGCGGGTTCGGGCGCCGTCGTCGCGTTCCGCGCCGGCGCGCCGAACGACGTGGCGGCGGCGGCCGACGACCCCGCCGCCTGCGGACATCTGCATGCGCCCGACCCGGCTACGCTCGAAGCGGGTTTCTCTTGGCGCGGCGCTGCGGCGACGGTGCTGGCGGCGGGCTCGCGGCCGTGTTCGGGCGCGATCCTAGTGCTCGTCTTCGCCCTGGCGCAGGGGTTGTTCGCCGCCGGAATCGCCGCGGTGGCGGCGATGTCGTTCGGCGTCGCGCTGACGACCGGCGCGCTCGCTTTCGCGGCGGTCTTCGCCAAGCGTATGGCGATGCGGATGGCGGCGGGCGACGACTCGCGCATCGCGCTCGCGGCGCGCGGAGTCGAGTTCCTCGCCGCGCTGCTGGTGGTCGCCTTCGGCCTCGCGCTGCTGCTTGTCGCCGGGCGCGGGGCCTAGCTCCGCGCTCGATCGCCTTGCCGCTGTCGCAGGCGGCGACTACAAGCGCCGGCATGGCCGCGACTTCCGACGAACTTCTCGCATTTCTCGAAACCCTCGGCGTCGCCGTCTCGACGGTCGAACATCCGCCCCTGCACACGGTCGAGGAATCGCAGGCTTTGCGCGGCGAGATCCCCGGCGGCCACGTCAAGAACCTGTTCGTGAAGGACAAAAAGAGCCGGCTGTTCCTGCTCGTGCTCGGCGAAGAGACGCCGGTCGACCTCAAGCGGGTGCACGAGCGCATTGGCGCGCAAGGGCGCGTCTCGTTCGGCTCGGCCGAGCTGCTGGAGGCAGTCTGGGGGGTCAAACCCGGCGCGGTGACCCCGTTCGGGGCGATCAACGACACGGAAGGCCGGGTCACAGTCGTCCTCGACGCCGAGATGATGCGGCACGAGCGATTGAACTTCCACCCGCTGGTCAACACCCGCACCACCGGCTTGGCGAGCGCCGACATCGTCAAGTTTCTGCGCGCGACCGGGCACGAGCCGGTGGTCGTCGCGCTCAGCGCCGAAAGCGTTGAATAATCCGGGCGGCGACGCCATTTAGGTGCGGTTGGGCCCCCAGGGGCCGTTTTGGAGAGATCTCACGATGGCCAACAGCGACGGCGCGGGCGCCCCGACCCCGGTCAAAGAGGTGACGACGGCGTCGTTCCGCGCCGATGTCCTCACCGCTTCGACGCGCCAGCCAGTGCTGGTCGACTTCTGGGCGCCGTGGTGCGGACCCTGCAAGCAGCTCGCCCCGGCGCTGGAGAAAGCGGTCGCCGATTCCGGCGGCAAAGTCACGCTGGTCAAGATGAACATCGACGAGCATCCGCAGATCGCCGGCCAGCTCGGCATCCAGTCGATCCCGGCGGTAATCGCCTTCGACAAAGGCCAGCCGGTCGACGGCTTCGTCGGCGCGCTGCCCGAGAGCCAGGTGCGCGGCTTCATCGAGCGGCTGGTCGGACCGCTGACCGCCGCGGCCGACGAACTCGTCGCCGAAGCGGAAGCGGCCGCCGCCAAGGGCGACGCCGCCGGCGCCGCCGCGCTCTACGCGCGGGTGCTGACCGAAGACGAAAGCAACCTCAAGGCGATCGCCGGCCTAGCGAAGCTGCATGTCGAGGCGGGCGCTCTCGATCAGGCCAAGGCGGTGCTATCGATGGCGCCCCCGCCCGCCGCCGGCCGCGAGCCCGACCCGGCGATCGCCGCCGCCGCCGCGGCGCTGCGCGTCGCCGAGCAGGCCGCGGCGATCGGCGACCTCGCGCCGCTGGAAAAGGCGGTCGCCGAGAACCCCGACAATCACCAGGCGCGCTTCGACCTTGCGCTGGCCCTCAACGCCGAGGGTCGACGCGACGAGGCGGCTGACGCGCTGCTGGCCATCTTCAAACGCGACCGCAAATGGAACGACGAAGCGGCGCGCAAGCAACTGCTGCAGTTCTTCGAGGCCTGGGGCCTGATGGACCCGGCGGCCGTAACGGCGCGCCGCAAACTGTCGGCGATCCTATTCTAACCGGCTGGCGGCGCGCGAACGCGAATTGAGCACATGAAGCTTTATCGAGAGTATCGCCGCCCCAGCGACATGCCGGACGTGTTGCCGCTGTTCCCGCTCGACGGCGCGCTGCTGCTGCCGCGTCGGCCGATTCAGCTCACATTGTTCGAGCCGCGCTATCTCGAAATGCTCGACGACGCGCTGGCGGGCGAACGGCTGATCGGCGTCATCCAGCCGCTCGCCAGCGACGACGACGCCGACGCCAAGTCGGCAGAACTGTTCCCAGTCGGATGCGCCGGGCGGATCGTCCAGTACGCCGAGATCGGCGACCAGCGCTGTTTCCTGACGCTGATGGGCGTCGCGCGCTTCCGGGTCGCCAGCGAGCGCACAGTCAAGACGGACTATCGCTCGATCGTTCCCGACTATTCCGACTTCACTGACGACTTCACCGAAGGTGTCGGCCAGGCGGCGGTCGATCGCAAGGCGCTGGTCGACGCCCTGCGCGCCTTCGCCGAGGCCAACGAAGTCGGCGTCGACTGGGACGACATCGAGAAGGCGTCGAACGAAACGCTGGTCAACGCGCTGTCGATGATGAGCCCTTATGGCGCCAGGGAGAAGCAGGCGCTGCTGGAGGCGCGCGATCTGAAGTCGCGGGCCGAGATTCTGGTCGCGATCTCGCAGGTCGAACTCGCCCGCAACCCCGACGCGCCGCAACATCTGCATTGACGAGCGCCGTCCCCCCCGCCCTGCGCGGGGACAAGGGACTTACGCCTCGCTCACGGCGTCCATCATGCGTCGCCCGCTCGAGCGGTGGACGGCGAGCGTCAGCGGCGTGCGCGACTTCGGGATCTTGCGGATGAAATTGTAGCGCGCGACGTGGTAACTCGGATCGAAGCCGTAGAAGTTGCGCCGCATCCGCTTCAGTTCTTCTTCGCGATAGGCGGCGAGCGGCTTCGCCGCCTCGTCCATAGCGCGCGCGGCGCGTTTGGCTTCGAGCCGATGCGCGTGGCCCTGCGTATCGGCGGCGCGCGTCAAAGCGCGCTCGCGAATTGCGGCGTCGGCGTCGGCGAGAACGCCCGGCAACCGCTCCCCGGCGAGGCCGAGTCGGAGCGCCTCCTCGATCCCCATCGGCAATCGCGCTGCGGCGATGAGGCGCGCGCGTTCAGGGCCAACCCGCTTCGGCAGCAGGTAGGTCCAATATTCCGAGCCGTAGAGATTGCCCATGTCCTTGTAGTGCGGATTGAGGATCACGTTGTCGCCCATCCACACTTCGTCGGCGGCGAGCGACACGAACACGCCGCCGGCGCCGGCGTTGCCGCGCAAGGCCGAAATGGTCCAGACGTCCTCGGCGCGCACAATGCGCTCGACGAGATCGTTCATCGCATTGATGTTGCGCCACGACTCGTCGGCCGGCGAAGCGGCGGCCTCGATGACGCCGAGATGCAGGCCGTTCGACCAGCAATCGGCGCCGCCGGTGAGAACGAGCACACGAGGGCGGCGCGCAAGCGCGCGATCGACCGCCGCCGACAACGCTTCGCAATCGGCGGTCGAGAAGGCGCCGTTGTAGAAATCGAAGCTCAGCATGGCGACGCCGTCTTCTTCCGATAAGCGTAGCGGCGACGGGCCGGCGGCGAACGGCAGGTCGTCGAGATAGGCCGCCATCGCCACGGTCGCCGGCAGCTTGATTTCGTGCGCGCCCGGCCGCTTCGCCTGCCCGATCCAAACCGGACCGTCGATGAGACCGACCGCAACCGCGCTCTCGGCGCGAGCGAACGCTTCTCCGGGCGGGCCGGCAAGACCGTCGGCCGGCTTGAGATCGAAGACGCGCCAATCGCTGTCGAACACCGTCAGCAGCGCGCCGGGCGCGCCGTCAGCGGCGCGGGCGATGGCCAGCGCCTCCTCGACCGTGCAATGGGCGGGCTCGATGCGCCGCTGCGCCTCGCCGCAGGCCGGCCGCAGGCGACCGCAGCCGACGTTGGCGGGCGTCGGCGCCTGCGTTTCGCCGGCAGCGAGTCGCGCCAGAGCTTCGAACACGCAAGCCAGCGCTGCGTCGGCGACCTCGCGGCGGTAGAGGCTCGCCTTGGTCGCTTGGCGCATCGGGAATTCGCGCCACGCCCACACCGGGCCGGCGTCCATCTCGCCACGCGCCTCGAGCAGCGTCACGCCCCAGATCGGCTCGCGCTCAAGAATCGCCCAGTCGAGCGCCGCCGGACCCTTGTCGCCGCGCACGCCGGGATGGATGACGAGCGAACGCACGGAGCGCCAAACGTCTTCAGGGATCGCGCGCTTGAGAAACGGCGCGAGGACCACGTCGGGTCTGAACAGCGCGACCGCCTCGTGCGTCACCGCGTCGTTGACGTCGAATTCGACCGCCACCGTATGCCCGGCCTCGCGCAGCGCCACATGCAGCCGCTGCGTCAGCGAGTTGAAACTGTGACAGAGGAGCAGGATGCGCATCAGGCGGGCCCCGCCGTTAGCATATGCGCGGCAACTGCTCGCCGGCGAGCCAATCGACGATGCGGCCGCCGCCGAACGCCGTGCGCATTTCGACGAAGCGGTTGGCGTCCTCGACGACGCGGCCGATCGCCGCCGAGCGGGCGCCGAGCGGATCGGCCTTCATCGCCGCGAGCACGGCGTCGGCGACCTGCGGCGCGACAATCGCGACCAGCTTGCCCTCATTGGCGACGTTGAGCGGATCGAGGCCGAGAAACTCGCACGCCGCCGCGACCTCGGGACGCACCGGGATCGCCTCCTCCTCAAGGCTGAAACCGACGCCCGACTGATGGGCGAGCTCGTTGAGCGTCGCCGCCAGGCCGCCGCGCGTCGGATCGCGCATGAGCCGCACGCCGGCGCCGCCCGCCGCGATGATCGCCGCCGCCAATCCATGCAAAGGCGCCGAATCCGACAGGATCTCGACATCGAATTCGAGGTTCTCGCGCTTCGACATCACCGCGACGCCGTGGTCGCCCATGGTGCCAGAGACGAGCACGACGTCGCCTGGCTTCGCTGCGTCGCTGGAGAGGACGATGCCGGGCGGCGTGACGCCGATCCCGGCCGTCGAGATGAAGACGCCGTCGGCCTTGCCGCGCTCGACGACCTTGGTGTCGCCGGTGATGACCGGCACGCCCGCGGCGCGCGACGCCTGGCCCATGCTGTCGGCGATGCGCTTGAGATCGGCGAGGGCGAAGCCCTCCTCGATGATGAAGCTCGCCGAGAGATAGAGGGGCTTCGCCCCCGCCATGGCGATGTCGTTGATCGTGCCGTGCACGGCGAGCGAGCCGATGTCGCCGCCGGGGAAGAACAGCGGCGAGACGACGTAGCCGTCGGTCGTCATCACCATCCGTCCGGCGCCGACCTCGAACGCCGACTGGTCG
>Ga0181529_10007803_pt1 | contig 10581 bp, 7 predicted proteins | sample PEATcosm2014_Bin_36_FD_119763 | JGI IMG/M metagenome (GOLD analysis project Ga0181529, IMG submission 119763) | Peatland microbial communities from MTU Mesocosm Facility, Houghton, MI, USA - PEATcosm2014_Bin10_30_metaG | ecosystem: Environmental > Terrestrial > Soil > Wetlands > Peat | place... | reverse complement strand
GTTGAGGCGGTAGACCAGCGGCACGCCGGTCGCCAGCTCCATGGTCGGGATCGTCTTCGGCGTCAGCCGGTCGAGCACCATCACCAGCGCGCGCAGGCTGTTGCCGTGGGCGGCGACCAGCACACGCTTGCCGCCGAGCACCGCCGGCAGGATGTTCTGGCAGTAATAGGGCAGCGCGCGCGCCACCGTGTCCTTGAGGCTCTCGCCGCCGGGCGGCGGCACGTCGTAGCTGCGCCGCCACAGATGGACCTGCTCCTCGCCCCACTTCTTGCGCGCGTCGTCCTTGTTGAGCCCGCAGAGGTCGCCGTAGTCGCGCTCGTTGAGAGCCTGGTCGCGCGTCTCCGGCAGGCCGGTCTGGCCGAGCTCGGCGAGCGTCAGCGCCAGCGTGTGCTGGGCGCGGGTCAGGGCCGAAGTGAAGGCGACGTCGAATTGCAGGCCCCGCGCCTTCAGCCGCCGTCCTGCGGCTTTCGCCTCTTCGACGCCGAGCGGCGTGAGGTCGGGGTCGCGCCAGCCGGTGAACAGATTCTTGAGGTTCCACTCGCTTTGGCCGTGGCGCAGCAGCACGAGCAGACGTTCCGATTGCGGCATGAGGTAAATCTCCAAGGCGGGGCGCGGGGTTCAAAGCACGATCCGCCACCCTCGACAATCGCAAAAAACGGGCGTCCGCATTGCGCCCGCTCAACGGCTCCCCACCGGCTGGCGATGGGCGACCGGCGCAAGGCCGGGCGGCAGCGTCATCGCCTCGCGCCGCGCCAGCCGTCGGACGCCGACCGGGCGGTAGAGCTGCTTGGTCGCCTCGACGATCAGGACGCCGGCGAACGGCAGGCCGATCGCCGCGCCGACCCGCTCGATCGCCGGCGCCGAATTGAGGAAGAAGCGGCGGCGGAACGGCGGCGCATAGAGCGCCTCGCCCCAGAAGATCGGCGAGAACAGCGCCTCGCGCATCAGGTCGCGCAACTGCGTGCGCGAATAGGGCTGGCCCTGGCCGAACGGGTTGCCGTCGACCCGCGCCCAAACGCCGCGGCGCGACGGCACCACGAACATCGCCCGCCCGCCCGGCGCCAGCACGCGCCCGACTTCCTCCAGCACCCCGCTCGGATACTCGGCGGTCTCCAATCCGTGCACGACCAGCGCGCGGTCGATCGAGGCGTCGGGCAGCGGCAGCATGTCGAGCTCGACCAGCGCCGCGGCGGCGCGTCCCTGCGCCGGCCAGCGCGTGACGCCGACTTCCGCCGGCATGAACGCCAGCGTGCGTTGCGCCTGATCGCGAAATCGCTCGAGCAGCGGACCGGCGAAACCGAGGCCGAGAATCGACAGGCCACGGCAATCGTCCCAACGCGCGCGCAGCACGCGGCCGATCAGCCGCCGCGTCACGTCGCCCAGCGGCGAAGCGTAAAAAGCGACGAGGTCGTTGACGTCGAGCGGCATGGTTGGCTAGGCCTATCGGCGAGGGCGGCGAATGTGGACCTTTCGACGCCGAGGCGCAAACGCCGCCCCATGGCGGAAACCAACGAGGCGGCCATGACCATTCACGTGCGTCAATTCCTCTGCCTGAAGGACAATTACGGCGTCCTGGTCCACGATTCCGACACCGGGGCGACGGCGTCGATCGACGCGCCGGACGGCGAAGCGGTCATCGCCGCCGCCCAGGCTGAGGGCTGGACGCTCACCGAGGCGCTGATCACCCATCACCACGCCGACCACGTCCAGGGCCTGCCGGCGTTGCGCGCGCGCTTCCCCAAACTGCGCGTTTCCGCCCCCGCCAAGGAGGCGGGACGCATCGGCGGCGTCGATCGCCCGCTCGTCGAGGGCGACTACGCCCGCGTCGGCCGGCTCGCCGCCAAGGTCGTCGAGACGCCCGGCCACACCGCCGGCCATGTCGTCTACTGGTTCGAGGAGGAGGAGATCGCCTTCGTCGGCGACGTCCTGTTTGCGCTCGGCTGCGGTCGCGTGTTCGAGACGCCGCCGGCGGTGATGTGGGAATCGCTGTTGAAGATCGCTTCGCTGCCCGGCTCGACCCAGGTCTATTGCGGCCACGAATACACCGAGGCGAACGCGCGCTTCGCCGTCACGATCGACCCCGACAACGCGGTGCTCAAGGCGCGCGCCGGCGAAATCGCGACGCTGCGCGCCGCCGGCAAGCCGACCCTGCCGACCACGATCGCCGCCGAGCTGGCGACCAATCCGTTCCTGCGCGCCGAAGAGCCGGCGGTGCAGGCGACGATCGGCATGGCGGGGGCCGACCCGGCGGCGGCCTTCGCCGAGATCCGCGCCCGCAAGGATCGCTTCTGAGCCGCCGGCCGCGTTTGGTTGCCGAATCGTTAAACGGAAACTTCGCCTTAACCGATCGCCGATAGATTTCGTCGGCGCGGCGGAGATCGGACAGGCGATGGATCGGCTGAATGACACGGACGGCTCAGGCGCAAGCGGCGGACCGGCGCGGGCGGCAAGCGAAGCGGACGTCGCCGACGCGTTTGCGCTCGATCCGCGCTCGACCCTCAGTCGCCTGCGCGCGGTCATTTACGATTGGGACATCGCCAGCGATCGCCTGACTTGGGGCCCCAACGTCGCCGAAACGCTCGCCGCGTTCCCGTCGAGCGCGTTGGCGACCGGCGCAGGTTTCGCCGAACTCGTGACGGCCGATTCGCCGTCGTCGCGCTATCTCGCGATCAAGCAATCGAGCGGACCGGACGCGGGCGACGGCGCGCCCTATCGCGCCGTCTATCGTCTCGCGGCGCCCGACGGCGGCGCCTGCGTGGTCGAGGACATGGGTCGCTGGAACGCCGATGCGAACGGCCGCCCGGCGCGCGCCCACGGTCTGATGCGGCTTGTCGCCGAAGACGAAACACCGAGCGTCGGCGACGCCGCCGGCCTGCCGGAGCGGCGCGCGTTCGCCCGCGCGCTCGAAGCGCGTCTCGGCGAGCGGCGGCTGGGCGACGCCGGCTTTTCGGTAGCGATTATCGGCGTCGAGAATCTCGACGAACTCAACCGTCGTTACGGCTATCAGGCGGCCGACGAGGCGATCGCGACGGTCGGACGCCGCCTCGCCGCCAACGTTCGCGCGATCGACATCGTCGCTCATTTCGCCGGCGGCAAGTTCGCCGCGTTGCTGTCGGCGGGCGCAGAGGAGCCCCTGGCGATCGCCGCCGCGCGCCTGATGCAGCGCGCCTCGGCGGAGCCGATCGCCACGTCGGCCGGACCGTTGCGTGTTTGCGTGCGCGTCGGCGCCGCTCTGGCGCCGCGCCACGGGCGCAGCGCCTGTCGCCTGTTGCAGCACGCCGAAGAAGCCCTCGAACTGGCGGCGGGCGATCCGCGCCGTTTCGCCGTCTACACACCCGGCCAGGCGATCAGCGAGGCGCAGCGCCGCGAGACTGCGGTCGCCGACGAGATTCTCGCCGCGCTCAATCAGCGCCGCGTGCTCGTCGCCTACCAGCCAGTGGTCGCCGCCGCCGACGGGTGCGTCGCGTTCTACGAGGGTCTGCTGCGGGTCAGGCAGGAGGATGGCGAAATCGCCGGTCCGGCCGCATATCTCGCGGTGGCCGAGAAGGTCGGGCTCGTCGACCAGCTCGATCAGCGCGTGCTCGAGCTCGCGCTCGACCGCCTCGTCGCCGACCCGGGCTTGCGCGTCTCGGTCAATTTTTCGGTCGCCACCCTGCGCTCGCCGGGTTGGCTCGACCGACTCAAAGCCGCGCTCGGCGCTCATCCCGGCGCGGCTTCGCGATTGATCGCCGAAGTCGTCGAGACGCTGGCGCTCGAGCCGGTTGACGAGATCGAGCGTCTGCTCGCGGCGATGAAAGCGCTCGGGCTGAAGATCGCGATCGACGACTTCGGCGCCGGCCACACCTCGTTTCGCAACCTGCGTCGGCTGGGGATCGACATCGTCAAGATCGACGGCGCCTTCGTCCAGAACGTCGCCTGCTCGCTCGACGACCGCGTTTTCGTCCGCAGTCTCGCCGACCTCGCGCGCCATCTCGGTCTGACGACGGTCGCCGAATGGGTCGAGGACGAGGAAGCGCGGCGTTTGCTGCGCGACTGGGGCGTCGACTTGTTGCAGGGCCGGTTGCTCGGCCGCCCGGAGATCCACGAGCCGGTCGCCGCGCCGCCCCCGCCGCGCGCCCTCGCCGCCGGCTGAGCCGTCAGTTTTCGGGTTTTTCGGTCAGGGTGTCGAGGCGGCGGCGCATCTCCATCAGTTGCGTGCGCAACTCGTCGATGTCGGGCTTGGCCGGCGCGGCGTCGCTCTTGGGCGGCTCGGCCGCCGCGCCGTTCGGCGGCGCCGTCTTCGCGCCTGCGAATGGCGAGAACAACCCGAGCGCCTGGTGGAAGGCGGCGAGGTTCTTGCGCGTGATTTCCTGCAGCGCGCCGAAGGAGGCCGGCGCGAACGGCCCCTGGCCGAAGGCGCGCGTCGCCGCCTCGCGGATCGCCTGGGTCTCGCCGCTGAACTGGTCGATCGAATATTCGAGATAGCTCGGCAGGAACGCCTGCACGCTGTCGCCGTAGAAGCGGATGAGCTGGCGCAGAAAGGTGATCGGCAGCAGCGACTGACCCTCGATTCCCTCCTGCTCGAAGATGATCTGCGTCAGGACCGAGCGGGTGATGTCCTCGTTCGTCTTGGCGTCGTAGACGATGAAATCCTCGCCGGTTTTGACCATCTTGGCGAGATCGGCGAGCGTCACATAGGCGCTTGACGCGGTGTTGTAGAGGCGGCGGTTCGCGTATTTCTTGATGGTGATCGGTGCGCTGGGATTCGTCATCGTTGACTGTCTCGACGCTACGCTCGCCTGCGGCTCGGGCCCCGTGACGATAAGCTCTTTTTTGCGCTGTCGGAACAGTTTTTTGCACCGCAACGCGTCGTTCGAAGGGCGAACAGGGGCGTTTTCGCCGTTCGTCCGCCTCGGGCGGCCTTCGCGCTTCGATCGTCTCGGCGAGGTTGGCGAGCGTCGCGCCGCCGCCGGTCGGAACCCTGCTTCAGCGCGCGATTCAGGGCGCCCATTTATGTATCCGCCGCACATTTAATTTGAGATTGCGTAGCGGATCCTCACATTCAATTTGGTCGCCATCCCTGCGCTTATGGCGTCATCCATTCGAAGACAGGGGACGCTCTTTCAATTTTCACGCTCGCCACGCCCGAAACGCCGCGCGATCTTGGCGCGAACGGTCGCCGGATCGGACGAATTGCGGAGAGCCTTGCGGCTTCCGACGCAACTATCCTCATGACATAGAAGACCGGCGAGCAGCGCTCCGCGTTTCGGCGGCGGAGGCGCCGGATCGCGTGCCAGGGAGAACCCTACCATGTCGGCTATCGATATCGTCATCGCCAGCGCCAAGCGCACCGCGGTCGGTTCGTTCAACGGCGCCTTCGCCAACACGCCCGCCCACGATCTCGGCGCGGTCGCCGTCAAGGCGGCGATCGAGGCCGCGCGGCTCGAGCCGGCCGAGGTCGACGAGGTGATCCTCGGCCAGATCCTCTCCGCCGCGCAAGGGCAGAACCCGGCGCGTCAGGCGGCGATGAAAGCCGGCGTTCCTCAGGAAAAGACCGCTTTCGGCGTCAACCAATTGTGCGGCAGCGGCCTGCGCGCGGTGGCGCTCGGGCTGCAGCAGATCGCCAACGGCGACGCTCAGATCGTCGTCGCCGGCGGCCAGGAATCGATGTCGCTCGCGCCGCACGCCGCGCATTTGCGCGCCGGCGTGAAGATGGGCGAGATGAAATTCCTCGACACCATGCTCAGGGACGGGCTGATCGACGCCTTCCATGGCTATCACATGGGAATCACGGCGGAGAACATCGCCGCCAAGTGGCAGATCAGCCGCGAGGAGCAGGACCACTTCGCCGTCGATTCGCAGAACAAGGCGGAAGCGGCGCAGAGGGCCGGCCGCTTCAAGGACGAAATCGTTGCGGTGACCGTGCCGAGCCGCAAGGGCGACGTCGTCGTCGCCGACGACGAATACATCCGCGCCGGCGCGACTTACGATTCCGTCGCCAAGCTGAAGCCCGCCTTCGCCAAGGACGGCACGGTGACGGCCGCCAACGCTTCCGGCGTCAACGACGGCGCGGCGGCGCTGGTGGTGATGAGCGCCGCCGAAGCGAAGCGGCGCGCCATCACGCCGCTGGCGCGCATCGCCTCTTGGGCGACCGCCGGCGTCGATCCGGCGATCATGGGCAGCGGGCCGATCCCCGCCTCGCGCAAGGCGCTCGCGCGCGCCGGCTGGTCGGCCAAGGATCTCGACCTCGTCGAAGCCAACGAAGCGTTCGCCGCCCAGGCGATCGCCGTCAACAAGGACCTCGGCTGGGATCCGTCGATCGTCAACGTCAACGGCGGCGCGATCGCCATCGGCCATCCGATCGGCGCTTCCGGCGCGCGCGTGCTGGTGACGCTGCTGCACGAGATGGCGCGCCGCGGCGCCAAGAAGGGCCTCGCCACGTTGTGCATCGGCGGCGGCATGGGCATCGCGCTGACGGTCGAGCGCTGAGACAAACGCCGTCGCCGCGACGCGGATAGGCAAAATGAGCTCCGCCAGGCTGGCGGGGGCGCGGCCAAAGGGTCAACAAGGGAAGGAAACCATGAGTAAAGTCGCAGTCGTCACTGGAGGCACGCGCGGCATCGGCGCGGCGATTTCCAAGGCGCTGGCCGCCTCCGGCTACAGCGTCGCCGCCGTCTACCACGGCAACGACGCCGCGGCGGCGAAGTTCAAGGCCGAGACCGGCGTCAGCGTCTACAAGTGGGACGTCGCCAGCTTCGAGGCCTGCTCGGCCGGACTGGCGCAGGTCGCCAAGGATCTCGGCCCGGTCGAGATTCTCGTCAACAACGCGGGCGTCACCAAGGACGGCATGTTCCACAAGATGACGCCCGAGCAATGGTACGGCGTCATCAACACCAACCTCAATTCGCTGTTCAATATGTGCCGTCCGGTGATTGAGGGCATGCGCGAGCGCGGCTTCGGCCGCATCGTCAACATCTCGTCGATCAACGGCCAGAAGGGCCAGATGGGGCAGGTCAACTATTCCGCTTCGAAGGCGGGCGACCTCGGCTTCACCAAGGCGCTGGCGCAGGAGAACGCCGCCAAGGGAATCACCGTCAACGCGATCTGCCCCGGCTACATCGCCACCGAAATGGTGATGGCGGTGCCGAAGGACGTGCTGGAGAAGGCGATCCTGCCGCAGATTCCGGTGCGCCGGCTCGGCGAGCCGGAGGAGATCGCGCGCTGCGTCGTCTTCCTCGCCGCCGACGACGCCGGCTTCATCACCGGCTCGACGCTGACCGCCAACGGCGGGCAATATATGGCGTGAGGCCGGCGCGGGCGCGCTCCCCGCTCGTCACGCCCGTCCCCGGGCGATCAAAGCGGCGGCGATTATGGCTGGCCGCGCATGCCCCGTCTTGCATGCGCGGGGCAGGCCCGCGTGACGGCTAGCAAGTTGGCCTCTCGAAAGCGCGTTCGACATTGGTGTTGACGTCGTCGATGGCGAAATCCTTCGGCGAGACACAGCCGCTTCCGCGTTTGACCAGCGCTCCCGGCGACTCGCCGCGATTCGGGTTGCGAAAGTCGGGCGCCGACTTGAGGGTCGCGAAATTATGCAATTCGTATCCTGTCCCCGTAGTGCCGTAATGGACCGTAATGGTGATGCACCGTAATGCAAGATCTTCCGCGCTTCGTCGCCGCCGTTGACAAAGACCGCAGGCTCCATGCGGCCCTCGGCTATCGGCGCCCGCGACAGTTCGAGGATCGCAACCTACGCCCGCGGTCAAATCCGCAGTTTGACCTCCGCCTGACCCGAGGGGCCCATTCCATTCGGGGTCAGTTACCGTGAGCGCGCTGTGGGCCTCTCCTCACGCCGCTCGGCCCGTCGCTGTCATTGGCGGGGGCGTCTTGGGTCGCCGCATCGCGCTCATGTTAGCGAGCGCGGGCGGCGAAGTGCGGATCTATGACCAAATCCCGGAAACGGCCCGAGCCGCCTGTGCGTTCGCTGAGGCGGAGCTGCCAAAAGTCGTGGCCTCTCGCCGAGGCGCCATCGCCGGCCAACTGACCATCGCCGGGTCGATCGAGGACGCCGTCGCGGAGACCTGGATGGCTGTAGAGGCTATCCCCGAGCGCCTTGACCTCAAGATCGCCCTGTTCGGCGAACTCGATCGACTGGCTCCGAAGGACGCGATCCTGGCCAGCAACTCTTCATCGTTCCCGTCAAGTCAGTTGATCGGTCAGGTCGCGCGGCCGGAGCGCGTGGTCAATACGCACTACTATATGGCGCCTGAGCAGCTCGCTGTTGAGGTGATGTCTTGCGGCCAGACCGACGAAGCCGTCATGGCGCTCATGATGGAGCGACTGCCGGCTTTTGGGTTCGTGCCGTTCCGGGTCCGAAAGGAGAGCGTAGGCTTCATCTACAATCGGATCTGGGCCGCAGTGAAGCGGGAAGCCCTCGCCGTCGTAGCGGAAGGCGTGTCTACGCCCGAAGAGGTGGATCGCATCGCCCAAGTCGTCACCGGCGCTCCGGGCGGCCCGTTCCGGGGGATGGACACGGTCGGCCTCGACGTCGCGCTGGCTATCGAAGAGCACTACGCGGCGGTTCGTCCGGGACTTCCAACCGGACCTCGCGAGCTGCTCAAGAGCTACATCAAAGAGGGTCGTCTCGGCGCCAAGGTCGGCCGCGGGTTTTACGAAGACTACCGATAGCCCAACTTCGACGTCGGCAAGCCATCGGCGGAGCCGCTTCGGCCGTGAACGAAAGCCCCGCCGCGCGCCGGCGCGACGGAAAATTGTCGCACAAGCCGCTGAAAACAGGCCGTCGCGCCGGAAAATGGCGCCGCAGGCTGTCTGGCCGCCCATCGCCTCCGCCGCGAGGCGCGCGGGCCGCGACGCCGCCTCGCCGGGCGGTCCGCCGCTTCAAGACAGAGCGCGAGGCAGTGATGCGGCCGGCGGCCGCGTCCACAGACGGGCGCGCACTAACGCGTCCGCGCCGTCTCGTCGAACGCCCGCTCCACATGGCCGACGATGTCGCCGATGATCGCATTGACGGCGAAATCCTTCGGCGTGTAGACGGCGGCGACGCCCTCGCGCTTGAGCGCCTCGGCGTCGGCGGGCGGGATGATGCCGCCGACGACCACCGGCGCGCGCAAGCCTGCCGTCTTCATCAGCGCCAGCACTTCGCGCGTCATCGCCAGATGCGACCCGGACAGGATCGACAGGCCGATGCAATCGACGCCGTCGCGCGCGCGCGCGACGATGTCTTGCGGCGTCAAGCGGATGCCGTCGTAGACGACGTCGAGCCCGGCGTCGAGCGCGCGCGTGGCGATCTGTTCGGCGCCGTTGGAGTGGCCGTCGAGCCCCGGCTTGCCGACCAGCAGCTTCAGCCGATGGCCGAGTTTCATCGACACGCGCTCGACTTCGCCGCGCAACGGATCGAGATCGCTCGCCCGCTGGCGGGCGCGATTGGCGACGCCGGTCGGGGCGCGATATTCGCCGAACTCGGCCCGCAGCGCCGCGCCCCATTCGCCGGTCGTCGCGCCGGCCTTCGCCGCTTCGATCGACGCCGGCATGATGTTCGCCCCGCTCTTGGCCGCCGCGCGCAATGCGGCGAGCGCGCGCTCGACCCGCGCCGCGTCGCGTTCGGCGCGCCACGCGTACAGGCGTTCGATCTGCTCGCGCTCGGCTTCGGGCGAAGAGACGTGGATCGCGCCCTCGCCGGCGGTCAGCGGCGAGGGTTCGCTGGCGGTGAAGCAATTGACGCCGACGACTTTCAGCTCGCCGCGCTCGATCGCCTCGATTCGTCGCGCGTTGGATTCGACGAGGCGCCGCTTCAGTTCGCCCGACTCGATCGCCGCGATCACGCCGCCCATGCCCGCGATCGCCTCGAGCTCGGCCTTGGCCTCGGCTTCGAGCGTCGCAACCCGCCGCTCGATTTCGACGCTGCCGTCGAAGATGTCGCCGTATTCGAGCAGGTCGGTTTCGAACGCCATGATCTGCTGCAGCCGCAGCGACCATTGCTGATCGAACGGCCGCGGCAGGCCGAGCGCTTCGTTCCAAGCCGGCAGTTGCACGGCGCGGGCGCGCGCGCCCTTCGACAGCACCACCGACAACATCTCGATCAAAATGCGATAGGCGTTGTTCTCCGGCTGCTGCTCGGTCAGGCCGAGCGAGTTGACCTGCACGCCGTAGCGGAACCTTCGCTTGGCGGGATCGGTTATGCGATAGCGCTCGCGCGTGATCTCGTCCCACAGCGCGACGAAGGCGCGCATCTTGGCGAGTTCGGTGACGAAGCGCATGCCGGCGTTGACGAAGAACGAGATTCCGCCGACGACGTTGGCGAAGCCCTCGGCGTCGATCTCGCCGGAATCGCGCACCATGTCGAGCACGCCGATCGCCGTCGCCAGCGCGTAGCTCAGCTCCTGCACCGGCGTCGCGCCCGCTTCCTGCAGATGGTAGGAGCAGACGTTCATCGGGTTCCACTTCGGCGTCTCGCGCACGCAGAACAGGATGAGGTCCTTGGTCAGCCGCAGCGACGGGCCGGGGGCGAACACATACGAGCCGCGCGACAGATATTCCTTGACGATGTCGTTCTGCGTCGTGCCTTGCAGGCCGGCGCGCGGCGCG
>Ga0181529_10007802_pt1 | contig 10581 bp, 7 predicted proteins | sample PEATcosm2014_Bin_36_FD_119763 | JGI IMG/M metagenome (GOLD analysis project Ga0181529, IMG submission 119763) | Peatland microbial communities from MTU Mesocosm Facility, Houghton, MI, USA - PEATcosm2014_Bin10_30_metaG | ecosystem: Environmental > Terrestrial > Soil > Wetlands > Peat | place... | reverse complement strand
CTGGTCGCGCCGGCAATGTCGTAAAGCTGCGCAGGCTGGCCGCCAGCCTCGACCGTCTCCACCGATTTTTGCAGTTCGCCGGAGGACACGTCTGACAAACCGACCTGCCCGCGCCAGCGATTGACGTTGGCGTCATCAGTTCCGGCCATGCCGGGCAGCGGAACAATGCTCACGTCCGCCTGTTTGCCGTTCGCGCCCGACACCTTGAAGGAGGCGAGTCGCATTTCGCTGGGCGGAACCTCCGTCCAGCCGCCCGGCGTTTTCCAAGTCAGCGGCGACTGGGCGGACTCGGAGGCCAACGGCGCGGCCATCGCCGGCGCGGATGAAATGTCCGGATGTCCCGGCGGCAGTGTGGAATTGGGGGAATCCGCCGGCAGCGCGGGCGCGGATTGCGCCGACATTTGATTCTGACTGTCTCCGACATGATAGACTTTGACTTCATCGCGCTGGCAGCCGGCGGCCAGCAGCAGCAACGGGATTACAAGCAGCGACAGCCACCCCGCCTTGTTGCCGGATTCATCAGTCGCACAATTTGTCATAGCGTATATTAGCTGGTTGTTTAGCGGACATTCAAGTTTATTCTGGCTCAAATTGGAGCACGGTTTCCCGGGAAGCGTTCAATACGGCGTGGCCTTGTGGTCATAGCCGTGGCAGGCGAGCGAGCAGTTGCCGTGCAGCAGCCCGGTGCTGACGTATTCAAGCCGCCCGTTGGAGGATGGCGTCACGTAGGTGGTGTTGAAATTGATGAGATGCGGCGCGTTGGCCACGCCGTGCGAATCGTGGCAGGTCGTGCAGGCGGTGTGGTCGTTCATAACGTGCGTGCTGTGGAACTTGAAACTCTGGTCGGCGAGGATGCTCGTCCGGCTGTGGCATTTGTAGCACATCGCATACGCCTGCGGGCTTTCGGGCTGGAAATCCAGCGTGGTGAGATTCCGTTCCAGGATGGGCGCGTAAATCGAGCCGTGCGGCCCGTTCGCGCCGGAACCGCCGGCGTCCGGCCCCTGATCGCTGTTATGACAATCGGTGCAGGCCACGAGGCTCTTCGTCAGCCACGGCGCGATGAGGCTCGGCACGTTGTTGTTCAACCCCGGCGCTTCCAGCGGATGGAAACTCTGGTTGGCGGTGGAAAATTGCAGCCGCGTGTTGGTCTGGATGAACTGCCGGGTGACGGTTGCCGGTCCGCGCGCAAGGCTGTCCGCGTGGCAGCGGAAGCAAAGCTCGTATTCGTGCTGCACCGGCTGGATGACGCCGCCCGCCGCGCTGACACCCTTGGTTCCGGCGATCAAACCGGAAGGTTTCGAGGCCGTCGCAGGCATCGTGTTCATCACGTGCGGATCGTGGCAATCCGTGCAGGTGACATGGCGGACGGGCGGATTCACCGGGTCTTCCGCCGGATTGTGCGGCTGGCGGTTGGCCGTGATGGGATGAACGCTGGCCTTTTGAAAATCCACCGCCACATTTTTCGCCGCCACGGTTCCGTTGTGGCAAATGAGGCAATTCTGCTCCGGCGCGTCAAACTTCATCAGGAACTGCTTGGAGCCGGCCCGGTGCGTGGCGTGGCAATTTTCACAGCCGAGCGCCGCGACGGTGTTGTTGTTGCTGTTTTTGGCCGACATGTTCCGTGGCGCCGGCGGCGACAATTTTGCCGCCACCGCAGGGGTCAAAACCTTGGCCGACAGCGCGTGCGGTGACGACGAGAACGGCGGATTGTTGTGACAGACAATGCACATGGCCGAGCCGGTGTTGTCCATGACGAGAAAATCGCCGAAGTGGTCGTCATGCGGATTATGGCAGGAATCGCATTGCATCTGGCCGCTGTGATCCAGCTTGACCGGACCGGTCAGCGTCAAAGGACTGTTGAGCGTGGAATCCAGCGAGACGAGCGCGGTGTCATAGGTGAACGAGATCGGATGGTCGCCGGACAAATCCGTGCCGAGATAGCTCGGATTGGACGCGCGGTTGCCCGGCATGAGCGTCACGCCGTTTTGCATCGGGATGGCCGTGCGGCGGGTGTTGACGCTGCCCAGCGCAACCGTGCCGTCGTGACAGCTCAAGCAAAGGCGCGAGGAGCCGTTCGGCTGGCCGACAACCGCCTGCAACGTCGGGCTGTGATAAACGATGTAATTCGTCTCGCCGGACATGTTGTGATTCCACAACGGCGTCTCGCCATTGGCACGATGAACCGTGTGGCAAAAAATGCAAACATCACTCTCGGTTGTCGCCTTGATGGTTCCGGGGCCGTTCACGGTCAAATTGTGAACGGAATTGACCACGCTGTCGGCGCGGGCCGCGAGGCTGAACAGAACACATCCAACAACCAGCATCCAACATCGAACCACCAATGAAATGCGCCCGCCCGGGCCAACGGATGCTGGGCGTTGGATGCCGGTTGTTGGATGTTGTAGTTTCGTTTTCATTGCTGGCCGACGTATTTCAAAACCTGCACACGATGATTGTAACCATCCGTCACAAAAATCCGGTTGTCCAATCCGATGGCGATGCCGTTGGGCAGGCCGAACTGGCCCGGCCCGCTCCCGCTTTCGCCGAGGCTCAACAGCAGCCGCCCGGACAGGTCGAAAACCTGGATGTTGTCGAACAGCGCGTCCGCCACATAAACATGCCCGAACGTGTCCACCGCCACGCCCTTGGGCCGCCCGAAATGCCCCGAAGTGTCGCCGCTGCTGCCGATTTGGGAAATAAATTTACCATCGTCGGTGAAAACCTGCACGCGGCTGTTCATCGAATCGGTGACAAACAAATGTCCCCTGCCGTCGGCGCCGACGTGGGTGGGAAAATTGAATTCGCCGGGCGCGACGCCGCGTTTGCCGAACTGGAACCGGAGTTTTCCCTGCAAATCAAAAACGAAAACGGAGTGCGCCTGCGAATCGGCGACGACGAGCGCGTCGCCGGCAATCGCCAGCCCGACGGGTCGCTGCAACGGCTTGGAAATTTCAAACACCAGTTTGCCGTCGTCGCGGAAGGCCAGCACCTCGCCAAGCTCCGAGTCGGCAACGTAAAAAATCCCGTTCCGGCGCGCGACGGCAACCGGCGACTGGAAATGGATTTTGCCGGCGGCGTTCCAACTCCGCCATTGTTTGCGCGCAAAATCGCAGTAGCAGACGGTGCCGTTGCCGGTGTCGGTGAGACAAAGATTGCCGGATTCGTCGAGGGCGGCACCGAATGGTTTCTGTAGGCTTTGCGATTCCCCGGTTTCGCCCGTAATCCAGTTGGAGAGCCGGTGCAAGACCGAGAGGCTTTGTCCGACATCAGCCGGACCGGAAATGGTTTTGACAAAGGCGACGCGCGGTTCGTCCGGCGGCGGCGGCCAGACGGGATTGGGAACCGTGGCGGCTGGCGTTTTGTGTTTTTCGGAAACGCAGGAGACCGCCAGGCCGGCCAAAGCCAGCATCGCAAGCACCCCGAAATGGATTTTTTTCAGCACGTCAAAAATTTCTCCTCATCCTCAAAAAAACATAATCCCGTTTCTGGATTTGGCCGTTGAAATCCTGGTCTTGATGCTCAAAGCCCAGGTGCATTTCAAGCTTGGCCACCGCCCAATTCAGGTAGGTGCGCACCGCAAACTGGTTCTGATCCACGCCGTTACCGCGCTGCTGCTGCAAACCGGCGTCGGTGCTCCAGTTCAGTCCGATCCCGGACCGCCATTCGTAATGCGCCATGTAATTGAAGAAGGTCGTTCTTTGGCGCGTGCTGGCGGATGATCCGCTGCTGAACAAATAATCGCTCCATTCCTGGTTCAAATTAATTCCCAGGGTGGAATGGGAAAATGCGTTGATTGAATAGCTCTCCCCCAGGTTGTAAGTCCGGTTGTCGTAAAATGTGGAATGGTCGTCGGTATAATCCGCGCTCAATGAAAGGCCGCGCCAGTGGAAGTCGGCGCCGGCCTGGATCTGCTCGTCATCCTGCAACACGAAATCGGGCGCGCTCGCGTGATTATCGGTGAAATCATACCGCGCATAAATCCCCGCCAGTCCGCTCCAAAAATCCAGGCGCACCTGGGACTGGTTGTTGAAGGTCGAATAGCTGCCGGAGGGATTGGACTGGATGGTGTAAGTCACCAAAATCCCGGCGCTGCCCGACAAGATGTGATTGGCGATGACGGTGGCGCTGTTGAGGATTTGAATCTGCCACGGATCCGTGGCTTGGTTGACGGTGTAATCCAGGCCGGACACCAGCGTGATGGATCCGGTGGAATCGGTGACGCTGGTGATGGAAATGTCGCGCGGCTGTTTCAAAGGCACCAGCCCGGTGACCGGCACCGTGTAGGACTCATTGGGGATGACCAGCTCCGACCCGGTCGTCTGCTGGTCGGTCAAAGTATAGCTGGCGGTGTTTCCGAGGGACAGTTGCGCCCAGTCGCACAGATGCTTCGTGTAATTCACCGCGCCGTTGACTCCGACGGCGGTGGAATCCAGCGTCGAACCGCCGGAACTGCTGTTCAGGGTTGAACCATTTACGGACAGGCTTGAAGCGAGGCTTTCGTAAAGCTGATGCCGGAGGCCCGCGCTGCCGTAATTTTGGATGGAATCGGAATCGTTGCCGTCATACCGCGAAAATGAATATTCATAATTGCCGTGCAGGTGCGGCGTGTGCTCGACATCGTAGTTGAACGCGGCGTTCAAATCCGACGAGGAGGAATTCTGCGATTCGATGTCGTTGAACAGAACCGTTGACCGCAGGGTGCTTTTCAGAAAATGCTCCATGTCCGTCAGGCTCACATTTTGGTAGCTGTTCTCGCTGGAGTAACTGGAGCTGGAAACGTCGGTCTGGCGGTTGAACAGGCCATACTGGTAATTCAAGAAGGTGGCGTCCTCCTTTGTCCGCTCATTTCGCGCGCGCAGGTTGACCGTCGTCTGATCGGTCGTCGAATCTTGGCCGGGACTGGCGCTGTTCTCGCTGGATTGTTGAAAGGACACCGTGAACGGCACCGGCCCTTCCACATAGCCGGAGTTGACGCCCCAGCCTTGCGAATCCACCGTCGCCGAGTTGAAAAGATCATACTTCACCTCATCGCGGGAACGGTCGTATGTAATCGTTGTTGCGTAGGGTTTGATCTGTAGGATGTTGGCCGAGAAAGTGCCGTTCAGCGACAAGGTTTCCGTTTGGGTCATCTGACCGGGCGCGCCGCTTTCCTGCCAGATATAACTGGGTTCAAACAGCAGCGAATACGTCAGCAGATAGGGATGATAAATATAATTGTCCCATCCGATTCCGAACGCGGGCGCCACATACAGCCGGTCCGTCTTTAGCTGGCTGCCGCCGCCAGAAGTGACATCCTGCTCGGCCTCCACGTCCGTCTTGATATACTTCAGCTTCGGCGCAAAATAGCTCCACTCTGGATTCTCCTGATACCCCATCCAATCCGCATACTGCGCCCAGCCGCGCGACGTTCCCGCCGCCAGCACAAGCAATGCGATTGAACGGGGCAGCCGGAAATGCGACGGTTTCATCTCGCGGCTCATGGCGGACTTCCGTTCGCCGCGCCCGGACTCTTGGCCGCCGGCTTCAACAGGTTTTTGTCCTGGCCCACATGCGGGTCGTGGCATTGCACGCAGGATTTGGTTCCGATGTCCGCGTGGCCTTTCACCGCCGCAACGTCCTTCTGATCGTGGCAATCAAAACACAACGCGGGGATGCCTTTCTTCATCAACGCCTTCTCGCTGGTCGAGTGCGGGTTGTGGCACCCGGTGCAGTCCTCCACGACATCATGCGTGAACTTCGCCTTTTCCAGGAAGTTGTCGTGGCAATCCCAGCACAAGGCCGGCGTGGTTTTTTTCACCAGCGCCTTCCTGTCTGACGCGTGCGGGTCGTGGCAGGCCAGACAATCGCCATCATCCACCGGTTGATGAATCACCTTCGCCTGCTTCGCCGGAATGTCGTCATGGCAATCGGCGCAGGTGTTCTTCACCGATTTTTTCAGCAGCCCCTTGAAATTGGTCGCGTGCGGCGCGTGGCATTCCATGCAATCGCCGTCGTCTACGGGCTGATGCACGATTTTCTTCTTGCCGATGAGGTCATCGTGGCAGTCCAGACAGGTGTCCTTGACCGATTTTTTCAAAAGGCCCTTGAAATTCGTGGCATGCGGGGAGTGGCAGTCGGTGCAATCACCCGCCTCAACCGCCTGATGCTTGACCTTGCCCGCCGCCAACGGGTCGTCGTGACAGGTCAGGCAGAGAGCGCTGCCTTTCTTGAGCAGAAGATTTTTGTTGGGCGACTGGTGCGGATCGTGGCAGCTCAAGCACTCGCCGTTTTCGACCGGCTGGTGCTTCACCTTGTAGTTCCCCGGAAAATCCTTGTGGCAGGTGTAGCAAAGCTGCGGGACGGGCACCCTGGGCTCGGCCGTCATCATGTCTCCGCCGTGGCATTGGGCGCACTTGTTCTCGGCATAAGGCCGATGCATGAAATTTTCAGGCGGTTTCGGAAACTGCGGCTTTGGCGCAACTGCCGCCGCCCGGTTTGTGCTAGTCGCCACTGGCGCGACGGCCTGATTCGTCACGGACGTTTCGGAAGGCACGCCGTCGAAAAAAAAGGTGAGCCACTTGTGTTCGGTCGTCGAACTGCATCCGGTCGCCAGCAGAACGCCGCAGAGAATTGCAGCCGCAGCCGGAAGCAACCTGCGGCTGAATTTCACGCTTTTATTTTCATCTCTCACCGCGGTCAAGCTGGTTGTCGTGTTCGCCGTAACGTCTCACTTTTTGTGCCCGAAACCGAATACGCTCACCATGTTGGGGCCGACCTGATTGATGAGAATCACCAGATGTTCCACCTTGAAACCCGGCGCGGCGTAGCTCTGGAAAAAGTCCACGTCATCGTAATCCACCACCACCTTCGACGGCAGACTTTGGGCCACGTTGATGTTTCCCGGCAGGCCGAACCAAGTCAGCAAGCGGCCCTGCTCGTCGAAGACTTGCACCACTTTGGACATGGCGTCCACCGCGTAAAGCCGGTTGTCCCGGTCCACGGCCACGCCTTTCACCCGCGCGAATTGTCCGAGCGAATCGCCCATCTCGCCCACCGAACGCAGATAGGTCCCGTCCGCGTCATACACCTGCACACGGGAACCACCGGAGTCTCCGACATAAAGCCGTCCCTTGGAATCCAGCGCCAGATTGGTGGGCGTGAACAGCACGCGCGCCTGGTTCGTCGCGTCTTCGGCCCGGGGGATTTCGAAAAGCAAATTCCGGGTATTTTTGTCAAACACAAGCACATCGTGCTTTTGCAAATCCGCGACATAAATCCGGTCCTGGTTTGCAACCGCGTCGCGCGGTTTCATTTCCCCCTCCTTGCCCAGGGCGGCAACGAAAATGCCGTTCTTGTCAAAAATGACCACCTGATTCCGGCCGACATCTGTGACGTAAAGATTGCCGTCCGCGTCCACCGAAATGTTCAACGGCTGAGCGAGGGCACCTTCACCCTGCGCATCCAGTATTTTGATGCGCTGATCCTGCAAATCCACCACCAGAACTGCGTTCAAATCCGTGTCACAGACATAGATTTTTTTGTTGCCCGCCGCGGCGCCGTAGGGCTTGCCAAATGACCGGTCGGGCGGCAACTCGCCGGTCAAAAACGTCATCAAACTTCTGTCTTCATGCCCCCGGAATTCCTTCTCGGAACTGAAGGACATGAGAAATTGCAACCGCGGCTCGTTGGGCGGCGGCGGGAAAAAATAATAAGTCCTCGCGGTCCTGGTTTGCGTGGCGCAGCCGGCGGCAAGACAAAGAGCCGCCGCCAGCCCGGCCAGCCGGATTTTGCGGATGAGTGGAATTTTCATTTTCAAATCGTTTCAGCCAGCATCAGTTTGCCCCGGCGGTTGCGCAACCGCATTGACCTGTCTTATTGTTCGCATTAATTGCGCGTGTTCCGAATTTTACAATTCTGGAATCGAAACCCGCCTGCCGCCATGTTGCCTGATGCCAGCACGCTTGTCCGCTGAAAAAACTCCGTCACCGGCTGCTTCAAAAAAGAGGCCCTGGCTGGCCAGGGCCTCGCATGGCATCCGTCCGTAAAGGAACGGAAGATCATTTTACTTGTTATGACAAGTCAGGCAGAGCTGCGCGTTGTTCACATCCACAATCAACAAGTCGGTGGCCGTGGCCGAGGCGCCGATCGTGCGATGGATGTCATGGCAGGAGGAGCATTCAACGGTTCCATTGGGCGGCCGCAACATTCTGGAATACGGAAGGCTGGCAACCGGGTTCAAATCCGGATCCGCCGCCGCCGCCGACGAATACACAACCCCGATCGGGTGCATCCGGGTCAGATACGTTCCACCGGCGGTGAATCCTCCCGTGGCCGGATTGTAGGTTTTAATCGCCCAGCTGGGGACGTTGGTGGCCACGCCATTGTTGCCATTGAACTTGGTGCTGCCGTAACTCTGGTTGACCGCGATCGAGCCGTCATGGCAGCTCAAACAGGCAACCGACGAGCCAAGCGTCAATGACCCCAAACCGAGGGCGTTAAACGTGGCGCTGCCCGCCTGATCATAGGTGATATACTGGGACGTGGCATTGGTCGCAACGGCGTGATTCCACAGCGGGCCATTGGCCGCGCTGTAGGCCGCCGCACCGTGTGGAATATGGCAGACCTGACACGGATTTTGATAGCTGCTTGTGCCGTGCCCAAAGGTGGCAATGCTCATGAGATTCCATGAGTTCGTATCATTCACTGCGCCAGTGGAGGAGAAGTCATGGGGCGAACCAATGATGCTTGCTTTGCCAACGGATGGCAGGAATGCCACCATTGCTCCCAAGGCAAGCCCGCCGAGGAGTATGTTTAGTTTTTTCATAATCGTTGTTTGCACGTGCTGTTTCGTTGTTTGAGTTTTACGGACGCGACATCAGTTGAACGTCGCGCTGTTCCATCGAAAAATCAAGCAGCGAGCTCTGCGCCGGATCTTCCGTTGAAATTGGTTGTGTTGTCATAACAAATCTTTTTTGGCGGATTAGCTTGGACAGGCGGCCTTGCCGGACCAAAAAAAGCCGGGCGATAATTCCGCTTCCGCGCCCGGTTTCTGTTCTGGAGCCGGACTGAATCTTGCCATCAACGCCGCGCCGCGGCAGACGATGATTTCGCGGCATTTGGAAAATTCCTGCTCCCGCATCCTGGAATTCTCGCGGACAATCGCCTCCAGATGGTCAATGTTGTAGAGATAGACATTGTCCAATTTCTCCACGTCCGCCGCGATGTCGCGCGGCACGGCAATATCAATCAAAATCAGAGGCCGGTTTCGCCGCGCCGGCAAAATTTGGGCAATTTCATCCTTGTGCAGCACCGTCGTGGGACTGCCGGTGGAACTCACCAGAATGTCCGCTTCCTCGAGCGCGTTCATCCGTTCCTCGAACGGCAGCGCCCGGCCGCCGAATTCCGCCGCCAGCAACTGCGCGCGTTCAGGCGAGCGGTTGGCCACCAGCACCGAGCGCGCGCCGCGCTTGGTCAAATGCCGGACGCACGCCTCGCCCATCTTGCCCGCGCCCAAAATCATCACCGTCTTGTCGGACAAATCGCCGGCAAAAACCTTTTCCGCCAGTTCCACCGCCACGCTGCCCACGGAGGTGGCACCGCGCCCGATGGCGGTGTGGGTGCGGATTTCCTTGCCGATTTGCAGCGCGGTCTGAAACAGCCGGTTCAAAACCCGGCCGGTCAGCCCGGCCTGCTGCGCCGCCTGATAGGCGTTCTTCACCTGGCCGGTGATTTCCGTTTCGCCGATCACCATCGAATCCAAGCCGCCCGCCACCGAAAACAAATGCTCCACCGCCGCGACGCCTTCCTTGACGTAAAGGTGGGGTGTCAAATCAACGTCCGATTGGCAAAGCTGGCGGAAGAGGCGATGCACTTTACCTTGAATCCAAGCCGTTGTGCCGTAAATCTCGACGCGATTGCAGGTGGACAGCAGCACGACCTCGTCCAGTCCGGCATTCAGCTTGAGCCGGCAGCCAAGGCAGGGCAGCAGCGACGGACGCACGGCCAGCCGCTCGCGCACTTCCACGGGCGCGGTCTTGTAGCTCAATCCTGCGACAAATAGGTTCATGCGAAAAATCCCCCCGTGAACGCATATTGGCACGCCACCCCCGGCATCGGTCCGCAGACAAAGCCAGACAACCGGCCATCGCCCGCCCGGCGATGAACAGTTCGGAATCGGCATGCTCGTTTCACAACATGAATCTAAACGATGGGAAAAACGCCGCTGCCCATACATTGGCAAGCACTTTACATTTTTTGCCATTGTAATGACAGTATTGTATTAGTCGTAATAAATTGGTATGCTTATTTTAAGAATAAACTAATGCTATTCATCAATTGCGCCCCGCAATCGTGGCGGCGGGGCATGAGCGCGCAGTCCCGCCGCATCGCGGCAACGTGAAAATGGCGACGGGATACCGCCCGTCCGAAGCGGCTTGGCGGCGCGGCATTCTTCGGGAAATTCAGCCGGGACTGCGGACAGCGGACGGTGTCAGGGGGCTTTTCTTCGCTGCCTGCCGCCTGGATTGTTTGACGGACGCGGCCTTGAATCCCGCCCGCTCAATGCGCCAGCCTTGTGGTCATCGCATAAACGATGAGCAGGAG
>Ga0181529_10007798_pt1 | contig 10585 bp, 7 predicted proteins | sample PEATcosm2014_Bin_36_FD_119763 | JGI IMG/M metagenome (GOLD analysis project Ga0181529, IMG submission 119763) | Peatland microbial communities from MTU Mesocosm Facility, Houghton, MI, USA - PEATcosm2014_Bin10_30_metaG | ecosystem: Environmental > Terrestrial > Soil > Wetlands > Peat | place... | reverse complement strand
GGCGGTGGGAACCGCGATCGGCAGCGTACGGGTCCTGGTGGACGGAACGTCGATGGGCACGGCGACTTACGGCGCGAGCCGGCCCGATGTGTGCGCGGCTTATCCTGGCCGGCCCGGTTGCCCCGACGTGGGGTTCACATATTCGCTGAACACGGCAACGCTGGCGTCCGGGTCTCACACCATCACGGTGACGGCCACGGATTCCGCCAGCCCTCCCGACACGGGCTCGGCAACGATCACCGTGCAGAAGTAGAAACGGAGCCCCAGTTGCTGCCTTGCGCACGGCCATTCGAAGCCCCGACGCGATGGCCCACAGCGCCCCGACCCGCCACGCGGCGGCGTTTCCTCTGACATTTAGGCTCCGTAAGTCCTGTAATATACAGAAAGGCCTGTGTTTTGGAGCCGCGATGCCGTTTCCAAGCCTATATGTAAACTGGTCTGACCCCGCTACAGGGTGGGTTATCTTATGGGCAGTCCTCACACTCGCCCTCGCTGCGATTCTGACTCGGAGGGTTATCGCCCGACAGAATATCTGGACGTGGCCAGTAAAGGCGGGAATCATTGTGTGCTCTCTGATCACCGCACAGTGCCTTCGGGTCGCGCCGCGACTGCTTGCAGTTAACGCTACGCCAGAGGGCCGAGATGCACCGTTAGCATTCCTCAGCCTGCCAGACGGTCAGGTTTTGAACCTCAAAGATCTGAGAGGGCATGTCGTCCTACTCGATTTCTGGGCAACCTGGTGTGCCCCATGTCGCGCGAGCTTTCCAGCGATGGACCGACTCAGCTCCGACTTTGCCGCAGCGGGATTGATCGTGGCCGGCATCAGCGCAGACCAGGATTCAAATGTTTGGCGTCGGTACTTGCGGGACCATCACACCGTGAGCGTCCAGGTACTTGATAAGGACAATGAGCTTGCAGAATCGTTCGAAGGCATAGCCAAGCCGACCTTTATACTGTTGGACGCCCGGGGCCGCATCCGCTGGAAGCTTGTCGGATGGCGGCCGTTGACCTACCGGACGCTGCGGAGAGAGATCATCGCGCTTCTGCAAGAGGCGGGCAATAAGGGGCACGGCATTTAGGATCGAGTAGGTGTCGACGTGGAACGCCTTCGCCGCGGGACTGTCGACCAGATCGCGATTCGGCAGCCACCCGAGCGACAAGCGCCCGACCCGCGGATGTGGGCGACCGCCGGATTCGGTCGGGCTGTCGGCTGCCGCGGCTGGCGCTTCGCCCCCGAAGAAAGTGTCCGATAATATCGAATATCGTCCGCCGGGGAACGTCCGTGTGACCGGCTGAGGAACCGGCATCGCGCATCGTCAAGGAACGGCGTATCACGGGGCCCGGCCCCATCCGTGGTGGGAAATACTTATTGTACTAACCTTCGTCAAATTCACCATAGTCATCCATCGGTTAGCCATTTCCGGTGACCGAAGAGACTCTGGCTTTGGGGACGCTTGCCGCTGCAGTATGTGATCGAGGCTGCCATGAAGAACCCGTTCGGAGGATTTGGCGCACCGGCGATGCACGGTTTTTGGCGAGCAGACGAGGGACAAGATCTGATCGAGTATACGCTCCTGCTCGCATTCGTCGCCCTGGCGTCAGCGGCGCTGTTCATTCACGCCGGCGCCAGCATTAAGTCGATTTGGACCACCACCAACTCCCAGTTGACGGCGGCCGCCGCTTCCGCGACAACGTAGCGCCAAACCCTCGCGCCGCAGCCCGGATGCTGACCTTGCGCCCGATACTCTCTCTGCCTCACACTGACCTTATGAAATCGTCGCTACTCCAGCCGACGTTACTCCTGCTTGCACTCGTCGCTACGGCCGCATCTCAGACCGACGTCCCTCACGGTACGGTGCAGCGCATCCACGTGCACGGCAAGAGCCTCGAAGGCAATCTCGAAGGCGACTCGCCCGACCGCGACGTCGCCGTCTATCTCCCGCCCAGCTACACCTCCTCACCGAGCCGCCGCTACCCGGTCGTCTACCTGCTGCACGGCTTCACCGACGACGTGGATCACTGGTGGGGCGTCAAGCAGCACTTCGTCAGCGTCCCCGCGGTCACCGACAAAGCGCTGGGTGCCGGCGTCCGCGAGATGATCGCGGTGATGCCGAACGCCTTCACGCGCTACCAGGGCAGCATGTATTCCAGCTCGGTGACCACATCAACCGCGTAGCGGAGCGTCTCGAAACCAAGGTACTGCCCTTCTTCTCAACCGCACTGCAATTCCAATCGCAGTGATGATATGGCAGCGGACTGGCGTCTGGCAGCGGAGAGCGGGCTGGTGATCGTTTCCGATAACGACCTGGCTTGCAGACACGGCTGACCGCATTCCCCTGCCGGTCGAGGTTCGGTTCGCGCGGCGAATGCGCGGTGAGTAACTGGTAACGGAGCGGGGAAAAAGTCTAAGTTGCGGTGACGGTGTTGCGGTACACCGCTAAAACCTCCAGAACCGCCGCAATCCCGGACTGTTCCCATCCGGCGCTGCCGGGAAACGGACCGCCTTCCCGAGGCACTGGCTCTCTTCGGCGGTCAGCGGATGGTCCAACAGGTGCTGAACCGCCAGCCGCCGGTGCAGTGCGGCGAAGTTGTCCGAGAAGCGGTACTCCAACACGTTCAGGTTGAAATCCAGGGTGTATACGATGCCTCCCGGCTCCGGTATCGGCGTTTCCACCGTGATGCGGTCGCGGTCGATCTTGAGATTGGCGGGCACCGGCAACACGCCCGTCACCCTGTCTATGTCCGGAGTCGGAAGCAGTGCATACTCCAGTTCTCCTCCTCCGGTCGGCGGGGGGAACGGATCGCCGGGCGTAACGACCCGCTGCGGAGCTCTTGAGAAAGGAAGCGCCAGCACCCCCACTGCAGGATGCCCCAGTCCTTCTCCCGGGTTGTTGATGGCCGCGAAGATAGCCTCCTCTTCTCCATCCCCACCGATGTCGTGCAGCACGCAGTCATAAATGGACCCCGGATGCCAGTATTCCTCGATGGCACGCCCCGTGCGCGGATCGATCAGAGCCACTTGCGAGGGATACCAGAGGTAGTGGTTGGCCACGGTAAGAAGCAACGGCTTGCCCCTGGCCTTCACCGGACGGATCAGCCGGCCGCGGTAGGCAGAATCGAAGCTCCTGGCCCCGAAAGTCATCGGAGCGCCGTAGTGAAATTGCCACCGCAGAGTGCCGTTTTGCTCGAAACAGAGAAGCGACCCGCCAGTCAGGCCCGCGTTCTGGGGCAAAAGGTTGAACAGCACTTCCTGCCGTCCGTCGCCATCGATATCGGCAATCAGCGCCTTGTCGGCAACCAGTATGGAGTAGCCCGTGTCGAGCGGTCCAAAGGTCCTTTCCCAACAGACCCGGTTATGGGCGTCCAGAACGCGCAGCGTCGTGCCGTCCAACACCCACGCATTGGGAACACCATAGTCCGACACGATGGCCGCCCGCCATAGAATGAATCCCAGCGCCGCGAGGATGAGCGCTACTGCGGAGGATGCCAACCACATACGCCTGCCGCGGAAAAGGCTGGGCCGGCGGGGGGGAGCATCCGGACCTTTGCCGCAATGGCTGCGAAAGACGGGTACGTACCCGCCCTTGGGGATATCGATGACCAGCGGATCCGACTGTCCGGCTCCGCGGTAGTAGGCGGCAAGCTGATTGCGCAGCCTCCGCGCCTCGACGCGCACTATGGTATCGGTGGCGGGATCAAAGGTGGCTTCGCGATCAAACACCGCCAGGGCGATGTTGTATTCCTTTACGATGCTGAGTTCTGCAGCGACGGTTTTTTCGACGATGTAGGTGAGAAAGCGGCGCAACCGCTTGGAGGTGCCGAACTCCTGGCTGGCCAGCACGCGCGCGAGGGCTTCTCCGATTGCCTCGGGGGAAACTTCGCCGGCCGGTAGAGTGATCCCCATGTTACAGCGTGATTATAGGTGGTTTAGGGTTGTGGTGCAAGGCACCAAAACAGCTCCGAAAATCGCATTCGTCACAGTGACTCACTGGTACGAATGGGGGGGAATGGACTAGGTTCAAGCTTCAGGAGGTCGAGACATGAGTCGGACCCGCGTGACGTACCTGATGTGTGCAGTCATTTTTCTGCTCGGCGCAGCAGCCACCAGTTCAGCGCAAAGCGGATACTGGCAGTACCTGAGAACCGAATCCGGCATCCAGCCCACTACCAGCACCAGTTGCCCTGTCTCCACCACCTCAGGTGGGGAAGGGAACTACACCATTACAAATACGTGTGGGGTTGGCTCCGGCTATCCTATTACGGAGTTAGGGATCACCTTTTCCTGGAGCCGCCCACCCTCCATTCTGATTCCCGGCACGGCGCTCTATTGGCCGGTCTCCGCCACGATCGCATCGGTTGTGAATCCGAACAGCCTCGGCTTCACCTGGACTGCCGCAAGGTGCCCGTACGCGCAGGTAAGCAACCTGGCTACGGCCTCGGTCTGCGCGCCACAGTGGACGCCCGAGAACTTCCTTTCCCTGTGGCCGTCTAATGGTCTATATGGCTGGACCCCGGTGGGAACCGTGATCACTTACAACAACGCGCTGGCGCAAGCACCTCCGGCTCCGAATAGTATCGGATACATCACAGGCAGCGGTGACGGGGACTCGAACGGGCTGATGAGCATCATCACCGATATGGGTTCCAGTTACACCGGAGACCATTTGTGGAGTTATGTCTACCAATGGGTTCCGGAGGCCCTGGGATCCTGCGGCGGCACCTGCACGCTGGCTTCGCCGGGCCAGAATCTTGGCGCTACCGGCGGCACCGGCAGCGTCGGCCTGACGGCCACCTCCACCTGGACGGTGATTGCCGTGGATAGCTGGATCCATGTCACCTCATCCGTCAGCGGCACTGGCAACACCACTGTGACGTTCACTGCCGACCCCAACACCAGCGGCCCGCGCAGTGGCACACTCATCATCGGCGGGCAGCAATACACCATTTTCCAGGCTGGCTCGGCAGCCTCTATGGGGGGCACACAGACTTCAATCACGATTACCAACCCCGGCTTCGAGACGATTCCATCCAACCCGAACTGGATCAGTTGTTCAGGTACCGGAGGGGCGGGCAGCGGAGGGGCCGGCTGCCAGGATACCTTGAATGGTAATGTGCCGGGCTGGACTGCCTCCAGCGGCGGAACCCTGGGGCTTTTTCAACCGGGTCCGAACTATTTCACGCTTCCCCTGCCCGCTGTCGAAGAAACCACGGTTCTGCAGATCAACAACGGCACCCTCTCTCAGACGCTGAGCGCGACACTGCAGCCATCGACGTTGTACACGTTGCAGGTTGACGTAGGCCGACGCCTGGACAACCTCTATCCCTCGACGCCGCCGACCGCGCAGCTTTATGCCGGCAGCACCCTGATCGCCTCGGCCACGGGTACCGAGCCACCCCTCGGCGGCTGGACCACCTGGACAGGGACCTACCAATCGAGCGCGTCGGATCCGCTGGCCGGACAGACCCTGAAAATCGTATTGGGGGCGACCGCATCGCAGGGTGATTTCGACAATGTGCGGCTGACGGCCGGCGGCAGCGCGCCGGCCTGCACTTACTCGGCAAGGGCCTTGACGCAAAACCAGCCGGCCAGCCTGACCTCGGGGAATATCACCGGATTGATCCAGGTCAACGCCGGCACCGGCTGCGCGTGGACCGCCATCAGCAACAACTCCTGGATCACCGTCACGAACGGGACGCCGGGCAGCGGAAGCGGAGTGGTTGCCTACCAGGTGAGTCCCAATACCACTACCGCGGCCCGTACCGGTACCCTGAGCGTGGCTGGGCAAACGGTGACCGTGAATCAAGCGGCGGCGACCAAGTGCGCGTACTCGATCAGTCCCACCAGCAGCACGATGCAGGCCATCGGCGGCGCCAGCAGCGTGCTGCTCTCGGCCAACCCTAGTTCCTGTCCGTGGTCGGTCGCGGTCAGCCCCAGCGCCAGTTCGTGGCTGCACGTCACTTCGCCCACTTCCGGCACGGGAGCGCTCTCAATCAACTACGCGGTGGACCAGAACGCCACCACCCTGTCGCGCAGCGGCACCATCGCCCTCGCCGACCAGACGCTCAGCGTGACGCAGGCCGGAGGCGCCTCGACCTTCGCACCTAATATCACGCCGGGGGGCATCGTCAACGCGGCCAATAACCGCGGCGGATCCGTCGCGCAGGGATCGCTGATCACGATTTACGGCAGCAACCTCGGCCCGGCCACTCCGGTGCAGGCTACCGCCTATCCGATTCCGGCGACCATGGGCAACGTGACGGTGAGCGTGACGCAGGGCTCGACCACCCTGCAAGCCTATCTGAAATACGTCTCCGCGACGCAAATCAACGCCATTCTGCCCTCCAACACGCCGCTCGGGAACGTGCAGCTCACGGTCAGCTACCTGGGCGCTCCCAGCGCGCCGGCCACCATCAATGTGGTGGCTACGGCGTTCGGCATCTTCAGCTCGGCGGGGGGCAGAGGTCCGGCAATCCTACAGAATTTCAACTCGGCCACCAACCAACCGCTGAATACGGTTACGATCACGGCTAAGCCAAGCCAGATTCTGATCATCTGGGCGACCGGGCTCGGCCCCATTACCACCGGCGACAATACGCCGCCGCCGGGAGGGAATATGTCGGTCCCGGTGCAGGTGCTGGTGGGCGGCCAGCAGGCCCCGCTGTTGTACAGCGGACGCGCTCCCAATTTCGCGGGCGTGGACAACGTCTACTTTACGGTGCCGGCGAGTGCCCCTCTGGGCTGTTACATTCCGGTGCAGGTGAACGCCGCGGGCGCCTGGAGCAACACCGTGACCATCTCCCTCACCGCCGACGGGACCCACTGCAAGGACACCGGCAACCCGTTGAGCAATATTAGTTCGACGGGTGGCAATCTGGGCATCCTGGGGCTCATGCGCCTCAATTATTACGGCTCATTAAGCCCCTCAGCCGCGCCATTGAATTCGATCATCGATCTGGGAATCGGCGATTTCGCGCAAGTCACAGCCGGCGGCGACCTGGCCTTCAGTCCGTTTATGAATTTACCGCCGGCCGGTTCGTGCAAGTCGACCAACCGCTCGCTCGATCTCGGTTCCGCCATGGGGACGGGAGGGTCCAGTCTCGATCCCAGCCTGACCAGGATGCTGGATGCCGGGGCATCGCTGGCGGTGAGCGGTCCGAAGGGGTCCGGCACCATCAGCCAGATCAGTTCGACCAGCCCGTACGTGGGGGCGCTCGGCGGCAGCCTGGCGGCGGGCAGCAGCATATCGGTGGATAGCTCGCAGATGGAGCCGTTCCTCGACACCGGCCCCTTCACGATCAAGGGCACGGGAGGCGCCGATGTGGGGGCCTTCTCGGTTACGGTGAACGAGTCTCCGACCATCACATGGACCAACGAGATGCAGATCGCCACGATCAACCGGTCCAACCCGCTCACGCTGACGTGGACGGGCGGAGACCAGACGCAGACCATGCTGATTATCGGCGCCTCTTCCGACCCCAACACCCTGATGTCGGGCGGATTCACCTGTCTGGCGCCGGTGAGTGCCGGAACCTTCACCATTCCGGCCAACGCGCTGTCCGACTTGGTTCCGGTGAATCCCGCCGCCCCGGTCAGCGGGGACGAATCCAGCCAGCTCGGCGTACTGGGTATGATGCCGCTGCCGATGACCAACCCTCAGAAGTTCACCGCTACGGGGTTGAATACGGCCTACGTTTTTCAGAGCACCATGTTCCTCGAGAGCGTGCAGGTGAAATGAGAATGGTCCCCCTGTGGCGATTCGGGGCGGCCTGCGTGCTGCTCAGCTCGGGGCTAATGGCGCAGGCCGCCCGGCACGCGGTGATCATCGACGTGGACGGGGTTCGCCGCGACACCGTGCAGCAGCTCTTCGAGAGCGGCCGCCTGCCCAATTTCCAGCGCATCTTCGCCAATGCCCGATGGTTCGACCGGGCTTCGACGGTGCTGCCTTCCGTCACTATGCCCGCGCAGGCGGCACTGTTCACCGGCGTATTGCCGGCGCGGCACGGCATCCCCGGCAACCAGTGGTTCGACCGCGGCGAGGGGCGCTTCTACGACTACGTCAGCCCATCCGGTCTGGCGTGCACCTACGGCTTTGCCACGGTGGTGGGCATGCACTGCGCCGGCGGGCTGGGCAACCGGCACCTGGGCGCGCCCACCGTGTACGAAGCCGCCACGCGCGCCGGCCTCACCAGCACGGTGGTGTATAGCCAGTATTGGAAAGGCGCCACGCAGCCGCTGCCGCCCACCGAACCGGAGGCGCTCCTCTTCATCCGCGGCAACACCATCGACTGGCCCTCGTTCGACCGCGAAATGGCCGCGCGAGCCATCGCCGGTCTCAAAGCGCGCGGCGTGCCCTCTATCCTTACGGTGTATTTCGCCGGCTCGGATACGGCTGGACACAAACAGGGGCTGGTGGCCCAGGTGGCGTACCTGACGACCATCATCGACCCGCTGCTCGGACGCATACTCGACACCTATCAGGCGCTCGATCCGGACTGGGCGGCGAACACTATGTTCGTGATGACGTCGGATCACGGTCGCACCGAGGTGCAGGCGCACCCCGAAGACTTGACCTTGGCTGCGGATTTGCTGGCGGCCCTGCCGGCTCACTCGCAGATCGCCAAGAACGGCGGCATGGCGTTTGTATACCTGGACCATCCCGAGCCGGAGGATTTGACGAAGCTTGCAGCCACGCTGGCAGCCGCGTCGCCCGCCGTGGCATTCGTGCGCGCGCGCAGTGCGGAGGACTGCGCGCGGGCGGGCGATCTCATCGTAGCCCTGCAGCCGGGGCACTACTTCGACAACGACGGAACCGGCTCCCAGCACGGGAGCCCATACCGTGACGACCTGGAAGTCCCGATGGTGGTATCCGCGCCCGGCGTGCCGGGTGGCCACACAGATATCCCCGTGTACATCACCCAGGTGGCCGGTACAATCGCCGGATTCCTGGCCTTCCCCATGGATTCCGCCGCCCCGGCACTGCCGTTGCGGTGAAGCGCGCTCCCGGTCATGCATTGTCAGTCGCCTTCGAGGCGCGTATCGCGCCCATGGTGGATTCTCGCCGTCCAATACTTCATCAGCGCGTCGCGGTTGAGATCAATCCAGACTGGTTAGCAGCGCCAGTTTATGCACATCTGATGGCCACACGACGCGGACGGTCGTCGAAATCGCACAACACGATCTGCTGCCACGTGCTGATGTCGACTCGCCTCCCGGCTACCGGAAAGCTCCTGGCGGCGCCAACCAGCGCGCTGCGCAGGTGGGAGTATCCGTTGTCATGACCCCAGCGGGCGTTGTGGGCGTCGATCAGCATCCGAACAACATCCGCGTGGCCTGCCTCTGCCGCGTAGATTAAGGCCGTGCCTCCCCTCACGAGCACGCCGGTCTGGATCCGACCGCGTTCCACGGCATTGACATCGGTCTCATGCCCCGGGTACACCTGGTTGTCTCGCTTCTGAAGTGCTGGCTGGCCGGTACACACCAGCGGCAGTGTCGCACGAGCATCTTCCGCACTTACCTCGATGACTTTACGTTTCGCTTTAATCGGCGCAAATCAAGGAGTCGGGGCAAGCTGCTCTTCCGTCTCGTGCAGCAAGCGGTAGACACTGGCCCAACGACCTACGCTCCCATCGCCAAGCCCACTAAGGTGCTACGTACGAATCACAATCTGTAGGGGCTACCTGAGTCAAGTGCATACCCAGCTTCCGCAATATCGGGCACCTGGTCGCCAAAGCGCTCAAGCCATGAACATCCGGGAACCTGAATTCTGCGTGCTATGTTGTTGCTCAGGTGTGGGCAGCCGGTGATCTCGGATGCAGGAAGGTTTGCGCTGGCGGCGGTCTGGCTGCTGGCGTGGGGCGCGGCGGCGCAAACGGCGGTTTCGATCTCGGTGAACACGGCGTCGCCAGGCGTGACGATTCCTTCCGATTTCATCGGCCTCAGCTTTGAAACCAGCTCCATCGCATCCGCCACAGGATTTCCCTCCAGCTCCGCCGTCTTCGCGCAGATGCTTTCGCAACTCGGGACCGGCTGGATGCGGTTCGGCGGGAACTCGGTGGATCGCACTACCTGGGTGGGAGGAACACGGACTTCCAGCACGCCGGCGAACTCGCTCACCGGCAGCGACGTGGACAACGTGATGGCCCTGGCGCGCACGGTGGGATGGCGGGTCCTGTTCGGCCTGAACCTGGCCAGCTCGACCGCGGCGCTCGACGCCGAAGAAGCCGTATACGTTTCTCAAAGCGGCCGTGGCGCGTTGTTCGGTTTCGAGATCGGCAATGAACCGGATCTGTATTCCGGCAATGGCGACGAGCCCACCAGCTATACCTTGTCCCAATATCTGTCGGATTGGGACTCATTCGCCAACGCGATCCAGACCGCCGATCCCGGCGCGGTGCTCACTGGACCTGCCGACGCGGGGAATATCAGCACATGGACAAGCCAATTCGCCGCCACTTACGGCTCCGGCATCGCGCTGCTCACCCAGCACTTCTACCCGCTCGGTCCGGTCAGTTCAGTAGGAGCCAATTCTCCCAATGCATGTACGATCTCCGATTTGTTAAGCGCGTCTACCCACTCCAAGGCCGG
>Ga0181529_10007793_pt1 | contig 10588 bp, 10 predicted proteins | sample PEATcosm2014_Bin_36_FD_119763 | JGI IMG/M metagenome (GOLD analysis project Ga0181529, IMG submission 119763) | Peatland microbial communities from MTU Mesocosm Facility, Houghton, MI, USA - PEATcosm2014_Bin10_30_metaG | ecosystem: Environmental > Terrestrial > Soil > Wetlands > Peat | place... | reverse complement strand
TTCACAATCCCGCGCGCAATCGCCACCCGCTGCTGCTGCCCGCCACTGAGCGCCCGCGGCTTGTGCTTCAGCCGGTCGTCGATCCCCAGCAGCTTCAGCACCTCCACAAACTCCGGCGTAAATGTCGTACTGCGCCCGCCGATGAACTCCACGATCTTGATGTTGTCCTCCGCCGAGAGCGTCGGCAGCAGGTTGTACTTCTGGAAGACGAAACCCACAATCGTCTTGCGCAGCTCCGTCCGTTCCGCGTTGGACATTCTGGTCAGGTCCTGCCCGTCGATCACCACGGTCCCGGCGCTGGGCGGAGTCAGTCCTCCCAGAATATGAAACAGCGTCGACTTGCCCGACCCGGACGCGCCCACAATCGCCACAAACTCGCCGCGCGCGATCGTCAGGTCCACGCCGCGCAGCGCATGAACTTCGACATCGCCCACATGGTAGACCTTGGTCAGCCCATGCACCTCGATGATCGGCTCCGTCCCCGTTCGCGCCGGCCTTGCCGCAACTGTCCTCTTACTCATACGAAAGCGCCTCGGTCACATCCTGTTTCACGGCCTTAACGCCGGGAACCACCACTCCCAGCATCGAGCCGACAATCGCAATCCCGCCCGCATACAACCACCACCAGTAGACCGTCTCCTGCACCAGCGGCGGCGGCACCAGATGCCTCATCAGCCACTGCGTCCCGTAGGTCAGCGCAATGCCCACCGCCGTCCCCATCAGCGCCAGCAGCAGCGTCTCGCGGAAGAGCAGGTCCAGCACCAACCCCGACCCGCCGCCCACCGCCTTCAGTATCCCGATCTCCCGCGTCCTCTCCAGCACCGCCGTATACATCGCCAGAAACACCACGATGAAGCCCACAATCACCGCAACCGTGATCACGACCCAGATAAAGTCTTTCAGCATTCCGATGTTGTTGATCGAGAGCATCGACGTCAGCTCTTCCATCGAAAAGATGGGATAGCCCTGAAACTTGGCCTTCAGCACATCCACCATCTGGTCCGCCAGCTTCGGGTCGTCCAGCTTCACGTAGATCTGGCTCAGATGGTTGGGGCTTCCCGTAATCTCCTGCAGCGTGGTCAGCTTCACGCAGATGTTGGCCAGCTTGCCGCCCTCGAATACGCCCGCGACCTTCCAGTCGTGGTTCACCAGGCGCAGCGTGTCGCCCACATGCAGATGCTTATGCTGCGCGTAGTACTGGTCCACGATAATGTCGTTGTCGTTAACGGGATCGCCGCCGGAAAGATACGTGAAGCCGCCATTCATCTTGTTGAACCCGGCGAAGTCCAGCCCTGTGATCGAGTCCGGCCAGGTCAGCCCCTGGATCACCGTGCCGGTGGCCAGCACCACATGCGGCTGCTGCATCAGCACGGCAGGCAGTTTGTCGCTGATCGGGGCCGAGCTGAGCGACGACATCACGGTGGAGTTGGGTGGCCGCAACACCAGGTCCGCTCCCACCCCGCGCGCCCGCGCCGCCGTCGAGTCCAGCGTCCCATGGCTCACGCCCACCAGGGTCAGGATCATGGTCACTTCCACCGCGATCGCCAGCACACTCAACAATGTCCGCACCGGCCGGTGGGTAAGGTTCGCGAAGATCAGTTTGTTCAACACAGTAGTTAAGTCTATCCCACTCGTGCTTCGCTCACTCCCTCACCGCGCGATGGCTGCTCTAAATACGCGCAATCCCTGCCCTGGAATCCGGCTGCGCTTATACTGGTCTTGCTCCGGCTCTCTCAACGGCCCATGAAGAAAAAACTTCGCATCGGCATTCTCTTTGGCGGCCGCTCCGGCGAGCATGAAGTCTCGCTGCTCTCGGCCGCCTCCATCCTTAAGGCCATCGACCGCAAGCGCTACGAGGTCGTCCCCATCGCCATCGACAAGCAGGGCCACTGGTCCAGCGGCGCCGATGCCCTCCGCTTGCTCGAAGGTCCCGCGCCGGCACCGCTCAGCTCCTCCAGCGAAGACGACATCGAGTTTGCCACCGCCTCCGCTGTTCTGCGCTGCGGAGAGCCGCTCCACATTCCTCAGATGCCTCCGCACCCGATGCGGCGTGCCACGGACCACCTCGAACGCAGCACCGGAGCCGAATTCGCGCAGCCCGGCAACCCGCTCGCCGCCTCGCTCGACCTCGTCTTCCCCATCCTGCACGGCACCTTCGGCGAGGACGGAACCATCCAGGGTCTCTTCGAACTGGCAGACATCGCCTACGTTGGCTCCGGCGTCCTCGGCTCCTCCGCCGCCATGGACAAGGACGCCATGAAGCGTCTCTTCGCCGCCGCCGGCCTGCCCCAGACGCCGCACGTCGTCCTGCTGCGCTCCCAGTGGCGCGCCGACGCCAAGCGAGCCATCCGCCTCATCGAAAAATCCCTCGCCTACCCGCTCTTCGTCAAGCCCGCCAACCTCGGCTCCTCGGTCGGCATCAGCAAGGTCCACGCCCGAGCCGAGCTGCCCGCGGCCCTCGACCTCGCCGCCAGCTTCGACCGCAAGCTCGTCGTCGAACAGGGAGTCGGCGGCCCCGGCGTCAAGCCCCGCGAGTTCGAGGTCGCTGTCCTCGGCAACGACACGCCCGAAGCCTCCGTCGTCGGCGAGATCGTCCCCAACAAGGAGTTCTACGACTACGACTCCAAGTACGCCGACTCGCCCGAAGCACCCTCCATCCCCATCATCCCTGCCAAGCTCTCCGCCGCCGAATCGAAGCAGGTTCGCCAGATGGCGCTCGACGCCTTCCGCGCCTGCGACTGCTCCGGCCTCGCCCGCGTCGACTTCCTCATGGAACCTGCGGCCACCGGCAAGGGCAGGAATAAATCCGCTTCTCGCATCTTTCTCAACGAGATCAACACCATGCCCGGATTCACCAGCATTTCGATGTATCCCAAGCTCTGGCAGGCCAGCGGCATCCCTTACCGCAAGCTCATCGACCGCCTCATCGCCCTCGCCCTGGAGCGCCACCGCGAGAAACTGCAGACGCGCTTCACCAAGCCCTGATTCCCCCCTCGCAACGTCGGCCCGCTCGTTCTAAGATCGGAACGGGGCGAAGCAGTCAGAGCCATCAGCCCCAAGGAGCCAGTTGCTAATGAAGCGAACAATCTTCACCGTCCTCCAGTTCGTGTTGTTCCTCTTTGCGTTTGCGGTCGGCGGCTTTCTCCCGATCCTCAGCGTCTTTCTCCCCAGCTTTCTGCGCATTCCCTCGGTCATGACGAGATGGGCCAACGGCACGCGCGGCTTCCAGTGGGACGGCGTCTTCCTGATGCTTGCGATCCTCGTCGTGGTTCTCATCGTCCAGGCCCTGCGCAAGCGCATTCGCTCCGCCGCCCCGTGGACGGCGCTGGCCTTCGCGCTGGCCGCAATCCTCGGGCTTGTCATGAAGTTCGGCTTCATGTCCTTCGACAGGTAGGCGCGACACAGAAACCGTTCGTCCCACTCAGCCCCATGACCGGCGGATGTTTGCCGCTATTCGCGATTCGCCCGCTTGCGTTTGCTAAACTGTAGCTTGTTCTCCCAGCCGACAGCAGTCTCAGAGCTATCGTCACCGGGCAATTGAACCGATCAATCCGTTATGCCCCGGCATAGACAACGGCACTTTCATTGCGCCCCGGTCTCGAATCCGGTCATCTAATCCGGATATTGCAGCACTTGCAGTATTTAAATCAAAAGGACGATCCTCCCATGAGTCTGCCGACCACCCCCTCCCGCGCACTCGATCTTGAAAGCCCCGACCTCTCCTCGCGCCGGATCGCCTATTTTTCCATGGAGATTGCGCTCTCTCCGGCGCTTCCAACCTACTCCGGCGGTCTTGGAATGCTGGCCGGCGACACCCTGCGCTCCGCCGCGGACATGGCCGCGCCCATGGTCGCCGTCTCGTTGGTGCATCGCCGCGGATACTTCCGCCAGCACCTGGACGCGGTCGGACAGCAGACGGAGTCCGACGTGCCCTGGTCGCCCGAAACCACCCTCCCCAGCGCCGGGCAGGTGGTCACCCTCTCCATGCAGGGGCGCGAAATCAAGGTCTGCGCATGGCGCTTCAATGTAGTCGGCGCCGCCGGTCACATCATCCCCGTCTTTCTGCTGGACACCGATCTCGAGGGCAACGACCCCTACGACCGCCGCCTCACCGACCACCTCTACGGCGGTGACACCTACTACCGCCTCTGTCAGGAGACGGTGCTCGGCATAGGCGGCGTTGCCATGCTGCGCGCCCTCGGCGTCCAGCCCGAGGTCTTCCACATGAACGAGGGCCACGCCGCGCTGCTCGGCATTGGCCTGCTGGAGGAGCGCATGGGCGCAGCCTCGCTCGACCAGGCCACGGACGAAGACGTCAACGCCATTGCCCAGCTCTGCGTCTTCACCACCCATACGCCGGTGCCCGCCGGTCACGACCAGTTCGCCACAGACCAGATGGTCGCCGTGCTCGGCGCGGAGCGCGGCAAAGCCATCGAACGCTTCGGTTGCCTGCACAATGCCATGCTCAACATGACCTATCTTGCCCTGCGCTTCTCGCGCTACGTCAACGGCGTCTCCATGGAGCACGGCAAGGTCTCGCAGGAGATGTTCCCCGAGTACCGCGTCCACTCCATCACCAACGGAGTCCACGCCGCCACCTGGATCTCCGACCCCCTCCAGGTGCTGTTCGACGCCGAGATTCCCGAGTGGCGGCGAGACAACCAATACTTCCGTTCCATCTACGGAGTCTCGCTCACCAAAATTGCCAACTGTCACGCCAAAAGCAAGCAGTGCCTGCTCGAGGAGGTGGCCCAGCGCACCGGCAAGCAGTTCAACCCCAATGTCCTGACCATCGGATTTGCCCGCCGCGTGGCAACCTACAAGCGCGCCAGCCTGCTCTTCTCCGATCCCAAGCGCCTGGCAAAGATCGCCAAGAAAATCGGTGGAATTCAGATCCTCTTCGCCGGCAAAGCCCACCCCGCCGACGCCGCGGGCAAGGGCCTCATCCGCGATGTCTTCACCGCTGCCGCCAGCCTCCATGTGGACAGCGTCAATATGCTCTACCTGGAGAACTACGACTGGGAGCTGGGAGCGATGCTCACCCAGGGAGTCGACCTCTGGGTCAACACCCCGCTCCGCCCCTATGAAGCATCCGGGACCTCCGGAATGAAGGCCGCGCTCAACGGCGTGCCCAGCCTCAGCGTCCTCGACGGATGGTGGATCGAGGGTTGCGCCGAGAACCTCACCGGATGGGCCATCGAAAGGGTAGACACCGAGGACGGTGAGGCAGCCAGTCTCTACGACAAGCTGGAGAACCTCATCGCGCCCCTCTACCAACGGCCCAACGCATGGGCGCGCATGCAGCAGCACTGCATCGGCATCAACGGCACTTTCTTCAACACCCACCGAATGTTGGGTCAGTACTTCTCCAACGCCTACTTCCCGCAGATATCCCCCGAAGAAGCTGTCCCCATCGACGCCGACCTGCAGACCGCCGCCGCAAAAGCCGCCGCCATGCAAAGCACGAAACCCTCGCTCGCCACGGAAAACAACGCGCCCGCGCCCGCAACGGACGAAACCGCTCCCCCGCTCGAAACAACCACCCCCGCCTGACCGGCTCAGTCTTCTGCTATCAGAACCTGCTTTAATAACTCGGTTAAACCGGCAGCATCGCTCTTGTTTTGCTTAAGGGCACGGCTTCAGCCGTGCCGTAAGGGCCGCAGAATTAATAGGGCTTTAGCCACTGAGGTACGGTTTTCGGCCGCACACGTCTATCGCACTCCGACGCGGATCACCCGCACCTCGGGCATCTGCTGGTTCCAGTTCTCCGGCACCGTCTCGAAGGTCAGGCGGAACTCGCGATCGTCGCCCGGCTTCAGCGGCTCCGCGCTCACCGGCTCCGTGTCGATGTACGGCTCTTTCACGCGAATAAGCCTCAGCGGCAGCGTGTTGATCTGCGGCGCCAGCTCCATATCGTTCTGAAACACCACCTGCACCGTAACCGCGGTCACCGTGCGGCCGCCCGTGTTGACGACGTGCCCGTCCAGATACGTCTGCTTGCCGCCGGTCAGGTTCTCCGACTCGCTCATCGCGAACTGCGACAGCGGAAGGCTTGCCGCATAGGCGTCCGTCGGCAGCAGCGTGCTGGGCGCCGCCGCCGGCCTCTTCCGCCCCATGAACACAAGCGCCCCAACCAGCACCACCACAACCCACGCAGCCACAACCCACACCGCCATGGGAAACCCGGCGCGCTTCTCCATCTCCTCAGCGAAGATTGGTGTCTCACCGGTGGAAACGCCCGGCGCATCCGGGGTGGACTCCTTCGGAGATTCCCTGCCCATGCCGTTCTGCCCGTCGCTACTGGATTCTTCGCTCATAAGCCGAAATTCTATACCGTGCAGGCCCCGTTGAGCAGGCCTGCTTCCGCCTTACCCGAAGCTGGCCCGCTTCACGCTCTGCCGGAAGTCCTTGCCGCGCATCTCCACCACTACGCACATCTCCTGCAGCCGCGATCGCATCCGTTCGCCAATGCGGTCGCCCAGCGTCTCTCCGCTCATCGCCCGCTCAGCGTCCTCCTGCTCGGCGCTCTTCTTTCCTGTCCGTCGGCTGGGCGTCGCCCCCAGCGCCTCCGTGTTGGGATAGTTCGTCGTGATGATCGTCGTCCGCCGGTCGTTGTACCTGCTGTTCAGGATGTGCGCCACAGTGTCCCAAACCCAGTCGCTCGGCTTGGCCGCGCCTAGCTCGTCCAGCACAAGCACCTCGGCCTCGAAGACCGGTCGCAACACCTCCAACTCGGTCGCCGCCACCTTCTGGTTGTAGCTGTTCTGCACCTCTTTCAGCAGTTCCCGATAGTCATAGAACAGCCCGTGCGCCCCGCGTTCCTGCACCAACTCCTTCAGAATGCCGACCGCGATATGGGTCTTGCCCACTCCCGCCGGCCCAACCAGCAGCAGTCCCGTGCCGCCGGTCTCCACCGGATAGCCCTTCACGAAACCGCGCGCCTTCAGCAGCGCCGACTGCAGGCTCCTGTCCGCGCCGTGATATTTGGCGTCGAAGTTCTCCAGCGTGCACTCCTCATACCGCCGTGGGATCTTCGCCTGCTCCAGCATCCGCGCTGCGCGCCGAGCCACGCGGCACTCGCACGCCCGCGCCACCTGCCGCCCGCCCTCCTCCACAATGCACAGCCCCGTCCCCTCACACAAATTGCAAATCTCTTCCATCGCCCGCAACCCCATCCCCTAAGTATCGCAGCACCCACCCCTCGCCGCCGCTCTCAATTGAATCGCGCCGTGTGGGAATCCAAGGCCAAAAGAGGAAAGTGCGTAGTGGGTCAGTTTGCGGCAACAACAGTGTCTGTGTAGCTTGATCGGAAGGGCACGGCTTCAGCCGTGCCGGAAAGGGCCCCAGCGTATTGACCGCGCTCCCTTGATTGCATCGCAATCAAGGGAGTGCGAGAAAGTTGATACGACTAACTGACCCAATACAGAAAGCCGGCCGGGTTCGGATGTGCCCGCTCCCCATGATAAAATCACAACAGTTAGCCATCGTGCCCCTGAAACACCCCGGGGCTCTGTGGGCTTCCGCGACAGGCTGATCGATGTGACGGTGAACCCTCCCGCTGCAAGCGAACCGCGGGCCGGCAGGCAACATTCGAGATACGAGAGAGAAAACTATGCCCAAAGAAGGAATTCATCCAAAGTACGAAACCATCCGCGTCAAGTGCGCCTGCGGCAACACGTTCGACACCCGCTCCACCCACAAGGGCGAGCTGGTGGTCGAAATCTGCTCCGCCTGCCACCCCTTCTTCACTGGCAAGCAGAAGCTGGTCGACACCGCTGGCCGCGTCGAGCGCTTCCGCCGCAAGATCGCCAACTCCGACGCCGGCAAAGCCACCGCCGCAGCCAAAGCAACCGCGGCCAAGTCCGCCGTTGCCAAATAACCTCAACCGTTTTCACGCAAAATCGGGGTTCCCGGCGAGCTTGCTCGCTGGGGTGAAAAGGGCCTCCGCCAGCGCGGAGGCCCTTCCACTTAACCCGGTAAACTGGACCTGGATGAAGAAGCGCTACACCCTCGAACAGAAGCACTGGGACTCGCCCGCCGAGCACGCGATGCCCGAGCACACGCGCGTCCCTGCCAGTTTCACCGTGGGCAACGTGCGCATCGCACCGGCCACCGTTCTCGCCCCCATGTCCGGCGTCACAGATACAGTCTTTCGCCGCTTCATCAAGAACGCCAGTCAGTTCGCCACGTCATCCCCACAAAATCGTCATTCTGAGCGAAGCGCGGAGACCCCAAAAAATTGTCATCCTGAGCGAAGCGCGCAGCGCGAAGTTGAAGGACCTGCGGTTGCTTTTGATTCCGCCACCAACATCGACCTGGTCACCACCAACCAGCAGTCCGGCTGCGGACTCATCATGACCGAGTTCACCTCCGCCGATGGCCTCGCCCGCACCCGCGAGTCCAAGCGCAAGCGTTACCTTACCTACTACGACGACGAGCACCCCATATCCGCCCAGCTCTTCGGCTCCAACCCCGCCACGCTCGCCGACTCCGCCCGTATCGTCCAGGACTGCGGCTTCGACCTCGTCGATCTCAACCTCGGCTGCCCCGCCAAGCGCGTCGTCAGATGCAACGGTGGCTCCGGCCTGCTGCGCGACCTCCCGCTCATCGAGCGCATCTTTAAATCCATCCGCGCCGCCGTCTCCATTCCCTTCACCGTCAAGTTCCGCATGGGATGGAGCGACGCCGAGATCGTATGCGTCCAACTCGCCCGCCTCGCCCAGGACTGCGGCCTCGACGCCGTCGCCCTACACGCCCGCACCCGCGAGGACGGCTACACCGGCCAGGCGCGCTGGGAGTATATCGCCGCCGTCAAGGACGCCGTCCGCATCCCCGTCATCGGCAACGGAGACATCCGCACGCCCGAGGACGCCGCCGCCATGGTCCACGCCACCGGCTGCGACGCCATCATGATCGGCCGCGGCGCGCCCGCTAACCCCTGGATCTTCCGCCAGATCGCGCAGTACACCGCGTCCAAGGAAGCCACCGGCGTCGGCAGCTACGACATCCCGACAGATACAGACCGCTATCGCATGATCCGTACCTACTTCCAGATGCTGGTCGACGAGATCGCCCTCGAAGAGGCCGCTGAATCCGCGCGCGCCGCAGCCATCATCGCCTCCGGCCAGATCGCACGCGACCAACGCCAGCGCGACGCCGTCGGCAAGATGAAGCAGTTCGCCGCATGGTTCACCCACGGCATCCCCAACGGCTCCACCCTCCGCCGCGCCATCTTCGAGGCCCGCACCGGCCCCGCCGTCCTCACCGCCGTCGAATCCTTCTTCGCGAATCGCGCCGGCCAACCCGCACAGGAAGAACACCCCGCCGAAGCCTTCCCCCTCTTCGCCAACCCCTGCGGCTAGGATTCGCTGAAATTACGCCGCGACAGCCTTCTTCATCCGCCCCGTACTTCTCGTCGGCGCCTTGCGCGAAGAGTCCTTCGCACTCCCTGCACGCCGATGCTTCTGCCTGACCGTCTCGCCAAGCAGCAGATCCGCCGAGATCGACCACGCGTTCGACAACGCGCGGATCATCGCCAGCGTCAACGGTCGCTTCCCGCTCAACACCTCAGAGACCCTTGCGCGGCTCCCAATCATCGGCTCCAGGTCCTTCCTCGTCAGCCCATTCTGGTCCATCATGAACTCGATGACCGCAATCGGGGATGCCTCTTTGATCGCAAAGTTCTTCTCTTCGTAAGCCTCCACAAGCGTTACCAGCGCATCCAGCTCGTGCCCCTGCTCCGGCGTCAGGCTCTCTGCATCCATCAGCGCCTCAATCCTGCGCAGCGCGCGTGTGTGGGCCGCTTCATCTTTGATCGGATAGATTCCCATAGCGTTCCTCCTCATGCCGCACCGTCGCAACGTCGATCTTGTCGTACTCGGCGTGTGTGCCAATCCACTTGATGAAGATGGCCTGGCTCTGATAGTTGGTCCCCGCAACCAGCCGGTACTCATTGCCCTTGATATTGAAGACCGCTCTCTGCGCTGAGACAACACTCGCCGAGCGAAGCTGCTCTTTCATCTCCGCCGAACTCGCCCAGCGTGCCGCCTTCACCAGCTTGAACCATGCCTCCAGATGCTGCGCGACGAGCCGCCTCTGCCCGCGTGGAACCCGGTTCTGGACAAACCCCGTCAGAGTGCTTCGCGCAACAACTCTCACTCCACAATCCTACTCTGCTCCCAATTTGGGAGCAAGGGAAATCTGCGAAGCCTACACGTAGCCCTACTTCGCCCGCGCCCCCCGCACCGCAACCTCCGCCAGCCCCGGCACCGCACCCTCCGGCACCGCATCGAGCACAATGCGAATCCCGCTCGTCTTCGTCCCCGCAGGCAGCGCGATCGCCACAGCCTTGCCCGCAGCCTCAGCCGTTCCCTTCGCCACGGTCTTCCAAGTCATCCTGTCGTCGGTCGAGCCCTGAATCTCATACCCATAGCTCCCCACGCCAGCGAATCGCACGCTCACCGAACTCACATCGTAGACGCCCTCAAGATCGCTCTCCCACCACTGCGGCCCCGTCGCATCCGCCGCCGCGGCCCAGTACGTCGCATTGTCGCCATCCGTCGCCAGCTTCGACTGATGCCCCGCCGCC
>Ga0181529_10007791_pt1 | contig 10589 bp, 8 predicted proteins | sample PEATcosm2014_Bin_36_FD_119763 | JGI IMG/M metagenome (GOLD analysis project Ga0181529, IMG submission 119763) | Peatland microbial communities from MTU Mesocosm Facility, Houghton, MI, USA - PEATcosm2014_Bin10_30_metaG | ecosystem: Environmental > Terrestrial > Soil > Wetlands > Peat | place... | reverse complement strand
TCAATTTCAGGTTGAAGGGAAACGTGTGAAATACTACGCGCACACTGCGGTCGGTGAAAATGGGACACCACTACCAGAATCTTCTGGCCAATGGCAGCCGCTGGCCGCGCATTTGTCCAACGTTGCCAAACTCGCCGGGCAATTTGCCGCGCCGTTTAATCTTACCAATGAAGCCAGGCTGGCTGGATTGCTGCATGATTTGGGAAAATATCGCCACGAGTTTCAAGAGTATCTGCGAGGAGAACGCGCCGGCAGTGTCGAAACCCAGCATGCCATTTTTGGCGCGTCTTGGGCAAGAGAACGAGGTCTTGCGTCAACCTTGCCGGTTGCCGGACACCACGCCGGATTGCATGATTGTGGCGATCTTGCGGGAATGTTGGCCAAGCCAGCCTTGCGAATTAAGGAAACCGTGCCGGAACTGATCCTTCGCTTGGAAACTGAACTTGGCCCTCTGCCGCCGCCCCCGCAGCTTCCCGCTTGGGTGAAAGATGAGTATTCCGCCGAGTTTTACACCCGCCTTCTATTTTCATGCCTCGTTGACGCTGACCGTCTCGACACCGCCTGCTGGCCGAGGTTTCCACTTTGTGACCAAGTTTTACAGACGGTGTTATTGCTGGAACAAGTTCACACGGAACGCCGCCACAAGAATGAAGCAAACCCTGGCAGCCCTTTGGCGATTCTCCGCAACCGCATTTTCGACACCGCCATTGAGCGGGGCGCATTGTGTCCGGGTTTCTTCTCTCTCACCGTGCCGACGGGAGGCGGCAAGACACTCGCTTCGATGGCGTTCGCGTTAGCACATGCCAAGGCTCACAATCTGCGTCGCGTCATCGTCGTCATTCCCTATCTCTCCATAATCGAACAGAACGCGGCGGAATATCGCCGTATCCTCGGTGATGAAATCGTTTTGGAAAACCATTCTGGCGTTAATCCGCAGGATGATATGGGTGAGGAAGAAAAATCCCGACTGGAATTGGTTTCAGAAAATTGGGATGCGCCTGTCATTGTCACAACTTCCGTGCAATTTCTGGAATCGCTTTTTGCCAGCAGCCCATCCAAATGCCGGAAGCTGCATCGAATTCCGCGTTCGGTGGTCATCTTCGACGAAGTGCAAACACTGCCCGCACATCTCCTGAAGCCCACCTTCAATGTCTTTCGCGAACTCGCAACCAATTACGGCACGAGCTTCGTTTTTAGTTCCGCCACGCAACCAGCCTTTCGCAAGTCCTCGGCTTTGCCGGACGGTTTTGATTCCCACGAATTGCGGGAAATCGCGCCCAGCCCTGACGAGTTATTCCGCAAATTGCGTCGGGTTACTTATCACCTGCCGAAAGCCGATGAAACGCTCGACTGGCCGAAGTTGGCAGAACGCATGGCTGCCGCGCCACAAGCCCTGTGCGTCGTTAATCTCACACGCCACGCCAAACAGCTTTGGGAAGAACTGAAACGGATTCTGCCAAACGAGCCGCCGGTCCATCTGTCATCCGCCATGTGCCCGCAGCATCGGTTGTCGCTGATTCAGATGATTAGGGAGCGGGTGCGTGCCGGGCAACCTTGCCGCGTTGTTTCAACCCAACTCATTGAGGCCGGCGTGGACGTGGATTTTCCGGTTGTCTGGCGTGCGCTCGGCCCGTTGGATTCAATAGTCCAGGTCGCCGGACGCTGCAATCGCGAAGGGCGGCTTGCCACCGGTGAAGTTCACGTTTTCCGTCCGGTGGATCACAAACTGCCGCCGGGGGTCTATCGCGCTGCCGCTGATCAGGCCATGATTACCCTGGCAATGTTGGGCGACGAGGAATCGGCTTCCAACCGTCTTGCTGCTGACCCCCAAGTGTTCCGCGATTACTTCCAATCGCTTTATCAAGTGGTGAACACGGATTACGCCAAGCGTGGAGAAACTTCCATCCAGCAGGATCGCGAGCAACTCCGTTTCCGCGAAGTCTCCCGCAAAGCAAAGGTCATTGATGACTCCGGCCAGCCGGTCATCATCGCTTGCGACACACACGGACGGAGATTCGCCGCGCCGCTGATCGCGGAAATTCGCATCCGCCAACTTGCGCCGGGTCAGCCGCGTTTCAACCGTGACGATCTCCGCCGCCTCCAGCGGTTCATGGTCAACGTCCACTCGCACAAGTTCCAACAACTCGAATCCATGAAACACATCCGGCCCTTGCTGCCCAACCTTGAACTCTACGTTCTCGACGATGGGTTTTATCATCCCGACCTCGGCCTCGTGATTGATAACCGCCCGCTTGACGATTATATCCAATGAAACCAAACCTCATCACCCTCCGTGTCTGGGGCGACTTTGCCTGCTTCACGCGTCCCGAAATGAAAGTCGAACGCGTCAGCTATCCCGTCATGACGCCCTCCGCCGCGCGCGGCATCCTTGAAGCCGTCTTCTGGGAGCCGCAAATGTTTTACCTTATTGACTCCATTCGCATCGTCAAACGCGGACGCTGGGTCTCCTTCCGGCGCAACGAAGTCACCAAAGTCATTAGCCTCGACAGCGCGAAGACTTGGATGAACACGCCGGAAAAGACCACGCCCATCCAGGCCGGCGGTGGCGCGGACGACGGCACCCAGCGCAACATGCTCGCCCTGCAAGACGTGGAATACCTCATCACCGCCGAAGTCCGCGTCACGCCGCTGGCCAATCGCCCCGAGGACAAATTGGGAAAATACCTCGACGAAATCGAACGCCGCGCCCGCTCCGGCAAATGCTTTCACCGGCCCGGACTCGGTATGAGGGAATTCGCCGCCGACTTCGAGTGGGAATCTGACGCCGATGCCGCCCATGCACGACGCAGCACTGAACTTGGCCGGATCGCCGAACTATTCAACGAAGACGTTGGACTGATACTCTACGACGTTTTCGACCATCGTGAACGCGCTGAAGGCTTCCGCTGGCTTTCCGATGCGGAGATTTCAAATTCCCAATCGCAAACCCCCGCAGTCGCCGGGCGCCGCTCAAAGAAGCAGACTGCCGAAGCCCCGCGTTGGAGTCGCGCCCCCATCAAGCCCACGCCCGCCTTTTTCCACGCCAAGATCGAGGGGTCCCGCATGGACTGCCATCCTGACCACATCCGCATTCTCACCTCAACCAAGGGAGGAACCTGACCATGCTGCTGAAACATCTCTACGATTTCGCTATATCCAGAAAGTTGCTGGATGATCTGGCGTTCCGCCGCGACACTCCGGTGCGATGGATCATTCACTTGGATGCGAACGGAAACCTTGTTGCCAGTGGTCCACAGGAGACGGAAGGCCCACGCCGCAACAAGGGCCACGAATACAGCGTGCCGAAGACGAGTCGTGCGACCAATTCAGGCAATGTGGCTGACTTCTTGGTCGATGACATAGGCGCGATCTTCTGCCTGAACACCAAACCCGGCGAACCACCAAACGCGCGGGCGGTCGCGAAATTGAAGGCAAAGCACAAGGATTTCTGGCGTCAAATTCGTGATGCCAAGGAGGCGACTGGTGATTCCAGATTCGATGCCATTCTCAGTTTCCAGTCCAGACTTAAGGGCAAAGCACCTTCATTCCTCCGGCTTGATGAGAAAGAAACCGGCTGGTTGGTCAAAACCGCGAGCGACGACGAGAAGCCGCTTGGTAGCGATTTGTTCAGCTTCGCGGTATGCGTGCCAGAAGCGATCTTCCTTAATGAGTCGGTTCGTGAACATTGGAGAAAGATCCACGCGGCAGAGATGCAGGGGACGGAAGAGGAAGCTCAAAGTGGCCTTTGTTTGGTGACGGGTGAGTCGGATGTGGCACTGGCTAGAACTCACACGCCAATGGTGACCGGATTACCCAAACCTGCCAAGGGCACAGGCGCGGGCATCGTGGGTTTTGAGAGTCCGTCATTCCGTTCATACGGGTTTGAAAAAAGCTACAACGCGCCCACCTCCGTCTCAGCCTCCAAGGCATACTTGCTAGCGCTCCAGTTCCTTTCAAAACGCGAAGACCATTGGCTGACGCTCGGTCCGACTTGGCTGTGCTTTTGGGCCGCGAAGAGTGAATCCGCTTCCACGTTGTTCGCTCGCTTGCTCAATAAGCCGGACACGCTCACCGTGCGCAAATTCATGACCGCGCCGTGGGCGGGGATTGAAAAGCCTCCGCTGGACACAGAAAAGTTTTTCGCCGTTACACTCACCGCCGCAGGTCCGCGTATAGTGGTTAAGGAATGGTTGCAGACCACGGTCGCTGATGCGGCGGACAATTTTCGCCGGTGGTTCGCCGACCTTGAACTAGATATTCCGCAGCGACCGCCAGCCAAACCGAAAGCGGATGGGGAGGAAAAGGATTTCCATCCTTTGTCCGTGTATTGGCTCGCTCGCACCACCGTCCGCGAGGCTAAAGACCTTGCTCCCGAAGTGCCAGCTCAACTCTACCGTGCCGCACTGGAAGGCAGCGCGCCAACTGTCTCCCTGCTCACGCCTATTCTCAACCAACTCCACTCCAAACTTGTTCGCGATGAAAACTACACCGTTCTCTATGACCAAAGCCGCTTCGCGCTGCTCAAACTCATACTCAACCGCAACCGAAAAGACAAAACTATGCAAATAAAGCCTGAACTCACTGCCGAAACGGACGATCCCGCTTACAACTGCGGGCGACTCCTCGCCATCCTTGCCGCCGCACAAGACAAGGCTCATGAATTCAAACTCGAGGGCGCTGGCGTGGCCGAACGCTACTTCGGCACAGCCAGCGTATCGCCAGCGAGCGTGTTTCCGCTCCTACTGCGGTTAAATCGGCATCACCTTAATAAAATCAGCAAATCCGAGCGCTTTGGCGGCCACGAGCGGTTTATCCAACAGCAAATTGAGGGCGTGTTGGTGCTATTCAAGCCGGCAGCACCCGGTCTGCCGCCAATGTTCCCCCGCACTTTGGATCTTCAATCACAAGGCCGCTTTGCTTTGGGCTTCTACCAGCAAACCGCTGCCGACCACGCCGCCCGCCAAACCAAAAACAACAACGAAAATCCAAATACCTAATCTGACACCGAATAATCTAAAAAGTTAAAAAATAAAAATTATGAGCAACAAAATACTGACCAATCGGCATGACTTCCTCCTCCTGTTTGAAGTCACAAACGGCAATCCCAACGGTGATCCTGATGCCGGCAACTTGCCTCGCCTTGATCCCAACACCAACCGGGGCATCGTCTCCGACGTATGTGAGAAACGGAAAGTCCGCAACTTCGTGGACATGTTTCCACCGGAGCGAACCAGTAACACCAGCAACGGCTTTAATATCCTCATTAAGCAGGGGAACGTCATTGAGACGGAACAGAACCGGGCTGAGAAAACTGTAAAAGAAGCCGGTTCCATCGCAGGTGAAACCCTGCCCGAACGAATCAAGAACTGGCTTTGCCGCGAGTTTTACGACGTTCGCACCTTCGGTTGCGTTCTCTCCACCGGCTCCGAAGTGATGAAGGGATCAGCATTTGGCCAGGTTCGCGGTCCGGTGCAAATCACCTTTGGCCAGTCTTTCCACTCCATTACACCGCTTGAAGTAGCCATCAGCGTCTGTGCCGCACGCACTGAGGCGGATGGCAAAGACGGCAAGCCGCCGACAGAGCAAGAGATTGCGAAATCAATTTCCGCTCAGACAGGCATCCAAGGCCGAAAACACATCGTCCCCTACGCTCTTTACGCCGCTAAAGGCTACGTCTCGCCTGCCTTTGCGGAAAAAACCAGTTTCACTGACGCCGATCTCGAATTGCTTTTCCAAGCATTGCTCCAGATGTTCGAGCACGACCACTCCGCCGCCCGTGGCGAAATGATCGTGCGCGGCTTGTTCGATTTCGAGCACGTTGGCACGCAGCACCCGAACAACGGCGAGCAGAACAAAAAGGAAGCCCGTCTGGGCTGTGCTCATGCCCACAAACTCATCGAAGGCATCAAAGTGGATTTGTCCGACAAGGCCAAAGCCGCCGGCAAGACATTCCCCGAATCCTTCGCCGATTACGCCGTAACCTGCGAATGGACCGAAGCGAATCTACCCAAAGGAATCAAACTAAACTTGCGGCACGAAGGCCGTTCTATCGGCCCGAAACAAGGCTGACGTGATCCCGTCAGTTCAAATGCCACCGGATACTGGCGGAGCGTGCGAGATGATCCCGCTCTCCGCCATAAATCAATTCCTTTTTTGTCCCCGGCGCGCCGCGCTGATCCACGTAGATGGCATTTTTAAAGACAACGAACATACTTTGCGCGGCGACATCGCGCATGAGCACGCCGATCTACGCGGTTACGAAGTGGTGCAGGGTGTGAAGTTGCTCCGGGCGCTGCCGGTGTTTTCCGACCGGCTCGGTTTGTCCGGCAAATGCGACATCGTCGAGGCCGAGTTCCGGTCGGCCTCAAATCTCAATTTTGAAATATCAAATCTCAAATCCCTCAAGCCCGTCGAGTTCAAAGTCGGCAAACGCCGCCAATGGGAAAATGATGATGCCCAGCTTTGCGCGCAGGCGTTGTGTCTGGAGGAAATGTTTCACGCCGCCATTCCGCGCGGCGCGGTGTTTCACGCGGACAGCAAACGCCGCCGGGAAATTGAATTCACGCCGGCACTGCGGGCGTTGACGGAAAAAACCGTCGCGGAGTTGCACGCGCTGCTGGAGTCAGCGGACATTCCGCGTGCGGAATTCCGCGAGGCGTGCGAGGAATGTTCGCTTTACGAAATCTGCCTGCCCAAGGCCACCGGCAGCGGCGGCCGGGCGGCGCAACTGGCCGGTCAGCTTTTCAAAACCTGATGCCTGAAATCGCCCAAAACACTTTGTATTTGACCACGCCCGGCAGCTATGTCGCGCGCGATCATCTGACGTTGCAGGTGGAGGTGCCGGTGTATCCCCCCGACCTTCCATCACAAGATCGAAATCAGCAATCCGCAATCGGCAATCGAAAATTGAGTGTCCCGATTCATCATCTGGAATCCATCTGCGTTTTCGGCGCGAGCACCATCAGCCCGCCCGCGCTGGACTTGTGCTGGGAACATGGCGTGGCGGTGAACTTTCACAGCGAGTTCGGCTATTTGCAGGCGCGCATGACCGGCGTGGCCGATACCAGCGTGACGTTGCGCCGGGCGCAGTTCCGCGCGGCGGACGATCCGGCCAGATGCGCGGCCATCGCCCGGCAGATCATCGCCGGCAAAATCCAGAATGCCCGCAACAGCCTGCTGCGCGCCGCGCGTGAAAATGACAACGAAGCCGAGCGTGGAAAATTACAAGAAGTCATCGAGGCGCTGGCACGGCAGTTGCAAGCCCTGGCCGGGCAAAGTGACATGGAAAAAACGCGCGGCGCTGAAGGCATGGCGGCGCAGCTTTATTTTTCCGTGTTCACGCTCATGCTCAAACAGCAGCGGGAATTTTTCACCTTTGGCAGCCGCAGCCGCCGTCCGCCGCGCGACCGGGTGAACTGCCTGCTGTCGTTTCTCTACGCGCTGGTGCGGCATGATTGCGTGGCGGCGCTTACGAGCGTCGGCCTGGACCCGTTCGTCGGTTTTCTCCACGTGGACCGGCCAAACCGTCCGTCGCTGGCGCTGGATTTGATGGAGGAATTCCGCCCGTGGCTGGCCGACCGGCTGGCGGTCACGCTCATCAACCGGCAGCAGATTGCGCCGGAACATTTCGTGGAACGCGAAGGCGGCGCGGTGGAATTCAGCGATGCCGGGCGCAAGCTGGTCATCAAAGCCTATCAGGAACGCAAACAGGAAACCTTGAAGCATCCGCTGCTGGATCAGAATTTGCGGCTGGCGCAGATGCCGCACGTTCAGGCGCGCGTCCTGGCCCGGCATTTGCGCGGGGACATTTTGGAATACGTTCCGCTGGTGCCCAAATAATTTCACCATGCTGATTCTCATCACCTACGATGTTTCCACGGTGGAAAAGCCCGGACGACGGCGGTTGCGCCGCGTCGCGCAGGCGTGCGAAGACTACGGCACGCGCGTCCAGAAAAGCGTGTTTGAATGCCAGGTTGGCCAGACCGAATGGGTGCAATTGCGCGACCGGTTGTTGCGCGAAATCAAAACAGGCGAGGACTCGCTGCGTTTTTACTTTCTGGATGAAACCGCCAAAGTCAAAACAGAGCATCACGGCGTGAGCAAGCCGATGGATCTCACCGAACCGCTCATTTTATGATCTTGCTTCCGCGAAACACAAGTGATGGCTTGAAGGCCGGGGTTTCGCGCTTGGGCGCAAGCGCAGGCGTCATGCAACATTTCGATTGTTCTTTGACAACTCAACATTCCAACGCGCAAGAAAAATTGGCAGGTTGGCGGAAATGGGTTACAAAACTCTTGCGGCTTGGCCAGTTAGACGGGCCGCAGTCGCCCCGGTCACGTGACCGGGGCGCGGATTGAAACCGCGATGGAGTGCGCATCGAGTATGAAGTCCCAAGTCGCCCCGGTCACGTGACCGGGGCGCGGATTGAAACCACCCCGACCTCGCCAAAGCCGCTCTTCGCGCCGTGTCGCCCCGGTCACGTGACCGGGGCGCGGATTGAAACCTGGCAATGGGCGGCGGAAGAACAATACACGCGGGGTCGCCCCGGTCACGTGACCGGGGCGCGGATTGAAACTGCATGGACTGGTTCGGCCACGCCTGCCAAAAAACCGTCGCCCCGGTCACGTGACCGGGGCGCGGATTGAAACACGTCCGACTCCGGCGAAAATGGTATTTTGATTGGTCGCCCCGGTCACGCGACCGGGGCGCGGATTGAAACAATCAAATCCAATCGTTAATTCGCGCGTTGCTGCTGTCGCCCCGGTCACGCGACCGGGGCGCGGATTGAAACAACGTATGCGGCTGACGGTCCACGTCTAGTTTTTGCCGTTAGATTATGAAATCATGTCGAGATGGATACATCAAAATCTGGATCAGGACGCCGGCGTTGGACCCCTAAACAGCGGCAACGATTGCTGGCACGCTTCCACGAAGGCCAATTAACCCAAAGTGATTTTGCTGCCCATCACGGTGTCGGGTTGTCCACATTGAGCAAATGGTTGCGCTTGGAACGTGAGAACGGTCCTGCAAAGGTAAAATTTCGAGAAGTGCGGTTGCCCAGCCCCGCCTCGTGCTGGCCGGTCGAAGTCGTTAGCCCGCAAGGATGGATCGTGCGGCTACAAAACGATTCGGAGGTGAAGTTCTTGCCCGAACTATTGCGGGCGCTGCCATGTTGAGTGTTACCAGCGCGACGCGGGTGATGGTCGCCACCACGCCAGTGGATTTACGCGGCAGCTTCAACCGGCTTTACAGTCTGGTCGTGGAGCAACTTGAAGCCGATCCATTGTCGGGACATCTGTTCGTGTTCACCAATGGACGGCGGAACCGAATCAAGGTGCTTTACTGGGATGGCGATGGTTTATGGGTTTGTGCAAAGCGATTGGAACAGGGACGATTTACCTGGCCGGTGAGTGAAAGTGGTCACATAAATTTGCGCGGCGAAGAGTTCAGCGCATTGATTCACGGGCTGGAAGTGCGATCGAAAAAGAACTGGTATCGGCGTTGAAAAAAGTTTCGTTACGATTGAACAAAACATTTTTGTTCGCGTCAGAGTAACGTGACTGACACCACGCTGCTCGAAAAGTATGAGGCGATGAGTGCGCGTGTCGTCGCGTTGGAACTTGAGAACCGGCTGCTGCGCCAGAAGCTCGACCAATATATCCGCCATTACTTCGGCGGTCAGCGCAACGAGGGTTTGGATAAACATCAACTGGAACTGCTGCTGCAAGGTCTGCCCAACGTCATTACGTTGCCAATGACAGAGACCAAGACCACGACAGCTACGCGCAATGGTGCGTCACATCCGGTGCGGCGAATGCTGACTGAAGATAAATTGGAGACGCAGGAGATCGTGATTGAACCGAAGGAAGTCCAGGCACAGCCTGATGGCTGGAAAAAGATCAGCGAGGAACGCACCAGCCAACTGGACTGGGTCGCCCCTAAAATCATCAAACGCATTTTCATACGCCCGCGTTACGTGAAGCACGAGAGATTTGCTTTAGCCACACTGCCGCCGCAACCGATTGAACAAGGCATGGTGGGGCCGGGTTTACTGGCACAGATTCTGGTCAGCAAATATGAATATCACCAACCGCTTTACCGGCAGGAGAAGATGTTCCGCCAACAGTTCGGAGTGGAATTGAGCCGCAAGACGATGGGCTGTTGGGTCGAACAGGCTGCCGAGTTATTGAAGCCGGTTTATCGGTCGATTCGTGATGATTTGCTACAGGGCAATTACCTGCAGGCCGACGAGACGCCGATTCGATATTTGGATCCAGATGTGAAAGGCAAAAGTCAGCAAGGTTATCTTTGGATCTACAGCCGGCCAAAGGGTGATGTGTTATTTGAATGGCGGGTGAGCCGGTCGCGGGCAGGGCCGGAGGAATTTTTAAAATACTTCCGAGGCAAATTACAAACGGACGGATATTCCGCGTATGAATCACTGGCCAAAGCACGAAGTGATCTGATACCATTTCGCTATAAAAATCGGCACATTTAGCAAACGGTAGGGCCGCGCTGCCGCGCGGCCACCATGCCCGGCGGCGCAGCAACGCCGCCCTACCAATTGCACCGATTGTCTCTGGGAAAT
>Ga0181529_10007790_pt1 | contig 10590 bp, 7 predicted proteins | sample PEATcosm2014_Bin_36_FD_119763 | JGI IMG/M metagenome (GOLD analysis project Ga0181529, IMG submission 119763) | Peatland microbial communities from MTU Mesocosm Facility, Houghton, MI, USA - PEATcosm2014_Bin10_30_metaG | ecosystem: Environmental > Terrestrial > Soil > Wetlands > Peat | place... | reverse complement strand
GGTGACCCTCCTGATCGGCGTCGTCGTGATCATTTTCGCCTGCACCCCGGCGATCCTCGCCAACCTCGACAGGATCGTCGGGTACAACGGGCTGTTTTTCCTGCCGCTCGGAGCCTGCATCTTCATCGATTACTGGATCTTCCCGAAGATCGGGCTCCAGTCCTGCTATGCGGAGCGCGCCGGGCTGCCCGTCAACTGGCCGGCGGCGCTCACATGGGCGGGCGCCCTCCTGTTCTCGCTCTTCGCCTACGGCAAGGACCACTACCCGATGATCGAGAGCCTCCTGGCGGGCCGCCTGCCGGCATGGCTCGACGGATACCGCCCGGATCTGTTCTACCTGGTACTGCCGGAATGGATCGTCGCGATCAGCCTTTACATCGTCTTCAGCGCCGTCGGCCAGAAGTGGGTGCGCCGAGCCGACCTCCAGCCCAGCACGACTCCAGCCCGATGAAAACACTGCTTAAGATCATCTCATTCTCCGGCCTTGCCCTGATGCTCGGCTCCGCGATCGCGGTCTTCTACGGCGCCATGAGCACGCACCGGTACTACTTCATGGCTGCGGCGGGGACGGCGATGTGGTTCGCCACCGTTCCCTTCTGGATGAAACGGCGGCTCCATCCGCATTGATCTAGCCCGGAGGGGGTAACGGAAGACCCGGCCCCGAGCGGGCGGGGGACACCCGCCCGCCACGCATTCGTTTCACTATTATCACAGGGGAACGGTTGATATTTGCCGATGGGAGGGCACCTTTTCGACGCAGAGCGGTCGTACGGGCAAAGGGAACCCGATCGGTTTTGCGGAGTCCTCAAAAGTAATAAGCACATGAATACCGCGCACGAAGATTCGCACGCGCCGGCCTCCGGTCTGGAGGACGAGCTGTCGCAACTGCAGTTGCAGGTGGCGCTGCGCGCCGACGAGTTGTGGCGAAACAGCGGCCGGGGCCGGGGAAGCGATCTCGAATTCTGGCTCAGGGCGGAGCGCGAGGTGATGGAGAAGCGCCTTTCCACGGCCGGCGAGCGGCTGCACCGGGTGGCGTAGGGTTTGGGTGCCGCAAACGCGGGCTTGGCGTTTTCGCGGGCATTTGCGATACTCGCGTTTTCCAACCATGCCCTATCGCATCTGCAAGAGCTTCGAATTCGAGAGCGGCCACATCCTCTCGAAGCACCCCGACAAGTGCCGTTTTCCGCACGGACACAGCCGCACCGTCGAGGTGGTGCTGGCGTCGGACAGCCTCGACGGGAACGACATGGTCTGCGATTTCAAGGTGATCAAGCAGGCCCTGGTGGATTTTCTCGACCGGTGGGACCACGCCCTGTGCCTCAACACCGGGGACCCGAACTTCGCGTTCTTCCAAGAATCCTACGGCACGCGCATCGTGCCGTTCGCCGGCGTCGATCCGACCAGCGAGATCATGGCCAAGGCGGTCTTCGACGAACTGAAGCGCAAGCTCGCCCAAGGCCCTGCGGGACCCGGCGCCGGCGCTGTGCGCGTTCGAATCGAGCGCGTCCGGCTGTCCGAGACTCGCTCGAGCTGGGCGGAGTATTCCGAGTAGGCGATCGTCCGTTACCGGCCAAGAAACGGTTAAGCGGGCACCGATTCATCCGATTACGAGGGTTACCGAAACCGTCTGATCCCAATGCGCCAATTCCCGTGGAATGTATTCCGCAGGGCCGCAGTCCCGCCGCAGGCCGGCGGGCCGGGGGTGCCGTGATCGTTCGGATGCCATAAGATTCAGGGAGATAACAACATGGCGTCAAAGAAAATATTGGTCACGGAGGATGTACCGTCGATCGCGCTCTACCTGGACGGCCTTCTGAAACACCTCGGCTACGAGGTGTGCCCGATCGCATCGAGCGGAGAGGAGGCGCTGCGGATCGTCCGTGAACAGAAGCCGGATCTCGTGCTGATGGACATCCAGCTGCAAGGCCCCATGGACGGCATTCAGACCGCGGAGGCGATCAATTCGGCCCAGGGGCCCCCGGTCATTTATCTGACGGAAAATGCGGACGAAAAAACGCTTGCGCGCGCCAAGGCAACGATCCCGGCGAGCTGTCTGCTAAAGCCCCTCAAGGAACGCGAACTCCAGATCGGCATAGAAATGGCCCTGGTCAATGACGCCCTGCGGCGCGAGCTGCGGGAGGCTCACAGCCTTCTCGAGGCGCGCGTAAAGCAGCGCACCGAGAAACTCGCCATGGTCAACGAATGCCTGAACGAGGAGATTCGAATGCGCCAGAACGCCGAGACCAAGGCGATGGAACAGGCGGCGCTGCTCGACAAGGCCCGGGACGCAATCTTCCTGCGAACGATCGACGGCGTGGTGCTGTACTGGAACCAGAGCGCGGAGCGTCTCTACGGGTTCTCCCGGGCGGAAACGATCGGGCGGAGAATCGGCGACCTCACAAGCGAGGTGCACGACGAACACGTCGAATCGGCCCTTCGCACGGTGACGGCGACGGGGGAATGGATCGGCGAGCTGAAGCACCTGTCCAGAACGGGAACGGCCATCGTTGTCGAGTCGCGTTGGACGCTTGTGCGCGACTCCACGGCGATCCTGGTGGTCAACACCGAGATCACGGAAAGGAAGCGGATCGAGGAGCAGTTCCTCCGCGCGCAACGGCTCGAAAGCATCGGAGCGCTCGCCAGCGGCATAGCGCACGATCTCAACAATGTCTTTGCGCCCCTGTTGATGGCGGCACAGCTCCTGCAGGAAACAAATCCGGAGGGAGAAACCCGCCTGGCGGACACGATTTTCGCGAGCGCGGCGCGCGGCGCGGACATGGTGAAGCAGATTCTGACCTTCGTTCGCGGCGGCGACGGTGTGAAGGGCCCGATTCAATTGGAACACCTCGTCCGGGAGATCAAAAACCTTCTTTCCGACACGCTGCCGAAGTCGATTCGGATCAAGACCCAGTTTTCGACGCGCCTGTGGCCGGTCATGGGGGAAGCCACTCCGCTGCACCAGCTGCTGATGAATCTCTGCGTCAACGCGCGGGATGCGATGCCGCAAGGGGGCGAACTTACGATCACGCTTTCCAATGTCGTCGCCGACGAGGTCTTTGTCAGGACCCGATCCGACGCCCGTCCCGGGCCCTACCTTTGCCTCAGCGTCAAGGACACCGGTTCGGGCATGAGCCCGGAGGTCAGGAAGAATATTTTCCAGCCTTTCTTCACCACAAAGGAACCCGGAAAGGGAACGGGACTCGGGCTGTCCACCGTGCAAGCGATCGTGCGCGAGCACGATGGCTTCGTGGAACTCGACAGCGAGCCGGGAATTGGCACGGAGTTTAGGGTTTATCTGCCCGCTTGCGGGCAAGCCGCGGCGGCAGGCAGCGCGCAGGAAGCGGAATTCCCGCGCGGCGACGGCCAGTTGATCCTGGTCGCCGACGACGAGCGGGCCGTGCGGGACATCATCGCGGCGACGCTCGAGGCGTATGGATTCCGGGTGATTGTGGCGGACGACGGCGTGGACGCCTTGTCGCTGTTTGCCGTGCAGCGCGATAAGATCGCCGGAGTGATCACCGACCTGTCCATGCCTTACCTCGACGGACTGGCTTGCGCCCGCGCGCTGCGGAAACTCGCGCCGGCGATCCCCATCCTCATGATCAGCGGAACCGGATTCGAAAGCGGCGAGGGCATGCGGATCGATAACGAGGAGACCGAGCTTTTGCTCAAGCCTTTCACAAAAGCTTCTCTTCTAACGGCATTGCACAAAGTCCTGGGCAAGTCCACCGCCTCTGCGCGTTAGCCGGGACGCAGAAGGACTTCAGGTCTTTCCGCCTTTTGCAAACGGGTGCGCACGGACGAATGGACGCGAAAAAAATGACTTATGGGCGGCCGGAGGCGTGACGATTATAGGGTGGATACCCCAATTGCGCATACGTTCGGAGAAAATCGAGCCCTTTCAACGGAATGGTTAGAATCCAGCAGAACTACAAGCCGGCGAAGACCGCGGCCGAATCGTTTCGAAGCTGCTTTGAGAAGGCGATCGCCGCGGCAACATTGGAGGAACGATGCGAGTTTCATCTGCGATACGATCGGCTGAAACAGGCCCAAGCGGGCTTGGCGTCGTGCGACGAGAACTTCGACGGTTGGAAGACCGCGCGCATGTGCGCGCACGATTTGGCGAATCTCGTGCAGCGGGTGTCGCTCAGGTACGGGATCGCCGAGTTGTCGCCGGAGGACCGGGACTGACTGCAGTCGCGGATTGCCGTCGAGAACACCAATAACTTGACCATTCCAAGAAAGTTACGCATTTTGTATTCGGGATGGACACCCAATCCGAACCCGTTGGCGCCGAACGCGACGTGAGCAGGGACGTGTCGCAGCCAAGCGACGAGAATTTCAGGTTTTTTTTCGACGATGCGCCCGTGGCCATCCAATTTCTGGACGCCGAGGGTCGATTCCTGAATATCAACCAGGCCTGGCTTGACCTCCTCGGCTATTCCCGAGAGGAGGTCGTCGGACGGTGGTTTGGCGATTTCCTGGCCGGCGACGAGACAGAACTGTTTCGCCAGCGGTTCTCCCAGTTCAAGGAGTTGGGCGAGGTCCACAACGTCGAATTCGACCTGCGGCACAAGGATGGTCGAGAGCTCACGATGTCGTTCGACGGCCGCATCCACCGCGACCGAAACGGAGTTTTTCAGCGAACGCACTGCGTGATGCGCGACATCAGCCGCTCCAAACGCAATGAAGCCGCCCTGAAGGAAAGCGAAGAGCGGTACCGCCGGCTTTTCGAAACGGACTCGAGCGCCATCCTTGTCGTGGATTGCGAAACCAAGCGGTTCGTGGACGCGAATGCGGCCGCCGCGAGGCTGTACGGTTACGACCGCCTGGAACTGCTGCTCATGGCGGTCGACGATGTTTCCGCGGATCCGGACGTGTCGCGCAAAGCCATCGACAGGGCGGAGGGCAGCGTTCCCTTTCGCTGCCACCGCCGAAAAGACGGGTCCGCCTTTCCCGTGGAAATCTCCGGAAGCTACTACGAATCGCGCGGCCGCCGATTCCATGTGGCGATGATCCGGGATATCAGCAAGCGAATCGCCGCCGAGAACGACCTGCGGCAGGCCCAGTTGGAGTACCGGATGCTGTTCGACACCATGATCGACGGCTTCGCGGTCCATGAGATCGTTTGCGACGCCGAAGGGCGGCCCGTGGATTACCGCTTCCTCCTGGCCAACCCCGCCTTCGAGCGGATCACGGGGCTGAAGGCGGCGGAAATCGTGGGTCGGACCGTGAAGCAGGTGCTGCCCGGCGTCAGCCCGGCCTGGATCGACACCTATGGCCGCGTGGCGCTGACCGGCGAGCCCGCTTTTTTCGAACAATACAGCCGGGAACTGGAACGGCATTTCCAAGTGAGCGCATTCTGTCCCGTGCCCGGCCGCTTCGCCTGCGTGGTGGAGGATATCACCAAGAGATGCGAGGCCGAAGCCGCGATGCGCCGCAGCGAGGCCGAGCTGCTCGCCATTTACGATCACGCCCCGATCATCATGCTCCTCCTCGATTCGGAGCGGCGTGTGCAGCGGCTCAACCGGGCCGCCCTCCAATTCGTCGGCGGCACGCAGTCGGAGGGGCTCGGCATCCGGGCCGGCGAGATGATCGGCTGCCTGAACGCGCACGACAGCCCGCAGGGATGCGGCTTCGGACCGGCTTGCACGAAGTGCGCGCTGCGACTGGCGATCGCGGACACGACGCAAACCGGCCGGTCCCACGAACGATTCGAGACGCGGCCAAGCCTCGTGCGCGGCCAGTTGAACAAGGCGGCGATCATGCTCGTTTCGACGGCCCGCGTGCTGGTCGAGGGGCAGCCGCTGGTGTTGGTGTGCATCGAGGACATCACCGAACGCAAGCAGGCGGAGGAGCACGTCCGGGAGCAGGCGGCCCTGCTCGACGTGAGCACCGACGCGATCCTTCTGGAAGACTCCAGCCGCACGATCACGTACTGGAGCCGTGGCGCCGAGGCGACCTACGGCTGGAGCGCCGCGGAAGCGGTCGGCCGCAATTACGCGACGCTGCTCTACCGGTCGGAGTCGCCCGAAATCGACTCGAGCTGGAGCACGCTGATGGAAACCGGATCGTGGTCGGGCGAGCGCCGTCAGGTCACCAAGGACGACAGGGACATCGTCGTCCATGTCCGCGCGCAGGTCATACGCGACGATTCGGGCCGACCCAAGCAGGTGCTCGTCGTCACGACCGACATCACCGAGGCGAAGAGGCTCGAAGCGCAGTACCTCCGGGCGCAGCGGCTCGAAAACCTGGGCTCGCTGTCGAGCGGCATAGCTCACGACCTCAACAACGTCCTCACGCCGATCATGATGTCCGTGGAGCTGTTGCAGCCGATCGTGCAGACTTCCAAGGGCAAGGAGACCGTGCGGCTGCTCGCCGACAGCGCCCGGCGGGGCGCGGACATCGTCCAGCAACTGCTGCTGTTCGGCCGCGGGAGCGACATGGCGCGCAAGGAGCTGAGCCTCGCGAACGTGCTGGACGACATCCGGCGGATGGTGCGCGAGACATTTCCGAAGTCCATCGACTTCTCGCTCGAAGCCCCCAGGGACCTGTGGCAGATCGTCGGCGATCGGACGCAGATCTATCAGGTGCTCCTCAACTTTTGCGTCAACGCCCGCGACGCGATGCCGCAGGGCGGGCGTTTGACAGTCACGGCCGAGAATGTGCGCGTGGACGAGCATTTCGCGCAGAAGCACCACGGGGCGGCGCCGGGACCGCATGTGACGATCCGGGTGTCCGACTCCGGAACGGGCATCAGCCCGACAATCCTGGACAAGATATTCGACCCGTTTTTCACGACAAAACCGGAGGGACAGGGCTCGGGGCTGGGGCTTGCCACCGCGATGGGCATCGTGCGCAACCACGCCGGCTTCATAACCGTGCAGACCCGGGAGGGCTTCGGGTCGGAATTCTGCGCCTTTCTTCCCGCCTGCGGCGCGGGAAGCGATACGGCGGCGCCGACCGCCGCCCTGGGCAGGCTGCGCGGGCACCGCGAACTCGTGCTGGTCGTCGAGGACGAGGAAAGCCTGCGCCAGATGCTCGAACTGTCGCTTGCGAGCAACGATTACCGGGTTCTCATGGCGACCAATGGAGCGGACGCCGTGGCCCTGTTCGCCCAGCGCGTCTCGCATATCCGGCTGGTCGTCACCGACGTGATGATGCCGGTGATGGACGGATTGCAGGTCATTCACGCAATCCGCAGGCTGAGGAAGGACGTGCCGATCGTGGTCATCAGCGGATTGCACAGCTACAACGCCGCGATTCAGAAGCTCAACGATCCGCAAATCCATTTTCTGGCGAAGCCGTTCATGGTCGACCAACTGTTGGCCGTCATGCGCACGGCCCTGCCGAAAGAGAAAAAACATGCCCGCAAAAGTTCTTCTCGTTGACGACCATCAGATTGTCCGCGACGGCCTCCGCCTGTTGTTTTGCGACCAGCCCGATCTTCAGGTCGTGGGCGACGCGTTCGGCGCGGAGGCCGCCTGGCGCGCGGTCGAGGGCCTCAAACCCGACCTGATCGTGCTGGACGTGGAGCTGCCGGACGGCGACGGCTTGGCGTTTGCGGAGCGGGTCAGGGCGGCCCACCCGGAAATCAAGATCGTGATCCTGACCGCCCACGCGGAAAAGGAGTATGTCAACCATGCGATGCGCATCGGAGTGGCCGGGTACCTATTGAAGCTCAATCCGGCTTCGCAGTTGCTGGAGGGCGTGCGCGCAGCCGTCGCGGGGCAGGTGTATCTCTGTCCGGAAGTGTCCACCGTATTGGTGCGCGAGTACAAGCGGCAGCTCCACGCGACGGGCCGGGACGACGGCCTGACGGCACGGGAGATCGACGTCCTCAAACGGATGGCCGACGGCCAGACGACCAAGGAAGTGGCCTTCGCCCTGAAGCTCAGCGTCAAGACGGTCGAGACCCATTGCCTGAAGCTCAAGACCAAGCTGGGCCTGCGCAATGTGGCCGAATTGACCAAGTACGCCCTGCGCGAAGGCCTGACCAAACTGTAGCCAGAACCGCCATGGACGATCCGACCGAGGCGCCCCCGCAGAACGATTCCCAATATCGCGAACTGTTCGACGAGGCTCCCGTGGCGTACCACGAGATCGACTCGGGTGGCATAATTCGGCGCGTCAACCGCGCCGAATGCGCCCTGTTCGGCCGCGAGGCCGACGAGATTCTGGGCAGGCCGGCATGGGAGTTCGTCGCCCCGGCTGTGCAGGCCGAGGCCGCGGACGAACTCCGGCAGAAGTTGGCCGGGCTCCTGCCGCTCGCTTCGTTCCATCGCCGATTTTCCCACCGCGACGGCACGCCGTTGTGGATCGAGGTCCACGAAACCCCGGTGCGCGATCCGGCGGGCGACATCGTCGGCATCCGCGCGGCGCTCATCGACATCACCGCCACCAAGAGGGCCGAGGAAGCGCTCCGGGCGAGCGAGGAACGCTCCCAACGGATCTTCGAAAACACCCTGAATGCGGTGACGATTCACGAGATAGTCCTCGACGGCCTGGGGAATCCGGTGGATTTCATCATTCTCAACGCGAATCCGGCTTTTGAAAAACACAGCGGGCTCCGGGTGCAGGACGTGCTGGGCCGGCGCGTGAGCGAGCTGTTCGCCGGCGTCCGGAAGACCGATCTGATCGCGACCTGCGGAAAGGTGGTCCTCACTGGGAAACCGGCAAAATTCGAATTGTACATCGAGGCCGCCAAGCGGCACTTCGATATCACCGCCTTTCGGACATCCGGGCGCCAGTTCGCCGGGGTTTTCGAGGATATCACCGAGCGCAAGCAGGCCGAGGAGGCGCTGCGGTCGAGCGAGGCAAGGTTGCGGCGCGCCGAAGTGGCCGGCTGTTTCGGCCATTGGGAGTTCGATGTCGCCAAGGGAGTCATTCGCGGTTCCGAAGGGGCGCGGCGGATCTACGGGCTGGACGGAAACGATTGGCCGGCGGCCGTGGTGCAAGGCATGCCCCTGCCGGTTTACCGTGCGGCGCTCGACGAGCAGTTGCGGCAGTTGGTTGCGGGAGAAGGAGGGTACGACATCGAATTCGAAATCGAGCGGCCGAGCGACGGCCAGATCGTTTCCGTGCATTCGGTCGCGTCGTACGACCCCGCGTCACGCACCGTCTTTGGAATCATCCAGGACGTGACGGAGCGGAAGCGGACGGAGGAGCACATCCGGGAACAGGCGGCTCTGCTCGACGTGAGCGGCGATGCCATACTTCTGGAGGACCCGGATCGGACGATCACCTACTGGAATCGCGGGGCCGAGGCGACCTACGGCTGGACCGCCGACGAAGCGGTCGGCCGCAAGTACCCCGAATTGCTCTTCCGGCCGGACTCGTCCGAAACGGAATCCGCCTGGAAGGATCTGCTCGAAAAGGGAGTGTTTGCCGGCGAGCGCCGGCACGTCACAAAGGACAATCGGGATATCGTCGTGCAGGTCCGCGCCAGCCTTATGCGGGACAACGCCGGGCGCATCAAGCAGGCCCTCGTGGTCGCGACGGACATCACCGAGGCAAAGCGTCTTGAAGGGCAGTACCTGAGGGCCCAGCGGCTCGAGAATCTGGGTTCCCTCGCCAGCGGCATCGCGCACGATCTCAACAACGTCCTGACCCCGATCATGATGGCCGTGGATCTGCTGCGGCCCATGGCCAGGCACCCCGACGACAAGGAAACGATCCGCCTTTTGGCCGACAGCGCCCAGCGCGGCGCGGATATCGTCAGGCAATTGCTTCTGTTCGGCCGCGGGAGCGAAATTGCGCGAAAGGCGCTGAGCGTCACCGACGTGCTCGACGAGGTCCGGCGGATGATACGCGAGACTTTCCCGAGAAACCTCGAGTTCTCGCTGCAGGCGCCCAAGGACCTATGGCGGGTTGTCGGCGACCGGACGCAGATCTATCAGGTATTCCTCAACCTTTGCGTGAACGCCCGCGACGCCATGCAGCACGGCGGACAACTGACCGTCACCGCCGAAAATGTGCGCGTGGGGGAGGATTTCGCCAGGGAAAACCATGGGGCCAGGCCGGGGCCTCATGTCGTGGTCCAGGTCGCCGACACAGGCATCGGCATCGAACCGGAGATCATGGACAGGATCTTCGATCCGTTCTTCACCACCAAGCCGGAAGGCCAGGGCTCGGGCCTGGGTTTGGCGACCGTGCTCGGCATCGTCCGCAACCATGGCGGTTTCGTGAACGTCGAGAGCCGGAAGGGTCTCGGCTCCGAATTTCGCGTCTTTATTCCCGCCGACGACACCGCGCGCAACACCGAGGCCATCGTGGCGTCCCTGGACTCGCTGCGCGGGAAGGGGGAATTGGTGCTGCTCGTCGAGGACGAGGAAAGCCTGCGCCAGGTGCAGGAGCGTTCGCTGAAGGAACAGGGCTATCGGACCATCCTGGCGGCGAACGGAGCGGAGGCCGTCGCGCTGTTCGCCCAGCGCGCCGAGCACATTCAATTGATCGTCACCGACGTCATGATGCCGGTCATGGACGGCCTGCAGGTCATCCATGCCATTCGGAGGCTGCGAAAGGAGATTCCCATCCTCGCGGTCAGCGGACTGCACAGTTACCGGGCGGAGATTCAGAAGCTCGAGGATC
>Ga0181529_10007789_pt1 | contig 10590 bp, 10 predicted proteins | sample PEATcosm2014_Bin_36_FD_119763 | JGI IMG/M metagenome (GOLD analysis project Ga0181529, IMG submission 119763) | Peatland microbial communities from MTU Mesocosm Facility, Houghton, MI, USA - PEATcosm2014_Bin10_30_metaG | ecosystem: Environmental > Terrestrial > Soil > Wetlands > Peat | place... | reverse complement strand
GTCAAGCGCGAGCGAACCATAAAGTGCAATAGCAGCGCCCCCACGCTTGTGGACTGCTTCGACGATGAAACGCCCCGAGGCGCGCGATCAAGAATCGATTGTTTCACGGCTTCCTGCTCCACTTTCCTCATGGAAATCCGCGCAATGCAGGAGCCTGACAGCATATCGAGCCGCGCGTTACACTCGACGTTTGACCAATATATGATCCCTCAGAAAACAGCGTTTCCCTCAATCGCGGCACCCGGCAGCCGGGCGGTGCGGCAATGACCCCCGAACAGTTTCGCCAGTGCGGTCATCAGGCAATCGACTGGGTCGCCGATTTCCTGGCCAATCCGGAACGCTACCCCGTTCTGCCGCGCGTGAAACCAGGCGATCTCACCGACGCCCTACCCGCTCGAGGGCCGGAACAGGGCGAGCCGCCCGAATGCCTGCTGGCCGATTTCGAACGGCTCATCCTGCCGGCGACGACGCATTGGAATCACCCCGGCTTCATGGCCTACTTCGCGAACTCCGGTTCGGCGCCCGGAATCCTGGGCGAGTTGCTTTCGTCCGCGCTCAATGGCAACGGCATGTTGTGGAAGTCGGGCCCCGCCATCGTCGAGCTGGAGCAGGTCACGCTGCGCTGGTTGCGCCAATGGACCGGTCTGCCCGAAGAGTGGTTCGGTCAGATCTTCGATACCGCGTCGGTGGGCAGCATGCACGGCCTGGCCGCGGCCCGCGAAGCCGCCGAACCCACCTCGCGCAGCAAAGGCATGGCACCCGATCTGGTTGTCTACACCTCCGAGCAGGCGCACTCCTCGATCGAAAAAGGCGCCATCGCCATCGGATTTGGTCAGGAGCGCGTGCGCAAGGTCCCCGTGGACGCCGAATTCCGGATGCGGACGGATGCGCTCGCCGAAATGATCGAGCGCGACCGCGCCGCCGGCCTGCGCCCGTGCGTGGTCGCCGCGACCGTCGGAACCACCGCCACCACCAGCGTGGATCCGGTGCCCGCCATCGCGGAGATTTGCCGCGCCCACAAGATCTGGCTGCATGTGGACGCCGCCTATGCCGGCTCTGCCGCTGTGGCCGAAGAGTTCCGCTGGGCGCTGGCCGGCTGCGAGCACGCCGATTCCATGGTCACCAATCCGCACAAGTGGATGCTGACGCCCGTCGATTGCAGCGTCTTTTACACACGGCATCCGGACGTGCTGCGGCGCGCTTTCTCGCTGGTGCCCGATTATCTCGCCACAGCCGACGACCCGCGCGCCGTCAATCTGATGGATTACGGCGTGGCGCTCGGCCGCCGCTTCCGCGCCCTTAAGCTCTGGTTCGTCATGCGCAGCTACGGCCGCGAAGGGATCGCCGCGACCATCCGCGAGCACGTCCGCATGGCGCAGACGTTGGCGGCCCGCGTCGATGCCCATCCGCGCTTTGAGCGTACCGCTCCTACGCCGTTCTCCGCCATCTGTTTCCGCTATCAGGGCAGCGACGACGAGAACCGCCAGATTCAGGAGCGCATCAACGAGACCGGCGAGTTCTTCATCTCCGGCACCAGGCTGCACGGCCGCTACACGCTCCGAATGGCGATTGGCAATATGCACACCACGCAAGCCCACATCGACCGTGTGTGGGAGCTGATTCAGGCTGAAGCCGCCAAGCTCGCTGGTTGAAGATGTCGGGGCTGCTTCGTGCGCAGCCAGTTAGTGAGCCGAGTTCAGCTTCGATTGGCTTTCCTCAACCTGACACAGCCGGTCACGAGCTAGAGCTGCGCTGCATACCCTGGCGATGGGAACTCAGCCAGTCCGCTGCGGGCTTCGCGTTTGGCAGTCTGCGCCCCAATAAGCCCGATTCACCTTCGTTGGGACCGTTTTTTAATCTATTTCAATCTTTTCATCCCCCAGGGGACTCTGGCGGACTAAAATGAGATTGCCTCCTGAATGGGGTCGCTGAAGCTAGTGGAGAGATTGCAACTTACGCTCCGAGTGCACGTGAAGGATTGGGCGGCGTTGAGGCCGCTTCTCAAGCACGGCGCTATAGCTTGCAGAAGCCACCATCGAGTGGAAAAGGTCGTAACTGCAGCCGTCCCACATGCCCCTACTTCTCGCTCCCCAGAATCGCCGGACCGTTCCAGGACGTGATCGTCATTGCGCGATCCATGACGATTGACCCTGGATGGGCTCCGGCCGATACATGAATTGTCCACTTTGCAGACGGCGATTCCGGCGTAATTGGAATCGCGGGAGTGAGCGAGTAAGCCATGGCGAAATCAACGAAAGGCGAGCCCATTGCGCCCGTCGCCCCCTTATTACCGTCCCCTGTACTGACATAGACATCACCGGTTTGCGGAATATTGATCGCGGGAGGCCAGGTTAACTTATCCAGTTTCGGCTCGTACGGGCTTAAATCAACCTCTGGAATCCCAGTTGGACTTGCGTCGCACATATTAGGCCCGGCCGATTCGGGGCCGGTAAGTGGGCGCGGCCAACACCATTCCCTGTGTTCGACGATCGGTTTTGGAGAGTCGGGCAGTTTCCCTTCGGGCCAATCGGAACCGAAGAGCCCATTGAAGTGCAGGAAGTTTATATCTGCAGCCGACGGAGAATCAAAAGTGCCCAAATTGTCAACGGCCTGGGGCAAATACGAAACGCTGTCTCCGTTGTGTCCACCACCAAGGGCGATGAAACCCGCCGGGTTCGGGAACGACTCGTGCGTGCCGCGCTCAGCATAGATAGCGGGATGCTCAAACAAATTAGAAACAGGATCCGGGACGAGAAACACATACTGGTCCGGCGCGAGAGCCCCACCACAGAGACCACGGTCTCTGTCAGTCCCCGCATTCGCGTCATCGATATTCACCTGCACCGCTGACGTCTGAATTGCGTTGAGGTTTGGGTCTTTTCCACTCAGGGTTGCGGCATTGACCGTTTGGCCCGGTACCAGTTGGTACGCCGCCAGCAAGCATCCGTGAGCAGGGTACGTAATGCGCACGATTTGATCACTAGCTGTGTCGTAGAGCACCACCAGCGAGGTTATATCACCCTCATGGACATTGAATTGAACTTCATCCTGATTGAGCGGCCAGGTTATCCAATAGTCGATATTGAGCAGCGTTGTCTTGTCGATGCGCTGCACATGCCCGTATATTCCATCCCCAAGTGCGACGCTTTGCCAATCTTCCCCGTTATCTATGCTCTTTGGGATTTTCAGCATATTTTGACCCGTGTTGGCTGGGTCAACGGTAAGATCGCCTGAATAATTGCGAAAAGGCGCTGTCAGTTCCGGAAACAAAGGCGTTGTCCACGTGCCTGGACCCGCAACACCCTGCCCATTTGGAACCCCCTGGACTCGTGTCGAGGCACCCACTATAGTTTGCCATTTCGCCGGACGAATCGACTCATCCCCTGGCTGCTCCCCGGGGCGACCCATTGAGGTCTTCATAAACGGCCGGAACCGCTGAATCAGTTCGTCGTCACTTCTGGTGACGACGGCTTGACCAAATGTAATCGCCGCAGCAGCAGCGAGGATGAATACGATCGCCGCCGCTCGCGAGCACTGTCGGCGAGTGAATCCAATGTTCCCAAGCATCGATTCCCCCTTTACTGCAGGATTACTGGTCCATTGCTGGCCTTCAGCTTCATCGGTAATTCGATCACTCTTGGGCCACTTGCCGAACTGACTTTGTAGGTCCCAGTTTCAATCAGAACGGCGACAGCCTGTGAGGCGCGGTCCAATGCTGCATTCAAGTCGTGAAATGGAAATTCCTCGGTCCCCCATTCGCAGGTCGGGGTCGAAGCTGGGCAGGTCGTGGTGGGCCGATTTGTTACGAACAGCGGGTCCGCGGAGTGAGTTAACCCTCCGTAGGGACCATTGAAAGTATCGTCGTAATTGATACAGTTTGTAGCGACAAAATTGTAGCCGACTTTGTTTACCGCATAGTTCCAATATGCCCCATCCATATGTGAGCAGATTAGGCTGCACTCCCCGTTCGGCCATCCGCGATACAGCCATCGATTATCCCTGGGGGGAAGGACTGTAGCTGTCGGGCCTGGACTGGAGTTGCAACCCGCAGCCAGATTGACGAGCACTGTATTCGCTGTGACGGTCGGGGAAGCTGTCGGAACAGAACTGGTCGCCGCAAAGAAAAGATCGTCTTGAACGAAGCAGTTGTATGGGTTCTGGTCGAGGCAGGTACCAGGGGCTGGACTGAAGCCAGGTGGCACATAGCCGTGCCAGTCAACGATCACAGCCCAACGGTATTTGCGCGCATTCAGGTTCTGGTATGAGGGCCATGACGACGCGTCTGTAGTCATGAATTCGCTCGAAGGATAGATTGCCGATTGGCCGAGCGAACCAATGAACGCAGCCTTCAGGCGGTCCTTAATTGCCGAGCCCCAGGTGTATGCACAGGCGTTCTGCCCCATGCCCTTCATGTCGAGATAGATCACCGTAAAAGGATGTGCGAGCGGATTGGAGTCAGCCTGCAATTTGTTAAGCAGCGGTGTGAGCGAATCAGCTTGTGAGATTGAGGCGGGGTCGCAACTGTCGCCGGGGACCTTGAAGTCTCCGTTGTAATCCATTATGTCAAGTTCTAGTTGCCATACGTTGTAATCATCGATCTGCTCGGCTAAAGATTCGTCGCGGACTTCCGAGTTATGGCTTCCTTTGTAGACAGGCGCATTGAATCGCTGCTCTCCCGGCCCGACATTCTGCGCGCCAGCGTGGTGCTCAAATGAGCACAGAACAAGAAACAGGCCGCAAAGAGCGATTCGCTGCGCCCTATTCACCGAGCGATCAATATTCTGAGATATTGTGCTGACTTTCATTGCAAGCTGACCAGGATCAGGATCAGACCTTGTCCGTGATCGAGCGCGCCCATCGCCTTTCCAAGAATCGCGCCAGGCGCTCTTGAGCGATCTAAAGCTTTCATGCAATAGCCAGGTCGATCTGAAGTCGTGAGTAGATCGCCAGGGCGGATTGGGGCCGGCCCGGCATCTGCAAGTACATACACTCGGCCGCTTAGTGAGACGTTTTGTCCTCTGTCAAGCCCCTTCTGCTGAAGGCTTAAACCGGGCTTAACACCTCCCGCGCCGCTTATGATGCCCGCGACGCGCGTGTCGTATGCGGTGGTCGCCAGCTTGAGCCGGCCGGGATCATCTTCGTCGATCACGACGACTGAACCTTCGGCCACATGACCATTCAGAATGGGAAAGGGCTCCGCCATGTCTGAGCCACCGTTGATCTGGAGCACATTCACGGCCACCTTGCCGGTTTTATCGATTTGCAGCCTCGACAGGTTCTGATTTCGGTCGATGATTTGGAATGTCCCGCTCAACGTTGCGGTCGGCCCGGTTGTCGTCATTGCCGAGCTCTGAATCGTCCAGAGGGTCCCGTTTTCGCTCTTTAGCCCCAACTCAGCGTCGCCTGCTGTATCGATCTCCAAAGCGCGAGTGGGCTTCTGTGTGCCGATTCCCACCAATCCAATCGAGGTGATGCTCATGCGCACGCCGGGCGAGCCAAGAATCGACGTATAGAAATCAAGACCGAGAAGATTGGCGCCGTTCGAGTTGCGATTCGAGGCAATGCCGGTGCCGGCGACAGTTGTACGCACAGGCCGGGGCTGGCCAGCTATACTCCCAGGAAGCTGTGCGGTGATTGGGCCGCCAAAGACCAGTGCATCAGCGAGACTACCGCTGTTCTTGCTGCTTTGATCTACTGTGACCGTATCATAGCTCTGTGCGGTCAACGGCGTGGCTGCGCCTAGCGCAAGCCATCCAGCAGAGGCCAGTAGCAGGCATAGTTTGCGGGACTCGCCGGCGAGCATTGTGTGCGAGCCCTGTGAATCAACCAGGAATTTTCCCGTCATCGAAGACCTCCTGAAATTGGAACGGATTTCCATTTTGGACTCTCCAGCACTGTCATTATACTCACAGCCGCCATCCTTTGATCCTGTTAGTTGCATTTTTTCCTCCGGGAGCCGTCTTCGCCCCCGCAAGGCGTAGTTGTTGCCCTGCCGGAAAAACCCAAAGCCGGGGAATCCTATCTTTTCAGCGCATTCCACAAACACCTCGCCGACCCTCACCTCCTGGCCGCCTGATTTTGCTGCATCCACCGTCTCCTTCTACCCGGTCGCCACCGCCAGCGCACTGATCCGCCGTATCATGCTTCCAAACAGCCGCCGTGTGAGATGGCTCTCGGCCAGCATCAGCCAGTAGTACCGGGCGTGCTTGACCAGCCTGCCGCCGGTCTTGACCAACCGCTGCTGCAAACTGGTAAGCGACCAGTTGTCGATCCTCTGCGGCAGCACCAACCGCCGCCACAAGTTTCCCAGGTTGTAGGCCAGCACGCTCAGCCACAGCCGCACCTCGTTGGACCGGAACAGGTGGCAACTCAGCCTGGTCATCTTGACTGCCTGCTTGCCTTCCTTGATCCACTGCTCGGCAGTGCCCCGCTTGTTGTAGAACCGCACCACCGCCCGGCTGTCCGTTTCCAAGTTCGTCACGATGAATCCCACGCGCGGAAACAGTTCTCCAAAGTGGAACTCGACCTTGGCTACGACCCGCCGCGCCGTCTTCCAACTCGCCGCTTGATAAAGAAAACCTTTGTACCAGACCACCGGCTTTTGGCCCGGCCTTCCCACTGGCCGCGTCAGCAACTCGCTGATGTCCCGGTCCAGGCTGTCGTTGGCCGGAATGCGGATGGCATACTTCACGCCCCGCTCTTCCAGCGCCTCGTAGATCTCCGGCCTCGCGAATGCGGCGTCGGCCCGAAACACCACTTCCTTGCCCAACTCTTGCTGCCGCACAATCTCGGGAAGCAGCATGTCGTCCCAGCCGTCGGCGCTGTGGACGTTGCCGGGCCTCAGCTTTGCCGCCAGACAGTCGCCGTCGCGGTTGAACAACAACAGCGGGTGATAGCAGGTGGACTCGAAGTGGCCGTTGTAGGCGCTGTTCTCCTGCTGGCCGTACACCGGAATCTCGGTCGAGTCCATGTCCAGCACGACGCGCTGCGGGGAATCAAGGGCTTCCGCTTTGCCGATGAGTTCGCGGTTGATGCGGCCCAAGCTGCCGAAGTTCTCCTCCTCGGCCAGCATCTCGGTCTCAAAGGTCTGCAAGCGGGAGGTCAGCGCCGCCCCACGATCCCAAATCTTCTCGGAACCGATCAGGCGGAACGCCGGATCTTGCGAAAGCCGCTCGGCGTCGTTGACATCCTCATAGCCCGCGATGCGGCTGTAGACCGACTGGCGCAACAGGTCCGCCAGCGGGAGTTGCGTGTTCTTCCCTTGCCGTGAGTCGGTCAGGTGCTGGGCGATGAGTTCGCCAAAGCCCAAACGTTCGTCCAACTCGCGCACCAGAATGAGCCCCCCATCCGAGGTGATGCGCGATCCCTGGAAATCGATCTTCAGCGAAGCGTTGAACGAGAGCTGGAATGGTTGATTTTCTCTCTCACCCATTGGGTATTGACCTCCGGAGGGTCTTCATCACGTTGAAACCCGCATGAATAAAGGCGTCGGAGGCCATCAAAAGGTTATCAGTAACTACTCAAAACGGAAATACAGGATAAGATCTCCGCGCCGTCCCGGAACGTCACCACGTATCCCAAAAGGCCGCGCCCGGCGTACTCCCGAACCCCTGCTATATCGGAAAGGACTCGGGTCTCTTCGTAAGCGCTCCGCCATTTCCGGAACCGGAACGAGTTTTCATCGCAGGTGAATTCCACGATCCTCCATCGGTTACTCAAGGTCGTAACGCCAAAAAGCAGCGCCCCCAAAACAGGAAAAGGGGCAAGGAAGCCAATTCGTGTAACCACGGTCGTCTGGATATGGTGAATACTCATAGACTGAAGCAGGCACAGAGAAAAACACAGTCCTCCGATGCCAAGAATGAGGCACCCGAAGACGCGAAGGCGAGCCTCCGTCAAGAGTTGGCGCATGTCGAACTGACCGGAGATTGTCATAGGCGCGCCCGATTATGCCAGAGCAGGTCGAGCGTGTGCAAGTGGCCGAAAGTTAGGAGCAGTTCTGAGGCGTCGCGCCACGTTGTAGTGTGAAGATATGCGACTTTTGGCGGCGGTTTTGTTAAGCGTTTCGGCCGTGTTCGCCCAGGGCGAGGATTTTTCCGCGGACCTCCTGCAAGCCGCGCTGCGCGGGCGCAACGACCAGGTCAAGGCATTCATCGACGATGGCGCGAGCCTGGAAGCCGTCGATGCCAACGGCCGAACCCCACTCATGCTGGCCGCACAACACGGCCATGCCGCGACCGTCGAGCTGCTGCTCGGCCGCGGCGCCAATGCGTCGGCGCGAGACCGCGAGGGAGCCACCGCATACGTCCTGGCGATGTTCAATCCCGCCGGCCACGGTAATCGCGAGGCGGTGCTGAAGCTGCTTCCCGCGCCGCCGCGCCCCAAGATGGCGCTCGAGGTCAAGTGGTCGCCCCTCAAGCTGGTTAGTTCCTGCTTCGGCACTCGCGATGCGGTGATACGGACGGTGGATAACGCGCACCTCGATGACCAGTTCTTGCGCGCGTTCGCCGCGTATGTGCAATCCTCCGGCCGCAACCTGGTGCAACTGGTGGGCCGGCCAGAGGACGCGGACGGCCTGCTACGCGTCGAGTTGCAGCCGGCGTCGGCGTGTGCCGCGCAGACCGGCGACACGCTCAGTCTCTCCATCGAGGTGCAGGTCTTGCGTGAACCAGACGGAAAGGTGGTCCTGCAGAAAACGTTTGGCGGCGCGATCAAAGGTTTTAATTCCCAACCGGCCGCCAACCTGGAACAATACGCGCCGATCTTCCAACCTTGGATTCAACCGCACGCCGGCCCCATTTACTTGGCCGCCGCCGGGGAAGTCTACCGCATCGCCGGTGCCCGCTGAGCGGCCGGCGCCCGGGCAGCGCCATTCAGATTCGCACGCATTCTCCATCCAGGTAAACACAGGCTGTTTGGAAGCCGAGGCGCTCATAGATGCGGCGGGCGACGACTTTCTCGTCTTCGACATTGAGTACGACGCGACGAATTCCGGCGCGCCCGATGCTCGCGAGGACGTGGCTCGAGCAGATATTGGCCAGTCCCTTTCCACGGTGTGCGGGGTGAGTGAAGACAGTGCCGAGGGCGGCGACATTGTGACGCGAGCTGACCAGGTGGGTTCCGGCGATGGCTATCAGACGGCCGTTCTCGCGGATTCCGTAAAAGTGGCCGGAGGTGAGAGCTTGCGGCAAAAACAAAACCCACTCGCCCTGTCTCAAGAGATCCTCTATTTCAAGACGGTCCGACGAAGACAGGGAAACTGCTTCGCCGGAGCCGGTGACTGGCCGATCCAGGTACATGCGGCGCATGTGGACAGCCTTGTCCGGACGATAGAACCGTCGGAAGGTATCTTCGAATTCGGGGCGAACGTTGGCCCAAATGCGCTCATCCTTCAGGGACGCGAGGATCGCGGAGAGGCCGGATGCGTCGCCATAGTGGCACATCAAGCGCGGGCTGAGTCCGTCGAACAGAAGAACGACGGTCCCGTTGGATTGCCACCATTCGCAATGCGGCATCCATTCGGGATCGAGGTCTCCAATTGCGAATCCGGCCCACGGCCAGTCCTGGTTGAGTATGGGCGCGAGAACCGCGGGGTCGAATAGTCTGCGCACTGGATTCCTATTGTGACACTTCCGCGTGAGTGGGCCGGCAAGGGCCGAAGCGCCAGGTTAGAGTGAAGAGATGACACTTACCATCGCCGCCGCGCAATCCGCGTCGGTTTCCGGTGACATATCGGCGAATCTGGCCCGGCATCTGCGATTCTGCACCACGGCCGCGGAACAGGGCGTCCAGTTACTCGTCTTTCCCGAGCTGTCCCTGACAGGATACGAACCAGGCCTTGCCCGATCGAACGCGATCCGTCCCGACGATTCCCGTTTGTATCCGTTGCGCCATCTGGCCGAGAGTACTCACATGACCGCGGTCGTCGGAGCGCCGGTGCTGGACGACAAGGATCAGTTGCACATCGCGGTCCTCGCTATCTGCCCCAACGGCTCGGTGGTGATTTACACAAAGGAACACCTGCACCCGGGCGAGGAACGGACCTTCGCTCCCGGCCTAGGCGGACCCATGCTGCGAGTCGAGGATACAGCCGTTGCTCTGGCGATCTGCGCAGACACCACTTACCCGGAGCACGCGGCAAGCGCCGCGGCGCGGGGCGCGAACGTCTATGCCGCGGGTGTTCTGATCGGCGAAAAAGGTTACGCGCGGGACACGGCTCTTCTCGCGCAATACGCCCGGCAACACACGATGGCCGTTTTGATGGCAAACCACAGCGCTCCGACCGGAGGTTGGGTGTCAGCGGGAAAGAGCGCGCTCTGGTCTGAAGACGGCCGGATTGTCTCTGGCAGTCGGGGCACCGAGGAGTCGCTGGTCATCGGGAGAAAGCGGGACGGCGCGTGGGACGGGATGGTTGTGACCGCACCAACGTTTTCGGCCGCGACTGCAAGTCGGAGCTAGCCCAACTTTCGCACTTGAACGGGCAAGTCCTTTCCCTGCAACGCGAGTATAGCGAAGTCTTCACTACACTCGTGCCATTTCGAGGTTGGTCGGCAGTTGCAGCCCAAGCCGCTGCAGAAGGATCGCTTGATG
>Ga0181529_10007788_pt1 | contig 10590 bp, 7 predicted proteins | sample PEATcosm2014_Bin_36_FD_119763 | JGI IMG/M metagenome (GOLD analysis project Ga0181529, IMG submission 119763) | Peatland microbial communities from MTU Mesocosm Facility, Houghton, MI, USA - PEATcosm2014_Bin10_30_metaG | ecosystem: Environmental > Terrestrial > Soil > Wetlands > Peat | place... | reverse complement strand
CCGATCTCGAACGGGCGATGCGCGCCATTGACTACAAGCACCAGCAGCATCCGGACGGAGGAATCGGCAACCGCACGGCAGTTCCATCCCCTCCGCATCCGACGGGCGAGCGTCCCTTCTCGGACGGGCACGCGAGCTGCATACTGAAGGCCTATCGGGAGGCCCTGAACTCGCCGGACGACGCATTCCTGCGGGAATACTGGCCGTACGTCGAGCGAGCCGCGGAATATCTCATCGCCAGAGACTCGGCGGCGGCCGGAGGCACGCCGGCCGGCGTACAGGCCGACGACCAGTGGAACACGTACGATGAGGCGCTGCACGGCGTCAACAGCTTCATCAGCGGGTACTACCTGGCCGCCCTCAGGGCCGCCGAAGAGTGGGCGCGGCGCATGAACGAAAGCCAGGCCGCGGACAGGTTCCACGCGATTTTCGAGCGCGGGCGCGACCGGCTGGTCGAGCTCTGCTGGAACGGGGAGTATTTCGAGCAGCGCCTGCCCGGCTATGAAAAGATGGGCGGCGAGGTGGGGCCCGGCTGCATGAGCGACCAGTTGATCGGCCAGTGGTGGGCGCATCACCTCGGGCTGGGCTACATTCTGCCCCGGGAGAAGGTCGTCTCGGCCCTCCGCGCCATCTTCAAATACAACTGGAAGTCGGATCTGACGGGCTGGCCGCACGCCCCGCGCGCCTTCGCGGGAGCACGCGATAGGGGCCTCATCATCTGCACGTGGCCGCGAGGCGGGCGCCCGCCCCACGTGATGCTCTACTCCGACGAGGTATGGACGGGCATCGAATACCAGGTGGCCGCGCACATGCTGTTCGAGGGCATGACGGAAGAGGCGCTGTCGATCGCAAAAGGCGCGCGGGACCGGTACGACGGCAAGCCCAGGCCGCCGCTTCAGCGCAATCCGTGGAACGAGATCGAGTGCGGCGGCCACTACGCGCGCGCCATGTCCTCATGGTCGCTGCTTCTGGCGGCGTCGGGTTACGAGTACGACGGTCCGGCGAAGCGGCTTCTCTTCACGCCGCGCCTCACGCCGGAGGCGTTCCGCTCCTTCTTCGCCGGACCCGGCGGATGGGGCGCCCTCAGGCAGACGCGTCAGGCAGGCAGATGGACGCAGGAGAACGAGATCCACGTCGTCGAGGGCCGTTTCGAGGTGGCATCGCTCCGGCTTCGATGCGCGGCCGACGTGAAGAGGGTCCATGTCACGGCAGGCGGATCGACGGTCCACGCGACATTGCGGGTCGACGGCGCCGACGTGGAGATCGCACTGGCGGAGCCGATAGCCCTCCGATCCGGGCAGCGTCTCGTGGTCAGGCTCTCGTAGGCGGGGAGTGTTGCGGCGGAGTGAACTCCTCCGCTGTGGGCCTTCGGCCGCGTGTCCTTCGGACACAGATGCGCCGGTTCTCGTCGGTCGGTACTGTTTACTCAAGTTCCCAGGTATCGACCTGCGTCGAGGCTCCAACTGCGGCGTCGGCGACGCCTCGATCATTTCTTGGCGATTGCTAACCGCTCGCCGCAAGCCGTTCGTCACTCGGCGAGTACAAACCGCTCCAGCGCCATCGCAGCGCCCTCCTCCGCCAGGGTACCGGTGACGTGATCCGCGCCGGCAAGCGCCTCCACGTGGCCGTCGCCCATGCATATGCCCAGCCCCGCCCAGCGCAAGAGAGCCGCGTCGTTGCGGTCGTCTCCGATGGCGACCGTCTGCTCGCGGGCTATTCCAAGGCGCTCCGAGAGCATCCTGGCGGCCGCCTCCTTCGTCGCATCCGGCGAGGTTAGCTGCGCGTACCAGGCGCCGTAAGGGGTGGTCGGACCGGCGAACGAGCAGGCACGCGAGCCGAACTCCATCCGCCAGAGATCCGACAGCCGCGTCATATCTGCCGGCGATCCGTAGGCGGCGATGCTGGCGGGAGGTCCCGGCATCTGCCCGGCAAGATCCTGAAGGAAGACGAGCCGGTGCGCGTTCCGCTCCAGATAGAGAGCGGGCAGAGCGCCGGTCCGATCCGCGTAGATCCGGTCGTCGCTCTCCTCCGTGCCCAGCCAGACGGCTGCGAGAGCCTCCGCCCGCGCCGTGCAGATCGCCGCGGCAGCCGCGTCGCGGTCGAGATAGCTCCGCCGGAGCACCTCGCCCGTTTCCCACTCGTAGACTACGGCGCCGTTAAGCACGATGCCGTATCCCGGCCCTCCGATCTGCTCGGCCACGCGTGCGGCCGAATGGCGGTTTCGTCCCGTGCAGAGCGAAAGCGCGCAGCCTGCGCGGCGAGCTTCCTGAAGGGCGGACATTGTGCGCGGAGGGATAAGGCCGGAAGCGTTGACAAGGGTGCCGTCGATGTCGAGGAAGAGCATGCGGTACGGCGATTCCATATCCGAAGTATACCAGCGGAGACCGGCCGACTGAAGTCAGCGGCTATGCGTGCGAACCGGGCAGCCGGCCGACTGAAGTCGGCGGCTATGCGTGCGAACCGGGCAGCCGGCCGACTGAAGTCGGCGGCTATTCGTGGGAAGTCCCTTCGGGACTGGTTCTGGCGAGTCAGGCGCCTTTCGTCACGCGGACAGATGCGCGTAACGGCGGTGCACGGGGCGTATGTCGGGCTGCGCTGGCAGGGTTCGACAGATTGACCGGATGCGGCTACGGCTGAGACCCCACCTTCGTCTCTGGTATCGCGAGGCAGGTGGCTCGCTGCTCCGCCGGCTCCAGCGCAGGCAAGAGGCCGGCGGGCGCTGCTTGCGCAGTCGGCTTGAACGCGTGCTGCGCGCGGTACTGGAGCCAGGCTTCGAGGCGCATTGGGCCGGGGCAGGCGAGCCGGACGCCGATCTCGTGTTCGCCGGGGGATATATCCACCAGGATCCAGGCGTCCTGCGAGCCGCCGCGGTCCCGGAAGTGAACCTGCGCCGGGACCTCCTTGCCGTCGATGGTCGCCGTCGCGCCGACATCCTTCGTTCCGTTCGGCGGATCGACCCTCACCTGAAGCTGTCCCGAGATTCCGGCCGCCAGCGCGACTCTGCCGGCGATGCAGGGAGGGCCGGCCTGCTGGACCGCCAGATTCACACCGGGCGCCGGCAGGTCCGCCTCCGCGCCGGCCGAAACGATCTGCCCTTCCTTCACGTCCCATCGGCCCTCCGGCAGACCGGCGAAGCGGCGCGAGCGCGCTCGCACCTCCAGGATGGCGACCTCGAAGTCCGCGAGCGGAATCGGGAGCGTTTCGCCGGCCCTCACCATAGGCCACGTGTAGCGATAGGGATAGACCATCGTCACCTGATAGGGCCCGGCCTCGCCGATGTGGAAATCGGGGCCGATGGTGAGCGGAAACGTCTGAGTGCGGATAGAGGGGTTGCGCAGCCCGACTATGGCTCGCCCATGTCCGTCCCCATGCGCGTAGCCGAACGTCTCCTGCTTTGCCGGCTCGCCGCCGAGCAGCGCGAAATGGCGATAGACCTGCGCGTTGGCGCGGATCCAGTTTCCGACCTCGCCGAGGAAGCGCAGGCCGCTCGCCGTCTGCGCAAGGACGTGCAGATCGCAGCAGACGATGTGGTTCTGAATGGCGCCGCGAGCCGCGACCGCCATAACGAACTCGTCTTCCCAGCGCGCTCCCATCGACTCGCCGCGCACCTCGATCCCGTCGATCAGGTGATCCGCCCGCACCTGGTTGCCGTACAGATCCTCCGCCCACAGCGGGAACTGGCGGCCGAGATGCCTGTGCAGCTCCCACACCTGCATATCCCGAACGGTGATCAGCTCGTCGCGCAGCCAGGGCGACGGGATTCCGGCCGCGACGGTATCGCCGGCCACCGTGTGGACTCCGTCGATCTCCATCAGCCACCAGGGACTCGCCCACTCGTGGCAGACGAAGAGATCCATGCAGATGTCGGGCCGCTCACGGCGCAGCCGCGTGAAGATCTCCATCTCCTTCTCGACGACGGCGTACGTGCCGTAGACGCCGGCCTCGTCGCCCTCGCCCACCAGGTGGCCGTGGCCCGGCTTATTGCAGCCGTAGCCCTGGCCCCAGTACATGCCGTCGAAGTTGATGCTCCGCATGCCGTTTTCGCGCACGATCTGCGAGAGCCGCTCCTCAATGGCGTGGAAGTAGGTCGGCTCGGCAAGGCAATATGCGTGCTCGTGCTGGAGGCCGTAGCCCTGCTTTGCGCCCCACTCCTGCGTGAACGTGTCGAAGATGCACGAGAAGCTCGTCCAGAAGCCGAGCGGCGTTCCCACATCCTCCAGCGCTGCCCGCGTCCTCTTCCAGATCTCCGGCTCGTACGGTACGAACAGGCCGTCCGGGCGATACATGTCGAAGCCGGCATCGTAGGTCCAGGAATCGAACGTGAAGCCGGTGAGCCGCTTCAGCTCGCGGGCGCGCTCGACCATTCGGAGGCCCTGGTCCGTCCGGTCGGGCGGCATGATAACGCGAAATCCGTTCCAGTAGATGAAGGGCCGCGGCACGGCGGGCGCGGCGGCGCGGCCGGCCTTCCCGGCGTGCGGCGAGAGCGCGGCGATATAGTCCAGAAATGTCTGTGCGACGTCGCCGGAGGCCGAGGCTCCGGTCACGGCGGCGTGCGAGGTCCAGCTCTCGGCGGGCTGCAGAATCCGGCCGGGATATTCGCGCATCTGCAGCGATCCGTCCGGCAGGGCGGTCGAGCGCGCTGCGGGGAACTCGATGCCGAAGAAGAGATGCTTTGTGAAGACGGGCTGGCCCCAATCGCGCAGCAGCGGGAAGTTGGCCGGCGCGGCATAGGTCACCGGCTCGCCCGGCTTTACGCTTTCGACCTCGGCCCAGCGCAGCAGCAGAGGCGCTCCGGTGGTATTCGTCACCTTCAGCGTCTTCCGCACGACGCCGAGGCGCGCATCGGGAGCGAAGACCACGGTCACGTCGGGAGCGCCCTGCGGCCCGCGACATCGGATCGTCCCGGACTTCAGGCTCTCCGATGCAAACTCGTCGCTCGACAGGACCCGCGCACTCTCGCCGATGCAGATCCGGAACTCGGGGCCGGCGGCCTCCGTCGCGGCGCTGCGTCCGGCGCGAAAACTGCTCGTCGCCAGCCGGCCGCCTCGAATCGCCACGACCCGTGCGGTTCCTCCCGCCCGAAACGTCCAGGATGAGTCCATAGTCGCGCCTCCGGTCGCCGTTGCGGCCACGGCCGCAAGCGCAATCGCCGTCAACATAGCTCTTCTCCGCTCTTTCGATCGATCGGTGCTTCCCGGGGTGAGATTACGGCGCGAAGGGTTGGACTCCTGCAAAGGTGCGGCGTCGCAGTGAGCGGCGGAGCTACGGGGAGGGTAACGGCGGCGGATCGAGTCTCCGCCCGGCCGGCGGAATCCGCGCATGCCGGTCGCGACCCGACCCGGGCAGACCGTTGCAATACAACTGCGCGAGTCGTATAATTGCGAAAATTATTCCCTGTTGCAACGACGGGCTGAAATGGAGAATGAAAATGAGAATCGTTCAAGTTGACAGCTCTTCGGTTGGCAAATCGCTTGCGCTCGTGTACATGGTATTCGGCACGATCGCCGGCATGATCGGGCTCATATGTGTGTTGGTCACATTCGTGGTCCACGGCTTCGGACCGGGAATGCAGTCTCAGGATGGTACGGACCTTGCGTCGCTCGGTGTGGTGCATCAGCACGGCTTCGGACTGGGATGGCAGACTCAGGATCTGGCCCTGGCTGTGGTTCTCTGCATTGCGGGCGGGCCGATAATCGGTGCGCTTCTCGGGCTCATCGGCGGCGTTCTGAATGGATGGTTCTATAACGTTGCGGCCGGATGGGCCGGCGGAGTTGAGATCCGGATGGCACAGGATCCGGACATCCCGTGGCGACGGCGAGCTCAACCGGCGACCGGCGCCCAGCGGGAAGAGCTGTCGGGAGTTGCGTCCGTCAACGTCTGGACGGTGGCGAAGACGGTCGCGCTGATGGATCTGCTGTACGGATTCCTCATGATGGCTCTGGCCGTCGTCACCATGATGTTGGTTGGCAATCCGAACAGTCCGAGGGCGGATGAGTTCATGGGGACCATGCTCCTGATCGACGGCTTCCTTTACCTGGTCGTGTTTCCGATGCTCGCCTACCTTTACGGCGCACTCACAGGCGCGATCTACAACCTCGTGGCGAGTCAGTTCGGAGGCATCGAGATCTGGACCAAGATCGTTCGAGAATCGCGTGCCGTCGAAGGTGGAATCCAATCCGGATACGCGTCCCAGTCGAAGCTGGCGCTGGGAATTACGAGGGTCGACATCTGGTCCGCAAGCAAGGTGGCCGGATTACTATCGGTGGGTCTCGGACTCATCCTGACGGTTGTTGTGACCCTCTTCATAGCCGTTATCGGCCTGTCGATGGGACGGGATCCTGCAGAGGCCGCTGGATCTATCGGAGTGGTGGTGCTGGTCGTTGCCGTCGAATACGTGGTCGTGTTGCCGATACTCGCGCTCCTGACAACCCTGATCGCCGGTGTGACCTACAACTTCTTCACGCCGCGCGTGGGCGGAATAGTGTTCGAGACGGACATGTACGCGCCGATCCCTGCGCCGCCGCCGGAGCATATGTGGAAAGAGCGACCGGCGTCGGAGGCGCCTGCGCATCCGACGGAGGCGCCGCTGGAGCAGCCGTCCGAGGAGTCGTCGGACAAGACGGAGGTCGTGCCGCCGGAGCAGGGAGAGTAAATACTGCTTTGAGAGCCGGGCTGGAACCGTTCGGCAACCGGAGCCGGAAGGGCTGTCGTGTCCGGCTCGCCGCCCACGTCGCTCGGTTCCAGGCCAGGCGCACGCCCCTGGACAGGCGCCCGCCGCAGACGTTCGACCGGTTCGGCCGGCTCCGCACGGCTCGGATCCGGCTTATGAGCGCGCTCCATCCATCACAGCCCCTCTTCCACCTCCGCCGAACGCGCGTCCATGGTCTATAATGTGGGGGGAAATCGGCATCCGGGAGCGCGGCATATGAATAGAGCGCGGAGGGTCTGGGGCTATGTCGTTCTCTCGCTCGGCCTCCTGTGGCTCGTGGGCGGCATCTTCGGTTATCTCGAAGGCCATCTCAGCGCACTCCTGTTCGTCTTTTGCGGCTTCGTCCTCTTCCGGCTCGGCCGCAGCCTCACCCGGGGATAGCTTCGCTTATGATAACCCTGCTGCTCGCCGCCCTGCTCTGCGCCCATACGGACGGCCGCATGGTCGCGCCGCCCGCCAAGGAGTCGCATCCAATGACCGCTCACAATCCCGTCTCGCCCGATCCGCTCTTTCGCCAGGCCCTGACCGAGCCGCCCAGGACCCATCCCGAAATCGCCGCACCCGAGGCTCACTGGCTCTGGCTGGACCAGGTTGCAGACCATCAGCGCATCAGGCTGCGCCGCGTCGTCGAGCTCAAACAGGCGCCCGTCCGCGCCATCCTCCACATCACTGCGGACGACGCCTACCGGCTCTGGGTCAACGGCGCGGAGGCAGGCGAGCGCCGCATCGATCCGGACTATGACCGCGCCTGGGCCGGGTTCCAACGCTACGACGTCACCAGGCTTATGCGCGCCGGCCGCAACGTGGTCGCCGTCGGCGCTCTCAACCTGGTCGGCCCGGCGGGCGTCATGGCCACACTCGATCTCACCGCGCCGGACGGCCGCATCGAGCGGATCGTTACCGAGCCCGACGGCCGCTGGCTCGGCCGGGAGGACGACGGCGCCGACAATACCGCGTGGACTCGGCCAGATCTCGACGATTCCGGCTGGGCCGGCGCATCCGACAAGGGCCTCCTCTCCATCTGGCCGTGGAACATGCCGGACAACTATCCCTTCGCCATCGAGGGCGCCGCCGTTTCGCAGGCCCATGCGACGCTCCATGCCGAGCATATCCTGCGGCCCGTCCGGCTCGAAGCCTCGGACCCGAAGGCCCCGATAGTCGCGCAGGTCCCCGCCGCCGCCCAGAATCTCCTCACGAAGCCGGAGGCAGTCCTGAACGACAGCTCCTTCGTTCCGGATTGGGCCGACCGCGCCGCGAAGCTGAACGGAATCGCTCCCTCGTTCGTGCTCGACTTCGGCCGCGAGGTCGCCGGCGCGCTTCAGTTCCGGTCGGATAGCGCTGTCGAGACGGAGATCCGCGTAAAATTCGGAGAATCTCTGGGCGAGGCGGAGGATGGCGGGCTGGCGATGGCGGAGAAGATCGTTCTGCCGGCGAAGGGCAGGGCCGAGAGCGGCGAATCGGGCTTCCGCTACGCAAAGATCTACTTCCTGCGCGGCGACGCATCGGGTCACGTCCGGCTGCGGCCGGTCGCGCTGGACTTCCGCGTCTATCCCGTCGCCTATCGCGGCGCGTTCGACTGCTCCGATCCGCTCCTCACGCGGATCTGGCACGTCGGCGCCTACACAGCCCATCTCTGCATGCAGGAGGACGTGTGGGATGGCGCCAAACGAGACCGGCTGCGTTGGATGGGCGACGTGAACGTCGAGCTCCCGACGATATGGGCCGCCTTCGCCGATAAGGCCCTGACGGAGCAGACCATGCGCCGCCTGCGAGTGACCGGCCCTCCGAGCGGCGGCGACATCAACGGCATCGCGGGCTACTCGCTCTTCTGGATCGTCTCGCTGCGCGATCTGTACCAGCTTACGGGCGACCGCGCCTATCTCGAATCCAGCCGCGACGATCTTCTGTCGCTGCTGGACTTCTTCCGCGGGCGCGTGAACGAGGAGGGCATCTTTAACGCCGCGTCGTTCGTCGACTGGGCGCGGCTGACGCCGGTCGAGGAGCGCAATACGACTCATCTGCTCCTCTGCCGCGCGCTCGACTCGGCTGCATGGATGCTGAACGAGCTGAAGGATCCGCACGCGGCCGATATAGCCGCGTGGCGGGATCGGGCGCGCCAGGCGGCACGCAAGCTGCTCCACGACGACGGCACGTTCGGGCCGCGCAAGCACCCGAACGCGATGGCCATCCTCGCCGGCGTTCTGAGCCCGGAGGAGGAGGGACGGATTGCGGACGAAACGCTGACTCTGGCCAACCACACGGTCATCACGCCCTACTACGGCGACTACGTGCTGCAGGCGCTGGCGAAAGCCGGCCGGCAGCAGGAGGGCCTGAACTTCCTGCGCGCCTATTGGGGCGAGATGATCCGGCGCGGCGCGACGACCTTCTGGGAGGCGTTCGATCCGCACTGGCCGGCGGGCGAGGAGCACGACTTCCATCGCCACACCGACGTGGTCTCCTACGGCGGCTACCGCACGAGCCTCTGCCACGGCTGGGCCTCCGGTCCGACGGCATGGCTCTCCGCCGAGGTTTTGGGCGTGCGTCCGATAGCGCCCGGCGGCAGCCGAGTGCGCATCGCCCCTCGTCTCGGCGACCTGACCTGGGCCTCCGGCCGCGTTCCGACCGCTCACGGCGAGATCGTCGTCCGGCACGAGCGCCACGCGGACGGAAGCCTCTCCAGCGAGATCACGCTGCCGGCAGGCGTCTCGGCGGAGTACGCATCGCCTCAGGTGAGCGTCGAGCTTCCGGCCGGCAAGACGATGCGCACGGTGCGGGTTACCGTCGGTACAGACGGACATGTAACGGTAGGCAGGTAGGAGAGACCCGGAGGGCGCTCAGGGGATCGAGGTCGCGGCGGCTGCTGTCCGGACGAGGATCGACCTTGCGCGATAGATTGATCTGTCGGGGTTTTCGCACGTTACAAGCTCGGCGCAACCGGTTGCGTGAGCCGCGGCGACGTGCAGGCTGTCGAGCGCATTTAGTCCGCACAAGCTGCATTCGTCGCGCGCAGCCGTGACGAGATCCTCGTCGACTCCGGCCCATACGGCGGCATTTTCGAAGAAGGCCTCGTAGAACGCGACCTCAAGTGGGCGTCTGTTGAATTGAGCCTTCGCGAGCGTTTCCATCTCGAGGAAGATGCTCGCAGCGAACTCCCGGTTCGCATCCCCGAGAAGCGCAATCGCCTGCAGGCTCTTCTCGTCGTCTTCGCCACGAAACGCCCGGATAAGGATGCACGCGTCCGCGTATGTGCGCGTCACGATTTCGCCCTGTACCCGCGCGACGTTGCGATCTCCCGGCTGATCTCGTCCGAGCTATACAGCCTTCCCCCGGCCGCAATGTACTCTTCCCTGAGCGCGAGCAGCCGCTTTCCAAGGGGGGAGAGATTCGCCAGGACGTCGGCCTTTCGATCCATCGGCAGAGCGGGGGCCGCATCGCCATTGCGCCGCCGAGCGCGTTCCGCGCGCCGGCGCAGCGTCTTATAGGCCCGGCAGGCCGTTGCGTGGGAGCCGTCCGTACGGCCACACGTGCAGGTGAGCGGCCGGTAACGGCTCACAGCGTAGCGTGGAGTGCCGTAGGCCGGCTTTGCGCGCCGGCGGTCTCCGTCCCGGTTCGTCAGGTTTGCCATCGTCCCGCCCCTCACTTCCTGTCAATGTCGTTAGTATTGTAGCATATGCGACACTCACGATCAGGGTGCCGCGACCTCCCGACGACAGCGCGCTTCACCGGGCCTCCGGGCAACCTTCCTTAGCCGGGCCGATCACGCGGGCGCCGGCTCGATGAGGATCGAGGCGAAGAGCTTGATCGATCCGGTCTTGATGGAGGCGCGCTTTCCATCCGACTTCAGCTCCAGGGAGACCGGGCCGTCGGGCGAGAAGGCGGTT
>Ga0181529_10007787_pt1 | contig 10592 bp, 9 predicted proteins | sample PEATcosm2014_Bin_36_FD_119763 | JGI IMG/M metagenome (GOLD analysis project Ga0181529, IMG submission 119763) | Peatland microbial communities from MTU Mesocosm Facility, Houghton, MI, USA - PEATcosm2014_Bin10_30_metaG | ecosystem: Environmental > Terrestrial > Soil > Wetlands > Peat | place... | reverse complement strand
TGTTGCGACGGCCCCAGGGGCAAGCGTCGCAACTTTGAAAAAACGGCCCAGGACGACGCCCAAGAGCGCGGCGAAAGCGATCGGCAGCATGCCTGCGATCCTCCTCCACAAGACATATCCTCATATAAACTAATGATTCGTCAAGGAGTCTGATTGGAGTCAATTTGCTCGGCGACAAATTGACACGCACGCTAACCCGTCTCCGCTCCGGCGCCGCTTGCGACGAAGGGGTCGACCATGAGGGGATGCGCATCGGCGGATGTCGATCACGAGCGCGGTCGACGACCGTCCCGTCGAGTTGGCGGCGCGCAATGTCCCCGCCAATCAAATTCTGTCGCATCTCGATGAGGAGCGCCTTGCGCGAGCCCCGCCAGAGGAATCGCGCCGGTCGTGGGCGCCGCCCGTCGCATAAACGACTTCGCCCTAGACGCCTTCGGGATAACGGGACCCGAAACCCGCGAAGGCCTTCAGCGGGCTGATCACGCCAACCGTCCTCGCTGCGCGTCGGGCCGCCGGTTCCGGCTGGCGCGGCTCGCCCGAGCGCGCCGAATCGACGCGACATTTTTCGTCGCGCGTCGCTGCGTCCGTCGCATCGGCTAACGCCGCACAAACGACGCGCGACAAGCGTGAATGCCGCGGCGGGCACCGTGCGCCGCCGTGAAGCTGGTCAAAATTGACCGTGGCGTTCTTGGGTTTCGCTTGACGAAAGGTGAACGGCAGGTAAAGGAGACCGTAAATTGGCCGATTGTAGCATTGCCTGGCCAAGGGGGCGACGGTGCATATTGCCGATCAGTCGAGTTTCGCGCAGCGTACCGCAAAGCGATCGTACAGAATGCCACTTTGGGCGGCGCTATTGACGGCGGCGGCTTTCGATGTCGTCGGGTTGAGTTGTGCCGGGTTCGCCGCCAATCTATCCTATATGTTATTCTTGACAGGCGATTTTAGACCGTTAGCCGGATCGCCATCGATCGGTCTGGCGGACGCGCTGATATTTTGTTTGCTCGCCACGGCGCAAGGTTTGTATCGTATTCAGTCGCTAACGCTGCGCGGCGGTCACCTATCAATCGTTATCAGAAATTATGTAGTTAGCCTACTCGTCCTGACATTTGGACTATTTACGCTCAAGACTGGCGCCGATTATTCGCGTGGCGGCGCCGTCTTGTTTAGCGTTCTCGGGTTGGGCGCGATTATCGCGGTCCGCAAGATCCTTCGCGCGGCAATTCAGCGAGCCGTAAAGCACGGCGCAATTCGGGGTCGCTCTGTTGTCGCCATCGGCGAATTCAGCGAAGTGGCGCAGCTGTCGGATTTGGACCTGCGCCAGTTCGGACTCGATGTGGTCGGGCGCGTCGCCCTGACCCGGGGCAAACGGGACGAAGGGCTGATCGAGACCACCCAAAGTCAGTTGGCGCATGCGATCGAAATGGCGCGGCGTCTTCATGCTCAGGAATTTGCGTTGCTGATCGCTTGGAATCGCGACCAAGCGCTTGCGGAGATTCTCGATCACCTGCGGGCGTCTCCTCTTCCGGTCCGGCTTTACCCCGATCGGAAGCTGCGCAACATCCTCGTCCGTGAGAGGAATGCGACGGTCGATTCGCATTTTTCGGTGCTGCTCCGACGCGCGCCGCCGAGTCGTTGCAAGCGCGGGGTCAAGCGGGTCTTCGACTTCGCGATTTCGAGTTCCCTGCTCTTGTTCCTGTCCCCTCTGCTGTTGACGACCGCTCTTCTGATCAAGCTCGACAGCCCCGGCCCGATCCTATTTCGCCAAAGGCGCGGAGGGTTCGACAACCGGGAATTCTTTATCTTCAAGTTCCGAACCATGTCCGTGCTCGAGGACGGCGGCTCCATCAAGCGAACCAGCCGAAACGACAGGCGGGTGACGCGCATCGGCCGCGCGCTGAGACGGACCAGCATCGACGAGTTGCCGCGGTTGTTGAATGTCCTCAAAGGCGACATGTCGCTCGTCGGCCCACGTCCTCACGCCGTCGCGCACGACGCGGAGCGACGAGCCCAGATCAGCAATTACGCGATACGGCGCCATGTCAAACCCGGATTGACCGGCGCGGCGCAGATTGCGGGCCTCCGCGGCGAAACGCGGGAGCTGAGGGGGACGGCGCGAAGGGTCGAAATGGACTTGTGGTACATCGACAATTGGTCGCTGGCGCTCGACCTCAAAGCGCTGGCGCAGGCCTTCGTCGCGCTGCTCGATCACCAATCTCATTAGCGACGCGAGGCGGCGACCGCGATCAAGCCCCTCGTCAGCGACGTCCGGGACGAAGTTTCTTTTGCTCGACCGAAGGATTCCAGCGATGGGACTGCGCCAGAAGGAAGAGCCCGATTGCATAGCCGAACTCCAACGCGGAAATGCAAGCCAGCGTCATCGCAATCGGATGCGGCGCCCCTAAGCGGATCGACGTAAGGAGGCAGATCGGCGCAATCGCCACGCTGAGCGCGAGCAACCTGAACACATTGGCGACCACCCCCAGCGCCAAACCCGCGCTCAGACAGAGCATCAGCATTGTCGTCATTCAAATCGCCTCGCCATGGCCACGAGGCGCACAACCTATCGGCGCAAACGTAACGAACGGCTGACGGGCGCCGAGACGATCGGCGTTCGGGACAAAACAGCAGTTCCGCGGCGCGCTCCGCGGCGGCGAAATTTCTGGCCACAAGTCTTCTCGACAACTTCGTCTACGAAGTTGGGCCACGTGGGCGGGGAAATTCCGGTTTCCTTCCCCGCCCGGCCGAACGCCGCGTCGGGCGGCTGATAAAGGGTCCGCGGCGTCTTTCCGCCGAGCGAGCCATGTGGATAAAGTCTTATGACGCAGAGCGGTCTGTGGCGCCGAAAGCGCAAAGCAAGAAAAATCGTCAAGTCGCGGCGTCCGCTCGCTGTCGAAGGTTCCCATGGCGTTGAAGTCCCCCTATAGTCGTTAGACCGCTGCGTCGAACCGCACAGGAGGGGGCTGCCGGCGCAGTTGCGCGGTCGACAGAATTACTGGCGCACAAACGAAGAAGACGCAGTTCAGCGTCCCGAAAGGCGCGTAGTTCAAAATTAGAAAAAGACGAACCACAGCCTTGCGAATTTTGAGCCTAAGGGGGGGCCACTTGGCCGGGACGATGTTGCATAGCGCGCGGGGTGGAGGGGAAACCTCGCCTTTCTCGGGCCGCCTCAAGACGTTGACTTACGGCTTCGCTTTGGTTGCGGCGGCGCTTGCGCTGCCGGGATGCGCTGTCCTGCCAGCGTCGGCGCCGACGGCGGGCGAGATCGAGAACGCGGTGGACAACGCTTCGAACGGGATCTTCGTTTTCGATCTCGACCAAAGCGTCATCGCCGCCCTCGCGACGACGCGTCAGGACAGCTTCGTCGGACGATTCGCCAGCAAGGCGCCGGCGGCCGATTTGCGCATTGCGGTCGGCGACACGCTGCAGATCGCGGTCATCGACGAAGCCTCGGGCCTGTTCGGCCGATCGAGCGACTCTTCGTCCTCGGGCTTCGGCTCCACGACTTTGTTGCCAGTGACGGTGGGGAGGAATGGCGACATCAGCGTTCCGTTCGCGGGCGAAATCAGGGCGGCGGGTCTGACTCTCGACGACCTTCGCGCGAGAATCGAGCGCAAGCTCGGTGACAAGGCCGTCAACCCGCAAGTGCAGGTCGTCATGGTGACGGCGCCCGGAATGGGCGTCGGCGCGAACAGCGCGGCGGTGGGCGGCGAAGTCGCCCATAGCGGCGTCTTTGCGCTTCGGCCGAGCGGCACCCGCCTGCTCGACCTGATCGCGGAGGCGGGAGCGTCGCGGTTCCCCGCGTATGAGACAACGGTTCATCTCACCCGCGGCAAGCGAGAGGCCGCGGTCTCGCTGCAGCGGATCGTCGGCAGGGTGGACGAGAACATCTACGTCTATCCCGGCGACAGTATCTATCTTTCACACGATCCCAAGACGTTTTCCGTGCTGGGGGCGTCGACAAAGGTTGGCCGCTATCCGTTTGGCACCGAGACTCTCAACCTTGCGGAAGCCGTCGCGGAGGCGGGCGGGTTCGTGGATACCGTCTCCGACCCTTCCGGGGTGTTCTTGTTCCGCTACGAGTCCGCCGACTTGGTCAAAGCGCTTCGACCGGATGCGACGCTGGCGTCCGACCCGACAGTTCCCGTCATCTATCGGCTCAATCTGCGCGATGGCGACGGATTCTTTCGCGCCAGGCAGTTTTCGATGCGCGACAAGGACATCATCCTGCTGGCGAATGCGGATGGGACGCAACTGCTGAAGTTTTTGAACTTGCTGGGGAGCGCCAGCGCGGCAGCGACCAACGTGCGGACGCTTACGCTTCCGAGCACGACGGGCGGCGGAACAAGCACGACAGTTGTGACGCCTTAGCCGTAACCTGAAGCCGGTTCCAGGCAAGCCGGCTCCGGCGCGGACGCCCCTTTCCTCTGTCGCCGAGGGGGCGCCGGCGCGCCCGTTTTGCCGTCGTCGTCACTTCGGGCGGCGCAGACGCGGGTCCTGCGCGACCGAGCGCCCGTCGGCGAACCGTCAGCCGACCTCGCTCGCCGGGGCGGCGGCGACGAGTTTGTCGGCGCGCCGCTTGCGCAACCAGGCCTTGGCGAAGTTCTGCGCATTGCGCTCGAGGTGGAACGTCGACAAATGGGCAAGCCCGAACGTCAATACGAAACTGATCGGGCGTTTGAGAAAATAGCGCGCGTAGGAACCGCCCTCATTCATCCAGCCATACGCCGTCGCCGGATGAATGACATAGAGCGCATAGGAGATGTCGGCGATGTAGCGCAATGGCCGCGAGCACAAGACGGTGTTCGGCGAGACGCGGCCATACTGAATGCTGGCGAACAGCAGCACCGCCGTCGCATAGGGTCGCAGACACTGGAATGAGCCGGCCGAACTATGCGACGCGACGGCCCAACATGCCGCGGCGCCGAACATGACCAGCCGAATCCGCGCGACGTTCTTAAGCGCGGGCAAACTCGCCAGCGCCGTGGCGACGCAGGCGCCGGCAAGGATTTCGTCGACCCTGAGGTGAGTTTCGATGGCGAGATAGGCCGATTGCTGAAACCTCAGAAGGGTGACCAGCAGGCACGCCGGCCACACGAGCCAAATCGCCCGCCGCCCCGCTAGCGCCACGGCCAAGCCGATAGCCACGTAAAAGTGGATCTCGACGCACAGCGACCATAAGTGATTGTTGAGGCCCGACACTAAATACTGCCGCATATAATTGATGGTGAACAAGTCAGTCCACAAGATATGCACCGGACTGAAATATATGACCGTGAATACGACCAGCGTATACGTGTACGAAAGCGGCAATATTCGCGCCAATCGTCGCGTCAAGAACTCGACGATGTCGGTATTATCGAGCAGCCGGCTGGTGATCAGGAAACCGGACAGCGCGAAGAACAAGCTCATGCCCATTGCGCCGGCCGCCTCGTTGAAACGCAAGACGGCGGGGCCAAGGGGCAGCAGATGGCAGGCGAGCACCAGCAGGATGCTGATCGCGCGAAGGCCATCGAGGAGATAATACCGATCCGCGTTCAGTCCCGACGCCATCAGGCCCTCTCGTTCGGCAGTTGCATTGCCCAGGAAATCTGCAAAACGCTAGCACGCGCTCCGCAGTAAGGACAATAGACTTTGACCTCCCGCAGATGACGTCAGGGCGTCGGGTTCGCCGCCGCCAGTTGAAGGAAGCTCTCGAGACGACAGGCGGCGCAGAGTGGGTCATTCCCGAAGCGACCGCCGATCGTCGGTTCGAGACGCGCCGCGCGCCGCCGCCGAGATCGCAATCTCCGCGGACGGCCGCGGCCGTCGGATGGACAACCTGTTCATCGAACGGCTATGGCGTGGCTGAAGCACGAGGACATCTGTCTCAAGGGTTACGCCGACGGCCGCGAAGCCCACGCCGGCTTCGCCTCACGGATCGAATTCTACAACCATAGACGCGCCCATCAGGGCCGCGGGCTGCGCGCCAATGGCGGTCTGGCGCGAAGGCGCAGCCGGCCAGAGGCGTGTGGCCAGATGGACAATTCCGCCGCGTCGCCCACATGCCCACGGCAACAGCGGCAGACGCAGCCTTTGACTGCATGATAGGAAGGGATCAGGATCGGCCGAACTTCCAATTAACAAACCAATTCAAGCAGTCCCGCTGCGCAGATCCACTTCGTAAAGGCCGCGGCCCGGGCTTGCGAAGACCCCCAAAAAGTCGCACTCTTCGCTTGAGCGAACGGCCATCTGCGGAACGTCGGTTTACTGTTGGACAACGAGAGCAGACATTTGACCAAATCACGTTCCGTCGACAATCCTGACCACTCTTTTGCGATCGTGACGCCGACCTTTTTGCCGGACCTGGCGCAATGCGAACTCCTGGCGGAATCTCTTGATCGCGTCGCGCCGCATGTGCCGCATTATCTTATAGTCGCCCGGCGGGACCGATCCGCATTCAGTCACTTGGAGCGGGGCAAGCGGAGGCTAGTCGAGTCCGAAGCGCTTGTCGGGAAATGGTTTTGGCAGATGCCGGGCCGCAAAGTCTTCTGGCTCAGTCTCAAGGCGCCACCGGTGCGAGGCTGGATCATGCAGCAGATCCTGAAGATTGGGGTGATTGAGGCGGTTTCCGAACGGACGTTGGTCTTCTGCGATTCTGACATGGCGTTCCTCCGTCGTTTCGAACGCGACGATCTGTTGGTCAACGGGAAGGTCGGATTGCTTGACATCGACTTTATCAATGACGATTGCCGCCGCTGGACGGCCGCCGCGCGTCGATTGCTGGGTCTTTCAGAGCATGACGGCGACTATCATGGTCATGTCGGCCACATGATTTGCTGGAATCGTGAAACAGTGAAGGCTATGCAGCAGCGAATCGAGAAGAGCACCGGCAGAAACTGGCAGGTTGCGCTTGCCTGGGCGCCGAGCTTCTCCGAGTACATGCTCTACGGCGTTTTCGTTCGTGAAGTGCTCGGATATGACGCGGTCGATCACGCGCCCTCGACGGTGCCGCTGGTTAAGGGTTCGTGGGGCGTGCCAATGACGACCAATTCGGCAATTGACGCTTTCTTGGCCGATCTCGATCCCCGAATGGTCGCTGTGATGATTCATTCAAAGGACAGCAACGACCCGGCTCTCTTGCGTCGCCATCTCGAGCGATGTTGGGACAAGGTGGGTTATACGAAAAGCGCTCAATTGTGACCGACGTGGGCTCAATCGCGCAAGCCGATTGAGGTGAGAAAATCCCCCGGCCCACAGTCAAACCCGCAGCTTGACGCCCGCCCGCCGCATACGGCCCACTCCATCGCAACTTCGTCATCGTCACAATATTGGGAGTGAGCGCGCAGCCGCTCGACGTCAATATTTCACGACGCGCGCCTCGAAGGCATTGAGCTTGCGCTTGCGCCACATCTTCAACAATTTGCGTTGCAACCGGACGGGGATCGAACTGCGCCTTAGCGGCGCGTGGGAGTCGATCAGCTTGAACTGATCGGCGGAGAGCGCCTTGAACCCTTCGCGCGCCCAGCCGTAATGAACAGGCAAGAGCGAGCTGTGGTAGTGGAGCACGGACACGTCTGCAAGTGGAATGAGGCTCGCCCTCTCCCTGTCGATCGGATTATAGTTGAAGTTCATGCGCGGGCCATATTGCGAACAGCGAAGTTTGAGCAACTGCACCGCCAGCGCCAGAGAAACCTGGTCCGTATGAAAAGTCCCCGCAAATTTCGACGCTATCGGGGTGCGAAGCATCGTTGCGAAGACTTCATAAAACCGCGCGCCAAGATTCTTCTCTCGAATGTAAGTAAATATCCCGCTCTGCCAATACGCTTTTATGCGCTTGTTGTCCGGCCACGATAATATATCGGCGAATTCCTCGAACCGTAATCCAAACACCGCGCAAATTCTACGCCAATAATCGGCTTTATTGTCGCTGCCGCTGGATGCGACATCATACCCCTCAGCCGCCCGCGCGATGAATTCGGTTCCTTGAACAGGCGCAAACTCTTCAGGCTCGCGCAATACGACCATGTCTCCATCCATCCAGGTTACGCAACGCGTGCTCGCATGCTGCTCCACGTACCGAATTGCCGCAGCTTTGTTTGCATGATCCCACCAAGGCGCTTCATCGTTCAGCAACTTGTCGACGAGTTGAACGTCAAGCTGCTCGAGTCGCTTGACGGTCGCCGTCGCAAGTGACGGGCCGCGTCGCGCCTTGACGGCGATCATCGGAACGCCCGCCCACCGTCCGCCGAACTTTCGCAGCGACTCGGCGAGCAACAAGACCTCCGTCTCCAAGTCGCCCGCTTCGACGCACGTACAGATTGTGGTTGAATGATCCAACTCGTCCCCCGGCCCCGGCCAAACCACGTGAAACGAAAACAGGCAGCGATACGTCCGCGCCGAGAGACTGCAGATTGCGGCTCGCTTAGGCTGAGATTGCCGCAGCAGGCGATGCTTCGCAAGGCGGCGTTGTCCCACGCGCGGACAGGCCCCGCGCCCCGCCGCGACTGCGGCGAAAGCTAGCGGCGCCGCTGCGCTCTTGCAGCAGGGCGACGGCCGTTTATTTCGGCAACGACGCAAACAACGAATCGAAGGATGTCCCGACCCCCCCCGTCCATCGCGCCCATTCCAAAACCCCGGTCATTGCGAACATGATCAGTGTGACGCTCAAGTCCTGGACGCCGAAGCCAAACCCTTCGCGCCTTAATCCAACATACATTGGCACATTGCGAAATGCCTCGATCACGGCGAGGGTGATGACGCTGCCAACGAGGCCGGCGATCGCGAAGCTGAGGGGTAACGCAATCAGGAGAAGGACCAATCTAACGCCGTTGGCGAGCGCGGTGTAGGACGGCTTTCCCAATCCAAGGATCGTTGATTCGTTAATTGCGGCGATCATGGAGAACCAGGCGCCGACGACCAGGATTGGCAGGATCCACGTGGCGGCGTGGTATCGCGAATCGTAGAGCAATTTGATCGCCAAATCAGCTGTAGCAATGAGGACAGAGCAACCAATCGCCATGAGCAACAAGAATTTCAACCGAATCGAGCTGAGTTCCTTGCGCAAGATTTCTCGCGGCGTGCTAAAATGCGACGCAATGAACGGGAAAACAACAACGCCGCCAATGCGCGTGGCGACGGCGCCAAAGAGGTCAGATATGTTGCGCGCAATTCCGTAAATTCCTAACAGGCCGAGAGGCACCACCTTGCCGAAATACAATCGGTCGAAGTTTCCAGCGAAGAAAAACACAATTGAACTTAAGAAAATCCATTTTCCAAAGCCCATTATTTCTGCAACGTATTCCTTGTTTATGTAAAATCTTTGTTTTACTTCTGTGATCAAATAGTGACTTCGAATCATGTTAAAGGCGGAGCCAACAAGCGCGCCAAAAACGAGCGCCCAAATCGTCGGGCTGAGATATGCAAATAAAATCAAGACAGCAGATGCGAACGCCGAGGTAACAATAGTAAACACATTCAGCTTATAGAACTGCATCCTTTTCTCTAAAATCGGAATACTGACCGACGTAAGTCCAACAAAGACAGTACCGAGTCCCGATATCACTAAAATTGTGGATAATTGTTTAATATCGTAAAGTCTTGCAATCGGTATCGCGGCAATTGCAATGAACATCCACAATATCACACTCCTTATAACCTGCAAACTCCACGCAGTATTATAGAATTGTGGATCATCAGAATTTTTGCTATATACAATATTTTGATTAATGCCGATGTCGGAGATCAGCTCAGTGCCAAGTCTGACCGTATTGACAATCACCATGAGGCCGAACAGCTCTGGGGCCAGCAACCGCGCCAAGACAATATTTGTGACAAACCGGAGCGCCTGACTAATACTGAACGCCCCGGCCGTCCAAATTGCGCCATTTACAAGCTTGTCAACGGGTAACTTCATTCTTGTTGAGCCCTATTGAGGAAGACTGTCATTCCCGCTTTAACGTACGGGCATTTGCGGCCGTTACGCGATCGGTCGGCTCGCCGGGGCGCCGAAAGGACCCGGAGGCGTCGGGGTCGAAGTTCCGGCCCGTCGCACAGACCAGTCGCACCGTATTATCCAAATACGACACTAGAGTACGCGCCATCGAGCGGCTACCCGCGTTGGCGGTGGCACAAGGAATGGAATCCAGTCTGACCTGCGCGAAGTTGATGGAGGCGACTTTTCATGCCCGGTGAGAACGAAAATGTCTACGGCTGGAGTCTTCTTAGCTAGGCGTCGCGAGATTTGACGATCCGGGCGGCGCACAAGCCCATGTGAGGCTCCAGCCGTATGACGGCGCAAGCTTCGGCGGACGACGGGGCGTTCGCGACCGCGTCCAATCAGGACGGCGGCTATTGCAAGCCGATCGTGACGCGCGCCATGATGTTTCTTGGTTGCGTCGGCGGGATCCGGCGTCTGGCTGCGTACGACCGGCGCGGAAGCCTGCGCGGCGCGCGGGCAAGCGCGTCGCGGAAGATCCGCTATGGACATCGCCTTCGACCCGTCGCAGTCGAACGTCCTCTATTTCGTCGAGGGCGTCGGCGTGTGGCGCACGAATCCGCCGACGCGCGACAGGCCGGTCATATGGAACTCGCAGAGCGCCGGCACGACCAATGAC
>Ga0181529_10007786_pt1 | contig 10592 bp, 7 predicted proteins | sample PEATcosm2014_Bin_36_FD_119763 | JGI IMG/M metagenome (GOLD analysis project Ga0181529, IMG submission 119763) | Peatland microbial communities from MTU Mesocosm Facility, Houghton, MI, USA - PEATcosm2014_Bin10_30_metaG | ecosystem: Environmental > Terrestrial > Soil > Wetlands > Peat | place... | reverse complement strand
TACAGTTCCGCCCAGGTTTCGACGCAAAACAGCCGGTTGGCGCCGGCTTTCTCGGTGCCGACCTGCCACTGGTGTTGCTGTCCCCACTGCAACGCCTGCTTGAGGAATCGCTCGTCGCCGGTCGCCTTGTAGGCTTCCATCACGCCGGTGTACCACGTGCCGCGCTCCCAGTTCCGATCGTTGGGCTTCATGGTTGGGTGGGCCACTTGCCAATCGTTCACGCGAACCATCAGTTGATGGATATGGGCGGCGGTAAAGACGTGCGGCAAGTCGTCGGCACGCGCCGTTAAAGGGATGGTTCCCATGAGGATCAGCAGGTAAAGGCACCACCGACTTTTCATGCAGCGGCCACCACGACAATCGTTCCGGATACCGTTCTCTCCCCTTTTCTCTCTCCCCCCTCTGCTCACCCCCGTCCGGCCGCCAAATCGTCCAGCCAACAGGCGATCAGCGTCGCTTGATTCGCGTTGCGGTCGATTTGGGCGGCAGCCTCCAGACAGCGATCCAGCCGCTTGGCCGATAGCTCGCTATCATCCAGCCCGCGCTGCTGCGCCCTCTCCACACGGCTGCGCAGATCGCGATCCTCCGAGACCAGGATGCCACACTGGGCGTGCAACAAATGGCGATAGAAGTCGGCGGCGAAAGCGACCACCTGCCGCAAGCGGGCGCGACGGGCCGAGGCCTCTTTGCCCGCCTCGTCAACGAACGCCGCCACGGTCTGCGTGAGCTCGACGCTCGGCAGCGCCGGTTCGCCGAGCCGTTCCAATAGCGTATTGCGGAACGACCACAACTCGGGATCGGCCAGTTCCAACGCCTGCTGAAGACTCCCCTCGCTATACTGGGCCAGTCGCCGGGCTTCGGACAGATCGGTCACCAATGCCTTCGACACGAGCAATTCGGCGACGACCTCGACCGGCAGCGGCCGAAAGCGGATCAATTGGCAGCGCGAGCGGATCGTAGGGAGCTGCTTGGCCGGGCTGGTGCCGATCAGGATCAAGACGGAGCGAGGCGGCGGTTCCTCCAAGGTTTTTAGCAGCGAATTGGCTCCCTCGGGGTTCAGATAATCGGCGTCGTCGATAAGGGCGATCTTGCGCCCGCCCAAGTTGGGTTTCATGGCGATATTGTGGCAGAGCCCTTCACGCCGGCGGTGTTCCCGCTCGCCGATCAGCAGTTCCAAGGGGATAAACGACTTGTCGGCCGGCTTGCCGATGACGTCCAGGTCGGGGTGTGCCAGGGCGGCAACTTGGCTGCACGATGGGCAGACGCCGCAGGGGTCCAACGCCTCTTCCGGCCGCGTCAGGCAGAGCATGGCTTGGGCCAGTTTCAGGGCGAAGGTGCGTTTGCCGACACCCGCCGGCCCGGTAAACAAAAAACTGCTCGCCAGTCGCCCTCGACTGAGCGCCCGGCGAAACTGTTCGACCACGTTGTCGTGTCCGCGAATCTCTTGCCAAGACATGATAAGGATGCGCTAAGAAGGGGACCGAATTGTTTCTGCGAATGCTGGCTACTGACCACTATCCATCACCCCGACACGGCGGGCAAGCCCGCCCGCTACACATTCTCCCCAGTGGTCACCGGTCACTGGCCACTGACCACCGTTCACTACCCACGATCCTTTTGCGAATTTCCTCCTGCACTTGCTCGATCGAACCCGTCGCATCGACCACGACGATCTTGTCCGGCGCTCGGGCAGCCTCGGCCAGAAAGCCCTCGCGCACCCGAGCGTGAAACGCCGCGCCCTGCTGCTCCATGCGATCCAAGGGCCGCGCCATCCGCGCGGCGGCCACCTCGGCCGGCACGTCCAGCACGATAGTCAGTTCGGGCATCAAGCCGCCGGTTGCCACGCGGCCCACTTCCCAGAGCGTCGGCACGTCGAGCCCGCCGGCATAGCCCTGATAGACCACGTTGGCCAGCAGATAACGGTCGCAGAGCACGGTTTTTCCCTGGTCCAAGGCCGGCCGGATCACCTCTTCGACCATTTGCGTGCGGGCGGCCATGTAGAGCAGCATTTCGCTGCGGCGATGGATGTGCAGGTCGTGCCGATCCAAAAGGATGCCGCGGACCGCCTCGCCGAGCGGCGTGCTGCCGGGGTCGCGGCAAGCAATCACCTCGCGGCCCTGTTGGCGGAGCCACTGGCAAAGCACTTTGCCTTGCGTCGATTTTCCCGTGCCGTCGCCGCCGTCAATCGAGAGGAACATGAATAGAGAGAGGGGGCAGGGATCAGAGGCCAGGGGGCAGGGTTGTACGCGATCAAACGGGAACATGCGTAGCGGGCGGGCTTGCCCGCCGTGTTTGGGTCGGTGGTCAATGGGGCCATTATTGTAAGCGACCCGGGCGAAGAGGCCAACCACGGGTGCCCCCTCATTTTACGCAAACTACTGCTTGCTACTAGCCAGATAGCCGTTTATACTGCGGGCATGTCGAGGTAGCAGCCGCGGCCAACATCTCGCCCCCGCCTTCGTCCCTGCCTGGAATCGGCCGCGAACGTGGCCAAAATCGGCCGCAAACCTCCAGCTATTTCATTACTGTGAGGAACCGTAACATGAACCGCGAGTCCCGCTGCCGAAGCGTCCTTTTGATGCTCATCGTCCTTTTGGCTGGCACTGCCATCGGGGCCGAGCCGCCGGACATACGCCTGCGGAAGAAACTCATTGCCACCGGCTGGGATCGGCCGGATAGCGAGTGGTTGCTGGCCCACCTGGCCGAGATGGAGAAACAGCCCTTCGATGGCGTCATGCTCGAACTGACCGGCCGCAACGCGGAGGGCAAGCCTTGCGTGCTGCGTTCCGCCTTTAGCAGCGAAACCTGGCAGCCGGCCTGGTTTCAGAAGAACATCGACCAGCTTCGGGCCTGCAAGTTCAAGCGGTTCACCGACAATTTCATCACCATCGGCGCCAACCCGGGCAATGTCGATTGGTTTGACGACGCCGGCTGGCAACAGGTGGTCGAACACTGGCGGATCGCCGCTTGGATCGCCAAACAGTCGGGCTGCAAGGGGCTCTTGTTCGACCCCGAGCCCTATACGCAGCCGCACTTGCAGTTTGGCTATGCGGCCCAGTCCGGGCACAAGCAGCACACTTTCGTCCAGTACGTGGAGAAAGCCCGCCAGCGCGGCCGCCAGGTGATGCAAGCCGTCGTGAAGGAGTATCCCGACATCACGTTGTTTTGCTACTTCATGAACAGCGTGAGCGCGACGGCCACGGGACGTGCCGATCCGCGGCTGGCATTGTCGGGCCACGGCTATGGGCTATATCCGGCGATGATTGACGGTTGGCTCGACGTGATCCCGCCCAGCGTCGTGCTGGTCGATGGCTGCGAATCGGCCTACGTCTACAACAGCCGTCAGCAATTCTTGGAAGCGGCTTTGGTGATGAAAGGAGCCTGCCAGGAATTGGTGTCGCCCAAGAATCGGGCCAAATACCGGGCGCAGGTTCAGGCCAGCTTCGGCATCTACCTCGATGCCTATTGGAACCCCCAAGGCTCGCCGTGGTATATCGACGGGCGCGGCGGCCCGCGGGTCGAGCGTCTGCGGGCCAACACGGCCGACGCGCTGGCGGTGGCCGACGAATATGTCTGGATCTACGGCGAGCAGTATCGCTGGTGGCCCACGCCAAACGGGGGCGTGCATCCGGAAACCTGGCCCCAGATCCTTCCCGGCTCCGACCGGGCCCTGCGTTACGCTCGCGACCCGCTGGATTTCGCTCGCACGGAGATGGCGCGGATGAAACAGTCCGGCCAGTCCATGAACTTGGTCCGCAACGGCGATTTCAGCCTTCCGACGGCCAAGTCGATCGACGGCAGCGAGGACAAATGGCACCAGGGCAGGTCGCCGGCCGGCTGGACCACCTGGCAAACCGAGGGCTCGCGGGGAACCTTCACGTGGGACCAAACCGTGGGGGCGTCAGGCAAGGGCGCGGCCAAGGCCAGCCAGGTTGCCAATGGCTGCTTCATTCAGAACTACAAGGCGGCCGGCGGCGAGCATTACGCCGTCCGGGCCGCCTACAGGACCCATGGCAACGGCAACGCCCTGCTGCGGGTTCGCTGGCAGGCTGCCGATGGCCATTGGATTGCCGAAACCCGTGACCAACTTTTGTATGGCAAGACCACGCCCGATTGCTGGCAGCAGTTGTTCGGCGTGGTGGAAGTGCCGGACGGGGCGGGACGGCTGCTCATTTTGCTGGGCGTTGAAGGCCAGACGGCGACGGAGGATACGGCCTGGTTTGACGACGTCGAGCTGTACAAGTTGCCGTAACGATTCCCCAAGATCTTTTGTAGAGTGCGTGAAACGCACCGCAACCGGCAGCGGGCGGTGCGTTTCACGCACCCTACGGATTGTGGTCACGGCGATCCGAAATCGAAAAACTCGCAGCCTTGCCGTTTGGTGGATCGGAGGAATTGCATGAAAACCGTTATGAGCGGCACACGGCGTGTGCCTACCACTCTGCGGGCGGTTTTTCTTGTTGCCTTCGAAATACTGATGGCGGCGAGCTTGGCTCCGTGCGTTGCTTGCGGAGCCGGCAACCCGGCCGCGGCTGAGCCCTTGGTCCCGTTGGAACCGATGTTGTCGATCGATTGGAAAAAGGGGCCCGATCTGCCGCAAGGCTTCCAGGACAGCAGCGGGGGCGTGATCGGGCACACGCTGGTAACGGCCTGCGGCTTCTGCCAGGGCAAGCAACAAATCGCCTCGAAGCCGGGACGTTATCCGCGGGGCTTCTTGAAGAAGGTTTGGGGGCTGGACCTGGAGAATCCGGGCAAAGGTTGGGTGCGTCTGCCCGATTTCCCCGGCGCCGCTCGGCAGGCCCTTTGCGGCATCATCCTCGACGATCAGCTTTACTGCTGGGGTGGATACAGCTACTCGGCACCCTACTGTTATCGTGACGGCTTCCGCCTGACCTGCAAAAAAGGCCAGTGGGCGTGGGATTCCCTGCCCGACTTGCCCTGGCCTGCCGGTGATTGCGGGATCAGCGTCAGCGGGTCGAAGATTTATGTCGCAGGCGGCTCGGATTACGACACGAACAAGTTCTACACGAACGCCGACCGCGCCGGCAAAGTGAATCGCCTCGGTGCGCGGTTGTTGGTGATCGACACGAAGGATCTGCGGTCGGGCTGGAAAGAGCTTGCACCGTGTCCGGGCACGCCGCGCTGGGGACAGGCTACGGCGATCGTGGCCGGCGAACTTTACGTGTTCGGCGGCGGAACCGGCTTCGACAACCCCACCGGAACCTACGCCACGGTAGTCGACAACTGGCTCTACGACCCGGCTACCAATTCTTGGCGGCGGCTGGCGAATCTGCCCATCGCCAGCAGCGTTTTTCCCTCCGGGCGGATCGTGGTTTTCGACCGCTACCTCGTGCTAATTGGGGGCTGCCAGTATGGCCACGTCATCGGTCCGGACGGCGCCGTCAAGCCGGTCTACGGCAAACCCTTCCGGCACTATCCCGACCGCGATTGCTTTAGCGACGTGTTTGTCTACGACACGAGACGGGACCGGTTCGGCACCGCCACGCCGTTGCCGCTGAACGACTGCCGGCCGATGATTGTCACGGCCGGCGACCACATTCATTTGCTCGGCGGCGAGACCTTCGGCGCGGTCGTCGCAGGCGAGCCGTTCGCCCACCATCCCGATCTCTACCTGGTCGGCACGATTCGAGCAATCGCGCATTAGTTTTAACCCGAGGAGAATCGACCATGACCGCGAAGAACCTGTGCATCCTTCTTGTCATGTTGGCCGTAACGGCGCCGGCAGCGGCCGCGCCCATCGACATCGGGTCGCGCCGCGAGTTGTTCGTCGATCGCTTCCTTATCGACACGCTCACGGGTACGACGCTCCAACTTCACCGGCCGACCTACGCCGGCATCGTGCTTCAACGGGAGTTCCCCTGGGAAGGCGTGTTCGCTTTCGAGTATGTCACCGTACTGAAAGACGGCGACCGCTATCGGATGTATTATCGCACCTACCCCGGCGGAGAGACGGCCGATGGCGGCACAAAGGAAATGACGTGTTACGCGGAATCGACCGACGGCATTCATTGGGTCAAGCCGGAGTTGGGTCTTTTCGAAATCCTCGGCACGAAGAAGAACAACGCGGTGCTGGCCGGGATGGCGCCCTATACCCACAACTTCACGCCCTTGTTAGACGCCCGACCTGGCGTGCCGGCGCAGGAACGCTACAAGGCATTGGGGGGAATTTCTCCCGAGGGACTGGCGGCCTTCGTTTCGCCCGACGGCATTCACTGGAAAAAGCTGCGGCCAGAACCTGTGCTCAAGTACCCCGGTAAAGGTTGGGCCTTCGATTCGCAGAACGTGGCCTTCTGGTCGGAGAGCGAGAAGTGCTACGTCTGCTATTTTCGCATTGTGCCCGAAAACGTGCGGACGATTGCGCGAGCCACGTCGCCGGATTTCGTGCATTGGTCGCCCCTGGTTCCCATGAAGTATGGCGACACGGGGAGCAAACCGCCCGAGAACCTGTACACCAACCAAACGCAGCCCTACTTCCGCGCGCCGCACATTTTTATCGCCACCCCGGCTCGCTTCATGCAGGGCCGCAGTGCCTTGTCGCCGGCGCAAGCCAAAGAGGCGGGCATTGCCCCCGACGTCAAGTGGCTCCGCAGCGATTGTTCCGACGCCGTGTTGATGAGCACCCGCGGCGGTGACCGCTACGAGCGGACTTTCATGGAGGCCTGGCTGCTGCCGGGCATCGGGTTGCGAAACTGGGTCTCACGCTCCAACTATCCGGGCTATGGCATTGTCCCCACCGGGCCGGCCGAAATGTCGCTTTACGTTTCCCGGCACAACGCCCAACAGTCGGCCCACGTGGCACGTTACACGCTGCGCACCGACGGGTTCGTTTCGGTCCGGGCGGGCTATCAGGGTGGCGAGATGGTGACCCGGCCGCTGGTGTTCGCCGGTGGCGCCCTGGAGATCAACTTTGCCACCAGTGCTGCCGGCTCGGTCCGCGTCGAGATCCAAGACGCGGCCGGACGGCCAATCCCGGGCTTCGCTCTGGGCGATTGCCCGGAACTGATCGGCGACGAGATCGGACGCGTGGTTGCCTGGAACCAAGGAAGCGACGTCAGCAAGTTGGCCGGGCAGCCGATCCGCTTGCGCTTCGCCATGAAAGAAGCCGACTTGTATGCCCTCCGCTTCCAGCCCTCGGCCCAGCAGTCCCAAACGGAATTGAAACCCATGCTGGGGATTCAGTGGAGCCGGGGCCCCAATCTGCCGCAAGGATTTCAGGACAGTGACGGCGGCGTGGTCGGGCACACCCTCGTGACCGCCTGCGGCTTCTGCCAGGGCAAGCAGCAAATCGCCGCGAAGCCGGGGCGTTATCCCCGCGGCTTCCTGAACAAGGCTTGGGGGCTCGACCTGGAAAACACGGCCGCCGGCTGGATGCGATTGCCCGATTTTCCCGGCGTCGCCCGACAAGAGATCTTCGCCATCGTGGTCGACAACTCCCTATACTGCTGGGGCGGCTTCAACTACTCGCCGCCTTTTTGCTACCGGGACGGGTATCGGCTTCGCAACCGGCAAGGCGTCTGGGCGTGGGATCCGCTGCCGCCGCTGCCGTCGCCCGTCGGCTCCAGCGGCATCTGTGCCCTCGGCTCGAAAATCTATGTGTGCGGCGGCGCCGATTACGACGAAAAACAGTTCTACACAGCCACTGGCCGCGACGGGACCAATAAGCGGCTGGGATCACGGCTGCTGGTGCTCGATACGAAAAACCTGGCGGCCGGATGGAAAGCGCTGCCGGAATGCCCAGGCACGCCGCGCTGGGTGGCCGCGATGGCGGCCGTTCGCGGCCGGATCTATCTCATCGGCGGCGCGACGGGCGACATGCCCAAGGTTGGCTATTGCACGGTTGTCGATAACTGGGCGTTCGACCCGTCGACGAACGGCTGGTCGCGACTTCGAGACCTGCCCATCTCCAGCGGCAATTTTCCCGGCGGAAGCATCGTGTTTCGCGACCGCTACCTGGTGCTGGTCGGCGGCGGCCAATACGAGAAAGTTGCCAACCCCGACGGCACGTTCCGCGATAAGTACGGCACGCCTTCGCGGTTTCAGGGCAAGGGCGACTATTTCAACGATGTCTTTGTGTACGACACGCAGACCGGCCAGTTCGGCACGGCCGACAAGTTGCCGCTGAACAACAATCTGCCCATGACGGTGGTTCACGGAGAGGAAATCTTCCTGATTGGCGGCGAGACGGGCGGATCGGTGGTCGAGGGCGAGGCTTACGGCCATCATCCCGATTTGCTGCTACGCGGACGGATTCGAACGCTTTAAGGCAGGGGGGACTGGCCCGCATCATTTTCCCTGCCCCCGCATACTGCCCCTCCGACTCCCATTGCCTGAATCTGGGCGACGTTTTATACTCGACGTTTTCGATGGTTTTTCCGTTGACCTCACGAGAGCCCAACAATGAACCGACACGACCAACGATACTCCAATTTCGCCCTGGTTCGAGAAATGCTCGAAACCCCTCGCATTGTGGGCGAATTCGATTTCTCCGCCTCGCAAGATGTGGCCCGCACGATTGGCGAGGTGGGCCGGCTGTTTCTCACCGGCGAAGGCTCCAGTCGTATCTTTCCGGCCAAGAACGCGATCTGCGAGGCCCTGCGCTTGGGGGCTCCGCTCTGCATCTCGACCGAGGGCGCCCGTCAGGCCCACGAGTACGACCTGAGCCGATTCGCCGTTTTTGGGGCCAGCAACAGCGGCAAGACCAAAGAGTTGATCTCGCTGCTCACCCAACTCAAAGGCCAGGGCCATGCCAATCGCTTTGGGCTCTCGGCCCACAGCCCCTGCATGTTGGAAACCGTCACCTCGCGCTGTTACACGCTCCGGTGCGGCAACGAGGATGCCGTGGCCGCCACGAAGAGCGTGGTGGAGCAGGCCCTGTTCTACCGATCGCTGCTCGCGCCGTGGGACAAGGATTCGACCATGACCGCCAACCAGCCGGAAGCCGCCCAGAAGGCCAAGGAAGTGCTGGAAGTGGAGTTGGATCCGGCGTTGGTCGAAAAAATGGCCCGGGCTCCGGTGATCTACTTTGCCGGCCGCAATAATGGAGTGGCCGAGGAATTGACGCTGAAGACCAACGAAATCACGCACAAGAAAAGCGACTTCTTGGAAGGGACCTATGCGGTCCACGGCATCGAGGAGATCATGCGCCCCGAGGAAGTGGTCGTGGTCATCGATCCCTTTCCCGCCGAGATCGAGAAGTTCGAGAGCACGTTGGTCGACGGGGTGGGCATGACCGTGATCGCCGTGGCCGACCGAGAGACCTCGCTGCCGACGATCCGCATACCGCGGGTCGAGGGCTATCAATCGGTGCTCGAATTGCTGGCCGGTTGGAACATTCTGGTTCAGGTGGGGGTCGCCTTGGGGATCAATCTGGACAAGGCCGAGCGTGCCCGCAAGATCGGCAACGAGTTTATCGGTGGATGAGCGGATTTTGTAGCACAGCCGCCCCCGGCTGTGCCACCCGAAGAGGAGGAGCAGAGAAGTGGCCGCACAAATCAAGTACACCCGTCGCACGCCGCAAGGGCTGGTGCGAACGTCGAAAATCGCCGAAGTGTTTGGCGATTGGCAGGGTGCGAACGAGTGTTGGATGTTTGTTTCGCCGCACGACGACGACGTGGTGATCGGCGCCGGCTTGACGTTTCAGGCCGGTTTGGCCGAAGGGGCGCAGGTCCACGCCGTGGTGGTCACCGACGGGCGGATGGGTTATTGCCGCTTCGAGCAGCGTCGCAATATCACGAAGATCCGCCGCGCGGAAGCGGAGAAGTCGTTTCAAAGTCTCGGTCTGCAGCCGGACCATCTCAGATTCATCGAGTGTCCCGACTGCAATCTGAATGCCTATCGTGGCCGGCATTTTACCACCATCGGCGCGCCGACCGAGATTGAAGGGGCCGGCGGCATGCAAAATGCCTTTACGCACGCCTTGCGGCAGATCCGTCCGAATCGGGTTTTTCTGGCCACCAGTGCCGATTTGCACCCCGACCATCAGATCGTTCACGAAGAGGTGCTCATCAGCCTGTTCCACGCCCAAGGCAACATCTGGCCCGAACTGGGGCCGCCTCTGGCCGAGGTGCCCAAGGTCTATGAGTTTGCCTGCTACTGCGATTTCCCCGAACCGCCCCAAATTCGCATCGAAACGCCGCCGGCCATGCTGGAAACCAAGCTGCAAGGGATCATGGCCTACGCCAGCCAGGAGCAGATCGAGTCGGTCGTGGCCATTCAACGCAATGTCGGAGCGATCGAGTATCTCCGCGAACTGGAGTTTCATTTCTACCATCCGCAACAGTATCACGCCTTGTTCGAAGAGGCCTCCTGATGCGTGGGAAGATTTGCTACCTGGGCGACGGCTCGCTCCGCGGCGCTGCCAGCTATTTGGCCGGGATCATGCTCCATCACGGCCTCAAGTTCGACTACGTGCCCAGCGACGCGGCGCCGCCGCCGGCCTTTTCATCCGAGGCTTATGCGCTGTACGTGGTGAGCGACTACCCGGCCAGCCGCTTTGGCGCGGCGGCCATGGCGCAAGTGGCCGAGGCCGTGGGGCAAGGCGCCGGGCTGGTGATGCTGGGCGGCTGGGAGAG
>Ga0181529_10007783_pt1 | contig 10598 bp, 10 predicted proteins | sample PEATcosm2014_Bin_36_FD_119763 | JGI IMG/M metagenome (GOLD analysis project Ga0181529, IMG submission 119763) | Peatland microbial communities from MTU Mesocosm Facility, Houghton, MI, USA - PEATcosm2014_Bin10_30_metaG | ecosystem: Environmental > Terrestrial > Soil > Wetlands > Peat | place... | reverse complement strand
TGCTGAGCTTGTCGAAGCATGAGAGTCATCCCGCCCCCTGCAGCCGCTTGGCCTTGGCGAGTTTGCGCAGTGCGATGGAGCGCTTGAGCCGCGACAAATGGTCGATGAACAGCACGCCGTCCAGATGATCCATCTCGTGCTGCAGACAGTCGGCGAGCAGCCCGTCGGCTTCGAGCGTCTGCTTCTTGCCGTCGCGGCCGAGATATTCGGCGCGGATGGAAGCGGGGCGCTGCACTTCTTCCCAGATATCGGGCACCGACAGGCAGCCTTCCTCGAAAGTCGCCAATTCCTCCGACGCCCACAGGATCTTCGGATTGACGAAGACGCGCGGGTTCTTCTTGCCGTCCTTCTGGTCGAGATCCATGACGATGACGCGCTGGACGACGCCGATCTGCACCGCCGCCAGCCCGATGCCATCGGCCTTGTACATAGTCTCGATCATGTCGTCGATCAGGGTGCGGATTTCGCCGTCGACCTTGGCGACATCGCTCGCCACCGCCTTGAGGCGGGGATCGGGCGCGGTCAGGATGGGGCGAACGGTCATCGGCGTCAGATAGGCTGGGGACGGTTTGGCGTCAAGATTCGGCGCGATTGCGCGTAGGATAAGCTTCCACAACAGAGATTCGTCCATGGACACCGCCTTCATCATTATGGCCGCAGCAATGGTCGCCGCCGCGGCGATCGTCGCCTTCGCGCTGCGCCGGCCGGCAGCGCCGGAAGCGCGCCCCGACCCAAGGCTCGACACCGTCATCGAAGCCCAAGGCAAAATCGCCGGACAATTCCAGCAGACCGTCGCGACCCAGGCCGAGCTGCAGCGCACGCTGGTGGAACGCATCGACGCGCTGAACAAGCGCATGGGCGACAGTTTGAGCGAGAGCGCGACGAAAACGGCGGCGACGCTGACCAGCATCGGCGAACGGCTCACCGTGATCGACCAAGCGCAGAAGAACATCACCGCGCTGTCGGACCGCGTCGTCTCGCTGCAGGACATCCTGTCCGACAAGCAGGCGCGCGGGGCGTGGGGCCAGGACCGCATGGAAGATATCGTGCGCGACCAGCTGCCGCCGGACCTCTATCAATTCCAGGGCAGGCTCTCCAACAACAGCGCGCCCGATTGCCTGATCCGCATTCCCGGCATGGCGGCCGCCATCGTCATCGACGCCAAGTTTCCGCTGGAAGCGTTCGAGGCGGCGAAGGCGGCGAAGAGCGATGCCGAGCGCAAGCTGGCGGCGGCGCAATTGCGCAGCGACGTGCAGAAGCATATCGCCGACATCGGGCGGAAATATCTAATCCCCGGCGAAGTGCAGAGCCCGGCGCTGATGTTCGTGCCCTCGGAATCGATCTATGCCGAACTGCACACCACGTTTCCCGACGTGATGCAGCGGGCGCGCCGCGCGCAGGTGGTGATCGTGTCGCCGCATATCTTGTGGCTGGCGGTGAACACCATCCGCACCCTGATGCGCGATGCCAAGATGCGCGAACAGGCGTACGAAATCCAAAAGGAGGTGGGCCTGCTCCTGAAGGATGTGAAACTCTTAGCCGAGCGCGTGGGCGATCTGCGCACCCATTTCGAACGAACGAGCAAGGATTTGGGCGAGATCGAAAAACCGATGAGCCGCATCGCCGCGCGCGCCGGGCGCATCGAAGCGGTGGAACTTTCCGCGCCGGAGGCCGAGAAGCCGGTTCTGCCCGGGCCGCCGTGATTTCGCAGCACGTCCACGCCAGCGCCTGGGCGATGGCGAAACGGGCGGACGCCACGCGCTCGCGAACGGCCCTTCGCCGGGCGGCATAAGCCTTCGAATACAGCCCGTGCTTCAGCCGGTTGCTGTTGCCGTCCGGCGCGCCGCGCCGTCTGCCGGTTCGTTTGCCCATTTGAACCTCAGCGATGGGCTGGAGGGGGGCCTCCCTTGGTATAGGTTTCGGCAATGGCCTGCGTCGTCGCTTCCGGCGTCGGCCTTCCTTGTTCGAACGTCTCCGGCTTGGACACGGAGCGGCGCGGCGGCGGCCAGATTTCGCCGTGCAGCACGTTGATGTTGTGGTTGTATTCGCCCTTGATCTTGGCGATGGCGAGACCGAGTTCGCCACTCACCCGAAGCAGCGTGACCGCGTTTTCGATCTCGCGCGCCCGACGATGGCCGTATTCGTCGCGAACGAAATCGATCTTTTGCGTAACCGCGAAACAGTCCGTGACCCCTTTCAGGGCTTCGGCAAGCTCCGCTTCTAGCGTGCATAGGGCCGCGGGCTGCGGTACAGGAATTTCGGCATTCATGGCTCATATCTCCGTCGATACAAGCCCGATAAGATAAGCGCGATTCCCCGGGTAGGGATAAGTTTTCGCAAAATCCGCGAAGTGGTTGTCCGCGCAAGACGATTAGCGACGCGCCGTCGTGGATAAGTAAATTCGCGGGTTTCGCTACAGCGCTCGTCTCGCCTTGAAGGCGGCGCTGAGCGTGCCTTCGTCGAGGTAATCGAGTTCGCCGCCCACCGGCACGCCGTGGGCGAGGCGTGTGACCTTCACGCCGGACGAGGCCAGCGCGTCCATCAGATAATGCGCCGTGGTCTGGCCCTCCACCGTCGCGTTGACGGCGAGGATGACTTCGTCGACGTCCTTAACGCGCGCCAAGAGCGCGGCGACGTTGAGCCGTTCGGGCGTGATGCCGTCGAGCGCCGACAGCGCGCCACCCAGCACGTGATAACGCCCGCGGAATACATTGGCGCGCTCCAGCGCCCACAGATCGGCCACATCCTCCACCACGCAGAGCACGCGGGACTCGCGGCGCGGATCGCGGCACAAGGAGCATGGCGAGGCGGTGTCGAGATTGCCGCAAACCTCGCAGATCTTGATGGCGTCGGCGGCTTCGCGCAGCGCCAGCGCCAAGGGTTCGAGCAGCGCCTCGCGCTTTTTCAGCAGCTCCAGCGTGGCGCGGCGCGCCGAACGCGGGCCGAAGCCCGGCAGCTTGGCGAGCAATTGGATCAAACGTTCGATCTCGGGGCCGATGGTGGACATAGGCCGCTATTCTTCGCCGTCTTCCGGCGCTGGCGCGGCGACCTCGTCGGGGGCGACATCGCGCACCGCGACGATCTCGGCGCCGGGGAACCGGTCGAGCACCGCGCGCACCAAAGGCTCCTGCAACACGCGCTCGTGGCGCGCGGCCTTGGCGGCCTTTTTCTGTTCGGCCAGCGTCGGCGCGCCGCCCTCGCGCGCCAGAGTCACCACCCAGCGCGCGCCCGTCCAATCCTTGAGCTTCTGAGCGAGATCGCCGGCCAAGGTTTTCGGCGCGCGCTCGCTGGGGCGAAATTCGAGACGGCCCGGTTCCAAGCTCACCAGATGCACGTCGTTTTCGAGATGCACCTTGAGCACCGGCGAGCCCTTGGCCTGCGCCAAAGCGGCGATGTCTTCGAGGGAGCGCAGCGCGGGGGGGGTATTCGTTACAGGCTGTGTCGACACAGCCAATCTTCCACCCTCCCCTTGAGGGAGGGCCGAAAAATCATGAGGTCCGCGAGCATCAGCGAGCGGATGCGAAGGATTTTTCGGGGAGGGGTCCGAGGCCCCACCCCTCCCCGAAAAATTCTGCGCTGCGCTTGAATTTTTCGACCCTCCCTCAAGGGGAGGGTTAGGGTTATCCAGCAGATCGCGCACCAGTTTGTCCGTGGGCGGAAGATCGGCGGCGTAACCGAGGCGGATCAGCGCCATCTCGCAAGCGGCCACCGGGCGCGCCGCGTCGCGCACCTCGAACAGGCCTTTGAGCAGCAGCGACCAGGCGCGGGTCAGCGACGGCACCGTGAGCTTAGCCGCCATCTCGGCGGCGCGCTTGGCCTCGCCCGAGGAGCCGTCGAAAAATCCTTCGGCGTTCGGCGCCACCTTCACGCGGGTAAGAAAATGGACGATCTCGAGCAGATCCTGCATCACCGCCAGCGGATCGGCGCCGCGGTCGTAAAGCTCGCCCAGCCCCGCCAGCGCTTCGGCGATGGCCCCGCCCATCACCTTCTCGAACAGGTCGAGCACGCGGCCGCGATCGGCCAGGCCCAGCATGGCGCGGATGGTCTCGGCCGTGATCGGACCTTCTTCGCCGTGCGCGATGGCCTGATCGAGCAGCGAAAGGGCGTCGCGCACCGAGCCTTCGGCAGCGCGCGCGACAAGCGCCAGCGCGGCAGCCTCGATCTTCACATTTTCTTTTTGCGCGATGCTTTCCAGATGGGCGACCAACTCGCCCGTTTCGATGCGGCGCAAATCGAAGCGCTGGCAGCGCGACAGAATCGTGACCGGGACCTTGCGCAGTTCGGTCGTCGCGAAGATGAACTTCACATGCGCCGGCGGCTCCTCCAGCGTTTTCAACAAGGCGTTGAAGGCGGGCTTCGACAGCATGTGCACTTCGTCGATGATATAGACCTTGTAACGGGCCGAGGCCGGCGCGTAGCGCACGCTGTCGATGATCTGGCGGACTTCTTCCACGCCGTTGTTGGAGGCACCGTCCATTTCCTGCACGTCGACATAGCGCGATTCCGCGATGGCGATGCAAGGCTCGCAGACGCCGCAAGGCCGGATGGTGGGCTCGGTTCGCTTGCCGTCGGGTCCGATGCAGTTGAGCGCGCGCGCGATGATGCGCGCGGTGGTCGTCTTGCCCACGCCGCGAACGCCCGTCAGCATGAAGGCGTGGGCGATCCGCCCGGTGGCGAAGGCGTTGGACAGCGTCCTGACCAGCGCTTCCTGGCCGATCAGCCCGGTGAAATCGGAGGGGCGGTATTTGCGCGCCAGCACCTTGTAGTCGGCGCCGCGCGCGCCGGCGCCGGACGGCGTCGGCCCGAGGCCCAAGGATGGTTCTTCTGTGTCCGCCATCTGGTTCCAGAATTCATTGAGGTGGGAGCCCGGCGACAACCCAAACCGGATTCGTTACGGCTGCTTCCTTCCGGATCTGACCGGGTTCGCGAGCGGTTCGTCCGCCACCGGGCTCCCGGCAAAAGTTATAGAACGGGGCGCGAGAGAACGCGAGTCGGGGAACGCGCGGATATTGTTGGCCTTTTCGCTACGGCATTTCGTTGCGGTAGGGATGCGCCGGGTAGATGCCCAGCATCACCACCTTGCTGGAGAAGAACTGCAGTTCCTCCAGCGCCAGGCGCACGTTGCGCGAATCGGGATGGCCTTCGACGTCGGCGTAGAATTCCGTCGCGTTGAACGAGCCGCCGAGCTGATAGCTCTCCAGCTTGGTCATGTTGACGCCGTTGGTGGCGAAGCCGCCCATCGCCTTGTAGAGCGCGGCGGGCACGTTGCGCACGCCGAACAAGAAGGTGGTGACGACCGGACGGCCGTCGTTCGGCGCATCGTCCGGCTCGCCGCCGACGATGAGAAAGCGCGTCATGTTGTGCGGTTCGTCTTCCACGTCGGCGCGCAGCACGTCGAGCCCGTAGATCTCGCCCGCCAGCGAGGAAGCGATGGCCGCGGCGCTGGGGTCCTTCATCTCTGCGATATGGCGCGCGGCGCCGGCGGTGTCCGACCATTGCTTGTCGGCCAGACCCAGCTCCTTGATGATCTTGCGGCATTGGCCGAGCGCGGGCGCCTGACTGTAGACGGTCTTCACATCGGCGAGCTTGGCGCCCTTCAGCCCCAGCAATTGATGGCGCACGCGATGGAAATGCTCGCCCAGGATGAACAGATTGTGCTGCCCCTCCGCGACATAACCTTTGATCGCCCGGCCGAAATAGCGCACCAGAAAATGCACGTCGGCGATGCGCCCGTAGACCGAATTCTCCACCGGGATGATGGCCAGGTCGGTCTCGCCCGACCGCACCGCTTCCAGCGCCGCTTCGAAAGTGGGCTTCGGCACCGCCTCGGCGTGTGCCAAGGCTTCGCGCGCCGCCAGGTTGGCATAGGCGCCGGGCTCGCCCTGGAATGCAACGCGCTTGGAACGCGAAATGTACGTCGAATTCATCAAACCTTTTCCTTCGCGAACAACGCGCGCGCTTTCTCCAGATCGGCCGGCGTATCGACGCTCAGCGGCATGCTGTCGATCCGGGCGACACCGATGGTCATGCCCGCTTCCAGCGCCCGCAATTGTTCCAGTTTCTCGCGCTTTTCCAGAGGCGAAGGCAACAAGCCCACGAAGCGTCCTAGCGCGGCGCGCGTGTAGGCGTAGATCCCGACATGGAAATAGAGAGGTCCGTCGCCCCACGGCGCGCGCGCGCGCGTGAAATAATGCGCCTTGCCGCGTTCCTTGGTGACGTCCCAGCTCACGATGGCCTTGGTGATGCTGGGATTGTCGGCGTCGGTCTCGTCGTCGATCTCGGCGACCAGCGTGGTGATGTCGGAGCCGACGGTCGCGATGGCGCCGACGCAGGCGCGGATATAGGCCGGATCGATGGCCGGCAGATCGCCTTGCAAATTGACGACGACGTCATGTTCGAAGCCGCGGTCGACCGCGTTCAACGCGGCCCACACCCGATCCGAACCCGACGGCAGGTCCGGTGCGGTCAGCACCGCGCGGCCGCCGGCCTGCTCGACGGCCTGCGCGATCTCGCGCTCGGCGGCGGCGACGATGACGGGACCGATATTGGCCGCCACCGCCTGGCGCCAGACGCGCACGATCATGGGAACGCCTGCGATATCGGCGAGCGGCTTGCCGGGAAGCCGCGTGGACGCCATCCGCGCCGGGATGATGACGATCGGTTTCATGAGCGCTTTATTCCTTCGATTTCTGTGCGGCCCGCGCGCGACCATCGCGCCGGACCGCTTTACCCTGTACCTGCCCTTGGGTAAGGACCAAGACAATACTCAAAAATTCTGCGACGCTTCGCCGCAATGACGCTTTAACATGCGTCTGTAATGTCGCATGAGGTCCTTCCGGGCGGACCTTTCCGGTCCTTTCGAACTCACGGCGCATGGCCACAGAATTGCGGAGCCTGACTATATGGATTCCTGGGAATGGAACAAAATCGCCGGCGCGGTCCTCGGCACGCTGATCTTCGTTCTGGTCGTCAAGTTTGCGGCCGAAGCGATCTTCGAGAAGCCGTTGCCGGCCAAGCCGGGCTATGTGGTCGAAGGCGTAAACGAAGAGACGACCGCCAGCACCACGCAAGCCGCTCCCGTGGAAGAAACGCTACCCGACTTCGGCACGGTGCTGCCCACCGCCGACGTCGCCGCCGGCAAAGAAATTTCGGCGCGCTGCGAGCAATGCCACGATCTCGGCAAGGACGGCCCCAACAAGATCGGCCCCAACCTGTGGGGCGTCGTCGGCCGGGCGCGCGCGACGCATCCGGGCTTCGATTATTCGAGCGCGATGATGGCGAGCCACGAGGCGTGGACCTATGAAAGCCTGTTCCGCTATCTCAAATCGCCGCAAGGCGTGGTGCCGGGAACCAAGATGAGCTTCGCAGGACTGCGCAGCGCCCAGGACCGCATCAACCTGCTCGCTTATCTGCGCACCCAGAGCGACAGCCCGGCCCCGATCCCGCCGCCCGCCAAGAAGTAACGAATGCGGCATCGCGGATCATGACCGTCGTAAGAAGGTCATCGTTGGCGACGCTGAATTAATCGTGGACGGTTCTTCAGCAGGCGCTTGTAGAGTTCGGCGTAACGCTGGCCGCTGCGCCGCCATGAGAAATCGGCCTTCATTCCCTGCTCTTGCATGGAACGCCACGCCTCTCGATCGCCAAAAACGGCGATCGCACGCTGAATCGCGCGGGCGAGACCGTCGCGAGTCATGCCGTCAAACAGAAAGCCGGTCGCAACACCGGCCGCCAGGGCGGCTTCGTTTGCGTCCACGATCGTGTCCGCGAGCCCGCCCGTGCGCGCCGCCACCGGGACACAGCCGTAGCGTAGACCGTATAGCTGGGTCAGGCCGCACGGTTCGAAACGCGAGGGGATCACAATTGCGTCGGCCCCGCCCTGAAGCAGATGCGAAAGGGATTCATCGTAGCCGATCCGTACTCCGAGGCGCCCAGGATGGCGCACGGCCGCCGCCGTGAAGGCGGCTTCCAGCTCGGCCTCGCCCGAACCCAGGACGGCCAAGCGGCCGCCCATCGCCACCAACGCATCGCCGAGACCGGCCAGAACGTCCATGCCCTTCTGCAAAGTGAGCCGGCTGACGACGCAGAAGATAGGTCCGTCGCCTTCGGCCAAACCGAATGCCGCCTCGATTGCGCGCCGATTCTGCGCGCGCCGGTCCAGCGTGCCGGCATCATAGACGGCCGCAAGATTCGGATCGGAGGCGGGGTTCCATACGGCCGTGTCGATGCCGTTGAGAATCCCGAATACGCGGTCCCGACGCGTTTTAATGAGACCTTCGAACCCCATGCCAAAGAGCGGATCGCGTATTTGTTCGGCATATGTCGGACTGACCGTCGTGATAGCGTCGGCCGCCCGCAGACCCGCCTTGAGGAAGCCGACGCCGCCAAAATATTCGACGCCTTCGATCGTGAAGGCCTCCGGCGGCAGATCGAGAGCGGGAAACACCTTCGCCGGGAACCAGCCCGGAAAAGCGATGTTGTGGATCGTCACGATACTGGGCGTCGCCGCATTCTTGCCGAAGCGCAGATAGGCCGCGGCCATCGCCCCTTGCCAGTCGTGGGCGTGGAGCAGTTCGGGGCGCAAATTGGCGGCCGCGCCTCGAACGACATCGGCGGCGGCCCGGCCCAACGCAGCAAACCGCAGCCAGTTGTCCGCCCATTGCTCGCCGTCCGGATCGGAATAGGGCCCGCCGTCGCGCGCGAACAGCGTGGGCGCGTCGAGCACGAGCAATTCAAGTCCGCCCGCGGACCCACCCAGAAGCCGCGCTTCAACACCCAGAAGGTCGTTGTACCGGTGAAGGATCTGACTCTTCTCCAGCGCCTTCATCACGTCCGGGTAGCCTGGAATCAGCGTCGTCAGTTGAATATCGTGAGGCGCCAGCGCGGCCGGCAAGGCGCCGACCACGTCGGCCAAGCCGCCGGTCTTGACCAACGGATAGATTTCGGAGGCAACCGAAAGTACGCGCACCGTCATAATATCAGACGATCGATCATCGTTTGGGTAACCAGGCAGACGCCTTTTTCGGTTCGCCTGAACCGCTGGGCGTCGAGCACCGGATCCTCTCCCACAACCAGTTTCTCGGGGATGACGACGCCCCGGTCCAGCACCACGCGGCGCAAATGCGCGCCTCGGCCGATTTTGCACTGAGGCAGCACGACCGCCTCTTCCAAGACGGAGTAACTGTTCGACCGCACGCCCGTGAAAATCAGGCAGCGGCGCAAATGGGAACCCGAGATGATGCAGTCGCCCGACACCAGCGAGGCCACGGCGCTGCCGCGCCGGCCTTCCAAATCGTGGACGAATTTGGCCGGCGGCGTGATTTCGCCGTAGGTCCACAGCGGCCAGCTTCGATCATAGAGGTCGAGCTGCGGCAACACGTCGGTCAGGTCGATATTGGCTTCCCAATAGGCGTCGATCGTTCCCACGTCCCGCCAATAGCTATGTTCCTCGCCCCCGGACCGGACGCACGAGGCGGAAAAGCGGTGCGCGACGGCCTTTGCCGTCTTCACCATATGGGGAATGACGTCCTTGCCGAAATCGCGCGAGGATCCCGGCGTTGCCGCGTCGCGGCGGAGTTCTTCGAAAAGCCGTGCCGTCCGGAAGACGTAGATGCCCATCGAGGCGAGCGCGACCTCGGGCTTTCCCGGTATGCCGGGCGGCTTGGCGGGCTTCTCGAGGAACTCCGTTATCACATCGTTCTGATCGACGGCCATGATTCCAAAACAGCTCGCTTCGGCGCGGGGCACCTCCAGACACCCGATCGTGACATCGGCGCCGGAGTCGACGTGCTGTTGCAGCATGACCTCGTAGTCCATTTTGTAAATGTGATCCCCGGCGAGGATCACCATGAACTCCGGTCCGTAGCTTTCGACGATGTCTATATTCTGAAATACGGCGTCGGCGGTGCCTTCGTACCAATGAGCTTCGGAGACCCGTTGCGACGCCGGCAGGATGTCGAAGCTCTCGTTCCGTTCGGAGCGGAAAAAGTCCCAGCCCTGTTGCAGGTGACGGATCAGCGAATGCGCCTTGTATTGGGTGGCGACAGCGATACGTCGGATGCCCGAGTTGACCGCGTTCGACAGGGCGAAATCGATGATTCTGGCTTTGCCCCCGAAATAGACCGCCGGCTTGGCGCGCTTCTCCGTGAGTTCGTTCAGCCGGGCGCCGCGTCCCCCAGCCAGAACATAGGCCATCGTGTCCCGAGCCAGCGGGTGTCTACGCAGCTGATCCATAGGCCGTTATCTCCCTCGGTCACGCGTCTCAAGGCGCGTGCCCCGGCGTTATCTTCGGCAGTCCTGACAGGACGTTTGATCCGCTTTATAGCCTGATCTCCGCCAAAATTCCCACTCCACATCCGCGGCATCGAACGCGATATCGTATGTGTTGCACCGGCGTTATGGAGACTATTGCAACGCCGTGCCCCCTTCTACAAGGGACCGCTCCGGCGCAAACGCCGGCGGCGCCGTAAGGGCGGGGCTTCCCCCCGCCCCCCGTCAGGGGCGGCCTTTTTGGCGCAAAGCGGAGATTTCAACCCGAGGCGGTCTTGAATCGGAACGCCAAAGCGGCGAGCGTTCGGCCATGGCGAAACCGAATCTCC
>Ga0181529_10007782_pt1 | contig 10598 bp, 8 predicted proteins | sample PEATcosm2014_Bin_36_FD_119763 | JGI IMG/M metagenome (GOLD analysis project Ga0181529, IMG submission 119763) | Peatland microbial communities from MTU Mesocosm Facility, Houghton, MI, USA - PEATcosm2014_Bin10_30_metaG | ecosystem: Environmental > Terrestrial > Soil > Wetlands > Peat | place... | reverse complement strand
CGCCAGCCGCCGGGCTTGCGGTCCATCGGCCAGAACGGCTCGTTGACCACGTCCCAGGCGAAGAGCTTGCCGGCGTAGCGTTCGACGACGCGGTCGATATGGGCGTCGAACATGCGCTCGACCTCGCGGCCGGACAGGCGCTTCAGCCAATCCGGAGCGCGGTCGTTCCAGATCAGCGTATGCCCGCGCAGCGGCTCGCCGTTGTCGGCGGCGAAGCGGACGATGGCGTCGGCGTAGGAGAAGTCGAAGCGGTCCGGCGCTGGCCTCAGCCAGTCGAATTTCATCGCCACGTCGGTCGTCAGGATTTGCGTCTGGCGGCGGTAGAGATCGGCGTAGCCGGGGTCGTCGAACGCCTCCTGGCCGATCGAGGCGCCGTAGAGCAGGCCGCTGGCGGCGGCCGCGTCGCCGAGGTTGGCGGGCGCCGGCGCACCGAGAACGAAACGCGGCGCGGCGGCGGTCGCGGCGGCGGCGAGCAGGGCGCGCCGGCTGATCATCGGTCGAAGCCCGCAATCCAGGCGGCGCGTGCGCGCGGGCCCGCCGCGTCGATCGCGGCGAAGCGCTCGGTCGCGTTGAATGTGTGCAGGCCGCCCGGCGGCGCGAAACGCCGCATCGGCGTCTGGCGAAATGCGCCGGGCGCGAGCGCGTCGATGCGGCAGAACGCCAGGCCGGATCCGTAGCCGGCGCGGCAGTCCTGGGCCGGGCGCCATAGCGTCCCCTCGTGTTCGAAGACCCGGCCGGCCGGACGCGCCGCCGAGGCGTCGATCAACGCCGGCCCGTCGAAAGCCGGAGTCCACGGTCCGAGCGGGCTAGCGCCGCGATAGAGCGACAGGCGGTCCCAGCTTGCGCCGGTCGTTTCGCCGCCCGTCGCGCTCAGCCACCAGTCGCCGTTCCAGGCGAAGGGCGTCGCGTCGGCGATCTCGATCCCGCTGAGCAGGACGCGGTCGAGCGTCCAGCGATGCGGAAACGGATCGGCGCGGTAGAGCTCGAGCGTGCGGTTTGCGCTGCTCTCCGGGATCATCCAGATCGGGCCGTCGTGGCGGAACACGAAGGGATAAGAGAGGTGATAGGGCCGCTCCAGCGCGACGCGCGGCGGGCCGGGGTTTCCGTCGCCATCGAGTGCGCAGACCGAAATGACGCCCTTGCCGGTCGCGTAGGAATATTCCTCGCAGAAGACATAGGCGACGCCGCCCTCTTCGAACACGAACGGGTCGGCGAAATAGTGGCGGCGGTCGTCGGGAAGCCAGCGCCAGCCGGCGTCGTCGAGCCGGTCGAGGCCGGCGAACGGCGTTTCGCCGGGCGCGCGCCGCCTGACGCCGACGCGCCAGTGGCCGTCGCGGACGACGAGCCGGCGCAACCGCCGCTCGATCAGCCCGGCGAGCGTCGCCGCGGCGAAGCGGAGGGGAGCAGGCGCCGGCGCCGCGGCGGCGTCGCGCGGCGGGGCGGCTTCGCCGAGGCCGCGCGCGGCAAGCTGGACGACGAGCGCGACGAGCGCGTCTGCGACCGCGGCGCGGCCGCTCGAGAGCAGGTCGCGTCGCCGCACCGCCGGCAACGCCGAAGCGTAGACCCGCAGCGCGTCGCCAGTCATTTGCGCGAGTTCGATCCACGGCGCGCGGCCGTCGAGCAGCGCGGCGTCGCGCGCCGCCTCGCCCGCCGCGCCGTCGTAGAGCGGAACGATCGCGCCGGGTTCGGGCTCGGCCGAGCCGGTCAGGTCGAAGACGAGGGCGGCGTCGCCGGCGCCAGGCGCACTCCAGGCACCGGCCGGCGCGCGGTCGAGCGTCGCCGGCGGACGGGGGCGGGCGATCAGGCCTTCGAGCGCTTCGATCAGCGCGGTCGAGGGCGGCGGCGCGCCGCGGCGCTCTCGCGTGTCGATCAGCGGGCGATGACGCTCGGCGGCGAGCCGCTCGGCGAGCGCGCGGTGCCAGCGCCGCAAACCGCCCTGCGGCAGCAGCAGGCGGACGGCCATCATCGCCGCCGCTCCCGCAGGCGCCCGCTCGCAAGGGCCGAATTCCAGCCCGCCGCGAACTCCGCTAGAACGGAGGAATGACGACCGCTTCTCCCGCCCGTCCGCGCACGCTGCTGTTCTACGCCCCGGCGCTGCTCGACGGCGGCGCGGAGCGGGTGTGGGCGCGGCTCGCGTCGGCGTTCGCCGCGCGCGGCGACGCCGTCGCCTTCGTGGTCGATTTCGAGGCGACGCAATCGGCGCCGTTCCTGTCGCGCGACGTCGCGCTCGAAGTCCTGCCGCGCGGCCATTTCCAATCGACGCGCGCGCTCGCGCGCCTCATCGCCGCGCGCCGCCCCGATGCGACCTTGTCGGCGCTGGCGGTCGCCAATCTCAAGCATGCGATCGCCGCGACGCTGGCTGGGCGCCGCGATCGCGCCATCCTCGCCTATCACGGCTTCAGCGAAAGCGAGCCGCAGCTCTTGAGCCGCATCGGTTATCGCCTGACGCCGCTCCTCTGCCGCCTGTGCGCCGCGACGGTCGCGGTGTCGGCGGCCCTGCGCCACGATCTCATCGCCCGCTTCGTCGTTCCTGAGCGGCGCGTCCGCACGATCTACAACCCCGCCGCGCCGGCGCCGTTCCCCGAAGCGCTCGCGGCCGGCGCGTTGGCGGCGCGGCCGAAGACCATCGTCGCGCTCGGCCGCCTCGTCCCCGACAAGGATTTCGTCACCCTGCTGCGCGCCTTCGCGCGGCTCGATGATCGCGACGCGCGGCTCGTCATTCTCGGCGAAGGCGGCGAGCGGGCGCGGCTCGAAGCCGAAGCGTGGGGTCTCGGCATCGCGGCCCAAGTCGACATGCCCGGCTTCGAGTCCGACGTCGCGGCGCGACTCGACGCGGCGCGCGGCTTTGCGCTGTCGTCGCGTCGCGAAGCGTTCGGCCTCGCCTGCGTCGAGGCGCTCGCCCACGGCCTGCCGGTCGTCGCCACCGATTGCGGCGGGCCGGCGGAAATCCTCGTCGCGCCGGCGCATGGCGCCCTGGCGCCGGTCGGCGACGTCGAGGCATTGGCGCGCGCGCTTGCGGGGGCGCTCGCCGATCCAGGCGATCCCGCGCCGCGCCAGGCGCGGGCGCGCGAATTCTCCCTCGAAGCGGCGCGCGACGGTTACGACGCGCTGATCGCCGACGTGATCACGCATGCGCGTTCGCCCGCGGCTGCGTGACGGGTGAAAGGGTAGGGGAGGCGGCGAGCTTTTCGGCGAGCCGCGCCGCGAAGGCGACGATCGAAAGGGTCGGATTGGCCTGGCCGGAGGTCGGAAAGACCGCCGAGCCGAGTACGGCGAGATTGGGCGCGTCGAAACAGGCGAGATCGCCGTCGACGACGCCCTCGCGGCGGTTCGCGCCCATGCGCGCGGTTCCGATCTGGTGCGAGCCGTGCGACATCAGCGCCAGAGCCGCCTCGGCGCTCGCCGCTTCGCTCTGACGATATTCGACCCGACCGAAGCCGGAAGCGGAAAGCCACAGCGCAAGCCGCCGATGCGCGCGCGCGATCGCCTCGCCGTCGGCGCGGCTGAAGCGCAGATCGACGCGCAGCCGCGGCAGGCCGAGGCGGTCGGTCTCCGTCGCCAGCGTCACCCGGCTGTCGGGGTTGGGAATCTGCTCGGCGTGATAGGACAGCCCGTAGCGGCGCGCGCGGTTGCGCAGGAAGTAACCGGGAATGCGCTCGGCGCCGAGATAGCGGTCGCGCATGAAGCGGGCGAGAAAGGCGACGGTCGCCGGCAGGTCGGAAGCGACGTTGCGCGCATGAGCGAGCCAATCGATCGACCGGCCGAGATGGCGGGCGCGGATCAACTCCGGCAGGATCATGCCGCCGACGACGGGCGTCGACAACGCCATCGCGACGGCCGAGAGCGCGCCGCTGCCGTGACGCGAGTCGGCGATCGGCGGGTCCACCGGCCAGAAGCCGACGTTGGGCAGGTCGAAGCGCGCCATCAGCGCCGGGCTCGGCGCAAAGCGGCGGCGCACGAACGAGCCGCGCCCGTCGCGCAGGAAGTCGAACGCCGCGTCGACGCGCGCGTCGTCGAAGACGACGTCGGCGATCTCGCCGATGACGTGGCCCATGTAATAGCGACCGAGCGGACCATCGGCGCCGCCGAACAGCGCCGGCCGGCGCCGTCGCGCCGCCAGCAGCAGCCGCGTCGATTCGAGCCCGCCGGCGGCGAGCGCGACGCGCTCCGCCGCAAGGCGCAGCCGGCGCCCGTCGGCGGTCGCCGCGACGACGCCGGTCGCGCGGCCGTTCTCGGCGAGCTCGATCTCGACCACGGTCGCGCCGAGGCGGATGTCGATCAGCGGCGAAGCGGCGAGCGTCGCCGCATGCGCCTTCTGGAACCACGGTCGGTTGCTCGCCCGCTCGATGCGGTCGAACTCGAAATCGTCGTTGGCGGCGGAAAGCCCGGGCGCGGCGAGCGTGAACGCCGCTTCGCCGCAGCCGACGTAGCGGCACGCGGTCGCGTAATAAGGCGCGAGGTCGTCGTAGCCGATCGGCCAGCGGACGCCGCCGGCGAAGGGTCGCGGGACGAAGTCGACCGGATCGAGGGGCATGCTGCGGCCGCCCCACAGATTGGAGGTTCCGCCCAGGCGGCGCGCGGTCGCGATGCGCATGTCGTCGTGGCGAGCGGGATCGACGATCTCGGCGCGCGAAAGGTCCTGCGCCTTGCTTGGTCGGTCGAGGCCGGATTCGATGACCAGCGTCGGACGGCCGCGCCGCGCGAGCTCCATCGCCAGCGTCAGGCCGGCGGGGCCGGAGCCGACGACGATCGTCTGGTGCGCGCGCGCTTCGGCGCCGTCGAGGCCGGCGCGGATCATTCCGCCGCCTCCTTCAGCGCCGGGACGAGCTCGGCGTAGAGCGCGGTCATCTCGCGATAGTAGCGGTCGCGGGTGAAGCGGGTCGTCGCCTGCTCGCGGCCTTTCGCGCCCATCGCGGCCAGCGATCCCTCGTCCATCGCCAGCGTGCGCCGCAGCGCGTCGGCGAGCCCCAAGCGATCGCCGGGCTCGACGAGAAGGCCGTTCTCGCCGTGTTCGACCAGCTCCGGCAGGCCGCCGATGCGCGTCGCGACGACCGGCCTGCCGCGCGCCTGCGCCTCGAGCACGCTCTTGGGCGCGATCTCGTACCACAACGAGGGCAGCGCGACCGCGGTCGCCGCCTCGACCTCAGCCCACAGCGCCGCGCCTTTGAGATGGCCGGTGAACAGGCAGCGGGCGCCGAGGGCGCGCGCTTGGGCTTCGAGCGCGTCGCGCTGCGGCCCGTCGCCGACGATCGTCAGCGGCGCGTTCGCAGCGGCGGCGGCGTCGATCAGCACGTCGACGCCCTTCTCCGGCGACAGGCGGCCGAAATAGAGGATGTAACGGCCGCGCGCTTGGCGCAACGCCGCGACGCCGTCAGCCGCGACCGGCGCGTCGTCCGCGCTCTCGAAGAAGTTTGGCACGTAGCGCAGCTTTCCGCGGTCGAAGCCGTGCTCGGCGAACTTGTCGACGATGAAGCGGCACGGCCCGACAAATCGCGAGACGGCATGCTTGAGCGCGCCGCCATGCCATTGGATCATGCCGTCGAGCGCGTAGAGCGCGTCCATCGCCAGCGGCCCCTGCGTGCAGCGGTTGGTCAGGCAGCGCCATTGCCGGCCGCCGCGGCAGCGTTCGCAGACCCCGTTCTGCGGCGTGTAGAAGTGATAGGCGGGGCAGATCAGCTTGTAGTCATGCAGCGTGTAGACGATCGGCACCCCGCGCCGGCGCGCCGGCGCGAGGATGGCGTTGGTCAGGTGGTGGTAGACGCCGTGGGCGTGGATCACGTCGGGGCGGAAGTCGTCGATGAGCCGCGCGAAGTTCTCGCCCGCCTCGCGCGAATGAAAGAAGCGCGGCAGCGACGCGAGTCCCGCGACGCCGGTGCGCGGCGCGAACGGCGCCGGGAAGTACCCGCTCCAGTCCGAGGGTTCGTTGTCGGGATGATCGACGGCGAAATCGGCGCAGTCCCAGCCGCGCTCGCGAAACAGTGCGAGATGGTCGAGATGCACGCCTTCGGCGCCGCCCTTGCGATGGCGCCAGCGATGAACCGCGAGCAGTCGCATGGCGCCTCCTCAGCGCCGCCGAGAGCGGCGTGTCTTCGCCGCGGTCACGCGAGCGCCACGTCGAGCAGGCCGAGCGCGGCGGGGCCGACGCGCCGGCGCGCGCGCGCCAGATTCGCGGCGCGGTGGTCGGCGTCGAACATCGAGGCGAGCACGACGCCGTCGGGATTGTTGGCCAGCGCGCAGTCGAGCAGCAGTTCGGCGGCGGCGCGGCGGCTGTCGGCGTTGTAACCGGCCGCGACGAGGCGGCGATGGCGTTCCGGCGCGGCGGCGAGCTTCGCGCCCAGCCGGGCGAGCGCGCCGCCGCCGACGCCGAACACCGAATGACTGACCAGCAGCAGGCCCGCGCCGGCAAGCTCGGCGCCGCCGTAATCGAGGGCGGCGACGCTGGTCTGCAGCGCGGAATAGGGCTCGCCCGCCGCCAGCGCGGCGCGACAGGCGTCAAAGCGGCCGGCGACGGCGACGGCGCGCGCCTGTCCGCGCTCGAGCGCGCGCGCGAGCGCGGCGCGGACGTCGTCGCGCCCGACATCGGCCGGGTCGGGATCGTGGAGGGCGTAAACGTCGACGCAGTCGATTCCGAGCCGTTTGAGCGACTCGCCGATCGAACGCTCGACGAGCTCGGCCGTTAGCGGCAGGGGGCGGTTGCGGGTGGCGGCGAGGCTGCGGAAGCCGCCGCGCAGCGCCGTGGCGCGGGCGGCGAGCGGCCGGCCGAGCGCATAGGCGAGCCTCAGCGCGCCGAGGCGGCGGGGCGGCGCCATGCCGACCTTGGTGACGACGAATGCGCGGTCGCGGCGGCCACGCAGGAAGCGGCCGAGCAGCGTCTCCGCTTCGCCTGCGCCGTAGGCCGGGGCAACGTCGAACCAGTTGACGCCGGCGTCGAAGGCGGCGGCGAGCGCGTTGAGCCCATCGGCGGCGGCGACCCGCGAACCGAGCGAGGCGCAGCCGAAGCCGAGGCGCGACGGCGCAACCGGCAGCCCGACGCGCCCGGCCGCGTTCACCGGCGCTCCTCGGCCGGGACGACATCGACGCCGAACCCGAGCAGCAGAAAGACGTAAGCGCAGGCGGCGTAGCGCGCGGCGAGCCGATACGGCTCCGCCCCGAGCCGCCACAGCCATTCGAGGCCGCTTCGCCGCATCCACAACGGCGCCCGGCGGGAGTGCCCGCCGACGAAATTGAGCGCCGCGCCGACGCAGAGGAAGCCGACCGAAGGACAATGGGGGGCGAGCGCGTCGGCGAGCAATTCCTGCTTGGGCGCGCCGAGCGCGACAAGGCACAGTTGGGCGCCGCTCGCGCGGATGCGTTCCGCCATGGCGAGGCGCTCGAATTCGAGGTCGCCCAGTCCGATCCGCGGCGTTTCGGCGCCGGCGATGACGAGGTCGGGCGCGCTCCGTTTCAGTTCGACGACGGCGGCCGCTTGGGCGCGCGGTCCCGGGCCGATCAGATAGACCGACAAGCTGCGTTCCGCCGCCGCCTGGAGCAGCGGTCCGATCAGATCGGCGCCGGGCGCGCGCTCGAAGATGCGGCGGCCGGCGGCGCGGTTGGCGAGCCACGCGATCGGCCAGCCGTCGGCGCAGACGAAGGTGGCGCGACGATAGGAGTTGCGGAAGGCGGCGCTGCCGCGCAGCTTGGCGACGTGGTCGAGATTGAGCGTGTGGAAGGTGAAGCCCTTGCCCTGGGCGGCGTAGTCGATCGCCAGGTCGACGGCTTGGGGGATCGAAGCGATGTTGAGCCCGAATCCTGCGACTTTGGTTCGCCGTTGGGGCGCGATCGCCGCATGAAGAACGCTGCCGCTCATCGATCCACATCACGCTTGCGACAAGCCCCTCGCGGGGGCGGACTCCTTCCCTACCGGCTTCGTTCTCATTCGTCTCAATTTGCTACAATTAGGGTTACCCATCCTTCGCCAACGGTTAACCATAAACGGGAGGACGCGCCGCTGCGCCGCTGGCGTGCGCTCGGGCGGCGCGCCTGCGCAGCGATGGGCCTACTGGAACGAAGCCGAGACTGACGTGTAGGCCGTATTGAGCTGCGTGCCGACGAAGCTGACCGCGACGACGATCGCCAGCGCGACGCAGGTCGCGAGCGCGGCGTATTCGACCGATGTCGCGCCCGCGCGCGAACGGCGGAACTGGTCGATCAGCTTGAACATGCAGCCCCCGGGGCGGCGCTGTCTGCCGCGCCTTTAGGCCCCGGCGCAAGTTAACCTTTTCCGGTTACATAGAACTTAAGGGAAGCTTGGCCTTAAGGGACGCTTGGCCGCGACGGCCGCGCCTTCGTCAGGTCCGGCGGCTGGACGCCGTCGCGCGACGCATCTCGCGCCGCTCGCGCCAGCGCCGCCGGATCGGCCAGGCGCAAATGTGCGTGCCGCCCCAGCCGATGACCAGCGCCAGCGCCCCGACCAGCAGCGACTCCGACGTGAGGGGCGCCGCCGGTTGGAAGTTCTGCAGCGTGTCGTTGGCGATCGCCGGGTCGAAGTCGAGCGCCATCGCTGCGATCCGCCGCACCGGCCCCGCGCCCTGCATCGCGTCGAGCGCGTTCTGCAGCTTGTCGCGGCGGGCGATGTCGTTCTCGATCGCGGCGCCGCGCGCCTGGGCGAGCGGATCGGGGTTGCCTTCGAGCCGGGCGATCGCCTCGACCGGCGTGATCGACTGGCGCGCCGCATCGGCGTCGAAGGTGGAGACGATACGCTTCAGCTCATCGAGCGCGCCGCCGAGCCGCTGGCGGTACTGCTGGGCGAATTCGGGACCTTGCATGCCGAACAGAGCGAACAGCAGCCCGATCGCCGCCGCGAGGCGCCGCGTGAACATCGAAGCCGGACTCCCCCTGCGCCGCGGACAAAACCCTATCGCGGGCGCGGGCGAAAGTCATTCGTCGTCATTGACGGCGGGGCGGCGATTGTCCTGAATGCACCGCCGTAAGGCCAGTCGAGCCCGCAACGCCAATGATGCGATGAACGCCCCTGCAGCCGCCGCGCCGACCAAGCCTTGGCCGTTGTTCCGGTCGTTCGCCGGCTGGCGCTGGCGCGACCTCGGCCCCGACGCGGTCGCCGGCCTGACGCTCGCCGCCATCGCCATCCCCGAGCAGATGGCGACGGCGCGACTCGCGGGGTTCCCGCCGCAGATTGGCTTCATCGCGCTGCTCGCCGGCGCGGTCGGTTTCGCCGCCTTCGGCGCTTCGCGCCTGATGTCGGTCGGCGCCGATTCGACCATTGCGCCGATCTTCGCCGGCGCGCTGGCGCTGCTGGCGACCGCCGGCTCGCCCCATTACGCCGCCGACGCGGCGGCGCTGGCGCTCGGCGTCGGCCTCGCGCTGGCGCTCGGCGGCGCGCTCGGCCTCGGCTTCGTCGCCGATCTGCTGTCGATTCCGGTCACCACCGGCTTTCTCGCCGGCATCGCCGGGCACATCGTCGTCAGCCAGGCGCCGGCGCTCATCGGCGTCGCGCCGCCCGGCGGCCCGCTCGTCGCCCAGGTCGTCGCGCTCGCCGGCGCGCTCGGCCAAACCAGCCTGCCGACGCTCGGCCTCGGCCTGTTCGTGCTGGCGCTGATGCTTGTGGGCGAGCGCCTGAGCCCGCGCTTTCCCGGCGCGTTGATCGGGCTCGCGCTCGCCGCCGTCGCGGTCGTCGTTTTCGGGCTCGAAGGGCGTGGCGTCGCGACGCTCGGATCGATCGAGGCGACGAATCTGCGGCTCGGCTGGCCGCAGGTCGCGCTCGCCGATGTGCCGCAGATCGCGCCGCTGGCCATCATCGTCGCGCTCGTCGTCATGGTGCAGACCGCGGCGACGACGCGCAGCTTCGTTTCCGATCCGGCGGCCGGCCCCGACGTCGGCCGCGACTTCGTCGGCCTCGGCGCCGCCAACCTGCTCGCCGGCTTCCTCGGCGCCTTTCCGCTCAACGCCAGCCCGCCGCGCACCGCGATCATCGCCGAGACCGGCGGCGTCTCGCAGCTCGGCGCGCTGATCTGCGCTGGCCTCGCGCTGGCGCTGGCGGCGTTCGGCGGCGGCCTGCTCGCCTATGTGCCGCATGCGGCGCTCGCAGGCGTGCTGCTGTTCGTCGCCCAGCGCATCTTCCGGGTCGGGACGATGATCGACGTGTGGCGACGCAGCCGCCCCGAGTTCGCTCTCGTCGTCGCCACCATGCTCGCGCTGCTCGTTCTGCCGATCCAGCAGGGCGTCGCCATCGGCGTCATCCTGTCGCTGCTGCACGGCGTCTGGACGACGACGCGCGCGCGTCTGGTCGAGTTCGAGCGCATTCCGGGCACGTCGATCTGGTGGCCGGCGAGCGCGCTGCACCAAGGCGAGCAAGCGCCGGGCGTGCGCGTCGTCGGGCTGCAGGCGCCGCTCTCGTTCCTCAACGCCTACGCCATTCAGGCGGAGATCCGCGCGTTCCACGAGGCGGAAATGCGGCTGCTGGTGATCGAGGCCAACGCTGTGGTCGAGATCGACTACACCGGCGCGACGATCCTCGCCGCGATGGTGAAGCGGTTGCGCGCCGAGGGCGTCGACGTCGCCTTCGCGCGGCTCGAATCGGTGCGCGCGCAACAGAGCTTCGT
>Ga0181529_10007781_pt1 | contig 10598 bp, 9 predicted proteins | sample PEATcosm2014_Bin_36_FD_119763 | JGI IMG/M metagenome (GOLD analysis project Ga0181529, IMG submission 119763) | Peatland microbial communities from MTU Mesocosm Facility, Houghton, MI, USA - PEATcosm2014_Bin10_30_metaG | ecosystem: Environmental > Terrestrial > Soil > Wetlands > Peat | place... | reverse complement strand
CTCCCGGACAGCTTTGTCATGGGCAGCAATCAACCGCTCATCCCCGCCGACGAGCGCCTGAATCGAAACTGACTTCGGCGCGGAAAAGGTCAGATCGTACAGTGATCTCCCTTTGCTCTGTTCGCTTCCGTTTGCATCAACTCGGTCAGCACTGTGGCGAGGGCGGAGGAATTCTCCAGTCTCTGGATGCAACCCCTCTCGAACTGCTTCAAATTGTTTCCGCGTAACCTCTCCATGCAGACCCAACAACTCCGCACCCTGGCCATGCCATTCACCTTGAACACGACGGCCTTCATCGTAATAGTCGCTGTGTTCCAGATGCCGTTGAGCATATCCAGCACCACCCGTCATGGCCCGCAAAGTCAGCACAACCAAACGGTAACGCTGTTCGAAATCCGAATGCAACGGACGGTGTCACGATACCTGCTAAGGAACACCACGACACAGGAACCCGAAGAGCGCATCCTGCAAATCCTCATGGAATTCGGGCGGAACGTGAGGATGCAGTAAAGCCCAAGCTAACATCGTGATCCCCCAATTGCAGTCAAAGGCACCTGATTCTGCGAGCGTCATTTTGAGGAAACAACCAGAAAAACACTCTCGCTGCGCTCGCTTTGAAGGAAGACACCATCGCTAAGCCTGACGGCTTAGCGATGGTGACGTAATCCACAAAGGTCGAACGGAATTCGGACAACATCGAACAGTGTCCGAAGATGATCGAAGATTGTTCGCACAGCGTTCGAGAATCAAGAAACCTGCCGGAAGGGCTTCCGACGGCTCAATCTCCCAACGCGGCGACGATCTGCCGCGCACACAGTACGTGCCCAAGCACCGGCATTCGGGTACGAATTCTGCTCGAAGGCGCCAGCGCCCTCTCTCTTGGAAGATGCGCTGAAGATGCTATGCGGGAGTAGTCTGTGTTTGATTTTTCAATTTATGGACGAATGCAAGGTAGGCCACCATCACGCGAAATGCCTTGGACCGATTCACCCCGCCGAGAATCTCCCCACCAACTCTTTCCAGTTCGTCGGCAATCTCGAACGTCAATGGAAATACGAACGCGGTATCGATGCTCTGAAATGGAATGTTCAGCCACTGGTTGTTGTAAAACGCAACAAGCTGCGCCTGCGCGGCCTTGGTTTTGAAACTCATGATGATGTGTTCAGCCAGGGCATTCTTTCGTCGGATTTTGAGCACGGCAAAAAGTTGGTTGAAATGGGCCTTGGTGAATTTGGAATCGATGGTGAGCCGGAGTTGAGTGCGCTCCTCTGCGGGAGAAACGATTCTGCGCTTCGGTCGGGTTGCAGCCTTCTTCGCGGCAGGCATAGGGTTTCCTTGTCGATATGTATCTTACAGCATTAGTATATGAGAATGGAAGGCCGCGCTGCAAACGATTGCTGCAAAATGAGTTCACGCGAAGGATGCGCCGGGGGAGTAGTGGGTTCATTACATGAAGAGTCGAGCGATTCAAGCCGGAAAAACTGCCACAAGGCTAACCGTGGAGGAGAAGAGAGAAAAGGAATTGAATCGGGAAACGCGATGATTGCGTCGTCCCGACCACAATGGACACATCGGCACCCAAGCAAACGTGGTTGAACTGTCATAGCCTAAGATTCATTGACAAAGTGCATTCCAACTCAACGCAAACGGACTCAGAATGAAGCACAGGGGAGTACCCTAAACATAATCATGGTTACTGGAGATCTTCGCAATCAAATTGACCGCCTGTGGGATGCATTCTGGTCCGGCGGCATCGCTAATCCCCTTGAGGTGATCGAGCAGATCACCTACCTGCTCTTTCTGCGCCGCCTGGACGAACTACAGACGAACGAAGAGAGCAAGGCGCGCCAATTCAACACGCCCATTGAGCGGCAGATATTCCCCAAAGGCAAGGATGCCAAAGGCCGCCGCTACGCCGACTTCCGCTGGTCCAGGTTCAAGGATTTTGAGGCGCGGGAGCTGTACGATCTGGTCAGCGAGCATGTCTTTCCTTTTCTGCGCACACTGGGCGGCGACGGTTCAACCTACGCCAAGCACATGAAGGACGCCCGCTTCACCATCCCGACGCCGGCGCTGCTGGTCAAGGTGGTTGACCTCATTGCGGCGCTTCCCATGCATGGGCGCGACACCAAGGGCGACCTCTACGAGTACATGCTCTCGAAGATCGCCACTGCCGGTCAGAACGGCCAGTTCCGCACGCCTCGCCACATCATTCAGTTGATGGTGGAGCTGACCCAGCCCACGCCCAAGGATGTGGTCTGCGACCCGGCCTGCGGCACGGCGGGATTTTTGGTAGCCGTGGGCGAGGCGCTGCGCCGCCATCACCCCAACCTCTTCCATAACGCCAAACAACGCGAGCACTTCCACACCGATCTCTTCCACGGCTTCGACTTCGACTCCACCATGCTGCGCATCGGCAGCATGAACCTGCTTTTGCATGGCGTCGAGCAGCCCGACATCGTCTATCGCGATTCGTTGGCCGAGGATCATGCCTCCGAGGTAGAGAAGTACACGCTGGTACTGGCCAATCCGCCCTTTGCCGGGTCGCTCGATTACGAAAACACGGCCAAGGACTTGCAAGGCGTGGTCAAGACCAAGAAGACCGAACTGCTCTTTCTGGCGCTCTTTATGCGGCTACTCAAGCCGGGTGGCCGTGCGGCCGTCATTGTGCCGGACGGCGTGCTCTTCGGCTCCAGCCGCGCCCATCGCGAGCTGCGCCGCATCCTGGTCGAGGAGCAGAAACTCGATGCTGTCATCAGCCTGCCCGGCGGTGTCTTCCGTCCCTATGCTGGAGTCTCGACGGCCATCCTGCTCTTCACCAAGACCAACTCCGGCGGCACGGACCACGTCTGGTTCTACGATGTGCAGGCCGACGGCTGGTCGCTCGACGACAAGCGCCAGACATTGTTGCCTGATGAGAAACTTGGCGCTCTGCCCGAGGAGACCCTCAGCGAGGAAGAACACGCCAAGAACAACCTGCCCGATGTGCTGGCCCGTTGGGATATGCGCAGCAGTTCAGAACGGAAACGCCCGCGTACCGCGCAGAGTTTTTGTGTGCCGCTCGCTGAGATCGTGGAGAAGAACTACGACCTGAGCCTGAATCGCTATAAGGAAGTGATCCACGAAGAGGTCCACCACGACCCGCCGAAGAATATCCTCGCTGACTTGAAGCAGCTCGAAGCTGAGATTTTGCAGGGACTCCAGGAGTTGGAGGGGATGCTCAAGTGAAGCCGAAAGAAGTTCCACTACATTCCGTCGCTGAAATCATCATGGGCCAGTCTCCGGAAGGAGAGAATTACAACGGCGATGGGGAGGGAAAACCTCTAATCACGGGGTCCGGCCAGATGGGCGAAAAATTCCCAAAGTCCACTCAGTTCAGCCGCATTGGTGCAAAAATCTCCCAACTAGGCGACATAATCATAAGCATTCGGGCAAGCATCGGGGATCTGAATTGGTCAGATAGAGACTATTACTTGGGAAGGGGAGTGGCTGCCGTCCGCACTTCCCGCACGCTTGATTCGAAATACTGTTGGTGGGCGCTTCATCACACGCGAGCGGCGCTTGAAAGATGTGCAAACGGGTCGACTTTCAAGCAGGTTAAGACCGAGGACGTGAGAAACCTCCTCATCCCACTGCCGCCGATTGAGGAGCAGCGGCGGATAGCGGCGATTCTGGACAAGGCGGATGCTCTGCGCCAAAAGCGCCGCACCGCCCTCCAGAAACTCGACTCACTTACCCAATCCATCTTCCTCGATATGTTCGGCGATCCCGTAACCAACTCAAAGGGGTGGCGATTAATCCCCATTGAAGAAATAGGAACGGTCGTCACAGGGAATACACCATCGAGAGAACATCCAGAGTATTTCGGCGATACGATTGAATGGGTGAAATCCGATAATCTCAACACGCCCCACTACTACATAACGCGATCCGCAGAGGGCTTGTCCGAGATTGGAAGGACAGTTGCTCGTACTGCTCCTTCATCGTCAATCCTGGTTACATGTATTGCCGGATCTCCAAGTTGCATTGGTAATGCAGCCATGACGGATCGCGAGGTTGCATTTAACCAGCAGATTAATGCACTCATCCCCAAAGAGGGTGACCCACATTTTGTTTATGCAGAAATTCTCTTAGCCAAAAAGAGAATCCAAGGAGCATCTACAAATGGAATGAAAGGGATGGTCAGTAAATCACGATTCGAAAAGATACTACTGCCATTTCCCCCAATAGAGATGCAGCAAAGTTTTGCGCGTCGATCTTTGGACCTGCAAAAGATGCAGGCAATGAGTAGTAGCTCTCTCGATATGTTCGAAAATTTATTTGATACGCTCCAAAATCGCGCCTTCCGAGGAGAACTTTAGCGCATGAGCAACTTCGCCTTCCTACAATCCGAATGGCCGCAGGTCTTTGAGTCTGCCGCGAAGGCGGAGTCGCTGGTCTATCCCGACCCGCGAGCGGCCTGCTTCTATGCGAGGCGGTCGCTTGAATTTGCCGTTCAGTGGCTCTACAAGGCTGAGCCTGCACTGACGCTTCCCTACCAGGACACGCTTGCCGCGTTGCTGGCCGAACCGACCTTTACTGCGCTGGCTACGCAGCGCATTGCCGCCAAGGCCCGGATCATCAAGGATCAGGGCAACAGGGCCGTCCACACCCAGAAGGTGATTGCCCAGTACGACGCGCTGACTGCCTGCCGCGAACTATTCCAATTCACCTATTGGCTGGCCCACCGCTATGCGCGGGGTGCGCGGCCCGCGCCGGAGCTGACCTTCAACGATGCTCTGCTGCCGAAGACTTCGCCCGTTCCGGCCCAGACGCAGAAAAAGCTGGAAGAGTTGGCAGCCTCGCTGGCAGCCAAAGATGAGAGCCTGGCCGCTCTGCTCAAAAACAAGACGGCGCTGGACGATGAGATTCAGCGGCTGCGCGCCGAGGTAGCCGCCGCCAAGGCAGCGAATGAAGCCGCTCCCGACACCCACGATTACAACGAGGCCGAGACCCGCGACGCCTTCATCGACCTGCTGCTGAAGGAGGCCGGTTGGGCGCTCGACCAGGAACGGGACCGCGAGTTTCCCGTGCAGGGGATGCCGAACACAACCGGCGAAGGCTTTGTGGATTACGTGCTGTGGGGTGAGGACGGCAAGCCGCTGGCAGTGGTGGAGGCCAAGCGCACTAAGCGCAACGCCGGGGAGGGCCAGCAACAGGCCAAGCTCTATGCCGACTGCCTGGAGCGGCAGTTTGGCCAGCGCCCGGTGATCTTCTACACGAACGGGTACGACCATTGGCTATGGGATGATGCGTTTTATCCACCGCGGCCAGTGCAGGGCTTCTATACTCGCGACGAGCTGAAGCTGGCCATTGACCGCCGCACCACTCGCAAGCCGCTCGATACAGTTGTGTCAGACAAGGCGATTGTCGAACGCTACTACCAGGAACGGGCGATTCGCAAAGTGGCCGCCGCTCTGGACAGGAAGCAACGCAAGGCTTTGCTGGTGATGGCCACCGGCGCGGGCAAGACACGGACCGTGATTGCCCTGTGCGATGTGCTGCAACGCGCCAACTGGGTGAAGCGGGTGCTCTTTCTGGCCGACCGCAACGCGCTGGTGACGCAGGCTCTGAATGCCTTCAAGCGGCACCTGCCCGCCAGTTCGCCTGTGAACCTGGTGAGCGAGCGCGACGAGGACGGTCGTGTCTACGTCTGCACCTACCAGACGATGATGGGCCTGATCGACGAGATGAAGGGTGGCCAGAAGCGGTTCGGGCCGGGGTACTTCGATCTGGTGGTGATCGACGAGGCGCATCGCTCGGTCTACAAGAAATTCGGCGCTATTTTTCAGTATTTCGATTCTCTGCTTGTTGGACTAACAGCCACTCCCAAAGATGAGGTGGACCGGAATACCTACGGACTCTTCGATCTGGAAGACGGAGTACCCACCGACGAGTACCCGCTGGAAGAGGCCGTGCGCGACAAGTGGCTGGTGCCATCGGTCCCGATCTCGCTCCAGATGCAGTTTCCTCGCGAAGGCATTGTGTACAACGACCTGAGCGAAGAGGAAAAAGAGGAATGGGACACAATCGAATGGGATGAGGATGGCGGCGTCCCGGACCGGGTAAATGCTGAAGCTGTGAACCGCTGGCTCTTCAACAAGGATACCGTAGACAAGGTGTTGGAACATCTGATGACCCAGGGGCACAAGGTTGCGGGCGGCGACCGGCTGGGCAAGACGATCCTGTTTGCCAAGAACCACGATCATGCGGAGTTTATTGCCAAGCGATTCGATGCAAACTATCCGCACTACGCCGGCCATTTTGCACGGGTGATCGACTTCAAGGTGGAGTATGCCCAGAGCCTGATCGATTCCTTTTCCGTGTTGGAGAAGCAGCCGCACCTTGCCATCTCCGTGGATATGCTGGACACCGGCATCGACGTGCCGGAGGTGGTGAATCTCGTCTTTTTCAAGCTGGTCCGGTCCAGGACAAAGTTCTGGCAGATGGTGGGGCGTGGTACGCGGCTCTGCCCCGACCTGTTCGGCCCCGGCAAGGACAAGAAGAACTTCTACATATTTGATGTCTGCGGCAACCTGGAGTTCTTCAGCCAGCCGGTTCCTCCTGACGCAAGTGGCAGTTTGCCGGGACTGAGCGAGCGTATCTTCGGGCAACGAGTCGAGTTGATTGCCGAACTGGACGCGGCAGCGGCACGCCAACCTAACGACGCGCTTGCCGCACTGAGGGCAACCACTGCGGCACTCTTGCGCGAGCAGGTGGCAGCCATGCCGCCGGACAATTTCTTGGTACGAGCCAAGCGGCGACTGGTTGAGAAGTACTCTGACCAGGAGGCTTGGAACCAACTCGGTGTCCTCGAACAGGGAGAGTTGGTCCGGGAAGTGGCGGCGCTGCCGAGCGCGATCGCGGACTCGGACCAGGATGCCAAGCAGTTCGACCTGTTGCTGTTGGGCCTGCAACTTTCAGTGTTGCGGGTTGAGCCACGATTTGCCGAGTTGAAGAAGGCTGTAATCGCTATTGCAAGCGCACTTATGGAGAAGCAGGCGATCCCCATGGTTCGCGACCAGATCATGCTCATCGAAGCGGTGCAGACGGATCAGTTCTGGGAAGCGGTCACCTTGCCGGAACTGGAGCAAGTGCGTATGCGGTTGCGGGCGCTGGTTAAGTTCATTGAGAAGAGTCGCCGTGAGCCGGTGTACACGAATTTTGAAGATACGCTACGGGGATCGGAGATCATCGCTCTACCCGGCATTTCGACGGGTGTCGATACTGAACGCTTCCGCGCAAAGACCTTGGCCTTTCTGCGCGACAAACTGGAAGAGCCAGCAATACATAAGGTTCGCTGGAACGAACCGCTCACCACGGCCGACCTGGAGGCGCTCGAACAGATGCTCGTCCAGGCAGGCGTTGGAACTGCCGAGGAGATCGAAAAGGTAGCGCAACAGGAGCACGGGCTGGGACTGTTTGTCCGTTCTCTGGTTGGATTGGACCGGGCGGCTGCCAAGCGAGCCTTTTCGAAGTTTCTGGAGGACCGCCAACTCAACGCCCAGCAGCTTGACTTCGTAAACCTGATTGTTGACCATTTGACGCAATGCGGCTGGATGCGTCCGGAGCAGCTTTACTCATCGCCATTCACAGATGAATTCTCCGCAGGGCCAAACACCGTTTTCACCAAGGAAGCAGCAATGCAGGCTCTGATCTCGACGTTGTCCGCGATTAGACTGAATGCCGCCGGAGCTTGACATTATTGCAATGACACAGAAGGCCGGCCAGGAATCAACCGGCGAGCTGCTGCTGAATCCACTCGTCGAGGACGGATGCGCGGAAGCGCCAGGCCTTGCCAATCTGCAAGGCACGAATTTCCCGGCGCCGAGCGAGCTTCTGGAGAGTCTTGGGATGGATTTTCAAGATCGCTGCCGCCTGGTCCGAGTCAAGCAGTGGCTCTGCGGCGAATGCGTTGGTCGGAAACGCCTGCAAGCGGGTCCTCGAATGTTCGGCATCAGCAGCGGCGGCCGACTGAGTTTTCTCCAGAACGCCCCGCACGGTTAATCTGTCTTCGCCCGGAATAGCCTCGTGCAGATAGTTCCGCGCCCCATTGCCAACGACTGGAGAATAGCCCTCCACTTCACGGAAATCCGCATTTCGCATCGCATTATTCATCATTCCCCTCCACAAGGGTGTTGCAAAGAGATTATAACATAATGTAGATATTACACAAGTCGGGTAGTAAAAACGTGCAATACTCCGCTATATCATTCACGGATAAAGGTATAGGAGAACATTTTTCGGGGGATGAGAAGGTAGGGAAGCAGGGCGCTGATCTTCAACGGGCTTGTCGCCCGTACTGACTTGGCGTTTCAGCCTCTGGCCAGATTCAGCGCATAGCGAGCGTGCTTGCGCTCACCAGAGCGGACAAGCGCGCCCTTCTCGGTCAGGTCAGCCAAGTCGCGGGTTGTGGTTGCGGGTGAAGCGCCGGTGATTGTGCTGTAGTTGCCCGCGCTCAGTCCGCCCTTGAACCCGTCTGGACCTTCCCGGAAGATCCGCAGGAGCGCCTTTTGCTGCCTCTCATTGATGAGGCCGCGCAGCCGGTCAAGCAACTTTGTCTTGTCAATCAGGAACTCCACTTGCGTGATGGTCCGGCGCTGCGCTTCCAGCGCGATTTCCGCGAACCATGCAAGCCAGACCGACACATCAATCTGCTTATTCGCCTTTTCCAAGGCTTCGTAATAGCTTTTTTGGTGAGCAAGAATCGTCGTAGCCAAGGCGACGAGCAGGGGTTGGCCGAAACTCTGCGCCAGCGCCTTTTCTGCGATGGCGCGACCAATCCGGCCATTGCCATCTTCAAACGGGTGAATCGACTCGAAATACAGATGGGCAATGCCTGCCCTTGTAATGGCAGGCAGGGGTTCCGCGCCCTGCGGCGGCGTTCGATTAAACCAAGTGATGAACCGCTTCATCTCTGAAGGAACTTGCTTTGATGGCGGAGCTTCAAAATGTACTCTCTGAGCGCCAATCCGGCCGGAAATTACCTGCATGGGTTCTTTGCCGGTGCGGAATCTTCCGATGTCGATCAGGTCTTTTCTGCCAGCAGCAACCATCTGGTGCCAGCGATACAGCATCTGGTTTGAAAGAGGCTCAGCCGATGATCGAAAGAGATCGACCATCATCTCGGCAATACCTTGTTCCGCTGGCGTGGCTCGCCGCTTGTCGGCAGCCAGTCCGAGTTGGCGCTGGACGGAAGATTGAACGCTGGCCCGATTGAGGATTTCACCTTCAATCTCGGAGGTCGTCAGCGCTTCTCCGCTCATCGCTTCCACGAGAAGTTGATTGCGCTCGTCTTCGCCCAGGTGCTTGGCCGTGCCGATGACAATACCCGCACCAACGAGAAACTGCTCCTCGGCAGCGGTAATCCGGGCACGGTCCCACTTGAAATTCGGCCAATCCGGGTTTTGCCAGTTCCAGACCATGAGCGATAGCGGACCTCTCTATCGCTCATTTTATCTGATATACATGAGCGATACAAGCAGATTCTATCGCTCATGCTCAGCGCCGCTATCTGCCTTTGGTTGGATATGGCGCTGCTGCTTTGGGCTGCCAACCGGCCCACCGTTCTCTTGCTGCTTGGGAGTTGGAACAGCTTGCACCACAGTTGGTGCCGGCGTGGCAGCCGATGCGGAATCCGAATCCATACAGCCTCGAATCCCCATTCCAGCAACCAGCCCGATCACCAGGGTCGCAGTGGAAATCAGAGGAATCCAAAAACACAGCAACCATGTGTTCAGTTGATGCAAGAGCGCATCCAGAGCATTTTCCCGCTTCTCCAGAGACTGCGTGAGCCGGTTGTTCGCGGACTCAACCTGCCTTGTAGGTACGATTGAAGTCGTGCGACTGTTCGGTCGTACGTGACTTGGGCAGCGGTCCCTGAAGCTCGCTTGCGGTCATTCGACCAGAGGGACCACGGGAGCCGCTCGCCCGCGGGGGAGTTGATGCCTCAACTCCCCCACCACAGCAGTTTCACAGAAAATGCCGCTGATGCAGAGATACAAGGGACCGGGGGCACCTTCAACGTGGTATTGAAAAGTCGCTGGGACCGAGGCCACCCGCCTGCTCAGTTGGTTGCCGTCGGCGTCGTAGCCGGGCAGGGTGATGCCGCCGTTCACTTGATTGGTCAGAGCGCTGTACGCCGCCTGATAGGAAATCGCATTGCCGGCATTGGCCTTGCTGATATTGCCGAAGGGATCGTAGGTGAAGTTATGCGCCCAGGTGCTTGTGCCGCAGTTGACTGAGGCGATGCGGTTCAGGTCATCGGCGATGTAAGTTAGCCGCCCGCTCATCACGATAATACTGCGATGAACGGGGCACAGCTTTTTATAACTCATTGTTGTTCTTCAGGGTTGATGACCGGACCACCTGCCTGCCCGCCGGACAGTAATGATCTCTCATGTTTGTTTTTCAGGTTTGATGTGCGGGCCACCTGCCACCAGATATGGCTCCTCACGGCATTCTCGCTGGTGGCGATGAAGCGCTTGATGCGCAGGTGCTGCTTGATCCATTTGAAGAACAACTCAACCTGCCAGAGGCTTTTGTAGAGCGCGGCGATG